>VYLE01000371.1_pt1 | contig 29419 bp, 20 predicted proteins | sample 5114391 | NCBI WGS metagenome assembly VYLE01 (sample SAMN12291771, study PRJNA351875) | freshwater metagenome | isolation source: freshwater lake | place: USA: Michigan, Kent Lake | collected 2013-08-15
CCCTGCTGGCCGTGCATGGGGCGGGGCGGCGGCGGGCGCTCGGCGCCGAGCGCTCGCCAGAGCGGCGACGGCGGCTTGGTGCGAATGATCTCGACCTGCTCGAGAATCGGCCGCCCGCTCAGCCTCCATGAGGCCCCTGCCTTGGCTGACTCCATGAACCAGCTTCCCTCGATCGGCTCGCTTCCGCGGTCGAGGCCGCGCTCGATGAGCCACTCGGTGGTCGGCGAGCGCATTTCGCAGGCGACATCGACGGGCCAAGTGAGTCGCTGGTTCGGCGTGAAGCCCAGACGATCGATCTCGCCGAGGGCCCGTTCGACGAGCACCGGATCGCGCCGCGCCGGCGGGCCGTCGCGAGCGATGAGGATCGTGACCGCGTCGAGGAGGACCGCGGAGCGCAGGATGTCGCGCAGTCCGGTGCGGTCATTCAGATCGACGACGCGGATCGAGACGCGGGCGACGGCGTCGGCCGGCACCGCCGCACTCGCGAGCCGCTCGAGATCGAGGTCATCGTCGCCGCCGACATCGGGGATGACCACGACGCGGGCCCGCGACTCGCGCGAGGCCTGACGCACGGCACCGATCCCCTCGGCAGCGAACCGCCGCCGTTCCCAGACTTCGGCGACCACGACGCGATCCCACTCGCCGATCGGCTGCATGCCGTCGATGGCGAGCGCGGTCGTGCGGGCGTCGACATCCCGTTCGCTCGGCTCGACGACCCGCACCATCGCGTCCACTTCGATGAGGATGTCCCGGGCCGCTTCGATCGCCGCTGCGGCACCGAGGCGCTCGCCGCGGATCGGCACGGCGATCCGTTCGAGTTCCGGCGGCACCGGCGCGAGCCGTGAGGCGATCTGAAGCTGCGGCCGAAGCTGATGGAGAAAATGCAGCAGCTTTCGTGCGAGCGCTGAGGGGCGAAGCGCTTCGCCGTCGGCGAAGACCCAGCGCTCCGGGCGATCGCTCTCCCCTTCCGGCGGCGGCACATCGCGGGACCAGAGTTCGGCGAGCCGCTCGCCGCGGTGACGGGCAGACTCGACCGCCTCGAGCACATCGGCAGCGACCGCGCCCGGACGGGGCTCGAGGAGGACGACCCGATCGCAGCGGGCCATGAGGCGCACGACGACCGAGTCATCGATCGGGCGGGTGAGTCCGAGCTTCACCATCGGCACGCGCCCCATGAGCCGCATCTCGCCGAGAAGATAGGTCGCAGCAAGGAACGCCGGACCGACGCAGATCAGGCCGAGCGGCTCGCGCTCGCCGGGACTCGGCAGGGCGACGAGCCGGTTGAGCTCCAGTCGCCTGGCCATCCGAAGGAGATCGTTGGTTTCGCCGATGCGCGGACCGTGGCGAAGACGCCGGATGATGGCGGCCGCGTCGACGGCGTCGACGATGCGATTCGGTTGGGCTTCCAGCGTGTCGGTCGAGCGCAGGAGCGATGCGTGGGCGACGATGGCGACGGCGCACTGCCCCGATCGCGACAACCGCGCTGAGGCTTCGACGGCATCGCGAAGGTCGGCAAGCGAAGTCGGCTCGATGATCGGGATGCCGAGGTTCGACAGGAGTCGGCGGGGACAGAGTGCCGGTGCGGTGTCCGGAGCGTCCTCGACGAGGAGGACGAGGGCCGCTTCGGGCAAGCGCGGCAGCGGCAGCGCGGCCTGGAGGGCGGGCACGACGAAGGGCAGCGACTCGTTCGGAACGAGGGCGATGCCGCAGCGGTTGTTGCGGGAGCTGCGCAGGGCGATCGCGAGGGCCCGGACGGCGTCCGAGGCGACGACGATCTCCAAGCCATGCCGCTGGAGGAGGCGCTGGAGCGCCTCGTCGGGGGCGATGCGGGTGATCGCTTCGAAGGGCATCCGACGCGCGCCGGCGATCACGGCGATCGGAAGCTCGCTCTCGAGCGCTCCCTTCGCGATCGCCTCGAGGGCTGTTGCGTGGCCGAAGCCCTCCGCCCGCGCGAGGAAGGGGACGATCTGCGATCCCCCTGGGCTGACTGCGTTGCCGAGGCTCGCCCCGCGCGCGACGGTCGGGGCTGCTGAGCCGCTTGGCGCGATGCCGGTCCCCGTCACGGCGGTCCGCGTCGGCGACTGGGCCGCAGGCTGCGGCGCGCGCTGCCCGTCGGAAAGGCCTGGGTTGGGGCCCGCTTCTGACACGGTCGCGATTGTACGGACCGCTGCGCGCTCTGGCGTCACGCGGGCACGGTCGGATGGAGGAGGAGGTCAACCGCCTCGGCGAATCCGTCGTGGTCGTGGTGGCCGACGCGCGCCTTCGCCACGGCTGCGACGCGCTCGTCGGCGTTGCCCATCGCGATTCCGAAGCCGGCGTGCGCGATGAGGGCGACATCGTTGAGACCATCTCCGACGGCGGCGACCTCGCTGGGGGCGAATCCCCGTTCGCGGCAGAGGACTTCGGTCATGGTCCACTTGTTCGTCGCTGGAGCGAAGCACTCGAGGAGATGGGTCGCACTGCCGGTGACCTCGGTCTCGGTCAGGGCGGGCCAGTGCTGCATCATGACCCGATCGCCGAGTTCGACCCGCAGGGCGTGGGCGACATGGGCGAGTTCTTCGCCGACCGCAACGGTTCCGACCCGAATCGTCGCCCCGATCGGCCGGGCTTCGGCGAGGGTCGGAAAACGCCGCACCGCGAGTGGATGGGTCCTGAACCACCAGGCGCTTGCGGCGTCGAGCGTCGCATCGCCGACGAGCACATAGTCCGCGCCGGTCTCCTGCGGATCCTGGAGCATGTGGGCGAGGTGCCCGTGATGCATGATGCTGGTGGCGATCGCCTCGACGAGTTCGGTGTCAACCGTCCGGCGGGCGAGGATCCGACCGCTGCTGCTCTCGTGCAGGACGGCACCGCCAGCGCCGATGAAGACCCCGCGATGATCGATCGCAGCGAGCGCCTCGCGGGCCTCAAGCCAGGAGCGCCCGGTCGCGACCACCACCTCGATGCCGGCAGCCACCGCCCGATGGACGGCCGCCACATTCACGGGCGACACGCGGCCTTGGCGATTCAGAAGCGTCCCGTCGAGGTCGACGACGAGGAGGCGCGGTCGCTTGAGCGGATGCGCTCCAGACCGAAGCGGGTCGTTGGGCGGACGGTAGGCAGATTCGTGACGGTGGGACACGCGTGCGGCGATCAGGAGGCGGTGAAGACGACGAAGCGTATCCGAGCGGCATGATCGTGCGGTCTGCGGCGTGAGCCTCGAGACGGACAAGCGGGTACAGTGCGGACACCGGGGGGGCCAAGTGATGGGATGGAACCATCCGATGGCCCTCCGAATGATCGCGATGCCCTCGGACGCGCCGATCACGCCCACGATTCACTCGCTCGCTGCAGCACTTGGTGCGGCGTTGGTCGCGTCGCTCGATGGACGGCTGCAGGACCTCCACTGGTTTCGCACGGATTGGCAGCGAGGCGGCGCCGCGACGGGACAAGGTCGATGGTGCGAAGGGGGTAGCCCGACGGGCGCTGCGCTAGCGCCGGGCACCGGTGGCGGAGCGGGACGCGAGGTCATCGTCAAGGTTCCGGTGAACCTCCGCGAGTATCGGTGGCTCGAGCGCACCGCGCGACAGTGCGACGGGCCGGTTGCAGAGCTCATCGCCTCGGGGCTGTCGATCGGCCCCTATGACTTTGCGTGGGTGATCATCGAACGGCTGCCCCACGGTCCGCTGGGGCTCTCGTGGCATCCGGATCATCTCGTGCGCATCTGCGATGCCGCGGCACGGTTTCACCGCGTCGCGTCGCAGACGCCGCTTGAGGGAGGGCCGCGCGAGGAGGAGTGGGATCGCCTGCTCGCCGCTGCGCGCGAGGCCGTCCGCGAATCGGCCTTCCCCGAGCGCAACCGGTGGTCGTCTGCCCTCAAGGAGTTCTCGAAGCGGGCCGATCGCGCCGTCGATCGATGGCGGAACCGCCAGCCGCTCGGGTGGATCCACGGGGATCTTCACCCGGCAAACGCGATGAGCCGCGTTGCCTCCGACCATGGTCCCGCGTGCCTGATCGATCTCGCCGAAGTGCGCGTCGGGCATTGGGTGGAGGATGCGGTGTACCTCGAGCGACTCCACTGGCCGCGCCCAGAGAGGCTCGCCGCGAAGCCGGTGCGTTCGCTTGCCGACGCCCGCAAGCGCGAGGGACTCGAGACCGGTGATTACGCCCCGCTCGCGGCGATCCGACGGGTCCTGCTGGCAGCGACCGCCCCGGCGTTCAAGGGCGAACACAGCCCCGTGTTTCTCGGGGCGTGCTTGGCGAGACTCGAAGAGGGCCTTCGCGAGGTGCGGTAGCGCTGCATCGCGCTTGATTCGGATGCTGCCGTGTCAGGGACACGCGCCCCAAGCGCCGATGAGCTGGGCGATGTCGGCCGCGTTGACCAAGCCGTCACCGGTGAGATCGGGCGAGTTGGTGCCCCAACCGCCGAGCACGAGGGCAAGGTCGCTCGAAGCGACGACGCCATCCTCGTCGAGATCGAATGGACAGGCATCGGTCGGCAGCACCGCACTCCACGAGGTGCCGACGCGAATCTCATCGGTGGTGATGTTGCCGCCGTTGTCGATGTTCAGTGCCGTGGGAAGTGCCGGCCCCTGGTACTGCGCCGTGGGGAAGCCAGGTTCCGCGGAGCCGACCGTCGGGTTCACATACAAGCGCCATGTGGAGCCGCTTCCCTGGGCGTTCTTGACGATCTTCACCACGCAGAGATAGGTCTCGCCGGCGTTGAGCGGGACCGTCGAGTCGTCGCCAAGACCCTCGCTGAGCTGAAGGCCGAAGTTGCCCATGCCCGCCGGAACGCCCACGAGCATTGCCTGCGGCCAGTTTCCGAAGAGGAGGCCACCCCAACCGAAGGATTCGTCGGACTTCATGAGGAACGAGACATAGAGCGTCGTCGTTCCGGAGGGAAGCGCGCCGAAGGAGCGCCAGTAGCGAGCGATCGGGTAGATGCTGTCACTGGAGAGCGATCGTGCCGCGCCGCGCGTCGAGGCGAGCGCGGGATAGGTGAGGCCGGGGCCGCCGATGTTGGTCACGACATCGCCCATGACATCGGCCCACGCGCCGTTCCAACCAGTTCCCCCCTGCGATCCATGCAGATCGGCCAGGGGGCCGTTGCCGAAGCCGTCATAGGCGAGCAGGGAATCGACCGCAAACGACGGGGCTGCGAGAGCGCCCACGGTGAGGGCGGCGAGCAACGAGAGGCCGAGTGAACGAGATGATCGAAGCATGTGCAAGTTCCTTTCGCGGGGCGAACCCGCGTGCCCTGATTGCCGCGGGTTGATCGCAGCGAGTGGCCCAAACGAAGAGCCCCGCAACGACGCATGAGAGTCTCCGGCGCATGCGACGACCTCGACAGCGGGGAATCCGGGACTTCCCGAGCGTTCCTGCCGGGGAAAGCCCGCGCGGACGAGCGCAGGATGCGGCGTTCGCAGCCGGTCGCGTGCCGACTTGCCTTCGCCATATCAGGGGCGCCGTCGAATCAGGCGTCCGTGACCAGGCCCAGCGAGACGGCCAGCCGGACGAGGTCGGCGCGATCCTTGAGCCCGAGCTTGCGCATGAGCCGTGATCGGTAGGACTCGATCGTCTTCACGCTGAGGCCGACCTCGTCGGCGATCTGCTGGTTGGTGTAGCCCCGAGCGACGGCGGTGAGCACCTCGCGCTCGCGATCGCTCAGCGCGTCGATGGGAGCGATCGATGCTCCATGTTCCCGTCGGCCCGCAGCACCCTCCGTCGACGCGACGATCGACTCGAGCGTTGCAGCGTCGCCCACATCGAGGAAGATCCGGCCCCGAGCGACGGCCCGGATCGCCGCGATGAGTTCGGTATCGGCGGCGGACTTGTTGACATAGCCGCGCGCCCCCATCGCCAGCGCGCTGCGGACATACGCAGGATCGTCATGCATGGTCACGACGACGATCCTCGCTTCGGGCGCTGCCGAGCGCAGCCGCTCGATCGAGCCGACGCCGGAGGGCCCTGGCATCGAGAGATCAAGCGTCACGATCGCCGGGCGCAGGCGACGCGCCGCCTCGACGGCCTCGCTCATCGAGCCGGCCTCACCGACGACCGCGAGGTCCTCCTGCGAGGAGAGGAGCAGGCGGAGCCCTTTCCGGACCATCGCGTGATCATCGACGATGAGGACGGTCGTGCGGCTCATCGCGTCACCGCCGTCGTGCGGAGTGGAAGACGGGCTTCGACGCGGACGCCACCCCGCTCACCAGACTCGATCGTGCAGTGCCCACCCGCAAGAAGGGCTCGCTCGCGCATCCCATGCAGTCCGAACCCGCCGGACGCCGAGCCGCTCAGTGATGCCAACCCGACGCCATCGTCAAGCACTTCGATCACCAGCGCGTCGCCGGTTGCGCGAATCGTGACGGAGAGCCGTGTCGCCTTGGCGTGTCGCACGGCGTTGGTCATCGCCTCCTGGACGATGCGGAATGCGTGCAGGGCAATCGATGGGACGAGTGGCTCGAGGGGGAGCGTGACGCTCCGCTCGATGGCGAGCCCTGACGCGGCACTGACATCGTCGCAGAGTCGTTCGACCGCAGCCGCGAGGCCAAGATCGTTGAGCACCGCGGGGGCAAGCCCGCGGGCGAGCCGGCGGGTCGCGACGATCGCGTCAGCCGCCATGCGGGCGATCTCATCCGCCGCAGCGCGGGCAGCTCCGAGATCGGTCGACTGAGCGGCATATCGGGCCGCGAGGAGCATCGCGGTCTGCGCCTGTCCAAGCTCATCGTGCAGCTCGCGGGCGATCCGAGCTCGCTCCTCCTCCTGCGTCTCGAGGGTTCGGGCGAGCACTTCCCCGCGGAGGGCTGCTGCGGATCGAAGCGGACGGACGATCAGGAGCCACAGGACCGGACTGAGCACGAGCACCAGGAGGAGGGCGTCGGCCAGCGATGCGGTCCACCGGTCGGCGCGGGCGATGCCGGTCGTCTCGACGACGAGCATGATCGCGAGCTCCACCGCAAAGACCGCTCCGAGGACGATGATGAACACGCGGCTCGCCGGATGGAGTTCGATTCGTGTCATGCGACCCGAACAGCAGAATAGCGATCGGCACGAACGGGGGGACGGTTGGGCAATGGGTGTGTCGCGCCATCCGCTCGAAGAAGTGCGCCCTAACCGCGACCTTTGAACGCGACCCTTGAACGCGAGCTCGTACGAGGGCCTGTCGGTCGGACGATCGGTGCGCGTGCGAAGGCACGATTCGAGATCGTGTTGCCGGGAGGCATGCGCAGGCCGCGCGTCCGGAACGCAACGCACGAACCGGCAACGAACAGGAGCCCTCGAGCGAGGCGCTGGAGGGAGCGACGATCGCTCGAGCGGCGTGGCGGCGACCGCCTCGAGCCCGAGCAGCGAGGGTCCGAGAGGATCCCGCGTCGGCGGAGGCGGAGCGGCGACAACCCGCCCGAAGCGGTGGGGCGACGGGTCTGGACGGGTCTGGGATGCCGAACGACGGGGTGAACGGATCAGCGGCTGCCCCGGCCTGGTGGGTGGGGGGATGGGGGCACCGGCCGATCGAGCGGCGATCGAGCTGCGGCGGGCGTTCCCCAGAGCGCGAAGGGTGTCCAGAACCACCCCCCCACTGGCGACAGGAGCCCTCACCTGCCATACTGCTCGGCTCGCTTCGCTGGGGCGGTGACCACTGGGGTCCCGCTCCTCACCGAAGGCTTCACTGGCTGTTGCCAGCCGCACCGCTGCACGGGCCCATACGCCCCTGTCGGTCCGCGGTCGACAGCCCATCAGCCCGAAGGACAACGACCCATGGCTCGTCCGATCGAACTCCTCCTCCTCCGCACCATCGAGAACCTCGGCATCGTCGGCGATGTCGTCAGCGTGAAGGCGGGGTATGCCCGCAATTACCTGCTCCCCCACGCCCTTGCCGAGCATCCGACCGCCGAGAAGATCGAGTCGCTCAAGGACGCCCGCGCGAAGGCCCAGGCCGATCTCGCTGCCCTTCGCAAGAGCCGCGAGGAGACGGTCAAGAAGCTCGTCGAGCACAAGATCACGCTCGTTCGTTCCTGCAACGATCAGGGGCTGCTCTACGGTTCGATCACCCAACGCGACATCGCCGATGCGCTCGTCGCGGAGGGCTTCGCCGTCGACATGCGGGCTGTGCGCCTGTCTCAGCCCTTCCGTCGCATCGGTTCCTATGCCTGCCTCATTCAGTTCGATCGCGAGCTCAAGGCTGACATCACCGTTGATGTGAAGCCGGATCGCATGCTCGAGTCGATGATGGAGGCGCAGCGCGCCGCCGAGGTCGCTGAGGCCGAAGGTGGCGACGACGACGCCGGCGACGAAGCGCCCGCCGCCGACGAGAAGCCCGCTGGCGGCAAGGCCGGCAAGGGCGACAGCAAGTCGGAAGGCAAGCCCGGCAAGGGTGCGAAGGCGAAGGCCTAAGAGCCCGAGCGGCAGGGAGCATCGACGGGCCTCGCCCCGCCACTGCCCTCTCACCGCCCCAGCCCCCGCCCCCGCCCCGAGCATCCGGGCAACCGAGCAACCGGGCAAGCGGGCAAGCAGGCAACCGAGCAAGCGAGCAACCTCGCATGAAGTGAGCTCGCCCCCGTCCCGACAAAAGGGAAAGGGGAACTGTCCGAAGGAAACGGCCGGCACGATCGGTCGGCGTCGAGACGAAGCAGTATCCACAGCGATACGCAGCGTCACCGGCGCCGACGAGATCGGACCGGCCGTTTCGTTTCCCAGACGCGGTCTCACCTCTTCGCCGCCGTCTCGCTCAACTGCCGCAGACTCGCAGCTTCGCCACCGTCGCTTTTCGAAGACGCAGACTCACTGCTTCGCCGCCGTCGCTCTCGGACGCCGACTCGCAGCTTCGCCGCCGTCGCTCTTCATAAGACGCAGACCCACTTCTCCGCGGCGGCATCGGGATCGGCCCGAACGGGAAAACCCCGCACGGCAGCGTTTCGCGTTGCCGAGCGGGGGTCCGTGGCCACGAGCGAACATCGCTCGCGTCGCCAAGGAGGGGTGCGTGTGCTTCGTCCGAGCACCCCAGCGCCCGGAGCGATGAAGTCGCTGTGCGCGCGCCGGGTTGTCGTGGAACCGAAGGGTCTCGACGGAGTGGACGAAGGCGACTTGGTCAGGTGTGTGGTGGGTTGGCGGGCAGTGGCTCCATACGGACGGGATCGGCTGCGGTGATCCGCACCTGGTGCGATCACCGAGAGAGCGGCGCGGCGAGGAGAGGCCGAACGAGGAGCGTCGCGGGACGGAGGGCGCGGCCGAAGAAGAGCCGCTCGTGAGTTGCGATGGCGTGCGCGGTGCGTTGACGCGTCACGATCGACGCTCGACGCTCGACTCCCGACTCCAGACGGCGCTCAACGCTCAACTTCCGACGACGCTCGACGCTCAACTCCCGACGGCGCTCCCGTCGATGGGATGCCCCGGGCTCTCGTGTGGCGCTTCGGCTGTCATCGCTTCCTTCAGTCAGCGTTTCATGTAGTCAGCGCTTCGGCCCTCCCTTCTCGACTCCCCTTTGGAGCGAGCCGCACGACGCTGATGACAGCGCCGTCGATGGTGCTGCTGCTGCGCCGCCGCCCGCTCCGGATGTGGCGTCGCGGTCGCCGGTTCGGATGGCAGCGAAGTCGATCGAGCTCGCGAAAAGCTGCGCCGAGTCGAGCATGTGCCATCCCGCCTGACGGAAGTGCGGAAATCGGCCCATCGTCCCAATGAGTATTCGCACATCCTCGTCATCGAGTACCCACTCGGGTTGATGGCCCGTGGTCTGCTCGATGCGCGTGCGTCGGAACCGCTCCATCGTGAACGCCCGCTCGCGGAGCGACCAATGGTCGAGGCGATCAGCGATCTCGAGCGCCTTGTTGGTACAGACTGCCATCAGCCGGTGGAACGCATGCCCCTCGAGATGGCGCATCGCGATCGTGCAACCGCTGACCGCCCACCAGCCGTAGGACTCGAGCCAATCGCCACCGGGTACATCATCGAGGTCCTCAGCCTCCTCCAACCGTTCCAACACCGTTGCGTGGGCCATCTCCGGAGTGACCAATCCAAGGGCCACATCTGCCTCCAGAATGAGCGCATCACAGGAGTTCCTGATCGCGTCGAATGGCCCCGACGACCATCGAGAACGCAAGCCGTCAGGCGAAGCGGCGGCCCGTGACGCCCGTCCCTTTCGTGATCGCCCTGCTGACGCAGCCTCGGGACCTGCCTTTGAAGCTGGCTTCGAGCTGGCCTGCAACGTGGCCTGCAAGGTGGGCTGCAAAGTGGCCTGCAAAGTGGGCTGCAAAGTGGGCTCCGCACCTGGCCCGGATTCTGCGAGATCCGTGTTGGGCACTGGCAACGGATCTGCGGCGACGCACTCGGCGGGCTTCTGTCGTGCCTCGCCTGCGAGTACCGTGAGCCCAAGAATCCGGTACGCCTCTCGAGCCTCGCGGAGGTCGGCGCGAGCTCCCTCAACGAGGGCGCGCATGCGCAGCGGGGCATGCATCTCGAGCCCTCGCAAGAGTGCGCCCGCCCGCACGAAGCACGCGAAGGCGTGGACGGCGACGATCGACCGATCGCGCGAGCCGAGCGGCTGCGTCCTCCCCTCGGTTGTCAGCGGCGGCGCGCTTGCGTGGCCAGGCGTTCGCACGGGGTTGGCGGAGAGGGGCAGGAGGCTCGGCCTTCGCTGTTCGAGTTCGTCGCGCACCGCGCGGGCGATCGACTCGCCTTCGACCAGCCGACTGAGCGTCGTGTACGCGTGCGCGAGGTTGGCCTGAAGCATCCAACGCACTGTCTCGTCGGCTCCCTCCTCGGCGAGTCCACGATGAGCCGCTTCGAGCGCGAGCTGATACCGGCCGCGCCGATCCCACATGCCCACCTCGCGATTGGCCGCCACGGCTCGCTCATTCGGATCGCGCGCCGCAGCGCAGAGCGCTGCCACAAGTTCGGCAAGGTCGTCGGTGCGCCCATCCCGATGCGCCGCCAGAGCGAGCAGGTCGAGCTCGGCAAAGGGCATCGCACGGAGTGATCCAGAATCGACGGCGCTCCCCCGAGGCAACTGGCTGCCGGAGGTTCGGCCCCGTACCTTTGCCTCACCGCCACGGAGGGGCGAGCTCACCTCGCTTGACGAACGCTTCTTCCCGCCTCGGGAGTGATCACTCGCTCGGCCGCCAGCGGGATCGGTGCCCCGCGACGCATCGGAACAGGTTTCCTCCGCGACAGCCCCCTTCGCGTGAACCCCCTCAGCGAGGGAGCCCTTCGCGTGGAACCCCTCCGCGAAGGAGCCCTTCGCGTAGGTCCACGCATCGAGTGCACCTGGGATCGTCGATTCGACGCGGAGCGGATGCGACCAACGATCCCATGTGGTCCCCTTCCGTCGAGCCGGTGCGCCGGTGCCTCGTCCGCTCGAGGGCCGTGACAGCATGCGAACCAGACCTGAGCCACGCAACTCACCGCCATCGCGAAACGACACGCCGCCAGGATCCCCGCGTGCACCACCGACGATGCGCTCCCTCGCTGGGGAACCCGCATCGTCTGGCTCCGAGCGTCCAGGGAGCGCGAGTCTCTCGACTTCGTCGGCGGTTGAGGCGGGGCTCGTGGCACCGATGGCCATCGCGCGCGCCTCCGGCGCGCTCTCCTCATCGGTCTCCAACGCCTCGACCACCTCACGCAACTCCCAATCGAGTACTTCGGCGAGCCGCCCGAGGAATCCGAACCGCACCCCTCCGATCGGGGGCACCAGATGCCCAGGGTCACGCCCCAGCCGATCTGCCAACTGGAGTCGTGACCAGCCTCGGTAGACACGAGCCAGTTCCATCAGTCGATCAAGCCGCTGCTGCTGACTGGACGGCCGACGGTCGACCCCGGGCATCTGACCGGCGACCATCGCGACGCGCGCCTCGTCCCCTGCCAGGGAACCTTCCGTTGCCAAGCTGCCTTCCGCGAATGGGCGAGGCGGTGCCAACCGACGCGACGATGGAAAGCCGGCCCCGCCATCGGACAAGCCAACGCCAGCTTCCGCGCGGGCGACTACCGATCCCACGGCACGGCCACCCGATGGCTTCGTCGGAAGCCCCTCGTCATGAGCGAAGCGGGCGACCGCGCGGCGAGCGACCTTGAGCTCATCGCTACTCCCCCACGCCCACACCGCGGGTGAGAGTTCGACGAGTTGTCGTTTCGGCCGCGGCGGCGCCAGATCGCGTCGCCCCGGCTTGGCGGTTGCCTTCCGAGCCACCTGACTCTCGAGTCGTGCAGTCATGTTTGCACCTCCCTCGCCCGCATCGAGCCCATCGACCGCAGGTATCTCGGCTCGGTCCCGCACCAACCACGCCGCCGCTCCGCGCGGTCACGAAACTGGCTGACCATTCGCTGGCTCGCCGCGACCAGCCGGACGCGCGCTGTTGCCCCTCCGCAACAGCGCGAGTTCCGGCTGGCCGCACGCGGGCTTGCCGAGCGTTCGGGCGACTGCTCGGGCGAGCGCCCGGACTGGGACCCGGATTGGGACCCGGATTGGGACCCGGCTTGGGACCAGGCTTGGGACCCGGACTGGGACCAAGACCAAGACCGGACCACATGGGTCGAATGCACCATCCGGCGTCCCCCTCGCAACTGCTCGTGGTGCATCAGGTGCGACAGACAGGGACTCGCTGGAGCCCAAGTCCCTGCCTCGGCTCGTAGGGGACGCCGGATGGTGATGGGGTTGGCGTTGGATTCGGTGAGGTGCCGCAGGCGCCGCCGAGCCGAGCGCCGAAGGGATGACCGGCGCGAGCACAGCGTCCCGCTCCCAAGGCCGCGCCATCCGCGCGTCCCGCCGTCCAGTTGGAAGCGCGTGACAAGGGGATTGGCGTGGGCCGGGTTGCCTGAAGCTGGCTTGGCTGAAGCTGGCTTGGCTGAAGCTGGGCTGGCTGAAGTGGGCGGCATCGGTCTCATGGCTCGGTTTCTCCCACTCAAGGAAGATCGAGACCCCCAGCGCCATGCGCGCGACCATCGAATTTTCTTCAACTTTGTCGCAATCGACCGAATGAGAGTGGCCCGACGCTCCGCCTCGCCCTGTGCGTCCGCGGATCGGGTCCCCGCGCCGCTGCCTGTACGATGCGATCGCGCTCACGCAACCTGACGCATCGCAGGCGACGCCGACTCGCCCCGCTCACCTCCGCCCACCCAGCATGTCCGCCGCACCCACCTATCCCTCGTACGCGCCGCCGCGCGATGCCCTCAGCCGTCGCGAGCCACTTCCCGAGACGCGTTCCTCGCGGACCCACAAGTTCGCCATCGGCGCCCACGAGGGCTACCTCACCGTGGGTCTCTTCGCCGACGGACGCCCGGGCGAGATCTTCATCAAGATGAGCAAGGAGGGCTCGACCCTCAGCGGCCTCATTCAGGGCTTCTGCCGCGCGTTCAGCCTCTGCCTCCAACATGGCCTCACCGTCGAGCAGGCGGTCGAGCGCTTCCGCGGCATGCGCTTCGAGCCGATGGGATCGACCTCGAACCCCGAGATTCCGGAGTGCGCGTCGATCCTCGACTATGTCGCCCGCTACCTCCACCTCGAGTTCGTGGTGAAGCCGGCGCGCCGTCTGGCCTAACAGCCCGTGGCGACGGCAGCCCGATCAGAGGGCCGCAACGGCCTGCATTTCCACGGCGAATCCGTGATGAAGGGCGGCGACCGGCACCGTCGTCCGGGCCGGACGGTGTTCGCCCAAGGCCGCCGCATAGGCTGCGTTCACGCGGGGCCAGAGCGCGACATCGGTGATGTAGACGGTCATCGAGACGATCCGATCCCGTCCGCTTCCGGCGGCCGCGAGGATCGCGTCGATGTTCGCCATGACCAGCTCCACCTGCCGCTCGATCGAGTGGCTCGGATCGGGCGCGCGGCCGATCTCGATCGGCAACTGACCGGCCACGAAGACGAAGCCGTTGGCGACGATCGCCTGGCTGTAGTGCCCCGCCGGAAGCGGCGCCGCGCTCGTCGTGATCACGCTCGGCCGGGCGCTCATGGCTGACCGCCTTCCGTGGCCGGCGACGCCGGCAGAGCGACCGGGACATCGGTGAAGCGCCACGAGGGCACCAGGTCGCGTCGAAGCGGCTCGTCGGTGAGCAGCATGCGGACGAACTCGAACGGGATGTTCGCCTCACGGAGGACCGCGTCGTGGAAGGCGCGATTCGTCATGCCTCCCTCGAGCACCATCTCCCGATGGAGCGAGCGCAGTTGCAGGCCGCCGATCATGTAGGCGACCTGGTAGAGCGGCGCATAGTCGCCCGAGACCGCCCTGCGCACCTCGCCCTCGGCGTTCGCTCGTTCATGACCGACGCGATCGACGAGATAGCTGACGCACTCCTCCGCGCTCATGAGGCCCAGGTGATAGCGAATGCTGAAGACGATGCGGGCAGCGCGATGGGCGCGCCAGAAAAGCGCCCCGATGCGATCTTCGGGCGTCGTCTGAAACTCCTCGTCCCACATGAGCATTTCCCAGTGGAGCGCCCAGCCCTCGATCCAGAAGGGCGTGCGAAACGGAACGCGATAGACGCGCTCGCGGGCCTCGATGAACTGCTGGAGATGATGCCCCGGAATGAGCTCGTGAAAAACCGTCGCCCGGGCGAAGTGTCGATTGTTGCCCCGCAGCGTCATGAGCTTCTGGTCATGGCTCATGTCGTCGGTCGGGAATGCGACGCTGATGATCTCGCCGCCCGTAAAGAAAGGCGTCACGCGCTGCCGCGCGGGTGACATCATTTCCATACGCCATGTCTCGTCGGCGAGCGCGGGCACGGTGATGAGATCGCGCTCGCGGAGAAACGCAACCGCCTCGTCGGCCATGCCGCGAATGAGCGCCGGCTGTTCGCCGGGAGCGACATGCCGCGACTTGACCTCCTCGAGGGCTCGCTTCCAGTCGAAGCCGAAACCCATGGCCTCGGCGTTCGTCGCAAGTTCCGCCTCGCACCAGGCGAACTCGCGCTCGGCGACGGCGAGAAGCTCCTCCGGCGTGTAGGCGATCCACTCGAAGGCGAGATCGGCCAGCAGCGCCTCGCGGCCGATCGGCGTGCCGACGATGACATCAGGATTGGTCGGCGTCTGGCCGACGCCCTCTTCGCGCAGGACGCGCTCGAAACCGTCGAGCGCTGCCGTCAGCGCCGACCAGGGCGCCTCGGTCCACCAGGTGTAGGTCGGGTCGTAGTCGCTGCGGAATCGATGCGCCGACGAGAGACCGCGGCGCAGCTCCTGAAGGACGAGGAGGGCCAATCGGCAGCGGGCGGCGCTCGGCCGTGACGCCTGATCGGCGAGAGCGGCACGCAACGCCCGCTCGGCCTCGGTCGTCGCGAGACGAAGCGCCTCGAAGCGGGCGGCGACCCGATCTCCGGCCTCGCGACCGGCGCCGAGCGGATCCTCGCGGGCCTCGATCAGGGAAACGATCGATGCAGGATCGGGAAGGAGACGCGCAGCGTCGAGGCGCGCAGATCGGCTCAGCGCCTCGCGCCGCGCCGAACCGCTGATCTCGTTCCGCAGGAGAAGCCAGTCGACCTGCGCGTCACGGCCGAAGCCATCGAAGTCGAGGGCGTCGAGCGATGCGATCCAGCCTGCGCGGAATCGATCGAGGCGCTCCGCGCGGCGCTCGGATATCGAAATCGGATACTTCCGATCGAGCGACCCGAGATCGGCGACATACCGATCGATGACCGGAGCCATCACGCTCGGCGGTCGGGCGACGATCGCCCCGAGGTCGGGGCGGTCGGGATCATCGATCGGCGGCGCGGCCGCCGACTGGGCGGCGACGATCGAAAGCGTCAGGTGCACGGCGGCGAGAACGCCCGCAAGCGATGAGAGCATCGGGGCAGTGTACGAACACCTTCCCCGCGATCAGCCCTTTGCGCCGGGCGGCGAACGCCCCGGCGCCGACGATGGCTGCGCCGAGCGGCCAAGCCGCCGCTTGAGGACCGTGAGCAGCGAGCGCGGCTCGAGAAACGCCGGCGGCGGGCGAAAGTAGATCTCCGTGAGTCCCTCGCCGTCGGCCTGTCCCACGAGCCGCACGGTTCCCTGCACGCCGGCGAGCGCCGACTCGAGGTCGCGCGGTCGCGCCGAGCGGAAGATGATGTCCGCATCGCGTCGTACGACGCTGCGAATCCCCATCGCCGTCGCGAGCAGTCGCACTTCGGCGAGTTCGAGGAGCGTCTGCACGCCCGCTGGCGGCTCGCCGTAGGCGCTGGCGAGTTCGGCGCCGACCTTGGCGAGCGCCTCGAGCGAATCGGCCTGCCCGATGCGTCGATACGCCTCCATGCGCCGTCCGTCGCTCGGGATGTATCCGCGCGGGATCGACCCGGCGACGCCGATGTCGATCGCCGTATCGATCGGCGACAGCCGCTTGTCCTGCTTCAGCTCGCCGACGGCCGTCTCGAGAAGCTGGCAGTACATCTCGTATCCGACGGCGGCGATATGTCCCGACTGCTCGGCGCCGAGCAGGTTGCCCGCCCCGCGGATCTCGAGGTCGCGCATCGCGATCTTGAAGCCGGCGCCGAGCATCGAATAGTCCTCGATTGCCTTCAGGCGCTTCATCGCGTCCTCGGTGATCGTGCGCTGCTCCGGCAGCAGCATGTAACAATATGCCCGGTGCTTCCACCGTCCGACGCGGCCGCGAAGCTGGTGGAGCTCGGCAAGACCGAACATGTGGGCGTTGTGCACGAACATCGTGTTCGCGGTGGGAATGTCGATGCCGCTCTCGATAATCGTCGTCGAGACGAGGATGTCCGCCTCGCGGCGCATGAAGGTGAGCATCACCTCCTCGAGCTCGCGCGGCCCCATCTGGCCGTGGCCGACGACGATCCTCGCCTTCGGCACAAGCTCGCGAATCCGCAGGGCGATCGAGTGGATGTCGTTCACGCGGTTGTGGACGAAGAAGACCTGCCCGTCGCGGGCGAGCTCGCGCTCGATCGCCTGGCGCACGCGATGCTCGTTGAAGGGGACGACCTCGGTGACGATCGCCCGGCGGTCGAGGGGTGCGGTCGTGAGACTCGAGATGTCGCGCAGCCCGAGCATGGCCATGTGGAGCGTGCGCGGAATCGGCGTCGCGCTGAGCGTCATGACATCGGCGGTCATGCGGAAGCCGAGGAGACGGTTCTTGTGCTCGACGCCGAAACGCTGCTCCTCGTCGACGATCACGAGGCCGAGATCGGAGAAGGTGACATCCTGCGAGAGCAATCGGTGCGTGCCGATGATGACATCGACCTGCCCCTTCGCGAGTCGCCCGAGCGTCTCCCGCTGCTCGGCGTCTCCCTTGAAGCGCGAGAGGCTTTCGACGCGAAACGGATAGGCCCGAAAGCGGTCGCGAAAGGTCCGCTCATGCTGCTCGGCGAGCACCGTCGTCGGCACGAGCACCGCCACCTGCTTGCCGTACTCGACCGCCTTGAACGCGGCGCGAATCGCGACCTCGGTCTTGCCGAAGCCGACATCGCCGCAGATGAGTCGGTCCATCGGCCGCTCGCCCGTCATGTCCCGCTTCGTCGCCTCGATCGCAGCGAGCTGATCCTCGGTTTCCTCGTAGGGAAACTCCGCCTCGAACTCGCGCTGCCACGCCGTGTCGGCCGGATAGCGAATGCCGGCCGTCGCCTCGCGCGCCGCCTGCACGCGCAGGAGCTCGCCGGCAAGATCCTTGACCGCCTCCTTCACCTGCTCGCGGGCGTTCCGCCAGCGCTTGCCGCCGAGGGTCGAGAGCGTCGGCCGGGCGCCGCCGGCGCCGATGTATTTCTGCACCAACTCGATCTTCGCGGCGGGCACATGCAGTCGCGTGCCGCCGTCAAACTCGAGAGTGAGAAACTCATCCTCGGCGCTCGCTCCCTGCGGACCGCCCCCCTTCTCAGCGGCCGGCTTCGCCGTCGCGCTCTTCCCTGGGGTCAGCTTGAGCTGGGCGAGCGAGTGGAGCCCGACGAATCGGGCAATGCCATGATCGCGATGGACGACATAGTCGCCAGGCTCGAAGGTGACGAAGACCTCGCGGGCCTTTCCGCCGCCGATGCCGCGGGCCCCGCGGCGGCGCGCTGCGTAGCGATGGATCACCTCGCTCTGCGGCACGAAGGCGAGCGCCGCGGTCCCGGGCGGCGCACCCTCCCCGCCCCAGAGGAATCCGCGATGGAGATGGGCCTCGATGATCTCCGCCCGTCCGGCTCGGGCGTGCTCGGCGAGGAGTTCGCCCGTTCGTTGGACATCGCCGGGCGTCTCGCAGAAGAGCGCGATCTCGTGACGGCTGCCGAGCGCGGCAAGATCGACGAAGGCCTCCTTCACCTCGTCGGGGAAGACGGGCAGCGTCGAGACGGGCAGCTCGACGAGGCGGCCGGAGACGCTCGTCGCGCTGAACTGGTTGATCTGCACGATCGCGTGCGTCGCGAGCGTGAGCGACTGGATCACGCGCGGCGGACCGAAGATTCCGCGACTGTCGTGGACGCGCTCGAAGTAGCCGCGCCCCTGCTCGACGATCTCGGCCATCTCCGCGAGCACCGTGACGGTGCGCTTCGGAAGGAGTTCGGCGAAGGGCCGTGTGCCCTGATCGGTCTGGATCGCTTCGAGCGATGCGCTGACGATCTCCGCCTGCTGGAGCGCACGATCGCTCGCTTGCGTCGCGAGGTCGACCTCGAAGATGCGCTCGACCTCGTCGCCGAAGAAGTCGAGTCGGATCGGCGCGTCCGCACCGGGCGCGAAGATGTCGACGATGCCGCCGCGCACGGCGAACTCGCCGGGACTCTCAATCGCCTCGACGCGTCGATAGCCGCCGGCGTCGAGCCAGGTCGCGAGCTCGCGCGAGGCGATCCGCTGTCCCACCCGAATCGTCCGAAGCACGCTCGCCAGGCGCTTCGCGTCCGGCACGCCCTGCATGAGGGCCGGCATCGGAGCGACGATGACATCAGGGAGTCGGCTGTCCTCGGAGCGCTCGCCCGATGCATGGAGAAGCAGTCGTCGGGCGAGCCCCAGCCGCGCCGCGACGAGTTCGAGGCTCGCAGCGCTTTCGCCGGGCAGCGCCTCGATCGCGGGAAAGACCGCCACATCGAGGCCGCAGTCGGCGAGCTCCGCGGCGGCCTCGTCGGCGTCGTCGATGTGGGCGACGACGAGGAGAAGCGTCTCGATCGGATCGGCGCGGTCGCGCAGTCGGCGAGCGAGCGCACCCGCGACGAGCGTGGCGCTCGAGCCGTGGGCACCGCGGGCGGTGACATCGCCGCCGCGCAGCGCCTCCTCGGCGAGGCGCACCACCGACGGATCGCGCTCCAGCCGCGCGAGCCATGCCGACGCGCCCCGCTGCATCGGTCAGGAACCTCCGTCGCGGGCGTCGCGGGCATCAGGCTCGCCGCGCTGCGGCTCCGGATGTGCGGGAGGGGCGACCGTCGCGAACGGCCGGATCGCCTCCACCGTCGCCGGTCCGATGCCGCGGATCCGCTTGAGATCATCGACGCTCGCGAAGGGTCCGTTCGTCGCACGATCGGCGACGATCGCAGCCGCGGTGCGCTCGCCGATCTCCGGCAACAGGGCGATCTCCGCTTCGCTCGCCTCGTTGAGGGCGATGCGCACCGTTGCGATCGGGGCGGCGCTCGCCGTCGTCGGCGCCCTCCGACCGAGCGCCGTCACGACAAGCGCGCCGGCAAGGAGCATGATGACGATGGCAACGAACCCGACGCCGATGCGATCGGCCCGAGCGCGCTCGACGCCCTCACCGTTCACGGCCGTTGATGCACTCATGCGCTTTCCTCCGGCCGTGGGCCGAGCGGTTTGCGAAGCTTGCGTCGAATCGCGGCCAGCTTCGCGAGCACCGGCCGCGGCTCGCCTGATCGCGAGAAGAGCGCGTAGCTCGGCTGACTGGCCTGCTGATTGGCCTGCTGATTGGCCTGCTGATTGGCCGATTGGCCAGCCTGCTCGTCGGTGTCGACGACATCGGCCCACATCGCCGCCTCGACGAAGGGTTTCGAGAGACTCACGCTGAGCACGCGCCCGGCCCAGCTCGCCTGCGTCTCGGGCGTCGCCGCGTCGCGCCACCAGCCACCGCGCGGATCGGGCTGGGAGGCCGGCATGCCGAAACTCGAAAGCATGATGCGTGTGTCGCGTCCGAGGAACCGGTCAAGCATGCAGGAGATCTGGAAGAGATCGCGAGCCACCGCGCCGCGCTGGCCGAGCGTGAGGCGCAAGCCGAGCGCGCTCACGCCGATCCCCTCCTGCTGGAGAAGCTCCGCGTATCGCCACGGCAGGACGGGCGAGACGCGACGCGTGGCGTTCTCGCCGAAGAGATCGACGAGTTCGATGAGCGTGTTCGCCTTGCGATTCCGCTGCCGCACGAGCACGACGACGCGCCGGGCGAGATCGACCATCTGCTCGACGGAGAGCTCGAGGAACTCGTTGGCGTTGAATCCGCTGCCCACATTCCAGATGCCCACGGCGGTCGCGTAGCGCGACGCGACGCGGTCGAGGTGGTCGTAGGCGAGATTGCGAAAGCTCTCGTAGTCGTGGCGATAGACGCGAGCGTGATCGGGCAGCGCCGCCTCGCGCAGGTCGAGCAAGGGCCCGAGCATCACCGGCTTCTTGAGCGCTGCGGCCCACTGCATGAGGCGGTCGAGAGCGGTGAAATCGGGCTTTCCCCGCTTCACCTCGAGTTCGCGCCAGTCGGCGCGGATGTGCAGCACATCGAAGTCGCGGGCGAGAAGCTCGTCGGCGGCCGCCGGCAACCGCGGCGCACCGAGACGCACGACGGTCCCGAGCGTCGTCGAACTCGCCGGGCGCGAGCCGAAGCGGCGATGGAGAAGAATCTCCGCGTGGCTCATCGCCAGATGTTCGCTCGCGTCGATCGCCTTCTCGAGCGAGCGCCTCGCGAGTCGTTCGCATTCGAGGGGATCGGTCCGCAGGAGCGCTTCCGCAAAGATCGAGCGCGCCTCGTCCCAGATGCGCATCGCTCCGCGAGCGAGCCCCGGATCCCACATCTGCCACTCCTCGCACTTCTGGATGAAGTGCTTGATGCGGTGGCGGGCGAGCTCGACGAGCAGTCCGTAGGGCTCGTCGCGCGGCGGGTTGATGCAGGTCTGCAGGTGGAGACAGCCCGAGCGGCCGGCGGCGACGGGCAAGGCCACCGCGGCGAAGTCATCGTCGACGAAGGTGCCGATGATCTCGACGGTGCCGTCCGCGCGATGGCGTACGCGCACATCGCCGCGAAGCGGGTTGTCGTCGGTGCCGATGAGATGGGCCGACTCGAGCGGCTCCGGCTTGCCGTCCCGCTGGGAGCGCGCGGCATCCGCGCTGCCGTTTCCCGGAGGGCCCCCCGCTATCGGGGCCCCGAGGGAGCTCGGGTCGTGGATCAGGAAGCGAATCGTGTTCGGACCGGACGGCACGCGCATCTCGGCCCGCGGAGCGGCCCGCGCGGACGCCGCGCGGCCACCTGATCGCTGCCGAGAGCGGGCAGTGTACACCTCGCCGGAGGCCGCTTTCGACGAGTCGGGAGGGGCTGTCGATTGCGCGTGCTTCTTCGTCGGATCCCTTCGTCGGATCCCTTCGCCGGATCGCCGCAGGGCGACTGCTACAGTGCGGCGATGGGCATGGAGACTTCGTCCGAATCATCCCGAGGCGTCGCCGGACACGCAGCCTCCGGCACGGGAGCGGCGTCCTCGTCCGGGGCGATCTTTCGTACCGCACTCGCGCTGCCCGACCGGCGCGAAGGCAAGGTCCGCGATGTCTATCGAATCCCGGCCATGCCGACGCGCGATCCCGCCGACGCCGCGCTCTCGCGCCCGCGTCCCGATCGCCTGCTGGTCGTTGCGACCGATCGCGTCAGCGCCTTCGATGTGGTCATGCCGACGCCGATCGCCGGCAAGGGCAAGCTCCTCACCGCCATCTCGCTTGGCTGGTTCCGCTTCCTGCGCAAGCTCGCCCTGATCGGCGATCACCTGCTCTCGACCGATGTCGCGGACATTCCCGGCATCACCGACGAGGAACGACGGATGCTCGAGGGCCGGATCATGATCTGCCGCAGGGCGAAGGTCGTCCCGATCGAGTGCGTCGCCCGCGGGTACCTCGCGGGGAGCGGCTGGGCGGAGTACCAGGCGAACGGAACCGTGTGCGGCATTCCTCTCCCGAAGGGTCTCCGACAGTGCGATCGCCTGCCGCAGCCGATTTTCACGCCAGCCACGAAGGAGGAGCAGGGTCACGACGAGAACATTTCCTTCGAGCGGGCGAGCGAACTCGTCGGTGAACATCTGATGACCCGCCTGCGATCGCTGACGCTGGAGATCTACGCGGCGGCCGCGGAGTACGCCCGTTCGCGCGGCGTCATGCTCGCCGACACCAAGTTCGAGTTCGGCTTCGCCCTCGACGCGAGCGGCAAGCCGACCGAAGAGCTCATGCTGATCGACGAGGTGCTGACCCCCGATTCGAGCCGGTACTGGCCGAGCGAGCAATACGAACCGGGGCACGACCAGCCGAGCTTCGACAAGCAATACTTGCGAAACTATCTGCTGGAACTCGTCGCAGCGAAGCGATGGAACAAGAACCCGCCGGGCCCGGCGATTCCCGACGAGGTCGTCGAGCACACGATCCGGCGCTATGAAGAGGCCCAATCCCGCCTGGCGATGCGGTGATCACGCGTGCGCCATACGAGCCAGAGAACCACAGAGGCCCAAACCGAAGTGGGCGGGCACAGAGGGTGCACAAATCACCCAGAGAACCACAGAGGCACGGAGGGCACAGAGGATGCACAGAGAAGTCGAAAGAGGAGACAGGTTGCGCGAGCGTTGATGGAGACCTGCCGCTGCAAGAGGGACCTGAGGAGCGCAGGCGCTGGGAACGGTGAGAAATCCCGACCCAAGTCAAGTCCACTCTGCGCCGACGAGTGTGTGCGACGATTTCCCTCTTTCCGTTGGCTTCTCTGTGCTGCCTCTGTGCCCGCCCATTTCGGGTTGTGCCTCTGTGGCTCTCTGGAGGAACAGCGCACGGCGCGCAATGAGCGCACCGTCAACGCAAGCACGCTTCGACGGTGTTTCGTAGAAGCATCGCGACGGTCATCGGCCCGACGCCGCCGGGGACCGGCGTGATGTGGCCGGCGACGCGCTGCACTTCGTCATAGGCGACATCGCCGACCGTGTGTGTTCGTCCGTCGGGACCGGCGATGCGATTGATGCCGACATCGATCACGATCGCTCCGGGCTTGACCATCGCGCCGCGGATGAGTCCGGGCACGCCCGCCGCGCTCACCAGCACATCGGCCGTCGCGGTGAGCGAGGCAAGGTCGCGTGTGTATTTATTGCAACTCACGACGGTCGCCTCGGCTCGCATGAGAAGCACCGCGATCGGCTTGCCGACGATGTTGCTCGCGCCGACGACGACGGTTCGCGCGCCGCGAAGCTGGATGCCCGTGGCCTCGATGAGTTCGAGCGCGGCCAGCGCCGTGCAGGGCACGAGACTCCGCCGGCCGTAGACGACATTGCCGATGTTCGCGGGATTGACCCCTTCGACATCCTTCTCCGGCGCGATGAGACTCTGAATGCGCTCCGCGTCGACCCCTGCCGGCAGCGGCATGTGAATCATGAGCGCCCGAACCTCGGGGCTCGCGTTCAGGTCGGCGACGCGCTCGGCGATGCAATCGAAACCCGACGCGCCGGGCAGGCGATGGAGGATGTAGTCGACGCCGATCGCGCGGCAGCTTCGCCCCTGATTCTCGGCGTAGATCGCAGCGGAACCGTCGTCGCCGACGAGCACCGCGTCGAGGCGGGCCACGCGTCCGTCGAGGCGGGCGACGCGAACGCGTTCGGCAAGCCCCTGACGAAGCTGCTCCGACAGGCGCTTGCCGTCGAGGATCGCAGCGCCGGAGGTTGGATGCGCTCGGCCGACCGCTTCCCCGAGCTCGCCGGGGCCCGTCGGGCCGGAGCCCGGGCGTTCGGTCGACGATGGCGATTGCATCGGCCGGAGGATACCCGCTCAACGCGGGACTGACCGACGGGTATGCTCTTCTCGCACCGAAACCTCGGGAACGGACCGCACCGGCCGGACGCCGGCGCGCGAACGCTCCCACGCGAGCATCCCATGCGCTTCGCCCTTCCATCGCTTCTTGCCGCCACGCTTCTCGCTTCCGGCTCCGCACTCGCCCAGACCGGCAACGCGCCCGCCCCAGCCAAGCCGGCGGCACCGGCCACCGATGCGGCGAAGGCGAAACCAGAGGTGAAGCCGCTCTCGATCGGCGACGCCGCGCCGGCCCTCGACATCGAGCACTTCGTGAAGGGCGAGCCATTCAAGGGATTCGAGGCGGGCAAGATCACCGTCGTCGAGTTCTGGGCGACCTGGTGCGGCCCCTGCAAGGCGGCCTTCCCGCACATCAGCGAACTGCAGGAGCGCTACAAGGACTACGGCGTCACCGTCGTGGGCATCTCCGACGAGAAGCTCGAGAAGGTCAAGCCCTTCATCGAGACTCCGGAGTGGAACGAGAAGATGCGCTACACCGTCGCGACCGATCCCGATCGCAGCGTCTACTCCTCCTACATGACCGCAGCCGGACAGAACGGCATCCCGACGGCGTTCGTCGTCGGCAAGAAGGGCACGGTCGAGTGGATCGGTCACCCGATGAATCTCGATGGCGTCCTTGAGGATGTCGTCAAGGACCGCTGGGACGCGATCGCCGCGAAGAAGAAGTTCGAGGAGGACCGCGCAGCCGAGCAGGAGATGCGTCGGAACAGCATGAAGCTGCGCGAGGCCCAGGCCGCGGGCAACTGGGATGAGGTGATCAAGCTCCTCGACGGCATGATCGAGAAGTCCCCCGAGAACGATCGGCTTCTCATGCAGAAGATGCAGATCTGCCTCGCCTCGGGCAACCGTCCGGCCGAGGGCTACGCGATCGCGCGTCGGCTCTTCGAGCGCGGCGCGAAGAACGCGACCATGCTCAACCAGATCGCATGGACGATCGTCGACCCGGCCGCTCCCGTGAAGGAGCGCGACACGAAGTTTGCGACCGAGGTCGCCGAGAAGGCCGTCGAAATCACCGGCGGCAAGGACGGCGCCGTCCTCGACACGCTCGCCCGCTGCTACTGGCTTGCCGGCGACAAGGCGAAGGCGATCGAGACCCAGAAGAAGGCCGTCGAAGCAGGCGGCCCGATGAAGGCCGACCTCGAGAAGACGCTGGCAGAGTACGAATCGGCGAAGTGATCCGCGGTTGCGCACTGGCGGTGGTTCGTTCGCCAGAGAACCACCGCCAGAGAACCACGGAGGCACGGAGGGCACAGAGACAGCACAGAGGAATCCGTGAGAGGGTTGCGGATTCGATGCTCGGGTGCGCTACCACAGCTTGAGAGTGCTTCCACGATTGAACGGTCTCGAACAAGGGCTGCGCAACCATTCCTGGTAGCGCAGCCCTTCTTTCTTTGACTCCTCTGTGCTGCCTCTGTGCCCTCTGTGCCTCTGTGGTTCTCTGGATGAAGAGCGCAGAGAACTGCGGCGAACGAGCAGCCCTCTGTGGTTCTCTGGATGAAGAGCGCAGAGAACTGCGGCGAACGCGCAGCCCTACCGCACTTCGACCTCGTGCCCCGCTGCGCTCGAGCGTTCGATCGCGTCGATGAGCGCCTGGACGGCCCGGCCGTCGGCGGCGCTGGCGTGGGGCTTGACGCCGCGGGTGATCGCCTGCACGAACTGGGCGTACTGGGCGTCCCAGGATCGTTGGGTCGGGTCACCTGGCTCGATGAGCGGCTTCACATCGACGAGGCGACCGTCCTCTTCGGTCGCGAGCGTCAGCTCCGAACCGAAGATCTGGAAGGCCACGCCGCCCTTGTCGCCGAAGAGGAAGATGCCGTCCTTGAGCGCCCCATCCGGCTGGTTCATCGCCCAGGTGACATTCACCTCGATCGTGAGGCCGCCCTCGCAGCGAATGAGCGCCGTCGCGTGGTCCTCGACATCGAAGGTGCCGTCAAGGTGCGGCGGTCCCGCCCACATGTCGATGAATCGATATTCAGAAATCGGCCGACCGAACGACGCATAGCAGGCCCCGCTCGCCCGAAGCCCCTTGGGCGATCCGGTGAGGTAGCGGACCAGGTCGATCACATGGACGCCGAGATCGATGAGCGGTCCGCCGCCGGAGAGCGCTCGCGTCGTGAACCAACCGCCGAGGCCGGGAATGCCCCGTCGGCGATAGACGCTGCACTTTGCGTGGTAGACCTTGCCGAGGCGTCCGGCATCGACGAACCGCTTCGCTGCGATCGCCGTCGGCGTGCCGCGGCAGACGAATCCGACTTGCAGCATGGTGCCGGCGCGATCGGCGGCGGCGATGATCCGATCGCATTCCTCGAGCGTCATCGCCATCGGCTTCTCGAGGAGGACATGCTTCTTTCGCTCGAGGGCCTTGATCGCGCACTCGGCATGGGCGACATTCGGCACGGCGATCGCCACCGCATCGACTTCGGGCATCGCAAGCAGGTCGTCAAGGCTCGCAGCGGCGACGCCGCCGACCCGCGCCGTGAGCGCTTGGGCTCGCGAAGCATGCAGGTCCCAGGCGCCGACCACCCGCACGCCAGCGCGCGCGGCTGCATCGGCGTGCACATTGCCGATCGCGCCCGCGCCGACGATGCCAAGGCCGAAGCCAGCATGTGCCTGACCCCGTCCCCGCCCACTTCCCTGCGTCGCTCGATGTTCGCTCATGCCCGCACCATACGGCAGCGTGCGAACCCCTACAATCGCCGCTTCGCGTCGGGAAGGTTCCCGACCGGTTGCGTTCGTCACCCTCATCGCTCATGCACGCCACCTCCTCGCCGCGCCATGTCGTCATCGTCGGCGCCGGCATCGTCGGACTCTCGACCGCCTGGTTCCTCCTGCGCCGGGGCGTGCGCGTGACCGTCCTCGACCGCGAGTCGATCGCCGAGAGCGCGAGTTGCGGTAACGCCGGCCTCCTTTCGATCGGCCACTATCCGCTGACGCGGCCCGGCGTCTCCTGGCGCGGCCTCAAGTGGATGTTCGACGCGACGAGCCCGCTCTACATCAAGCCGCGGCCCGACTGGTCGCTTCTCTCCTGGCTCTGGAGCTTCCATCGCCACTGCAACCAGCGCCATCTCGATCGCTGCATGGCCGTGCTGTGCGACATGGGATTCAAGACGCTCGCGATCTACGAAGAGATGATTCGCGAAGAATCGATCGACTGCGACTACGCCCGGGACGGCTGGCTCGATGTCGTGCTGCGCCCGGAGAACATGGATGCGGCGGAAGCGGAAGCCGCGAGCCTCACCCGATACGGCTACGCCTACCGGCGTCTCACCGGCGACGAACTCCGGGCCCGCGACCCGATCTTCCGTCCGGAGGTCGCCGGCGCGATCCACTACACCGACTCCGCGCATGCCCATCCGGCGGATTTTCTCGTCGGTCTTGCTCGGGCCTGCCGCACGCGCGGCGCGGAGATCCGAACCGACGCGCTCGTCACCGGCTTCGAGCGCACCAAGGGCGGCGGTGAGCGCATCGCCGGCGTCCGGCTCGCCGACGGGAGCGTGGTCGAGGGCGATGCCGTCGTCATCGCCGCCGGTGTCTGGACCGATGGGCTTGCCCGCGAGCTTGGCGTGCGCGTGCCGATGATGGGAGCCCGCGGCTATCACATCCAGCTCCGCAATCTCCCGATGCTTCCGACGACGGGGATGGTCCTCCATGAGACATTCGTCGCGGTCACGCCCATGCGCGACGAGCTGAGACTCGCCGGCACGCTCGAAATCGATCGCCTCGATCAGCCGTGGCGGCGCGAGCGACTCGAGAAGCTCCCCCGCGGGGCGCTTGCGTATCTTCAGGGCATCGATCAGGCGAAGCGCGTGACCGAATGGGCCGGCTATCGCCCCTGCACGAGCGACGGCATGCCGGTGCTCGGCTTCGGCCGCCGCGCCCCCAATGTGCTCCTCGCCGGTGGCCACGCGATGATGGGCATGACCCTCGGACCAGTCACAGGCAAAGCCGCGGCCGAACTTCTCTTCGGCGAAAGGCCCTGTTTCGATGTCTCGATGCTGGCTGCGGACAGGTGGTGATGATGCGACGCGCTCGTCCGGTGACCGGGCGCGTCGCCGCTCCGTTCACCGCGGGCTCCAGGCTCCGAGGACCGCTCCGAGATCGTGCGCGTCGACGCTCCCGTCTCCGTTGACATCGGCCCTTCGTACCGTGAAGGCATCGACTTGGCCCCACTCCTCAAAGACGAAGGCGATGTCGAGGGCATCGACCGCGCAGTCCACATTGATGTCTTCGGCCGTGGTTTGCGGGCGAAGGATCACGCCGATGGCATTGTTGTTGAGGCGTGCTTCACAGAAGAGCATCCCATTGTTGAGCGGCTTGAGTCCCCACGAGAGCGTCACATTCGCCGGCAGTGTCGTCAGCGTGCGAAGATCGGTGAATCGGCCGTTCTGCCAAATGAAGGGATAGGTGAGACCAGCTACCCCGCCGACCACACCGGTCCGACCGATGATTTGACCGAGCTCGTTCATTCCCGCGCCGGTCGTGTACTCCGCGCCCTGATTCGGTCCGATCGGGGTGAGTTCCGAGCCGTTCCAGTAGAACGACCGCAACACAACTCCGAAGACACGCGGCACAAACGCATATGCAAGGATGCATGCTCGCCCATGCCTATCGAGCGCGGCAATGCGCTCGATCCCATACTGCGGTGACGGAAGCAGGTCGATCACCTGAACCTCGCCGCCGGGGTGCCACAGCACCGAAAAGTACTCGGTCGGCACCGGAGTCGGCACCCCCATGCCGCCACCAGCCCAGCCGGAGGGATGGACGCAGGTGAACTGGGCGAAGGTGCTCGACGCGAGCGGCTCGGGAAAGGTCAAGAACCCGCCATCCCGCCAGTAGAACGGTCGGGGATAATCCTGCGCAACGCTGTTCTGGATGTATCCGACAGTTGAGCCGTCGGAGAGAAGCCCGAAGATCGCGTAGCTCTTGGTCGAGTCTCCCGCTGAGAGGAGTTGGACGCCGCCCCCCCGTTCCGCAGACGGCCAGCGCACGATCTCAAGAAAGAGGTTTGGTGGACCGGGCACATCCACTCCCCCCGCAATGTTGCCTTCCGCGTCGATCCGCGTCGCCTCCCACGCGGCAGCGCCGATCGGCGGCGCAGGAAGCGTGATGTAACCTTCCTCGCTCGACCAGCGGAAGGCACTCTGCAAGAGCGACCCGCCCTGTAGGCGACGCCACCCGACGATGACGCCCGACTCATTCATATCCTTCGCGGCAACCGTGTGGTAGCCCGCAGGCCACGGCATGACCTCTGCCTCGTAGGAACACTGTGCGTGAGACAGAGACGCGCACATGCCGATCGCGCCGAGGACCATCACCGCCACGAGCGGGAATCGACCATCCGGACCTGGTCTCGTCGCGAGCTTCATCAGATACCTCCCGACGGAAGAGCGAGGAGTCGAAGGACTTCCGACCCAAGGAATCCCGCTAGGAACAGTTTCACCGACCGCATCGCACTGTCAACGACTCACCCGCCACTTTCGCGGCGTTCGAAACGCTACGAGGCAAACGCTCGGCGGCGAGCAGGCTCGGATGGAG
>VYLE01000557.1_pt1 | contig 29336 bp, 28 predicted proteins | sample 5114391 | NCBI WGS metagenome assembly VYLE01 (sample SAMN12291771, study PRJNA351875) | freshwater metagenome | isolation source: freshwater lake | place: USA: Michigan, Kent Lake | collected 2013-08-15
GGTTCGAGGAGGCGCATATCGGCCATGGCGGCGAGGGCGCGCTGTATGTGCGGATACGCAGGGCGAGATATTAGTTGTGTTGCACCTCTCCCGCTTGCGGGCGAGGGAGCGCACCGCCGATGCGGCTCAAGCGGGGTATTAGAACGGACGCACGATGCCGACGCGCGGGATCAGGGTGATGATCAGCCCGAAGATGTTTGTCGTCCGATCCTCGCCTGGGATCAGCGGCGTCTCCCTCGCGGCCGGCAGCATCTTCACCGCGTGCAGGACCAGGACCATGCAGACCGCCCAGTTCGAGATCCAGCGCGAATAGTCGAACACCATCGCGAACATCACGAGATAGGCGAGGCTGATGCCGGCCAGCGCTGCGACCACGAGACGGCGGTGCGTGTCGCTCGAAAGGGCCGCGATCAGGTGGGCGAAATAGCGCCACAACGGCAGGTGCAGCCAGATCAACAGCGCGAACACGGGCACGCCGAGGCTGTTGTGCGGCAGCCGTGCCCAGGTGTCCGACAGTTCCTTTGCCAGCGGCTGGTACCAGATGTAGCTGAATTGCAGCAGGTCGGTGCGCGACGGATCGGCCATCCGGGTCTTCAAATATGCAACGAAATCCGCTTCGGAGACCGGCATCGTTCCCAGGAACTGGGCCGCGAAGAACAGCGCGCTGACGCACAATAGCGCCATCAGGCCGAGCGCGACATTCGTGCGGGTGGCGCCGTGCGCGAGATAGTGCCTGATCACGACGATGGCGACGATCGTCGGCACATACATCAGGAGGTGGATGTGGTGGATCAGGATCAGGACGATCGCAAACAATGCGGCTGTTGCCACGAAGAGCAGCGAGCCGGCCGGCATCAGCAGCAGGACGATCGCCAGCGCGCAGCCATAGATGTCGAAATGGCCGAGCGTGTGCATGAAGTTCTTCAGGAAGAACGGCGAGCCCGCGGTGAACACGAACAGCGGCAGCGTCCCGGCGGTGAAGCCGAAGGTGCGTTGAAACAATCGCGCATAGAGCCCGAGCGTGAGCAGCCAGGTTGCGCCGCCGAGCGCGAACACCAGCCAGACCGGCACCCTGGCGGTGAACAGCGCGACGACCGCGCCGATCAGCGCGCGCTTGACGAAGCCGAAATGGTAGTCGGCCAGCAGATGGATGTAGGGGACGTAGGGCGGCAGCTGGATCTTGTGGACGAACACGCCGAAGATCACGGCGGCGTTGATCGCGAGCAGGAGGCGCCAGGGGTCTTGCAGGCGGCTAGCGGGCATGAAGCACTCGACGCGCGTCAAACTCCGCTGTCGTCCCGGCGCAAGCCGGGACCCATGACCACGAATGTCTGTCTTGAGCCGACGCTGGGGCCGCTATCATTTCCAACAAGGACCGCCGGTGATGATGGGTCCCGGCTTTCGCCGGGACGACGCCGGAATGAATAGCGCGGTCCCAGCGATTTACAAAATGAACCGGCTCAGATCGGCGTTCCTGGCGAGGTCGCCGACGTGCTTCTGCACGAACTCCGCATCGACCTGGACGGTCTCGCCGCTGCGGTCGGGGGCGGTGAAGGAGATCTCGTCCAGCACGCGCTCCATCACGGTCTGCAGCCGGCGCGCGCCGATGTTCTCGACCGTGGAATTGACGGCGACGGCGACGTCGGCCAGCGCGTCGATGGCGCTGTCGGTGATGTCGAGCGTCACGCCCTCGGTCTGCATCAGGGCGACATATTGCTTGATCAGCGAGGCCTCGGGCTCGGTCAGGATGCGGCGCATATCGTCGCGGGTCAGTGCCTGGAGCTCGACGCGGATCGGCAGGCGGCCCTGCAATTCCGGCAGCAGGTCGGAGGGTTTGGCGACATGGAAGGCGCCGGAGGCGATGAACAGGATGTGATCGGTCTTGACCGCGCCGTGCTTGGTCGAGACGGTGGTGCCCTCGATCAGCGGCAGCAAATCGCGTTGCACGCCCTCGCGCGAGACGTCGCCGCCGACGCGGCCGTCGCGGGCGCAGATCTTGTCGATCTCGTCGAGGAACACGATGCCGTTGTTCTCGACCGCGGCGATCGCCTCCTGGGTCAGCTTGTCGGTATCGAGCAGCTTGTCGGATTCCTCGTTGACGAGGATCTCGTGCGAATTCTCCACCGTCAGCCGCCGCGTCTTGCTGCGGCCCCCGAGCTTGCCGAAGATGTCGCCGATCGAGATCGCGCCCATCTGAGCGCCCGGCATGCCCGGGATCTCGAACATCGGAAGGCCGCCGCCGGAGGACTGCGTCTCGATCTCGATTTCCTTGTCGTTGAGCTCGCCGGCGCGCAGCTTCTTGCGGAAGCTCTCGCGCGTCGCAGCGCTCGCATTGGCGCCGACCAGCGCGTCGAGCACGCGCTCCTCGGCGGCGAGCTGGGCGCGCGCCTGCACGTCCTTGCGCTTGCGTTCGCGCACCTGGGAAATCGCGACCTCGACGAGATCGCGCACGATCTGCTCGACGTCGCGGCCGACATAGCCGACTTCGGTGAACTTGGTCGCCTCCACCTTCAGGAAGGGCGCATTGGCGAGCCTGGCGAGACGCCGCGCGATTTCGGTCTTGCCGACGCCGGTCGGGCCGATCATCAGGATGTTCTTCGGCAGCACCTCCTCGCGCAGCGAGCCGGAGAGCTGCTGGCGCCGCCAGCGGTTGCGCAGCGCGATCGAGACGGCCCGCTTGGCATCGGCCTGGCCGACGATGAAGCGGTCGAGTTCGGAAACGATTTCGCGGGGAGAAAAGTCTGTCATGTCTGTCTAGCTAGGGCTGGAGATGGCCAAGGACAAGCTGCATTTTGTTGCCGTCAGATGATCGGCGGGCCCGACTGCCATTGCTTCACGGCCTCGACCGGATGGATCAGCATCAGCACGTTGAGCGTCAGATTGTCGCGAATATGCAGCGCCATCATGATCTCGAAGGCGATCCCGAGCGCCACCGTCGCCGGGACCGGCAGCATACGCGCGGCGATGAAGCCCAGCACCATGAACAGATTGTCCGAGACCGAGTTGACGATGCTGTCGCCGTAATAATCCAGCGAGATCGTGCCGGCGCGATAGCGTTCGATGATGAAAGGCGAGTTCTCGACGATCTCCCAGGCGCCCTCGATCAGCATGGCGACGACGAGCCGCGCCGGCCAGGACAGGCGGCGGGACAACAGGAGCCAGGTGAGCCCGTAGAACAGGAAGCCATGCAGGACGTGGGAGAAGCTGTACCAGTCGGCGATGTGCTGGGAATTCTCCGATGAGTTCACCACGCCGTGCCACAGCTTGACGGTGCCGCAGGTGCAGATCGGCACCCGCCCCATCGCCAGCAGGATCGAGGCCTGCAGCGCCAGCAGCAGCAGCGCGATGCCGACCCAGACGATTGGCGTCGGCGTCGCGCGGGTCGGGTCGGGGCTGCGGGCCAGGGTCATCGCTAGCCCGTCGCCAGCGCTTCGATCGTGAGGTTGCGATTGGTGTAGACGCAGATGTCGGCTGCGATGTCGAGCGAGCGGCGAACGATGGCCTCGGCGTCCTTGTCGGTGTCGAGCAAGGCGCGGGCGGCGGCCAGGGCGTAATTGCCGCCGGAGCCGATCGCCATCACCCCGGATTCGGGCTCCAGCACGTCGCCGGTGCCGGTCAGCACCAGGGAGACGTCCTTGTCGGCCACGATCATCATGGCCTCCAGCCGCCGCAGATAGCGGTCGGTCCGCCAGTCCTTGGCGAGTTCGACCGCGGCCCGGGTCAGCTGCCCCGGATATTGCTCGAGCTTGGATTCCAGCCGCTCGAACAGCGTGAAGGCGTCGGCCGTGGCCCCGGCGAAGCCGCCGATGACGTCGCCCTTGCCGAGCTTGCGGACCTTCTTGGCATTGGACTTGATGACGGTCTGGCCGATCGAGACCTGGCCGTCACCGCCGACCACCACCTTGCCGCCCTTGCGGACGGTCAGGATCGTGGTGCCGTGCCAGCCCGGCGAGCTTTTCTGGGAATCCTGCATGAATGACCCTCGTTGCCGGGCTGATTTAGGCGGTCAGGGGCGGGGGCACAACGGCCGCTTCGGGCCCAATTCGCTCACCATAGGCGGAAGTGCTGCCCTGCAGGGGCGTTCCCGCAGTAGCGAAGGCGTCGTTTGGCTGTTAAAAGACCGCCGTTTTACGAACAAACTCCGAGCGAAAGCCCTCAATGCGCACCGCGACGATCAAGCGCAAGACCAAGGAAACCGACATCGAGGTCAGCGTGAACCTCGATGGCACCGGCGTGGCCAATATCGCGACCGGCATCGGCTTTTTCGACCATATGCTCGATCTCCTCGCCCGCCATTCCCGCATCGACCTCACGGTCAAGGCGGTCGGCGACCTGCACATTGACTATCACCACACCACCGAAGACACCGGCATCGCACTCGGCCAGGCGGTCCGGCAGGCACTCGGAACCATGGCGGGCATCACCCGCTATGCCGGCGTGCACATGCCGATGGACGAGACCCTGACGCGCGTCGTCATCGACATTTCGGGCCGGCCCTTCCTGGTGTTCAAGGCCGAGTTTCCCCGCGACAAGATCGGCGAGTTCGACACCGAACTGGTGCGCGAGTGGTTCCAGGCCTTTGCCGTCAATGCCGGCGTGACTCTTCACGTCGAGACCCTATATGGCGATAACAGCCACCATATCGCCGAGTCCTGCTTCAAGGGTCTGGCGCGGGCGCTGCGGGCCGCCGTCGCGATCGATCCGAAGGCCGCGGGCGAGATCCCCTCGACCAAGGGCTCGCTGGGCGGCTGATTTTTCGGGCCGGCGGCACCTGCCGCTTGCGTCATCGGTGAATTCGAAGAACGGGGCATCACCATGCCTGTATACACAGTCCATGCTCCCTCCCCTGGCGGAGCCGATCTGCGCGCGACCGACAAATTCGTGTTCGTGCGCGACGGATTCCATTTCTGGGCGATGGTGTTCGGCCCGTTCTGGCTGCTCTGGAACAGGTTGTGGCTGGCGCTGATCGGCTGGCTGATCTTCACGGCCCCCTTCAACATCGGGCTGTCCAGCCTCGGACTGGGACGCGGCTCGATGTTCCTCGCCGATCTCGTCGTCGCCCTGCTGATGGGGTTCGAGGGCTCCAGCCTGCGCCGCTGGACCCTGTCGCGCGGCAAGTGGCGTCAGCTCGACGTGGTCATCGCCGATGACGCGGATACGGCCGAGCACCGCTTCTTCGAGCGCTGGAGCAAGGCCCAGCGCGGCATCGTCAACGATCAATGGGCGGTCGATCGCGGCGGTCCGCCGCCGACCCGCAACACGCCGGGCCAGCCGTTTTCGAATCCGCCGCCGCTGCCGTCGGGCGGCATCATCGGGTTGTTTCCGGAGCCGGGAGGGTCAAGATGAGCGTCGCCATCATCGATTACGGGTCCGGCAATCTGCATTCGGCCGCCAAGGCCTTCGAGCGCGCCGGGCGCAGCCTCGAAACGCCGCAAAAGGTCTTCGTCACCCGCGATCCCGACCAGGCCTATGGCGCCGATCGCATCGTGCTGCCCGGCGTCGGGGCCTTTGCCGATTGCCGCCGCGGCCTCGACGCGGTCAACGGCATGGTCGAGGCGATCACGGAAGCCGTGCGCGTCAAGGCGCGGCCGTTCTTCGGCATCTGCGTCGGCATGCAATTGATGGCGAGCCGCGGCAAGGAGCACGTCACCACCGACGGACTCAACTGGATCGCCGGCGACGTCGAGAAGATCGCCCCGCGCGACGAGAGCCTGAAGATCCCGCATATGGGATGGAACACGCTCGATGTGCTGCGCGAACATCCGGTGCTGAACAAGCTGTCGCTCGGTCCCAAGGGCCAGCATGCCTATTTCGTGCACTCCTACCACCTCAATCCGGCTGACGAGGCGGATGTGCTCGCACGCGCCGATTATGGCGGGCCCGTCACGGCGATCGTCGCCAGGGACACCGCGATCGGCACCCAGTTCCACCCCGAGAAGAGCCAGCGTTTCGGCCTGGCCCTGATCTCGAACTTCTTGCGATGGAAGCCGTGACAGCGAGCACGGCTTTCACCTCGTCGTTGCGAGCGCAGCGAAGCAATCCAGGGTCTTTCCACGGGGACGGTCTGGATTGCTTCGCTGCGCTCGCAATGACGGAGTCCATTACTGACAGCCCCGTTTCCGCGATCGGGACGGCAGAAGGTCCGACATGATTCTCTTTCCCGCGATCGATCTAAAGAACGGCCAGTGCGTACGCCTCGAGCAGGGCGACATGGCACGCGCCACCGTGTTCAACCTCGATCCCGCCGCGCAGGCGCGGAGCTTCGTCGAGCAGGGCTTCGAGTACCTCCATGTCGTCGATCTTGATGGCGCCTTTGCCGGCAAGCCTGTCAATGCGCAGGCGGTCGAGAGCATGCTGAAGACGATCAAGATCCCGGTGCAGCTCGGCGGCGGCATTCGCGATCTCGCGACCGTCGAGGCCTGGCTCGACAAGGGCATCACCCGCGTCATCATCGGCACGGCGGCGGTGCGCGACCCTGACCTCGTGAAGGCGGCGGCGAAGACATTTCCCGGCCGCGTCGCGGTCGGGCTCGATGCGCGTGACGGCAAGGTGGCGGTCGAAGGCTGGGCCGAGACCTCGCAGGTGACCGCGCTGGAGATCGCGCAGCGCTTCGAGGATGCCGGTGTCGCCGCCATCATCTTCACCGATATCGCGCGCGACGGCCTGCTCAAGGGCCTGAACTGGGATGCGACCATCGCGCTGGCCGATGCCATCTCCATTCCGGTGATCGCCTCGGGCGGCCTCGCCTCGATCGAGGACGTCAAGGCGATGCTGACGCCGCGCGCGAAAAAGATCGCCGGCGCGATCGCGGGCCGCGCGCTGTATGACGGCCGGCTCGATCCCGCCGCCGCCCTCACCCTGATCCGCACCGTCCGCGCCGCCTAAGGAAACGACCGATGTTCAAGGTGCGCGTGATCCCCTGCCTCGACGTCAAGGACGGACGGGTCGTCAAGGGCGTCAACTTCGTCGATCTGCGCGACGCCGGTGACCCCGTGGAAGCCGCGATCGCCTATGACGCCGCCGGCGCCGACGAACTCACCTTCCTCGACATCACCGCGACCCATGAGAATCGCGGCATCATGCTGGACGTGGTCCGGCGCACCGCCGAGGCCTGCTTCATGCCAGTCACGGTCGGCGGCGGCGTGCGGACGGTCGACGACATCAAGACGCTGCTGCGCGCCGGCGCCGACAAGGTCTCGATCAACAGCGCGGCAGTGTCGCGGCGTGAATTCGTCAAGGAAGCCGCCGAGAAGTTCGGCGAGCAATGCGTCGTGGTCGCGATCGACGCCAAGCGGGTCAAGCGCCCCGGCGGCGACCGCTGGGAGATCTTCACCCATGGCGGCCGCAACTCGACCGGCATCGACGCCGTCGAATATGCCCAGGAAGTGGTCTCGCTGGGCGCCGGTGAAATCCTGCTGACCTCGATGGACCGCGACGGCACCAGGCAGGGCTTCGACATCCCGTTGACCCGGGCGATCGCCGACAGCATTCCCGTTCCCGTCATCGCCTCCGGCGGAGTCGGCAATCTCGACCATCTCGTCGACGGTATCCGCGAGGGACACGCCACGGCGGTGCTGGCCGCCTCGATCTTCCATTTCGGGGAATTCACCATTCGTGAAGCCAAAGAGCACATGGCCCGGCGCGGGCTGGCCATGCGCCTCGATGCCTGACGACTCCGCTTCGTAAAAATGCTAAGGAGGCCGGCGGGATGGCCTCCATCGGCCGCCGTGTTTGTCGAGTATGTCCAATGCCGCGCTTCACGATCCATGATCTGGCCGAGACCATCGACGCCCGCGCGGCGGCCGGCGGCGAAGCGTCCTATACGCGCAAGCTGCTGGACAAGGGCGCCGAGCATTGCGCCAAGAAGTTCGGCGAGGAAGCCGTCGAAACCGTGATCGCCGCCGTCGAGAACGATCGCGATCATCTGATCGCCGAGAGCGCCGACCTGCTGTACCATTTCCTCGTCCTGCTGAAGGCCCGCGGCGTGAGGCTGGACGAGGTCGAGGCCGCGCTCGACAAGCGGACCTCGATGTCGGGGCTGGAAGAGAAGGCCTCACGCAAGGGTGGCAACTAGCCGAGGAAAGGTCGCGTCATGGACATCCGCGCACCCGAGCAGCAGTACAATCCATACCGCGTCTACACGCGCGAAGAATGGGCCCGGTTGCGCGACGACACGCCCATGACGCTGGAGCCGGGCGAGTTCGATCGCCTGCGATCGCTGCATGACCGCCTCGATCTGCAGGAGGTCGAGGACATCTACCTGCCGCTGTCGCGCCTGTTGTCGATCTATGTCGATGCGATGCAGCGGCTCTATTACGCGGAGCGTCAGTTCCTCAACATCCGCGACCGCAAGATGCCCTACATCATCGGCGTCGCCGGCTCGGTCGCGGTCGGCAAGTCCACCACGGCTCGCGTGCTGCAGGCGCTGCTGGCGCGCTGGTCGCCGCGTCCCAAGGTCGACCTGATCACCACCGACGGATTCCTGTATCCCAACGCGGTTCTCGAGCGTCAGGGCATCATGCAGAAGAAGGGCTTTCCGGAAAGCTACGACCTGCCGCTGCTGCTCGGCTTCCTCTCCGACATCAAGGCCGGCCGCCGCCACGTCCGCGCGCCGGTCTATTCGCATCTGACCTACGACATCGTGCCGAACAAATGGGCCGAGGTCGACCAGCCCGACATCCTGATCGTCGAAGGCGTCAACGTGCTGCAGACCGGCAAGCTGCCGCGCGACGGCAAGGCGGTGCCTGTGGTCTCCGACTTCTTCGACTTCTCGGTCTATATCGACGCCGACGAGGCCGCGCTGCGGCAGTGGTACATCAGGCGCTTCCTGTCGCTGCGCGACACCGCCTTCGTCGATCCGAAATCCTACTTCAACCGCTATGCGCTGCTGTCCGACGAGGAGGCGACCGCGACCGCGATCGCGATCTGGGAGCGCACCAACCTCGCCAATCTCGAGGACAACATCCTGCCCACCCGGCCCCGCGCCACGCTGATCCTGAAGAAGGGCGCCGACCATACGGTCGAAAGCGTGGCGCTGCGAAGGTTGTAACGCTCTCGTAGGGGGGCAAAGGCGCGCACTTCGCGCCGTCCCACCATCTATCCTCATCATCGTCAAACGTGAATGGTGGGCACGCTACGCTTTGCCCACCCTACGATATTCGCGCATGGGCGCGACTTCCCCGCAATGACGCGGAGAAACTTGTCTACACCGCGATCTGCCGCGCGGCGGCCAGTCCCGCCAGCGCCTCCTCCAGTTTCTCGCGGTCGAGCGGCTTGATCAGGAACCCGTTCATGCCCGCCTCGAAACAGGCGTAGCGATCCTCCACCAGCGCGTTGGCGGTGAGGGCGAGGATCGGGGTGTGATGACCGCCGGTGGCGGCCTCGTGGGCGCGGATGCGCTTGGTGGCTTCGATGCCGTCGAGGCGCGGCATCTGGATGTCCATCAGCACGAGATCGTAAGGCGTACCCGCCGACGAAGCAGCGAGCCAGGATTCCAGCGCGGCCTCGCCATGGACGGCAATGACGACGCGGTGGCCGAGCCTGGTCAGCAGCGAACGCATCAAAAGCGCGTTGATCTCGTTGTCCTCGGCGACGAGAACCGACAATCCGCCGACAGGGTCTGCGGCGACGATTTCCGCGGGCGGCTCCGGCGCGAGGTCGGGCGAGGCAATCTCCGGCGCCAGCGACAGCCGCGCGGCGAGCGAGGCGGCGCGCAGCGGCTTGACCAGAAAGCCGGTGAAGGCCGGCGCGAGATCGTCATGGCGTGAGCTCGGCGTCAGCAGCACCAGGCGCTGCGTTGCATGGGCGCGGGCGGCCTCGCCCAGACGGTCGGCCGGATCCGGTCCGAGGGCGCGATCGATCAGCACCGCATGCCATGACCGTTCCGGCAGCAAGGCCGCGGCGACTTCGACATCGGCGACCAGGCAGGTCTGCGCGCCCCAGCGCTCCAGCCGGCGGGCGATCAGCGAGGCCTCGATGCCGTCGGAAATGAGGAGGATCGACTTGCCGGCAAGGTCGGGGCTGGCGAACGCCGCCTCGTCTGCATCGGCCTGGGCCGGTGCGAGCGCTATTGCGACCTCGAAGGTCGAGCCCTTGCCCGGCGCGCTGGTCAGCGTGATGCGGCCGCCCATGCGCCTGACGATGCGGTCGCTGATGGCAAGGCCGAGCCCGGTGCCGCCATAGGTGCGGGCGACGCGATCGTCGGCCTGCTCGAACTCGCGGAAGATGCGCGTCTGCGCGTCGGCTGCGATGCCGATGCCGGTGTCACGCACCAGGAAGCTGATCTCGTTCGCCCAGATGCCGGGCTCGACGATCAGCGCCACGCCGCCGTTCTCCGTGAACTTGATGGCGTTGCCGGCGAGGTTGAGCAGCACCTGGCGCAGCCGCGCCGCATCGCCGCTGACCCGCAGCGGCAGGCGCTCGTCGACATAGGAGGCGATCTCGAGGTTCTTGGCCCGCGCGCGCGGCGCCAGAAGCTCGGTGACCTCCTCGATCAGGCCGGCAAGCGCGAAGGGGCGCTGCTCGAGGTCGAGCTTGCCGGCCTCGATCTTGGAATAGTCGAGCAGTTCCTCGATCAGCGCCGTCAGCGCCTCGCCCGAGGTCTGCACCGCCCTCGCATAGGTCGTCTGCTCCGGCGTCAGCGTGGTGTCGAGCAGCAGGGCGCTCATGCCGATGATGCCGTTGAGAGGCGTGCGGATCTCGTGCGAGGCCATCGCCAGGAAGCGCGACTTGGCGCGGTTGGCGGCATCGGCCTGGTCGCGCGCCTCCGACAGCGCGCGTTCGGTCTCGGTCCGATCGGTGACGTCGCGGCCGACGCTCTGCAGCTCGGCGGGCTGCCCGGCATCGAGGCGGACATAGCCCTCGCGCCAGGCGATCCAGCGCGCTCCGAGCTGCGTTGCGATCCGCTGGTCGTGGATGCGCGTGCCGGCGGACTCGCGCGCACTGTCGCCCTGCTCCAGCACGTCGAAATCGAAATTCGTGCCGATGAGTTCGCTGCGTGTCCGTCCCGCCAGCGCGCAATAGGCGTCGTTGGCGAAGGTGATGCGGCCGTCCTTGTCGCGCAGCACGATGAGGTCTCCCTGCTGCTCGAACAGGCTGCGGGCACGCTCCTCGGCCTCCTTCAGCTCCCAATTGCGGTCGATCAGCGCCTCGTTGTGGGCGGCGAGCGTGCGCAGCCGCTTGTTGACGAAGCGCAGCCGCATGCTGAGCGTGGCGAGGCCGAGACAGGCGAGCGCGAACAGGAAGCTCGCACCGATCGCGAAGGTGTTGGGGTCGTAGCCGGACTTCTCGGACCGGCTGCCGGCGATGAAGCCATAGGCGCCGCCGAACGTCGCCGAGAAGATCATGAAGGATCGGATCGCGAAGGCGATCCTCGGGTGACGGCGCCTGAAGCGGCGCATGCGTACCTTGATCCGGAATGTCCGATCCATCGCCACCGACCCCCGACTTTTTCCAGACACCCCAGTCACGCGCCGGCTGCGACGATGGCCTGACGACCTTGCGAACAGTTTGAGGCGGTACGGCCGCCTCCGAACGGGGTTGACGAAGCGTTAACGGCTCAGAGCGAGGCGGCCTGGAGGGGACGAACCCTCGGTGGAGAGATAGATCACCGGTCCGCCATCGACGGGCTGCGCCGCGATCGTGATCAGCCGCTTCGCCGGATTGTCCTTGCAGGAGTCACCTTCCGTACCTGCGCCATCGTCGACCACGGCGAAATCGGCGGCATCGGCATCGTCGGTGATCTGGACCCGCACCGTAGCGCGCCCAGCGTCGTCGGTGAAGGCGACATGCACGCCGGCCGTCCAGAACAGCGGCGTGAGTTCGGCCGAGATCTCGCCAAAGGCGATGCAGGGATGCGAGACCGATCCGATCTCGGTGCGGGCCAACAGCGCAGCCGCCAGCAAGGGAACGGCCGAGGCCAGAATCTTGAAACGCAACATGACACTCTACTCGCCGGGGGCCGGGGAAAATCGGGGTCCCCATGGTTTGCAGAGCGTAAAGGAAAGTCGTTACCGCCGGGTTGATGGGGGCGATTGGCAGATCTCAGCAGCAGAGGGATGAAGCCGTGGGGCAGGCTGTCGCATCGCACGTGTCGGGCAGACCCAACGGGTCGTTCTTCGTCCGTGTCCACACCACCCATGCTTGTCAGGCTTGCGCCGTCCCCGTAGAAATGGCGACGGCTGGCATCACTTTACCGATGTCGGCATGGACGATCTGCGCAGTTCGCGGGCGGGGGAATGCAAGGGATTTGGAAGGCATTCGTCGCGTTGTCGGCGTTGTTCCTGTTGCTGACTTGGTCGGGCGCCAGCATCGCCCAGACCTCCGACCTCTCCGTCAGCATTTCCGACGGAATCTCGACGCTGACCGTCGGTTCGGTGAATCAGTACACCATAACAGTCACCAATAATGGCCCGGATGATGCGATCGGCGCGAGTGTGCTTGTCAGCTTCCCGGCGCAATTCACTTCAGTGACCTCGTCGCGCGGTGCTGCCGCCTCCGGCAATACGATAACGGAAATTGTTAACGTTCCCAATGGGGGCCTGGTCATCCTGATCGTTTCGGGCACCGTGGCTCCGTCCACACCGGCCGGCACCGCCTCTTTCACCGTGTCTGTCACCGTGTCAGCGCCGTCAGGCACGATCGACCCCCAAGGCTTCAACGACAGCGCGTCTGATACCAACAACGTTGCGCCCAGTACCAACGCCGATCTCGAAGTGACCCTGACCGATGGCGTTTCGGCGGTGACGCCCGGTTACCAGAACGTCTACACGGTCACGATCTTCAATCTTGGCCCCGATGATGTGGTTGGGGCGACCGTGACTGTCAGCTTTCCCGCGGCATTCACGGCCGTGACGTCGTCGGGCGGTGGCGTGTTGTCGGGCAATACGATCAGCGAGACGGTCAGTCTGGTCAGCGGTCAATCGAAGATCATCATGGTCACGGGAACCATCTTACCATCGACGCCTCCAGGTACCCTGTCGTTCACGGTCAGTGCGACGGTCGTGGCACCGCCTGGAGTCTTCGACAACAACTCCTTGAATGACACGGCCGCTGACACCGACAATGTCGACTTCGTGGCGCCCGCCATTCTGGGCCTCAATCCGAATGCGGGACCGACCACAGGTGGGACGACCGTCATCATATCCGGCGTCGGCTTCACCGGAACGACATCCGTGACCTTCGGCGGCATAGCTGCAACGTCCTTTTCAATCGACAGCTTCACCCAGATTACCGCGGTTACTCCGGCCCATGCGACGGGTGCGGTCAATGTCGTGGTCGTCACGCCGTCGGGCAGCCCGGCATTGGCCGCCGGTTTCACTTATGGTCTTGCGGCAACCTCCGTGACGCTGACGTCCTCCGTTAATCCGAGCGAGGCGGGCCGGCCGGTCACCTTCACGGCAACCGTCACCGGCGGGAGCGGAGCGCCATCCGGCACGGTGACCTTCACCGATTCCGGAATCGTTCTCGGCACGGCGGCGCTGGCGAGCGGTGTGGCGACACTGACGACATCATTTCAGGGGGTCGGCCAACACGCGATCCTGGCGACCTATGGTGGAGGCGCGGGCTTTGCGAACAGTACGTCCCAAGTGCTGATCCAGTCCGTGACGACGCCGCGCGACAGCCTGCGGCTGCGCGCGCTGCAGGTTCTCGGCTCGCAGCTGGCGGCGCAGGTTTCCGGACAGGCGATCACGGGCGCAATCGACAACGCGATCGGCGAAGCGTTCAACGGCGGCGGCGAACTGATCACGCCGAGCGCAGGCGGCATTCGAATCAATTTCGCGGCCGAATCGAATGCAGATTCAGCACGCGTCGCGAATGCATTCGACGCAATGAGATCGCGCAATGGCGCCTCAGCCCCGGCTGTCGCGCGTGAATGGTACGGCTGGGTCGATATCCGGGGGGCTGTTCTCAGACACTTCAACTCCGGCGCCGCGGCTCTCCCGCCGGTCGCTCTGCTCTATGGCAATCAGGTGAACGCACTCACCGGCCTGACGCGAAAGTTCGCGCCGGATCTATTGATCGGTGTGCTCGGCGGCTATGAAACCTTCGACTATCGTTCCGATGCCCTGCTGGGGCGCCTGAAGGGGAATGGCTGGTCCATTGGATCCTATGCTGCGTGGAATCCGGCCCGGACGATTCGCGTCGACGCGGCGGTGACCCATTCGCGGATAGGCTATGACGGAACGGCCGGGACCGCGGCCGGACGCTTTACCGGCGAGCGCTGGCTGCTATCTGCCGGAGTCACCGGAGCTTACAATTTTGCGGTAATTCGGATCGAGCCTTCGCTGCGCGCCTATCTGTTGCGCGAGCACGAGGCAGCCTTTGTCGACACGCTCGGGACCCTGCAGGTCGCGCGCGACTTCACGACCGGCCGGATCAGTGGCGGTGCAAAACTGTCGCATCCGGTGCAATGGTCGGAACGCATCCACCTCCTGCCCTATGTCGGCGCCTATGGTGACTACTACCTGACGTCGGACAGCGCAGGGGCTGCCGCGTCGATCGCCGCCGGACTTCCGGCTGCGTCCGCGGCTGCATTCCAAGGATGGTCCGCGCGGCTTGTCACCGGCGTGGCGGCGCGGATCGCGGGGGATGCGCAAATCGCAATTGGCGCGGAGCGTAGCGGCTTCGGCAGCAACTTCGCACTCTGGACCTACCGCGTCTCGGCCCAGGTCCCTTTCACGGCCCGGTAAGATGGCCCGCCTGAGCGCTCGGCGTTGACGGAAGTCTCACGCCATCTGACGCACATCTTCGGCGAGCGCGCGGTAGGACAGCGCCTCGGCGAGGTGCAGCCGGCCGATCCTGTCGGCGCCGTCGAGATCGGCGAGCGTGCGCGCCACCCGCAGCACGCGGTGGTAGCCGCGCGCCGACAGCCGCATGGTCTCGGCGGCATCGCGCAGCAGCTTCTGTCCCTGCGTGTCGGGCTTTGCGATCTCCTCCAGCACCGAGGCGGGGGCTTCCGCATTGGTGCGGATTTTGGGCAGGCCGGCCGCCGCGTAGCGCGCGAGCTGGATGTCGCGCGCCGCCGCGACGCGGGCGGCGACTTCGGCGGAGCCCTCCGCCGCCGGCGGCAGGATCAGGTCGGCGGCGGTGACCGCGGGCACCTCGATCCGCAGGTCGATGCGGTCCATCAGCGGGCCGGAGATGCGCGCCTGGTAGTCGGCGGTGCAGCGGTCGATGCGGCCGCGCTTGCAGGCATAGCCGGGCTCGAACGCATTGCCGCAGCGGCAGGGATTCATCGCCGCGACCAGCATGAAGCGCGCGGGATAGGTCACGCGGTGATTGGCGCGCGACACCGATACCTCGCCGTTCTCCAGCGGCTGCCGCAGCGAATCCAGCACGCGCGGATCGAACTCCGGCAATTCGTCCAGGAACAGCACGCCCTGATGCGCCAGCGAGATCTCGCCGGGTTTTGCCCGGAGCCCGCCGCCGGTGAGCGCGGCCATGCTGGCGGAATGATGCGGGCTGCGGAACGGCCGCCGCGCCGTCAGCGCGCCGCCCTCGATCTCGCCGGCGACGGAGGCGATCATCGACACCTCCAGCAGCTCGCCGGGCGAGAGCGGCGGCAGGATCGAGGGCAGGCGTGCCGCCAGCATGGATTTGCCGGCGCCGGGCGCGCCGACCATCAGAAGATGATGACCTCCGGCGGCGGCGATCTCCAGCGCCCGCTTGGCGCTTTCCTGGCCCTTGATGTCGCGCAGGTCGAGCGGCGAGGCGGCGGCCTCGTGCACTTTCGGCGTGGGCCGCGACAGCACCTGCGTCCCCTTGAAATGATTGGCGATCTGGATCAGCGATTGTGCGGCGATGATCTGGATGTCCGGGCTCGCCCAGGCCGCTTCCGAGCCGCAGGCCGCGGGGCAGATCAGGCCCTCCTCGCGCGCATTGGCGCCGATCGCGGCGGGCAGGACGCCCGCCACGGGCGCGATCGAGCCGTCGAGCCCGAGTTCGCCGAGCACGGTGAAGCCGGTCAGCGCATCCGGCGGGATCGCGCCGATCGCAGCCATCAGGCCGAGCGCGATCGGCAGGTCGTAATGGCTGCCTTCCTTGGGCAGGTCGGCCGGCGCGAGATTGACGATGATGCGCCGCGCCGGCAGCGCCAGCCCGGACGCGATCAGCGCCGCACGCACCCGCTCGCGCGCCTCCGAGACGGCCTTGTCCGGCAGTCCGACGATGGCAAAAGCCGGCAGGCCCGGCGCGACCTGCACCTGCACGTCGACCGCGCGCGCCTCGATGCCCTCAAAGGCGACGGTGGAAACCCGCTGAACCATGCCCGAACCAGCCTGTCCTCTCGCGCAATCAAGGGTAGCAGAGCGCCGCGGCGGCTGCAAGAACAATACGGGAACATGGAGGCGGCCCGCGCTTAAGGAACCGTTAATCCGCTCACGACACTACGCCTCGAATGCGAGCGGCGCTGCTCAGCACATCCCAACGAATTGTCGCTACTTCTACGGAGGCGGGATGGGCCGTGCTCCAACGGGTGAAGAATTCAGATGCTTGCAAATCGCCGCAGAAGCGAACGTCGGGTGTGCAGCCGGCTGGCCAAGATCAGTTTCGGCGCGGGTTCGCTGCCGAGGGACTGCACCATCACGGATATTTCCGATGGCGGTGTGAAAGTGGTGGCGGAATTCCTGGAGGTGCCGCCGCAATTCACCATCATCTTCGCGCCCGACTATTCCCGGCAGTGCCGCCTGCGCTGGCGCATCGGCTGCGAATTCGGCGCCGAATTCGTCGATTGAGGCCCAGGGCCGCGCGACCTTAACGGGAATTTAGCGTTAATCGGCACAGCATCCCTGATCAGTCGCCGAGTGATCAGAGTATGTCCAAGCGTTCCCTCTCCGCCTCGCCTTCGGCGCGATTTGTGTTGCCTGCGTTGCTGGTGCTCGCGCTCGGCGGTTGCCAGACCACCAGCCTGGAGGATGTGACAGGCGCGCTGGGCATGAAGTCGGAGTCTCCGGCCAGGGCCGAGAGCAAGCCCGACATGGACGCCCTGCGCGAGCGCTATCGCGCCAAGCCGGGTGATCCCAATGTCGCCCTCGACTACGGCCGTGCGTTGCGCGAGACCGGCCAGCGGGCCCAGGCCGTCGCGGTGCTGGAGCAGGCCGTGCTCGCCCATCCCGGCAACAAGGCGCTGCTCGCCGGCTACGGCCGCGCGCTCGCCGACAACGGAAATTTCCAGCAGGCGTTCGATGTCCTGAGCCGCGCGCATTCGCCGGAGGATCCGGACTGGCGCATCCTGTCGGCGCAGGGCGCGGTGCTCGATCAGCTCGGCCGCAACGAGGAGGCCCAGCAATATTACGCCACGGCGCTGAAGATCGTGCCGGACGAGCCGCAGGTGCTGTCCAATCTCGGCCTGTCCTACATGCTGCAGAACAATCTGCCCAAGGCCGAGGACACGATGCGGCGCGCTCATGAGCGCAATCCGCAGGATGCGCGCGTCCGCGCCAATCTCGCGATGGTGCTCGGGCTGCAGGGCAAGCAGGCCGAGGCCGAGACGATCGTGAAGGGGGATCTGCCGCCGGATCAGGCCGCCGCCCGGGTCACGGCCCTGCGGCAAATGCTGGCGAAGAAGCAACAGGCGCGGGCGGACAAATAATCCGCCGCGCGTTGCGCCTCTAAGAGGCCTTGCGGTGCGGCGGCGCGGTGCGCGATGCCTTGCCCTTCAGCTTCTTCAGCAGCGGGCCGAACAGCGAGCGCTTCGGCTTCTTGACCTCGCCGCGGCCTGCGAGACGGTTCGCCATGTTCTGGAACAGTTCGGTGGTGCGGTGGGTCTTGGCGATTTCGGCGATCATCTGGCCGTTGTTGGCGGCCGTCGAGAACAGCTTCGAATCGAACGGGATCACCGCGATCGGCTGGCTCTCCATCGTCTTGGCGAAGGCCTTGACCTCGATCTCCGCCCGCTTGGGCATGCCGACCTGGTTGATGCAATAGAGCGGCGGCCGGTCGTTCGGCCGCGCGGCCTTGAGCACGCCCAGCATGTTCTTGGTGTTGCGCAGATTGGCGAGGTCCGGCTCGGCGACGATCAGGATGTCGTCGGCATTGACCAGCGCGCGCCGCGTCCATCCCGACCATTGGTGGGGAACGTCGAGCACGATGCAGGGCGTGGTCATGCGCAGCGTGTCGAAGATCGAATCGAAGGCGTCGGCGCCGAAATCATAGACGCGGTCGAGCGTCGCGGGTGCCGCCAGCAGGCTGAGGCGCTCGCTGCATTTGGCCAGCAGCCGCTCCATCAGCGCCGTGTCGGGCCGGTCCTGCGACAGCACCGCGTTGGCGATTCCCTGCGCCGGATCCTGGTTGTAGTCGAGGCCGGCGGTGCCGAAGGCGAGGTCGAGATCGATCACGACCGAATCGAGCGCGAGGTCGCGCGCGATGGTCCAGGCGAGATTGTGCGCGACGGTGGAGGCGCCGACGCCGCCCTTGGCGCCGACCACCGCGATGACGCGGCCGGTGATGATGGATTCCGAGCCCGAGAACAGGCTGCAGATCGAGCGGACGACATCGAGCGTCTCGACCGGCCCGACGACGTAGTCGTTGACGCCGCGGCGCACCAGTTCGCGATAGGGCGCGGTATCGCCGGGATTGCCGATCACGACCACGCGGGTGCCGGGATCGCAGACGCCGGCGAGGTCGTCGAGGCCTTCCAGGATGTCGCGCGTGCCGTCGGATTCGATCACGATCACGTTCGGCGTCGGCATCGTGTCGTAGACCTCGATCGCCGCCGCGAGGCCGCCGGTCTTGGCGGTGAGATGGGCCTTGGCGAGACGCCGATCCTGGCCCGCCGCGGTCACCGCGGCGAGGGTCTGCTCGGTCTCGCAGAAGGCCTGTACCGAGATGCGCGGGACCGGCGCAATCGTCTCTTCCGGATGGTGCGGATCGACCGCGTCTTCGTCGAATAGGCTCGTCATTTGCCAGTGTCGCTGAGTTTGGCCTTGTCGGCCTCGGGATAGGAGGTCGTGGTGGTGGTGCCCTTGCGATAGCGGTCGAAGGCGATGTCGCGGCGCGCGGTATAGGCCGGCGTCTCTGCGCGCGGCTGCTCGAGGTCCGCAGGGTTGTCGATCATCGCGGCGAGGTTGCGCTGGGTGGCGCAGCCGAGGTTGAAATACGGCCGGTTCTCGTTGTAGCCGGGGTCGAGAATGCTCGGCCCGACGTCTTCCGGCCACAGGCCGCAGGGGCCGGCAACCGCTGCCATTCGGGAATAGCTGAGACGGATGGTGGGCAGCAGGCCCGGGTCCTCGGGCCGGTACGGATGCTGGACGATGGCGCGCGAGGGCACGCCGCCCGATGTCAGCACGGAATGAATCTCGCGATAGGTCGCGGCAGCCGGCCGGGCGTTGGCGGTATCGACCGGCACGTCGACGACGACGGAGCCGGTGCCCTCGCGCATCCAGTCGCGCGCGACGCCGACCACGTCCGCGTGCTGCGCCGCCGACAGGCCGCCGCGCGACTTGCCGACGAAGATCACGATCGATTTCTTGCCTTCCTGCACGGCGATCGGATGCCGCTGACGGTAATCGGTCGGCACCGTCTGGGTGACGAGCTCGCCTGAGGTGTTGCAGGCGCCGAGCAGGACGGAGAGACCCGTCAGCGCAAGCGCCACATGCCATCTGCGACGTCGATCGGTTGCGGTCTTCGTCATCGCTTCGTCCCCTTGCCCCGTTCTGTTCCGGTCCCCGAACCGTTCGCCTGTCTCAGTCGATGATGAAGCCGAAATCGCCCGGCGTGGCGCTGATCGGATCGACCCGGCGGGCGACGCCGTAGAGGCGGTTGATGCGGCCGAGCAGCGCCGACTGCGCGTCCGAGGCCGGCGCGAAGCCGTCGTCGGGCCGCGACAATTCCTTCTGGGCCACCGCGCGCACCACATAGGGCGTCACGATCACCATCAGCTCGGTCTCGTTGTTGACGTAGTCCTGGCTGCGGAAGAGCGCGCCGAGGATCGGCACCTGGTCGACGCCGGGCAGTCCGTTGATCGCCTGCTTGGTCTGCTGCTGGATCAGGCCGGCCATCGCCATCGAGCCGCCGGAAGGAATTTCCAGCGTGGTCTCGGCGCGGCGGGTCTGGACCGAGGGAATGGTGATCGAGGAGGTCGAGGTCGAGGACAGCGCCTGCGACACCGTGATGGCGTTCTGGCTCGACAGTTCCGACACCTCGGTCATGACGCGCAGGCTGATACGGCCCTCGCTGAGCACGACCGGCGTGAAGTTCAGCGAGATGCCGAACTTCTTGTAGGTGATCTGGGTGGTGCAGACATGGGTGGTCGGGTCGCAGGAATAGCCGCCCGGAATCGGGAATTCGCCGCCGGCGATGAAGGTGGCGGATTCGCCCGAGATCGCGGTCAGGCTCGGTTCGGCCAGCGTGCGCATCACGCCGGCACTCTCCATCGCGCGCATCGTGGCGGTGACGGTGGCGACACCCTTGGTGAGTCCGGCCACGCCGAGCCCGTTGCCGCTGACGAGCGGTCCGCCGCTGACCGTGAACGGGTTGGAATTGTTGAAATTCACGACCGCGGTGCCGGCGTTCAGGCTGGCGCTGAGATCGACGCCCATCTGCTTGACGATGTCGCGGCGTACCTCGCCGACGACGACCTTGAGCATCACCTGGTCGCGTCCGCGCACGACGATGTTGTTGACGACCTTCTCGCTGCCGCCGACCAGCTTGGCGGCGACGTCGCCGGCCTGCTGGGCCTCGACCGGGCTCGACACCGAGCCGGTGAGCATGACGCTGTCGCCGACGCCTTCGATCTGCACGCCGGGCATGGTCTGGCGCAAGGCCGCGCGCATGCCGTTGAGATCGCGCTTCACCGCGATGTCGTAGGCGGCGACCTGCTGGCCGTCCGCGCTGAAGAAGACGACGTTGGTCTGGCCGACCTGGCCGCCGATGATGTAGGCGCGCTGCGCCGAACGGATCACGGCATTGGCGATCTTGGGATCGGCCACCAGCACGTCCTTGACGTCGCGCGGCAGGTCGATGACGACCGACTTGCCGACGCCGAGCGACAGGAAGCGCGACCGCGCCGGCGCGATCGTCGACACCGGCGATACGCCGAGATCCGGCGCCTGCAGCGGTGCCTGGTCGCCGACCGGCGCATCCGCGGCGCCGACGGCACCCGGAGCCGCCATCAGCCCCAGCATCAGCATCGCCCCCGTCCAGAACGAGCCTTTGCGCTTCCCCCGAATGCGCAGGGCCGTCCGATCATCCCCGTGTTTCATGTCATCCCCATCACTTCTGTGACGTCAGTTGCCGTGCCTGCACGCCGTAGCGGATCACGTTGACGCCGCCGGGCCGCTGTCGCGCGGCCTGGTCCTCGACCGAACCGTCCGCGGCGTTGGCATCGACGATGCTGCGCAGCGCGAGGGTCAGCGTTCCGCCCTGGCGTGCGGCGGAGAGCGTGGCGACCTGGTCCGGCTTGAGCTCGAGCGTGACGGTCTTGCCGACGACGGCGTTCTGGCCGTCCTTCTCCTTCGGCGCCTGGTCGATCGCGAGCACGCGGATATTGGTCAGGATGACCTCGGACAGGACGAGGTCGTTGCCATTGTTCTGGCCGCCGGTCGGACCATCGGGATTCTTCAGGCGGCGGGTGAGCACGATGTCGACGCGGTCATTGGGCAGGATGAATCCGCCGGCGCCGGTTTCGGCCGAGATTTCGGTGGAGACGGCGCGCATGCCCGACGGCAGGATCGCGGCCATGAAGCCCGAGCCCTCGGCGCGCACCAGTTTCTGCTCGCGGATCGGCTCGCCCTGCATCAGAGGGACGCGCGCGATCGAACCGGCAATCTGGGTCTGCGCTTCGGGCCGGCTCTCGCGGCGAATGAAGGCGCTGCTCGCCGTCGCCGCCGGCCAGCTCTGCCACAGCAGATCGTCGGGCTTGACCAGCTGGCCGAGGCCGATGTCGTTCTTGGCCACGAGGATTTCGACCGTCGGCAGCTTCTCGACGACGGGCGCGACCGGCGCTGGCCTGTTGTCGTAGCCGCTCGCCAGATACGCGGCGACGCCGCCGGCTCCCAGCGCGATCACGAGAACGACAATGCGTGCGGTATTCATACGCTTCTACTCTTACGCGGGGCACTCGAACCGCACTCGGCGTGTTCCCCCGTGTCGATGAGTAGGGAGCAAAAGTATAAGGGGTGTTGCGACCCGCGATATGGTTGCGCGTCTTGCAGCCCGTTCTCGGCAGATGGTGAACGCCGCGTTATTGTGCGGTTAATGCGACCGCAGACTCACGCGATACGGATCATCCGTTCGCGCGAGATGCAAAGCGTTATGGTGAACGGGTGGTTAGTGATGTGGAGCCGCAGCGCTACGTCGTCCGCTTCTGCTCGATCACGTCCCAGACCTTGGCCGCGACGTCGGGGCCGCCGAGGCGCGCGATGGCGCGGATGCCGGTCGGCGAGGTGACGTTGATCTCGGTCAGGTTGCCGTTGATGACGTCGATGCCGACGAACAGCAGCCCGCGCTCGCGCAGCGCCGGACCGACGGTGGCGCAGATCTCGCGTTCGCGCGGCGTGAGCTCGGTCTCCTGCGCGGCGCCGCCGCGCACCATGTTGGAACGGAGATCGTCGGCGGCGGGGACGCGGTTGACGGCGCCGGCAAACTCGCCGTTGACCAGGATGATGCGCTTGTCGCCGTGCCTCACCTCGGGGATGAATTGCTGGATCACCCAGGCTTCCTTGAACGTCACCGAGAACATGTCGAACAGCGAGCCGAAATTCATGTCCTGCGGCATCACGCGGAACACCGCCGCGCCGCCATGGCCGTGCAGCGGCTTCATCACGACGGCGCCGTGGCGGTCGCGGAACGCGTTGATCTCGTCGAGGTCGCGCGAGATCAGCGTCGGCGGCATCAGCTGCGGAAAGTTCATCACGAACAGCTTCTCCGGCGCATTGCGCACCGAGGCCGGATCGTTCACCACGAGCGTCTTCGGGTGGATGCGCTCGAGCAGATGCGTCGAGGTGATGTAGGCGAGGTCGAACGGCGGATCCTGGCGCAGCAGCACGACATCGAAGCCGTTCAGCGCCTCGCGGCGGGGCTCGCCAAGGGTGAAATGATCGCCCGGCTCGTCGCGTACGGTCAGCATTTGCACCGGCGCGACGATCTCCTCGCCGACCATCGAGAGCTTGTCGGGGGTGTAATAGGACAGGCCATGGCCGCGCTTCTGCGCTTCCAGCAGCAGTGCGAAGGTGGAATCGCCCTTGATGTTGATGCGGGCGATGGGGTCCATCTGGACGGCGACGTTCAGTTTCATGGTCTGCCTTTCAGGTCGAGGCGTCGAATGCCGCCAACACATGGCGCGGAAGCGAGCGCGGCGCAATCAGCATCGCGTCGAATCGCAGTTCGAATTCGGCATGCTCGGGATGCGCCGCGAGCCAGCCTTGCGCGGCGTCGATGATGCGCTGCTGCTGGCGCGGCGTCACCGCAAAGGCCGCATCGTCCAGCGAGGCGCGCGCCTTGACCTCGACGAACGCGATCAGGTTGCGGCGGCGGGCCACGATGTCGATCTCGCCATGCGGGGTGCGGTAGCGCCGGGCGAGGATGCGGTAGCCCTTGGCGATGAGATAGGCGGCGGCCCGTGATTCCGCCGACAGGCCGGTTCGGAACGCGGCGACGCGCTCCGGCGAAGCGGCTTTCGGTTCGGCGCGGCCGTCACCCTTCGCCATCGTCGCTCCGGATCTGTCTGGCGAGTTCGAGCGCGCGCGCATAGACTTCGCGCCGCGGCCGGCCGGAGAGTTCGACCGCGTTCGCCACCGCATCCTTCACGCTCTGCGTGGCCAGCTGTGTGCGGAGCAGATCGTCCAGCGCATCGGCCGTCAGCACCCCGGCATCGGCCGCCGGTGGCGCGATCACGAGCACGAACTCGCCGCGGGTCTCGAGCGTTTCCGCCTCGCGCGCCAGCTGGTCGAGCGGGGCGCGCGAGATCTCCTCGTGCAGCTTCGTCAGCTCGCGGCAGATCGCAGCCTCGCGCGCCCCCATGATGTCGGCCAGCTCGGCGAGCGTGTCCTGCACCCGGTTTCCGGACTCGAACATCACCAGCGTCGCATCGATGCGCGCGAGCTCGGCGAGACGCGCCCGCCGCGCCGCGGATTTCGCCGGCAGGAAACCCTCGAAGAAGAACCGGTCGGTCGGCAGCGCCGCGACCGACAGTGCCGCCAGCACGGACGACGGACCCGGCAGCACATGAACCGCATGGCCGGCGGCGCAGACCTCGCGCACCAGCTTGAAGCCGGGATCGGAAATCAGCGGCGTGCCGGCATCGGAGACCAGCGCGATCGAGCCCCCCTGCGCCAGCGCCTGCAGGATCTTCGGGCGCGCGGCCTCGGCATTGTGCTCGTGATATTGCTTCAGCGGCGCCGCGATGCCGTAGCGTTCGGTCAGGCGGCGGGTGATGCGCGTGTCTTCGCAGGCGATGACGTCGACGCCGGCCAGCGTCTGCAGCGCACGCAGCGTGATGTCGCCGAGATTGCCGATCGGCGTTGCCACCAGATGCAGGCCCGGCGCCGCCTTCGGCGCCGTGAGCCGATGGGCGTCGATGGAGAAACCGCGCGAGGCGGCGTCTGAGCCTTCAGGCGTATTTATCGGGGCCGGCTTTGCGCGCATAATGAGCTGAACTTAAGGACGATCCCGGCAGCTTGGAACCGCTGCTCCGAAAAAGATCGTGCCGGGGAATGGAGGGACGAGAATGTGATCGATCGGGATCACATTCGGAAGGGGACACGAGGTCGGCGCCTTATTCAGGGCGGAAACGCCATCTGATGCTGCCGACGGACGGCGAAGAGCTGACCAGGGAAGAGGCGAGACCGCGTTAACAGGTCATTATCCTTTTGTTTTGGTTAACCATTTGCCGACATTATGCCTGAATCCGCGGCTTGTGTCGTGGAAGAGCGTTGTGGCCGGCCGGGCGCGGCCGGTCAAAAGAAGAGCTGCCATGGTGGGCCCGCGTGATTCGAACTCTCCCGTCCCGGGGTCCCGTCTGTCGGGAGCAACCCGGCGGAGCGCGCTCGGGTTGTTGCTGGGTGCGCCGCTGCTGTCGGCCTGCGCCGGCGTGCAGCAGAGCCTGAGCCAGTTTTCCAACCCCTTCAGCAGCAATTCCGCACCGCCGGCCCAGCCGGCCGGCCCGCCGCAGCAGGCCACCACCGCCGGCACCGGCGGGGTCAAGGTGGCTGTGATCCTGCCGCTCTCGGCGTCCGGCAATGCCGGACTTGCGGCCCAGTCGATGCGCAACGCCGCCGAGATGGCGCTGGCCGAATTCCAGAATCCCAACATCCAGCTCCTGATCAAGGACGACAATGGCAGTCCGCAGGGCGCGCAGGCCGGCGCGCAGCAGGCCGTCGAGGAAGGCGCCGAGATCATTTTGGGGCCGCTGTTCGCGCAGTCGGTGCCGGCGGTGGCCCAGGTCGCGCGCAGCCGCGGCATCTCGGTGATCGCGTTCTCCACCGATTCCAGCATTGCCGGGCGCGGCGTTTATCTGCTCTCCTTCCTGCCGGAATCCGACGTCAACCGCATCGTCGATTATTCCGCCAGCCTCGGAAAACGCTCCGTCGCCGTGCTGGTGCCCGACAACGCCTACGGCAATGTGGTCGAGGCCGCGGTGAAGGCCGCGGTGCCGCGGCGCGGCGGCCGCATCGTCGCGTTCGAGAAATACGGCGCCGATCGCGCCACGCCGGCGCGCACCGTGGTGCAGCAGCTCGGCGGTGCCGACGCGCTGTTCATTGCCGATGACGGTGACGCGGTGGTCTCGGTTGCGGATGCGATGACCGCGGCCGGCGCCAACCTGCGCAACATCCAGCTGCTCGGGACCGGCCTGTGGGACAGCCCGCGCGTCTATGCCAGTCCCAACCTGCAAGGCGGTCTCTACGCCGCGCCGGACCCGGCCGGCTTCCGCGCGTTTTCAGGCCGCTACCGCACCAAATACGGCGCCGAGCCGATCCGCACCGCGACGCTGGCTTATGACGCGGTCGCCCTCGTCGCCGCGCTGGCGCGCACGCAGGGCCCCACGCGCTTTGCGCCCGACGTGCTCACCAATCCGTCGGGCTTTGCCGGCATCGACGGCCTGTTCCGCTTCCGCGCCGACGGCACCAATGAACGCGGCCTTGCGGTGATGAAGGTGACGACCGGCGGCGGCGTCGCGGTTGCCGGCTCGCCGAAGAGCTTTGGGGCCTGATGAATGGTAGCCCGGATGGAGCGAAGCGAAATCCGGGATCTCACCAAGCGACAAAAGAGTCCCGGATTGCCCTTCGCTCCGTCCGGGCTACCAGATCACCTACGCCGCGAGATCCGCGACCACCGCATCCAGCACCGGAAACCCGCTGCTGGTCACGCGCAGCCGGCCGGTCGCATCGACGGTGATCGCGCCCTCCTCGCGCAGCAGCGCGATGCGCTTGGGATCGAGCGGGCGGCCGGCGAGCGCCTCGTAACGCTCGGGATCGATGCCCTCGGTGAGGCGCAGTCCCATCAGCAGGAATTCGTCGGCGCGTTCCTCGCTGTTGAGGAGGTCGTCGGTGACGAGGCCGTGACCATTGCTCTCGACCCGCATCAGCCAGGCCTCGGGGCGCTTCTCGGTCGCGGTGGCGTGGCGGATGCCGTCGATGTCGAGACGACCATGCGCGCCGGGGCCGATGCCGGCATATTCGTCGCCGCGCCAGTACACCAGATTGTGCCGGCACTCGGCACCGGGCCTTGCGTGGTTCGAGATCTCGTAGGCGGGCAGACCCAGTTTCTCGCAGGTCTCCTGCGTGACGTCATAGAGCGCGCGCGCCACCGCTTCGTCCGGCGTCTTCAGCTTGCCGGCCTGGTGCAGGCCGAAGAACGGCGTGCCTTCCTCGATCGTGAGCTGGTAGAGCGACAGATGTTCGGCCGCCTCATTGATGGCGAGGCGCAGCTCGTCCGCCCACATCGCCGGGGTCTGGTCGGGACGGGCGTAGATCAGGTCGAAGGAATAGCGGTCGAACGAATTGCGGGCGATGGCGACCGCATCGAGCGCCTCGCGGGCGCTGTGCATCCGGCCCAGCGCTTTCAGCGAGACGTCGTCGAGCGCCTGCACGCCGAGCGAGACGCGGTTGACGCCGGCCGCGCGATAGCCAGCAAAGCGCGTGGCTTCGACACTGGTCGGGTTTGCCTCCAGCGTCACTTCGACGTCGCCGGCGACACGCCAATGCTTGCCGATCGCATCGAGGACGGCGCCGACGGTGGCCGGCTGCATCAGCGACGGCGTGCCGCCGCCGAGGAAGATCGATGTCACCTCGCGGCCGGGCGCGCGCTGCGCGGTCGTCTCGATCTCGCGCGCAAAGGCCGCCGCGAACCGGGCTTCGTCGATCGCGGCGTGACGGACATGGCTATTGAAGTCGCAATAGGGACACTTCGACAGGCAGAACGGCCAGTGCACATAGACGCCGAAAGCGTCTCTCGAAAACGCTCTATCGCGGCTCAAGGCAGGTCTCCGCCAGTTTCACGAAGGCCCGGGCGCGATGCGACAGGCCGAGGCCGAGCGGCGGCAGGCCGTGCTTCTCGAGGCTGGTCATCTCGCCGAAGGTGCGATCATGACCATTGGGCAGGAACATCGGATCGTAGCCGAAGCCGGCGGTGCCGCGCGGCGGCCACACCAGCGTGCCATCGACGCGCGCCTCGACCTCTTCCAGATGATCGTCGGGCCAGGCGACACACAGCGCGGAGACGAAATGGGCCTTGCGCCGGTCCGGCGTGGTCGCGCCGCGTTCCTGCAACAGCCGTTCGATCTGCGCCATCGCGGCGGCGAAATCCTTGGTCGGTCCGGCCCAGCGCGCGCTGTAGATGCCGGGCGCGCCGTCGAGCGCATCGACCACGATGCCGGAATCGTCGGCGAAGGCCGGCAGCTTCGTTGCCTGCGCCGCCGCGATCGCCTTGATCGCGGCATTGCTGCGGAAATCCTTGCCGGTCTCTTCGGGCTCGGGCAGGCCGAGTTCGCCGGCCGAAACCGCCTCGATGCCGTAGGGCGCGAGCAGCTCCTTCATCTCGGCGAGCTTGCCGGGATTGTGGGTGGCGATGACGAGCTTTCCGGTGATTCGGCGGGCCATGGCTTATTGACTACGCCACGGCCAGTTTCTGCAAGTCCACCAGCCGCGCGATGCCCTTCTGCGCCAACGCGATCAGCTTCAGGAACTCGTCCTGCGTGAACGGCTCGCGCTCCGCGGTGCCCTGCACCTCGATGATCCGCCCGTCGCCGGTCATGACGAAATTGGCGTCGGTCTGGGCTTCCGAATCCTCGGCATAGTCGAGATCGAGCACCGGCGTGCCGTTATAGATGCCGCAGGAGATCGCGGCGACGTTGTCGCGCAGCACGTTGGCCTTCACCATGTTGCGTGCCTTCATCCAGGCGATGCAATCGGCGAGCGCGACCCAGGCGCCGGTGATCGAGGCGGTGCGGGTGCCGCCGTCGGCCTGCAGCACGTCGCAATCGACCGTGATCTGGCGCTCGCCGAGCGCTTCGAGATTGACGATGGTGCGAAGGCTGCGGCCGATCAGGCGCTGGATCTCGACGGTACGGCCGCTCTGCTTGCCGGCGGCCGCCTCGCGGCGCGTGCGTTCGGAGGTCGCGCGCGGCAGCATGCCGTATTCGGCGGTGACCCAGCCGCGGCCCTGGCCCTTCAGCCATGGCGGCAGGCGATCCTCCAGCGTGGCCGTCACCAGCACATGGGTGTCGCCGAATTTCACCAGGCAGGAGCCTTCCGCATATTTGACCACGCCACGCTCCAGCGTCACGGGGCGCAATTCATCGGGCGCACGGCGGCTTGGCCGCATGGGAAATCCTCCAAAACTCGCGAAAAAGGGCTGTTCGCGGTGCTTGTAGGTGGGGTGGGGGTGGGCGGCAAGCCCTTTCACCCCGATTTCAGGCCCGCAAACGCCGCGCTTGTCAGAACCGTCACGGATAGACAGATTAACAGCGTTCGAGAGGAGTTAACGTCTGTGGCCCATCACGATCCGATCAATCTGATCGCGCCGCGCGCAGGCCTCGCCCAGCTCAACGAGCGATCCCGCGACATCTTTCGGCAAATTGTCGAAAGCTATCTCGCGACCGGCGAGCCGGTCGGCTCGCGCAACATTTCCCGCCTGATCGCCATGCCGCTGTCGCCCGCCTCGGTGCGCAACGTCATGGCCGATCTGGAGCAGCTCGGCCTGATCTACGCGCCGCACACCTCGGCCGGCCGCCTGCCGACGGAACTCGGGCTGCGCTTTTTCGTCGACGCCCTGATGCAGGTCGGCGACCTCAACGAAGCCGAGCGGCAGTCGATCCAGAGCCAGCTCGCCACCGTCGGCCATGCCCAGTCGGTCGAGGCCGCGCTGGACCAGGCGCTGACGCGATTGTCGGGCCTGACACG
>VYLE01000375.1_pt1 | contig 29091 bp, 23 predicted proteins | sample 5114391 | NCBI WGS metagenome assembly VYLE01 (sample SAMN12291771, study PRJNA351875) | freshwater metagenome | isolation source: freshwater lake | place: USA: Michigan, Kent Lake | collected 2013-08-15
GCGGCTGATCTCGCGCTCGGCGGCAGCGTGGCGCTCGCGGGCGACGTTCAGCTCGCGCTGCGCGGCGCGCCAGGCTTCGCGCGAGGCGGCCTCGGTGCTGGCCGCCATCTGCAGCTCGGACTCGGCGTTCTCAAGCGCCTGGCGCTTGATCTGCGCGTCGATGCGGGCCTGCTCGAGCTCGTTCTCGATGTCGACGAGGCGGGCGCGTTCGGCCAGCCGGCGAGCTGCTCCGGTCGGGGCGTGTGCGGCGGCGACGAAGCCGTCCCAGCGCCAGACGTCGCCCTCGGGCGAGACCAGCCGCTGGCCGGTCTTGAGCTGCGAGACCAGTTCGGCGCCGCGTTCGCGCGGCACCACGCCGATCTGCGCCAGGCGCCGCGCCAGCTCGGCGGGGGCCTGCACATGGTTGGCGAGCGGCACGACGCCTTCCGGCAGCTCGGGGTCGCCCTCGGTGACGCCGGCATTGGTCCAGCGCATCGGCGCCGACGGATCGACCGGCGCGTCGAGATCGTCGCCGAGTGCGGCGCCGATTGCCTTTTCGAACCCCTTGTCGACGGTGATGCCGTCGATGATCGGCGGCCACAGATTCTTGGTCTCGCCGTTGACGATCTTGGAGATCGTGCGCGCCTCGGTTTCGAGCCGCTGCACGCGCTTGTCGGCCTCGTTGAGCGGCGCGCGCGAGGATTCCAGCGTCTGCCGTGCGGCGACGTGGGCGGCTTCGCTGGCCTGCGCGGCGGCCTCGGAGGCCGCCAGGGTCTGTTCGGCCGTCTCGACCGTGGCCGTCAGTTCGTCGAGATCGCCGAAGCCGCCGGTATCGACGGCCAGCTTCTGCTCCTCCGCCGCGACGTTCGCGATTTCCTGGTCGAGCCGGGCGAGCTTGTCGCGGTGGGTGCGGACATTGGCTTCGAGCTGGTTGCGCTTGGCGGTGAGATCGGCCAGCGCGGTGGTGAGTTCGCTGAACTGCTGCTCGGTCTCGGTCAGCACCGCCTCGGCTTCGGCGACGCGTTCGTCGACGCCGGAGCGCTTCTCGACGCGCGACTTGATCTCTTCCTTCAGCTCGGCATCCTCGGCGTCGAGCCGCTGCAGCGCGACGTCGGCGTCCATGGTCTGCTGCTGGGCGCGGGAGATGTCGCCCTCGAACTGCGCGAGGCGCCGCTCGAGCTCGGCGACGCGCTCCTTGGCGCGCTCCTCTTCGCGGTCGAGCAGCTCGCGGGCATTGGTCAATCGCTGCAGGCCGGCGGCGGCGCGCGCCTCGGCATCGCGCAGCGCCGGCATTTCGGTGGCGCGGATCGCCTGGATGCGTGCGGCTTCGGCCTGGTGCTGGGTGCGCTCGGCCATTTCGCGCACGGCAAGATCGTGGGTCTGCGCGGTTTCGTTGACGTCGGCATGGGCGCCGATCCAGCGCAGATGATAGAGCGTCGCCTCGGCCTTGCGCACCTTGGCCGCGACTTCGCGATAACGCACGGCCTGGCGGGCCTGCTTCTTCAGGCCTTCCATCTGCCCGGAGAGCTGGCCGATCACGTCCTCGACGCGGGTGAGGTTGGTCTCGGCGGCCTTCAGCCGCAATTCGGCCTCGTGGCGGCGGGCATGCAGGCCGGCGACGCCGGCGGCGTCTTCGAGCACGCGGCGGCGCTGCTCGGGCTTGGCCTGGATGATCTCGCCGATCTTGCCCTGGTGGACGAGGGCGGGCGAGCGCGCGCCGGTGGCGGCGTCGGCGAACAGGATCTGCACGTCGCGCGCGCGCACGTCGCGGCCGTTGATGCGGTAGACGGAGCCGGCCTCGCGCTCGATGCGGCGGGAGATTTCCAGCATCTGGCTGTCGTTCATCGCCGCCGGCGCGGTGCGATCGGCGTTGTCGATCGTCATCGTCACTTCGGCATGGTTGCGGGCCGGACGATTGCCGGAGCCGGCGAAGATCACCGCGTCCATGTCGGCGGCGCGCAGGCTCTTGTAGGACGTCTCGCCCATCGCCCAGCGCAGCGCCTCGACGAGATTGGACTTGCCGCAGCCGTTCGGGCCGACCACGCCGGTGAGGCCGGGCTCGATGACGAAGTCCGTGGGCTCAACGAAGGACTTGAAGCCGTGAAGGCGCAGGCGGGTGATTTTCATGAACACGCATCTCTGTTGGCAGGCGCGAATCCCCCTGCCGGGACAATACCATGAAAGGCAATGTCGCTGTCTGGGCGAGTCGCGTGGGGGCGCCTCTTGCGGCGGACAATGGCCGCCGCGCGCGGTGAGGGCAACCTGCGAAAGCCGCTTTTCCCAAGGGATTTATGACGGGAATGATACGGCTGTAACGATGCGAATCAGCGGCCGCGCGGGCCGGCTCAGCTCTTCAGCAGCGGATTGATCTTCTTGGCGAATTCCTCGAACGAGGTCTCGCCCTTGATCTTCTCGCCGTTGATGAAGAAGGTCGGCGTCGAATCGACCTTGAGCACGTCGCTGGCGTATTTCTGGTCGGCCGCGATCTTGTCGAGCAGAGCCTGGTCCTTCAGGCAGGCCTCGACCTGCTGCTGGGTGAGGCCGGCCTGCTTGCCGATCCGCGTCAGCGTCTCCGTGGTGTTCTTCATCACCCAGTCGCCCTGCTGGCGGAACAGCATGTCGGTCACCGCGAAATATTTCGGTGCGTCGCCATTGGCGATGCAGCGCGACAGCATCGAGCCGGCGGCGGCCTTGATGTCGAGCGGGAATTCGCGGAACACGTAACGCACCTTGCCGGTGTCGATGTATTCCGACTTGATCTTGGGGAACACCTGCTCGTTGAAGGCCGCGCAATGCGGGCAGGTCATCGAGGCGTATTCGGTGATGGTGACGGCGGCATCCTTCGGGCCGAGCGCCATGTCCGGCAGCGAGACCGGCTTGGCGACGTCGGCGGCGCCCTGGGCCATCGCGTCCGAGATCAGCCGCAGCGGTGACAGCCCGGCGAACGCGGCGAGCCCGGTCAGCGACAGCATCGTGGTGAAGGCGCGGCGGGTGATGATCAAGGTCGGCTCCCGAATTGGCTGGCATGGCCCGGGGTTCCCGTCCCGGGCGGCCTGTCGCTAGCTTGAAACGCCGTGTGAGGCAATGGCGAGCGGCAGCGCATGGTTCAGATTAGCGACGGAATGAGGCTCAATTTCGCTTGATGGCGGCCCCGAGCCGCGCCAGCGCCGACTTCAATTGTTCATCTTCGATGTCGGCGAGGCCCTCGGCCACCCGGGCCACCGATGCGGGGTCCGGCGGGGCGGCGCGGGGCCGCCGCCGGGCCCGCGACAGCGGCGCCTGGCGGAACGCCAGCTTGCCGACCGCCTGCCAGCCGAAGAAGCGGTTGACCCGCTCCAGGATCACATCGGCGGAATGCTGGATCTCCAGCGCCATCGGTCCTTCGACCCGCAGCACCAGGGTGGCCGGCTCCTGCGGCAGGCCCTCGACCGGCCGCGGCCACTGCATCTTCAGCGGCTCGGCATGGGCCGCGATCTCGGGTCCCGCGATCTGTGCCCAGCGGGTCACCAGCTCGCGCGCGGCAAAGCCCTGCTTGGCATAGGCCTCGGCGAAGATGTCGTTGGCGAGCAGCGACAGCGGCTTGGCGCTGATCGGGCCGGGTTTGAAGATGGGGCCGGATTTGGACATGCGCGCTTATAGCATGGCGGACCCCGCCGGCCGCAGGCTTGTCGCGTCATGGCCGAGATTATCCCGGCGATCCACGTGCTCCCCCAAGAAAGGCGTGGATGCATGCGCAGAACGCTGGCCCACGATGGAGAGATCGGCGCCCTGTCGCTACATTGGGCGCATGAACGCCAAATCCGCCTTGAGGGCGCACTCGGAACCCGCGGGGGCATCGGATCGCCCGGTCCTGCTGCTGCAATGGTACGACCGCCACCGCCGGCGTCTGCCCTGGCGCGCTGCGCCGGGCGAGGCGTCCGATCCCTATCGCGTCTGGCTGTCTGAGATCATGCTGCAGCAGACCACGGTCAAGGCGGTCGGCCCCTATTTCGAGAAGTTTGTGGCGCGCTGGCCTGACGTCACGGCGCTTGGCCGGGCCTCGCAGGACGATGTGCTGCGGATGTGGGCGGGGCTCGGCTATTATTCGCGTGCGCGCAATCTGCATGCCTGCGCGGTCGCGGTCACCCGCGACCATGGCGGCGTGTTCCCCGACACCGAGGAGGGCCTCCGCGCGCTGCCGGGCATCGGGCCGTATACGGCGGCGGCGATCGCGGCGATCGCCTTCGACCGGCGCACCATGCCGGTCGACGGCAACATCGAGCGCGTGGTGTCGCGCCTGTTTGCGGTCGAGGAGGAGCTCCCGCAGGCCAAGCCGCGCATCCAGGCGCTCGCGGCGACGCTGCTCGCCGATCACCGCGCCGGCGACGGCAAGTCCCGCGCCGGCGACAGCGCCCAGGCGCTGATGGATCTGGGATCCTCGATCTGCACGCCGAAGAAGCCGGCCTGTTCGCTGTGTCCGCTCAACGAGGCTTGCACGGCGCGCGCGCTGGGAACGCAGGAGACCTTCCCGCGCAAGGCGCCCAAGAAGAGCGGAACACTGCGGCGGGGCGCGGCCTTCGTCGTCACGCGCGGCGACGAGGTGCTGGTGCGCACGCGCCCCGAAAAGGGTCTGCTCGGCGGCATGACCGAGGTGCCGGGCTCGGACTGGCTGGCCGATCAGGACGATGCGACCGCGAAACGCGGGGCGCCGGAGCTCAAGGGGTTGTCGCGCTGGCAGCGCAAGGTCGGCGTCGTCACCCACGTCTTCACGCATTTTCCGCTGGAGCTCGTGGTCTACACCGCCCATGTCCCCGCGCGGACGCGCCCGCCCGAGGGCATGCGCTTCGTGCCGGTCGCGATGCTCCCGGACGAAGCGCTGCCGAACGTGATGCGCAAGGTCATCGCGCACGCGCTGGGTCTCTGATCGCGCCTCCTGACAGCACGCTGGCAGCAGTGCTTTGCTAGGAGATGCGAAACCGAGGGGGCTGATGATGAAGACTGCGCTCGACGATTTCCGCAAGCCGCCCTGTGCCGAACTGCTCGGCTGGCGCCTGCTCGACGCGCGGCCGCAGGAGGGCTGGCTCAGGGTCGGCTTCGACGGCCGCCCCGAATTCTGCAACCCTGCGGGCTTCATCCAGGGCGGGATGCTGTCGGCGATGCTCGACGACACCATGGGCCCCGCCGTGCTGGTGATGAGCGAAGGCCGGCTCTACACCACGACCATCAGCATGACCGTGAACTTCCTCAGCCCAGCCCGGCCCGGCCCGATCGTCGCCGAGGCGAAGGTCACGCAGCTCGGCAGGACCATTGCGTTCGTCGAGGCGAAGCTGATGGCCGAGGACGGCACGGTGCTGGCGACCGCAACCGCGAGCGAGCGGCTGCTGGAGGCGGCGAGGGTGGTGGGCCAATAGTCGCGCAGCCTACGCGCTCACCCGACCTGCGTCCCGGCTCACGATCGGCGGCTTCGCGTTCAGCGCCTCGACCTGGAATCCGGCGACGCGCTTGTAGTTCGCCGCGATGTCTTCCAGCTCCTGCTGCGACAGCACGTCGGTGACGACCTTGTAGCCGTCAGGCGCGCGCTCCTCGACGAGCTGCATCACCTGCTCGGGGCCGTTCCTGCGGTTGAGCAGCACGAGGTCCGTGGTGGCCGGACGTCGCTCCGCCTCATAGGCCAGCAGCGCCGCCTGGGTCGGACCATGCGCCAGGATCTCGCGGGTGAGCACGCGGGCATCGAGAATGGCCTGGGAGGCGCCATTCGATCCGATCGGATACATCGGATGCGCGGCATCGCCCATCAGCGTGACCCGGCCGAAAGTCCATTGCGAGACGGGATCGCGGTCGACCAGCGGATATTCGTAGGCGTGCGGGCAGTTCCGGATCAGGCCGGGGACGTCCAGCCAGTCGAACCGCCAATTCTCGAACCAGGGCAGGAACTCCTCCAGCCGCGCCGTTCGGTTATAGTCTTCGCGCCGCCACTGATAGGTCGGCGGCATGTGACGTTCGGCGACCCAGTTGATCTGGAGATTGCCGGCCGCATCGGGCGCCTTGCTGATCGGATAGCAGACGAACTTCAGGATCTCGTGCCCGGCCATGATCATGGTGCGGCCGGTGAGGAAGGCCTTGGCCGGCGTGACGCCGCGCCAGAGGATGCGTCCGTTCCAGATCGGCGGGCCTTCATTCGGATAGAGCTTTTCGCGGATCGCGGAATGGATTCCGTCGGCGGCGATCAGGATGTCGCCGTCGTAGCTGCCGCGGGCCTTGCCGGTCGCCTTGTCGATGAAGTCGGCGCGGACGCCGCCCGCCGTCTCGCTCCAGCCGGCGAGGTGATGGCTGGTCAGGATGTTCTCGCGCCCCAGCCGCTCGATCGCGGTGTCGAGCAGGATCTGCTGCAGCGTGCCGCGGTGGATCGAGAATTGCGGCCATTTGTAGCCGGCTTCCAGTCCGCGCGGCTCGCTCCAGATCGGCTTACCGTGCTTGGAGAAATAGGCGAGTTCGCGGGTGCGCACGCCGCTGGCGTCGAGCCTGTCCATCAGGCCGAGCTCGATCAGCTCGCGCACCGCGTGCGGCAGCACGTTGATGCCGACGCCGAGCGGCTTCAGCTCCGCCACGCTCTCGAACACTTTGGCTGGAATGCCGATCTGGTGCAGGCTGAGCGCGAGCGTCAACCCGCCGATGCCGCCGCCGGCGATGAGTACGGTCATGACAAACCCCTCCCTTTTGCAGGCGTCTTGGCACAGGCACGTAGGGGTGGGCAACTGCAAAGGCGTCCGCGCACCGGACGCGCACTGGACCTGGAGCCCGCCGGCCGCTAGTTTCCGGCTTTAACACGAGGTCCGTCATGCTCAAGCTCTACTACGCCACCGGCACCTGCGCGCTCGCCACCTACATGACCCTGGAAGAGGCCGGCGCCGACTACACGGCTGAACGGCTGAGCTTCAAGGACAACCAGCAGAACAGCCCGGACTATCTCGCCATCAACCCGAAGGGCCGCGTGCCGGCGCTGGTGACCGATCGGGGCGTCCTCACCGAGACGCCGGCGATGCTGGCCTACATCGCGCAGACCTTCCCCAAGGCGAAGCTGGCGCCGCTCGATGACCCCTTCGACTTTGCCCAGGTGCAGTCGTTCAACTCCTATCTCTGCTCGACCGTGCACATCAACCACGCCCACAAGATGCGTGGTGCGCGCTGGGCGACGCAGGAGAGTTCGTTTGCCGACATGAAGGCGATGGTCCCGAAGACAATGGCCGCCTGCTTTGCCCTGATCGAGCAGACCATGTTCAAGGGACCGTGGGTGATGGGCGATCAGTTCACGATCTGTGATCCCTATCTCCACACGCTCTCGCATTGGCTCGAAGGCGACAGCGTCGACATCAAAGCCACGCCGAAGATCGCCGACCATTTCAAGCGCATGTCGGACCGCCCGGCGGTGGCCAAAGTGATGGCTGCGCAGAAGGCGTAGTTGGATATCCGCCTCGTCCCGGCTTTCGCCGGGACGACGCGGCGTTTGTTGAAGCTTCATCCTAGCCAACGCGCCGTCTTTCCTTCTCCAGCTCCCGTCCGGTCTCCAGCATCAATCGCCGCAGCCAGATCGACCCCGGGTCCATCTGCGCCCGCGTCGGATGAAACATGAACTGTTCGTCGATGCCGGGATCGAGCGGCGGCGTCACTGCGACGAGGCCGAGCTGCCTTGACAGCGCCGCGATCAGGCGTCGCGGCACGAAGGCGACGAGGTCGGTGCGTGCGGCGACGTGCAGCGCTTCGAGATAGCCTGGGACCACCAGCGAAATGTGCCGTTCGATCCCTTTGCTGCGGAGCCAGGTGTCGATCAAATCTTCATTGTTGCCGCGAATGATCACGCCGACATGGCGCGCGGCGAGGAACGCGTCGCGCCGCTTCAGTCTGTTGCCGACTGGATGGCCGCGCCGGACCGCCAGCGCATCGCTGTCGGTGTAGAGCAGCTGCCGGTGAAAGCCCTTGAAGGCGTTGCCGATGGAGATCACGAGATCGATCGTGCGCGCGAACTCGGCATGGAAGATCGCAGGTCCCCGCCACGGCACCACGTCGATGCGGACGTTCGGTGCGGCTCGCGTGACCTTCTCCATCAGCGGCGGCATCAGAAGTTCGACCGCCAGATCCGGCATCATCAGGCGGAACTGCCGTTCGCTGCGCGCGGCATCGAATGCATCGGGCACGAACAGTCCGCGGACCTGATCGAGCGCCTGCGCCAGCGGCGTGCGCAGGGCGAGCGCCCGCGGCGTCAACTCCATCCGCGCGCCGGTCCGCACCAGAAGCGGGTCGCCGAAGATGTCGCGCAGGCGTTGCAGCGCATGGCTGGCGGCGGGCTGCGACAGGCCGATCCGCAGCGCGGCGCGGCTGACATTCGCCTCGCGCAGCAGGGCGTCGAGCGCGGTGAGGAGGTTGAGGTCGAGCGAATTCAAATTCATGGGACGAATAGATAGCATATCAGATATCGATTTGAAGAATGAGCTGCGCGCCGCGATGATCTGCTTCGTTCTCACCCCAACGGAGTTTTTCGTCATGACCGCGAGTGCCAACAGGAAACTGCTGCAGGACATCTTTGCCGCGGCGGCCAGCCCTGACCCCGCCGCACGCGACCGTGCTCTGTTCACCGCAAGCCTTGCGGAGGATGCCCGATGGATCGTGACCGGCCAGTACTCCTGGTCCCGCACCTTCGTCGGCAAGCAGGCGATCCTTCAGGATCTGCACGGCTATGTGCGCAGCCGCCTGCGCGACCGGACCCGCACCGTCGCACACCGGTTCATCGCCGACGGCGATCTCGTCGTGGTGGAGGCGACGGGCGACAACGTGACCCGTGAGGGCCAGCGCTATGACAATGATTACTGCCTGGTGTTTCGTCTCGCGGACGGCAAGATCAAGGAGATCCGGGAGTATTGCGACTCGGTGCTGACCGAAAAGGCGCTTGGCCCGTTTCCACGGGCGGAGCGCGACGCGTGAGCCCGCGGAAACGGGGCGGATCGTGCGCACCGGTCGATCGGGTCTCGCGCGTCTCTGGCGCGCGCTGTGGACGAGCATCCGGGCGGGTCGCGAACGGTCCCGGACCCGGTGTCGGCTTGTGGCCATGACCGAGCGGGAACTCCGGGATTGCGGCATGTCCCGTTCGGATATCGATTATGAATTGTCCAAACCCCGCCGCCGGAATTGAGGAACCGATCGGCCCTCGTCAGCGGAACTTCCCGGAACTTTCTCGCGCGCTCGGCGTTTTGTAGGCTCCAGGGCAATCGCGCCCCGGCACCGCGCGCCTTTTGGGAATTTCATGCTGGCTGGGGCCTTGGACTTGACGATCCGTGCGGGCCTGCGCCCCTTCTGCTTTCGCGAACGACTGAGAGATGCGACGTCGGCGGCCCACCGGGACCTCGATGCGCAGCTCTCGTCGTTCGATCTCACCGAGTTTTCCGGCTATCGCCGGTTTCTGCGGGCCAGCGCGGGAGCCTTGCTGCCGCTCGAAGCTGCGCTCATGGACGCCGGGGTGACGCAGCTGTTTCCGGATTGGCCTGAGCGGGCGCGCAGCGCGGCGATCCTCGCCGATCTCGGCCGGCTTGGCAGCGCCGTGGACGCGTCCGTTCCGGTCAAGCCGCTGACGCGCAGCGGCGTCATGGGCACGCTGTATGTGCTGGAGGGCTCGCGGCTCGGGGCGACATTCCTTTTGAAGATTGCGGCCGATGCCGGCGATCCGCGCATCGCGGAGGCCACGGCCTATCTGCGCCACGGTGCAGGCCAGCGGCTCTGGCAGAGCTTCCTGTCACGGCTCGCGCGTGAGCCGTCATGCGACGAGGACGAGGCGGTCGACTCCGCCCGCGCCGCCTTTGCCGCATTCGAACGGGCGGCGGACCGCGCATGAACGAGGCCGTCAATCTCACCAATTGCGATCGCGAGCCGATCCACATTCCCGGCAGCGTTCAGCCGTTCGGCTTCCTGCTCACGGTGCTGTCCGATTTCACGATCTGCATGGCGTCGGACAATGTCGGCAGCTTCCTCGGGCTTGATGTCGCCGATTTGCTCCAGCAGCCGCTGTCGGCGGTCATCTCGGAGAGTGCGACGGCGATGATCCGCGCGCGCGTCGACAATCTCAGCGGACCTGATGCCACCGAGCGCGTATTCGGCGTCGAACTGCAGCCCGGCAGGCCGCTCTACGACGTCGCGATCCATTTCTCCGGCGCCTATCTCGTCATCGAGGCGGAGCCCAGCATCACCGAGGAGGGCGTCAATTCCGGCGAGATCGTCCGCCTGATGCTGGAGCGGATCCGCAAGACGCGGGGCATGACCGAGCTGGCCCGCGAGGCGGCGCGCCAGCTGAAAGTGCTGACCGGGTTCGACCGGGTGATGGTCTATCAGTTTCATCCGGACGGTTCGGGCGAGGTGATCGCCGAGGCCGCCGAATCCCGGCTCGAGCGGTTTCTCGGGCTGCATTATCCGGCCTCGGACATCCCGCGGCAGGCCCGCGTCCTCTATCAGCGCAACTGGCTGCGCATCATCGCCGACATCAACATGACGTCCGCGGCGCTGGTCTCGACGGCCACGCACAATGCGGGGCTGCTCGACCTGTCGATGAGCGTGCTTCGCTCGGTCTCGCCGATCCACATCGAATATCTGCGCAACATGGGCGTGGCCGCCTCGATGTCGGTGTCGATCCTGCGCGAGGGCAAGCTGTGGGGGCTGTTCGCCTGCCACCATTACTCGCCGCGCCACATCTCGTTCGAGAAGCGGACGGCCTCCGAACTGTTCGGCCAGATGTTCTCCTGGATCGTGGAAGGCCGCGAGCGCGAGGGCGACGTCGCCTATGAGGCGCGGGCCCACCAGGTCCAGGAGCGGTTGATCGAGGCGGCAGCCAGCCATGAGCACAGCCGGCGCGCGATCGTGGATTTTCTCGGCGACTATCGCCGCATGATCGATTGCGACGGCGTCGCGGTGTGGTCGGACAGCAGCATCGCGCTGCAGGGCGAGACGCCGACCGAGGACGAGGTCAAGGACCTCGTCGCCTTCATCAACCGCACCTCGCCGGGCCGGATCTTCGCCAGCGCCGAGATCGCCAAGGTCTACGCCGCCGGGCAGTCCTTCCGCGACCGTGCCGCCGGCTTTCTCGCCATTCCGATCTCCCGCACCCCGCGGGACTGCCTGATCTTCTTCCGCCGCGAGGTGCTGCGGTCGGTCAACTGGGCCGGCGCGCCCGACAAGGTGTATGACGAGGGCCCGAACGGCCCGCGCCTGACGCCGCGCAAGAGCTTCGAGCTCTGGCAGGAAACCGTGGCCGGCCAGTCGAAGCCATGGTCGGCGGCCGACATCCGCATCGCCGAGAGCCTGCGCGTCACCCTGCTCGAGGTCATCCTGCAGCTCTCCGACCTCGCCGCCCGCGAGCGCCGCGGCGCGCAGGAGCGGCAGGAGCTGATGATCGCCGAGCTCAATCATCGCGTCCGCAACATCCTGAGCCTGGTCCGCGCACTGGTGGCGCAGAGCAAGGATACCGCGACCACGGTGGAGGAATTCGCAGCCGTGCTCGGCGGCCGCATTCAGGCGCTCGCCCGGGCCCACGACCAGATCACCAATCTGAACTGGGCGCCGGTGGCGCTGCGCTCGCTGGTCGAGTCCGAGGCCGGCGCCTATCTCGGCGCCCGCGCCGGGCGCATCAAGATGGGTGGCCCGGACGTCTCGCTCGATCCGAAGGCCTTCGCCACCCTGGCGCTCGTCGTCCACGAGATGATGACCAACTCCGCCAAATACGGCGCGCTGGCCGATTCCACCGGCCAGGTCGAAGTGGTCTGGAAGTTCGATGCCGCTGCCAGCCTCGTCATCGAATGGAAGGAGAGCGGCGGTCCGCCGGTGCAGCCGCCGACCCGCCGCGGTTTCGGCACCACGATCATCGAGCGCTCGGTGCCGTTCGACCTGAAGGGCGAGGCCGAGATCCGCTTCGATCTCCTCGGCGTTCAGGCCACCTTCGTCATTCCCCCCAATTTCGTCGAGCTGATGCCGTCGATCGCAGGAGCCGCCATGCGCGCAGAGGAACAGCAGGCCAGCCGACCCCGCCTTTCCGACGCGGCCCTCATCGTCGAGGACAATCTGATCATCGCCATGGCGGCGGAGGTCATCCTGCTCGATCTCGGCGCCCGCCATGTCGATACCGCGGCCTCGGTCGATCAGGCGCTGCGGGCGATCGAGCGGATGCGGCCGAGCTTTGCGCTGCTCGACCTCAATCTCGGCAGCGAGAGCAGCATCCGCGTCGCGCTGAAGCTGAAGGAACTCGGCGTGCCCTTCATGTTCGCCACCGGCTATGGCGAGCGCGCGCCGATCCCGGTCGAACTCGCCTCCGCCCCGGTGATCCAGAAGCCCTACACGCTGGAAGTGGTCGAGAACGCGCTCGGGAAAATGCAGCAAGCCAGGCCCGCGTAAGGTCTGGTTCTGTTGCAGCGGTCTGCGCGGCGGACCGTCATCTGCTGTCCATAAAATCAGCAGGCATTTCGCGCGTCATCGACAATCTGCGCGAAAATCTGGAAGGTTCAATTAACAAGTGTGCCGCATTGTGTCGCGGTGCAGCGTGGGTTGCCGGGAGGCGATGCGCGGCTGTCGGGGTTGGCCGCGGACGATCGCCGGATTCGTCCGGCTGCCCGAATTCACATGCATCTGGATGGAAGTGGGAATGCCGAGTCTTCGTTTGCGGATCAAGGGCCGTCTCTATGTCGGCTTCATGGCTCTGGTTGCGGTCGGTCTCGTGATGGCGGGTGTTGCCGTCTTGAATTTGCGGTCCGTGCAGGACCAGGTCGGGAAGCTCTCGGCGTTGTCGGACAGCACGGCGCGGACCCTGGAGGTCTCGACCCATCTCCAGGCGATCCAGCGCGCCAATCTGAGCTATGTCCACGACGGCAGCGAGACCGCGATGAAGGAGGCGGCCGAACGCGAGACCGCGGCGACCGAACTGCTCAGGACCGGTGCCAGGGGCACGCAGTCCGAGGAGCGGCGCAGGCTCTACAACGACCTGATCGCCGACATCGCCAGGATGCGCAGCCTGCGCGACAAGCTCGGCGATGCCGTCAACGAGGTCAGGACCGGCAAGGCGACGCTGCTCCCGAGCGGCGAAGAGCTGACGACCAAGATGGCGAAGCTGGTCGATGCCGCGCGCTCGGCCGTGGATGAAGACACGGCGTCCCTCGTCACGGATCTGGAATCCCGCATTCTCCTGGTCCGGATCGCGAACTGGCGGTTCCTCGCGCTGCGCGACGCCAAGGGACCGGCCACTTTCCGGGCGAGCGTGGACCGGGCCGCCCAGCGGCTGTCGGCGCTGGAGAAGAGCCCGCAGGCGACGGATCTCAAGGCCACGCTGGCGTCGGTGAAGACGGCGCTCGGCATCTACCAGTCCGCCTTCGACACCACCTCCTCCGCGATGCTCCAGGCCGACGAGATCTACCAGAAGGATCTCGCGCCGCTCATCGTCGAGAGCATCGCCAAGCTGAAGACTGCCGAAGCCACGCTGAAGCAGGATTACAAGGCCTCGCGCAGCCAGGCCGAGACGGTCATCGAGGGCACCACCACGATCCAGGAAATCGCAGCGGGTATCGCCATCCTGTTCGGATCCATCGTCGCGTTCCTGATCGCCCGCAGCATCGTCGTGCCGCTCGGCGCGATGACGCGCGCGATGGGGCAGCTCGCCGGCGGCAATCTGGAGGTCGAGATTCCCGGGCGCGGCAGGGCCGACGAGATCGGCGACATGGCCAAGGCGATCGGCGTGTTCAAGGACAACATGATCGAGACCGAACGCCTGCGCGCCGAGCAGAGCCAGATCGAGGCGCGGCAGGCCGAGAGCCGCAAGGCCGACATGGTCAGGCTCGCCGACCAGTTCGAGCAGGCGATCGGCGAGATCGTCGACACCGTCTCGTCGGCCTCGACCGAACTCGAAGCCTCCGCCGGCACGCTGACGGCGACCGCCACGCGCGCCCAGGATCTGTCGACCGAGGTCCAGTCGGCCTCGCAGGAGGCATCGGCCAACGTCCAGGCAGTGGCTTCCGCGACCGAAGAACTGTCCTCGTCGGTGACGGAGATCGCGCGGCAGGTGCAGGAATCGGCCCGGATCGCCAGCGATGCCGTGTCCCAGGCGAGCCGGACCAACAACCGGGTCAGCGAACTCTCCAAGGCCGCCGCCCGCATCGGCGACGTAGTGGAACTGATCAGCACCATCGCCGGCCAGACCAACCTTCTCGCCCTCAACGCTACCATCGAGGCGGCACGCGCGGGCGAGGCGGGGCGCGGCTTCGCGGTCGTTGCCTCCGAAGTCAAGGCGCTGGCCGAGCAGACCGCGAAGGCCACCGGCGAGATCGCCCAGCAGGTCTCCGGCATCCAGGCCGCGACCGAGGAATCGGTCGGCTCGATCCGCGAGATCAGCGACACCATTGCGCGGCTGTCGGAGATTTCGTCGACGGTTGCAGCCGCGGTGGAAGAGCAGGGCGCGGCGACGCAGGAAATTTCCCGCAACGTGCAGCAGGCCGCGCAAGGCACCCAGCGCGTCTCGGCCAATATCGGCGACGTGCAGCGCGGCGCCTCGGACACCGGCTCGGCGTCTTCGCAGGTGCTCTCGGCAGCGCGCTCGCTCTCGGCCGACAGCAACCGCCTCAAGGCCGAGGTCGCGAAGTTCCTCTCGACCGTCCAGGCCGCCTGAGCCTCACGAGCCGGAGGCCACGCGCATGCCGCGTGGCCTCGCAGGCAGCGCCGATCAGGCCACCTTTGTAGTCATGTGCTTGAACATGTTGGCGCGCGCCTCGTCGTCCATCTCGGCCTTGAAGGTGAACTTGTCCTTCAGCGCGATCGCGCGCGCCGCCGCGGGGCGTGCCGAGATCTCATCCACCAGCCGCTTGACATCAGGATAGCGCGCGAAGGCGTCGTCGCCGAGCTTGAACGGCAGCATCCGCGCCCAGCCCCACAGCGCCATGTCGACGATCGAATAGGCGTCGCCCACCATGTAGCGGCGGCCCTTGAGGTGACCGTCGAGGATCTTGTAGTGGCGGTCGGTCTCGTACTGGTAGCGGTTGTGGGCGTAGTCGTGGTTCTGGTCCTTCGGCGCGAAATGCCTGAAGTGCACCGCCTGGCCCGAATAGGGTCCGACGCCGGTCGCCACGAACATCAGCCAGGACAGCAGTTCGCCGCGCTGCGTGGGCAGGAACTTCCCGGTCTTTTCGGCGAGATAGAGCAGGATCGCGTTGGAATCGAACACGATGGTGCCGTTGTCGTCGATCGCCGGCACCTTGCCGTTCGGATTGATCCTGAGATAGTCCGGCGCGAACTGTTCGCCCTTGCGGGTGTCGACCGCCACCGGCTCGTAGGCGAGGCCGGATTCCTCGAGGAAGAGTGCGACCTTGGTCGGGTTCGGCGATCCGTTGAAATAGAATTTGAGCATGGCTGATCTCCCTGTGCCGGCGGCCGCGCGTGAAGGCAGCATCATCGCCGCGGGCGGCTTGTCTTGCCTGAAACCCATTGGGTGACGCAACGGGAGAGATTGCCATGCGGTATCTGCGCGCAGCGCAGACCGGGTGACGTAACATCGGAGGATGGCAGATCGTAGAAGCCGCGCAGCACAGGCGCGGCAGGGTGGGAAAGGCGAAGCGTGCCCACCGCAGCTGTTCGAAGGATCGGGGCCCGGCAGGCACGGCGCGGATGCACCTTTGCCCGGGCAGCAAGTGGATGCGACTACCCCGCCTTGCCGGCGCGGATCTCGGCGCGGAGTTCGTCGATCAGCTTGAGACCCGTCTTGGTCTCGACATGCCAGAAGGTCCAGCCGTTGCAGGCCTGCGCGCCCTGCGCCACCGCGCCGATGCGGTGGATCGAGCCGACCTTGTCGCCGAGCATGATGGCGCCGTCGGCGCGCACCAGCGCTCCGAGCTTCTTCTTGGCGTCGAACAGCTTCGTGCCGGGCATGATCATGCCGCGCTCGATCAGCTCGGCGAACGCCACGCGCGGCGCCTCGCGTGCGGTCATGAACGGGGCGAGGCTCGCTTCCGGCAGCGGTTCGATCGCGGCGATGCGCGCTTCCGCCGCCTTGGCATAGGTCTTGTCGCGCTCGAAGCCGATATAGGAGCGGCCGAGGCGCTTGGCGACGGCGCCGGTGGTGCCGGTGCCGTTGAAGGGATCGATCACGAGATCGCCGGGCTTCGACGACGACAGCAGCACGCGCGCGAGCAGTCCTTCCGGTTTCTGCGTCGGATGCACCTTCTTGCCGTCGGCGCCCTTGAGGCGCTCCTCGCCGGTGCACAGCGGAATCAGCCAGTCGGAGCGGACCTGCACGTCCTCGTTGGCGGCCTTCAGCGCTTCGTAGTTGAAGGTGTAGCCCTTGGCCTTCTCGTCGCGCGCGGCCCAGATCATGGTCTCGTGCGCGTTGGTGAAGCGGCGGCCGCGGAAATTCGGCATCGGGTTCGACTTGCGCCAGACGATGTCGTTCAGCAGCCAGAACCCGAGGTCCTGCATGATCGCGCCGACGCGGAAGATGTTGTGGTAGGAGCCGATCACCCAGATCGTCGCCGACGGCTTCATCGCGCGGCGGGCCGCCAGCAGCCAGGCGCGGGTGAAATCGTCATAGGCGGAAAACGATTCGAACTTGTCCCAGTCGTCGTCGACGGCGTCGACATGGGACTCGTCGGGGCGCTTGAGATCGCCCTTGAGCTGGAGATTGTAGGGCGGATCGGCGAACACGAGGTCGACCGAACCAGCCTGGAGCTTCGACATCTCGGCGACGCAATCGCCCAGGATGATGCGATGCGAAGGAGACTCGAAATTTGTGCGGGGCGCCTTTGCAGACGCCCCGCGACGCGACACAACCATGACTCAAGAACTCTGACTCAGGCGACGCTGTCGGCGACGCGGGACCAAACAACCGACTGGCCGTTACTTTGCAGTGGCAAAGTAAAAAACGACTTAACCCGCCGCTTTCGTGAGCAGGACGCATCACGCGCGCTGCGCGTCGTTCGGCGCGCTCTTTTCCCGTGTTTTGCAGGCGATTTCGCGTGTCGTCGCTGCGAAGCGTCGCTGACGCCGTCAAGATTCTCTCGGAAAAAATTGCACGCTTCAGGGAAAAAATTGCTGGCACCGGCCTGCCGCCGCACTAGGCAATTTTTGCCGGTCACGATATTGATAAAAGCAACGGAAATTTTACGTGTGTGGCGCGTTGAGCTTTCGCGCTCCTGCGCCCAGTTGAGACCATCGAGGACATAGGGAAAGCCGCCATGCGCTATGATGATTTCCGCCGCAGCGACGACATCGAGGATCGTCGCGACGAAGGTGGCGGCATGGGCGGCGGTGGCGGCGGCTTCGGCCTGCCGATGGGCGGCGGCGGTCTCGGCATCGGCACCATCATCGTGCTCGGCCTGATCGGCTACGCCTTCGGCATCGATCCCCGTATCCTGATCGGCGGCGCCGAGATTCTCACCGGCGGCGGCCAGGCGCCGAGCTACCAGACCGATCGCCAGGCCTCCTCCGGCAAGCGCGGCGCGCCCACCGACGAGATGGGCAGCATGATCTCCGGCATCCTCGGCGAGATCGACGATCGCTGGACCGAGATCTTCCAGGCCAGCGGCCAGACCTACACCGGACCCAAGATCGTGCTGTTCAGGAATGCCACCAATGGCGGCCGTTGCGGCATGGCGCAGTCGGCGATGGGGCCGTTCTACTGCCCGCCGGACCGCACCATCTTCCTCGACACCGGCTTCTTCCGCGAGGTCGAGACGCGGTTCCGCGGCTGCTCCGGCAAGTCGGCGTGCGATTTCACCACCGCCTACATCATCGCGCACGAGGCCGGCCACCACATCCAGAACCTGCTCGGCATCATTCCGCGCGTGACGCGGCTGCAGCAGCAGGCCGGCAGCAAGGCCGAGGCCAATGCGCTCCAGGTCAAGGTCGAGCTCCAGGCCGACTGCCTGTCCGGCGTCTGGGTCAATCGCGAAGCCAAGAAGCGGCCGAACTTCCTCGAGCCCGGCGACATCGACGCGGCGCTGACCACGGCGAGCGCGATCGGCGACGACACCTTGCAACGCCAGGCCACCGGGCGCGTGGTGCCCGACAGCTTCACCCACGGCTCGGCCGCGCAGCGCAAGCACTGGTTCATGATCGGCTATCAGCAGGGCACGGTCCAGGCCTGCAACACGTTCGGCGCCGGGGCATTGTAGCGACGATTTCGTGCCTCTATGGAGCAGCGCTCGCGCGCTGCACCGCGTCCGGGACACATGAGGAAACAGCAATGGCCTCGATCGACGAATCAAAGCAGTTCGTGCCGCTCAACATAGCGGTGCTCACCGTCTCCGACACGCGCGCGCTGGCCGACGACAGATCGGGGCAGACGCTGGTCGATCGTCTGACTGCGGCCGGTCATCGTCTGGCCGCGCGCGAGATCGTCACCGACGATATCGAGGCGATTCGCGCCGTGATCCGGCGCTGGATCGCAGACAGCGGCGTCGACGTCGTCATCACCACCGGCGGCACCGGCTTCACCGGGCGCGACGTCACGCCGGAGGCGATCGAGCCCTTGTTCGAAAAGCGCATGGACGGCTTCTCGATCGCCTTCCACATGCTGAGCCACGCCAAGATCGGCACCTCGACGATCCAGAGCCGCGCCACCGCGGGCGTGACGGGCGCGACCTACATCTTCTGCCTGCCGGGCTCGCCCGGCGCCTGCCGCGACGGCTGGGACGGTATCCTCGCCGCCCAGCTCGACTACCGCACCCGCCCCTGCAATTTCGTCGAGATCATGCCGCGTCTGGACGAGCACCTGCGCCGTCCCAAGGCGCAAGGCGCCACGGTATAACCGCCGATCCTTCCGCGATCGGCGCGCTGGATCAATTCCTGAAGCGGAGCGCGCTCCAGATGGTCTGCCACAGGCTGCGGCAGGTCTCGGCCCGCAGCCTGTGTGCGCGGCGCTTGTAGAGTTCGACCAGGTCTCCGCTGACATGGGGCATGGGCTTGGCTCTTGCGGTCGTCAGAGATCGCGTTCCCAGGTCTCGCCGACCAGAGGCTCGCCGAAGCCGCGGTGCGGCTCGGTCGAGACCAGGTGGAATCCGGCATCCTGGTAGATCTTTCGCGCGGCGAAGAGAATGCTTTGCGTCCACAGCGTCATGCGACGGTAGCCGCAGGCGCGCGCGAAGGTGATGCACTCGGATACGAGCCGCTGACCAAGCCCCTGTCCGCGCGCGCTGGGGTCGAGCAGCAGCAGGCGCAGCTTGGCGACATGCGCGCCCGCATCGACCACGAACACCGAGCCGACCGGCCGCCCGTCGATGTCGGCGATCCAGCAGCGCTCGCGCGCGGGATCGTGAGCCTTGAAAAAGCTCGCGACGATGTCGGCAACCAGGGCCTCGAAGTCCGCGTTGAAGCCGTATTCGCGGGCATAGAGCGCGCCGTGGCTCTGCACGATCCACCCCATGTCGCCGGGCCGCGGCGCGCGCAGGGTGGCAAGCGGCGCAGGCGCGCCCGCCAGGGAGAGCAGGCGTTCGATCGTCGCCATCGCCTCTGTCAGCGTCCTGCGATCCTCGCTTCGCATCGGCTGGAGCATCGCCCCGACATCGTCCTGCGACATGCGTTCGAGCCGGCCGAAGGCCTGGCGTCCTTTCGCGGTCAGCGTCAGCTGGTATTGCCGGCGGTCGGCCGGCAGCGGCTTGCGCAGGATCAGGCCGCTGTCCTCGAAGTTCTGCACGATGCGGCTGAGGTAGCCGGGGTCGAGGCCCAGCAACAGGCCGATCTCCTTGGCCGACTGCTCGCCGCCCTGGGCGATCTCGTAGAGCACCCGCGCCTCGCTGAGCGAGAACGGGCTCTTCATCAGCTGCTGGTCGAGCACGCCGAGCTTGCGGGTGTAGAAGCGGTTGAAGGCGCGGACGGCCTGAACCTGGTCGTCAGCGACGGGCGGGAAGGCACTGGACAGCATGGATCACCTCGATATTTGCCATCGTCAACTAATTATTTGACTTTGGCAAGTATCGATTTTGCTCAGCACGCCATGATGATCCGGCTCCGCAGCATCGTGCGCGACGAACGGCCGAGGCGCCGCAACAGCCGTGCCTCGGCGCGCCGGGCCTGCGGGGGATAGCCGCCGATCCGGTCATAATGATCCCTGGCAATCAGCAGGCCCTGATCCCCCAGCGGGCCGGCGATTTTCCGCGCGATGGCACGCAGCAGGTCGCGCAGCCCCGTCTCGGAATAAGGCGAACGCGCATAGCGAAACACCGCCGCGCGATCCCGTCCGCTGGACGATACGGCCTGGATGAACTGGGTGGTCTCCTCGATCCAGCCCGTCTCGAGCATGGCGCCTGCGGGAAGGAACATCAGCCAGGGGGACCGCGCCTGGAGCGCGCCGGCCGCCAGGGCCGCGCCCTGCGACGATCCCTCGAAGCCGATGAAGCGGCACCCCGCGACGTCGGCCACCCGTTCGATGACGCCGTTGCGGGTGCCGTCGACCAGAAGCACCTCGCGAATGATGCCGGCAGCGGCGCCCGGCACCAGCGCGGCAAGAGTTGCCACCGCCGTCTGCTCGACGCCTTCGGTCGGGATGATGACGCTCAGCATGATCGAGGCTTCAGTGCCTGCATTTCGGGAGAAACGTAACCATTCAATAATGTTTCATAAACACGCAGTGCCCGAGAGCGCAACTTTTTGGCAGCGTTTCGGCTCGCGATGGTAAATCGCGCGGGAAACGATGGCGGCCAAATGTGTCGTGCACGGGGTATCAATGTTGCCAAATGTTTCGGCAACTCTCAGATCTGGTCTCAAATGGATTCCTTTGCCGGGTGGATCGGCCAAGGGGGAGCAGTCACGCAACGCAATTGTGAACATTGTGCCACAGCTTCTGCGCGGGGAAAAATGTGCAACGGCTGAGCCCGCACATGCCCTAGTATCCCGGCTGGCGGGATCAACCGATCCCGTTCACGACCGCTGAGCAATGTCGGGCGATCGTCAGCTCCTCGTCAGTCGGGATCACGAACAATTCAACGGCGCTACCGGCGGCGTTGATCCGCTCTCGCGCCGCCCGGTTCGCCTCGGCATCGATGCGCAGCCCGAGCCAGCCGAGGTGCTCGCAGATCCCGCGCCTGACATCCGGCGCATGCTGACCGATGCCGCCCGTGAAGACCAGGCAATCGAGCCCGCCCAGCGTCGTCGCCATCGCCGCGACCGCCTGCGCCGCGCGCAAGGTGAAGAGATCGACCGCCTCCCGTGCCGCGGGCGCCTCGCTCGCGAGCAGCGCGCGCATGTCCGCCGAGATGCCGGAGACGCCGAGCAGGCCGGACTCGTGGTAGAGCAGGTGCTGGACCTCGTCGACGGTCATCTTCTCGTGCTGTTGCAGATAGAGCAGCACGCCGGGATCGATCGTGCCGCAGCGCGTGCCCATCACGAGTCCGTCGAGTGGCGTCAGGCCCATCGTGGTGTCGAGGCTGCGGCCGTCGCGCAGGGCGCAAAGGCTGGCGCCGTTGCCGAGATGCGCGATCACGGTGTTTCGCGCTGAAACGTCCGGCGCGATCTCGGCGAGCCGCCGGGCGACGTATTCGAACGACAGGCCGTGAAAGCCGTAGCGGCGCACGCCGCCCGCCTCGAAGCGCCGGGGAATCGCGAAGCGGCTCGCGGGCGGCGAAAGGCCGTGGTGGAAGGCGGTGTCGAAACAGGCGATCTGCACCAGGGCGGGCCGGAGCGCTGCCAGGGCGCGGACCGGTGCGAGGCAGCGCGGCTGGTGCAGGGGGGCCAGCGGCGTCAGCGCCTCCAGTTGCGCCTGGACGGCGTTCGTCAGTTCGACAGGACCGGAATGATCCGGCCCGCCATGCACGATGCGGTGACCTGCGGCGCGCAGGCGATGATCGCCGAAGCGGTCCTCGATGAAGCCGAGCACGTCGGCGAACAGATGGCCGCCGTCCGTCTCCGAGGTGGTCGCCTGCGTCTCGTGCAGGCTTTCACCCGCGGGACCTTTCACCACGAGGCGGGGTCTCGTCTCGTGATCGTCGAGCAGGCCCTTGCAGAGCAGGGCAGGCTCGGCGTCTGCAATGTCGAACAGGCCGAACTTGATGCTCGACGAACCCGCGTTGAGGACGAGAACCGTGTCCGGCATGACGCGCCGTCAATCGCCGGCTTCGGCCGGCGTGTCGCCGCCGGAGCTGTTGGGCCAGACCCAGTCGCGAATCTCGGGCATGTCCTCGCCATGCTCGCGCACGTAGTGGGTATGCTCGATCAGCTTGTCGCGGAATTGCTGCTTCACATGAGCCGCGCGCGCGGCAAGCCCCGGCACGCGCTCGATCGCCTCGATCGCAAGATGATAGCGGTCGAGCTCGTTCAGCACGACCATGTCGAACGGCGTCGTCGTGGTGCCTTCCTCGATGAAGCCGCGGACATGCATCCCGGCATGGTTGGTGCGGCTGTAGGTCAGCCGGTGAATCAAATGCGGATAGCCGTGATAGGCGAAGATCACCGGCTTGTCGGCCGTGAACAGGCTGTCGAAATCGCGGTCCGACAGGCCGTGCGGATGCTGATCCTTCGGCTGCAGCGTCATCAGGTCGACGACGTTGACGACGCGGATCTTCAACTCGGGCAGCGCCCTGCGCAGCAGGTCGACGGCCGCGAGCGTCTCCAGCGTCGGCACGTCGCCGGCGCAGGCCATCACCACGTCGGGTTCGCCGCCGGCGCGTTCCGTGCCGGCCCAGGTCCAGATGCCGATGCCGGCGTCGCAATGCGTGGCGGCGTCCCGCATCGACAGCCATTGCGGCGCGGGTTGCTTGCCGGCCACGATGACGTTGATGCGGTCATAGGTGCGCAGGCAGTGGTCGCCGATCCACAACAGCGTGTTGGCGTCGGGCGGAAAGTAGATGCGGACGATGTCGGCCTTCTTGTTGGCGACGAGGTCGACGAAGCCGGGATCCTGGTGGCTGAAGCCGTTGTGATCCTGCCGCCAGACATGAGAGGTGAGAAGATAGTTGAGTGAGGCGATCGGCCGCCGCCACGGCAGATGCCGCGTCACCTTCAGCCATTTGGCATGCTGGTTGAACATCGAATCCACGATGTGGATGAAGGCCTCATAGCAGGAGAAGAAGCCGTGCCGCCCGGTCAGCAGATAGCCCTCCAGCCAGCCCTGGCAGAGATGCTCGCTGAGCACCTCCATCACGCGGCCGTCCTGTGCGAGGTGGACGTCGTAGGGTTCGATGCTTTCCATCCAGACCCGTTCGGTGACCTCGAACACCGCATCGAGCCGGTTCGAGGCGGTCTCGTCCGGCCCCATGATGCGGAAATTGCGCTCTGCGGCGTTGAGACGGATGACGTCGCGCAGGAATTTGCCGAGTTCGCGCGTGGCTTCCGCGATCACGGCGCCGGGCCGGGGCACATCGATGGCAAAGCTGCGAAAGTCCGGCAGCTTCAATTCCTTCTTGAGGACCCCGCCATTGGCATGCGGATTGGCGCCCATGCGCCGCGAGCCCTCGGGCGCCAGCGCCTGCAGTTCGGGGACCAGCGCGCCGTTCGCGTCGAACAGCTTGTCGGGTTCGTAGCTGCGCATCCAGTCTTCGAGGATCTTCAGATGCGCCGGATTCTCGCGGCAGCCCGCGACCGGCACCTGGTGCGCGCGCCAGAAGCCCTCGACCTTCTTGCCGTCGACCTCCTTGGGCCCGGTCCAGCCCTTCGGGCTGCGCAGCACGATCATCGGCCAGCGCGGCCGTTCGACATGGGCGCGCCCGTCGCGCGCCTGCTGCTGGATCGATTTGATGCTGGCGAACGCGGTGTCGAGCGCGGCGGCCATGGCCTGATGCATCAATCCGGGATCGTCGCCCGCGACGAATAGCGGCTCGTGGCCGAAACCACGGAACTGGTCCCGGATCTCCTCGTCGCGCATCCGGCCGAGCACGGTGGGGTTGGCGATCTTGTAGCCGTTGAGATGCAGGATCGGCAGCACCGCGCCGTCATGGGCCGGGTTGAGGAACTTGTTGGAGTGCCAGGATGCCGCGAGAGGGCCGGTCTCGGCCTCGCCGTCGCCGACGACGCAGGCCACGATCAGGTCCGGATTGTCGAACGCCGCGCCATAGGCGTGCACCAGTGCGTAGCCGAGTTCGCCGCCCTCGTGGATCGAGCCCGGCGTTTCGGGCGCCGCGTGGCTGGGGATGCCGCCGGGGAAGGAGAATTGCCGGAACAGCTTGCGCAATCCCTCCGCATCACGGCCGATGTCCGGATAGATTTCGCTGTAACTGCCTTCGAGATAGGTGTTGGCGACCATGCCGGGCCCGCCATGGCCGGGGCCGCAGACATAGAGCACGCTGACGTCCTGCGCGCGGATGACGCGATTGAGATGGGCGTAGATGAAGTTCAGCCCCGGCGTCGTGCCCCAATGGCCGAGCAGGCGCGACTTGACGTGCTCGGGCTTCAGGGGCTCGCGGAGCAGCGGATTGTCCAGAAGATAGATCTGCCCGACGGACAGATAGTTGGCGGCGCGCCAATAGCGGTCGAGAAGCTCGAGTTCGTGGCTCGCCGCGCCTGATTTTTGTTGATTTGTCATGTTCCTGCCAACCTTCACCCAGCGCCCGTCACCAACTTGGCTCCGGCACGATCGATCCGTCGGCATCAAACGGGATCGCCGTGACGGTCGTGTTGCGTGAGGTCAAAAAGCCCCGCCTGAACAATGGGCGGTTTACTTTGCATGGGGTTGTTTTCGTCCCATGCGTGATTGTTCTTGATTTGTTCCTGATGCGCGCTATCTTGAGTCCATGAGTCAAGCATCCTCTCATGCTCTCAAGCACCCGCCGGTCACGGCGCCCTCCGAGCCGGCGGGTGCGCCTTCTGATTTCCCCGAACTGGGCGTTGCCATCGACCGCGCGCGCAGGCGCGGGCGGGGCGCCCAGTCCAATGCCAGCGGCCGTTTCGAGGCGGAGGCGAGGGTCGCCTTCGATGACGGCTGGCAGAGCCTGGAAGAGCTGCCGCCGTTCAAGACCAGCGTCGCGGTCGATACTTCGCGCAAGGTGATCACCCGCAACGAATCCCCGGACATCGGCTTCGACCGTTCGATCAATCCCTATCGCGGCTGCGAGCATGGCTGCGTCTATTGCTTCGCGCGGCCGACCCACGCCTATCTCGGCCTGTCGCCGGGGCTCGACTTCGAATCGAAACTGTTCGTGAAGCCCGATGCGCCCGCGCTGCTGGAGAAGGAACTCGCCGCCGCCGGCTACGAGCCGCGCATGATCGCGATCGGCACCAACACCGATCCCTATCAGCCGATCGAGCGCGAGCGGAAGATCATGCGCGGCATCCTGGAGGTGCTGGAGCGCACCGGCCATCCGGTCGGCATCGTCACCAAATCGGCACTGGTCATTCGTGACATCGACATCCTCGCGCGGATGGCGAGGCGCAACCTCGCCAAGGTCGCGATCTCGGTCACCTCGCTCGATCCGAAGCTGGCGCGCACCATGGAGCCGCGCGCCGCGACGCCGCCGAAGCGCCTGGAGGCCCTGAAGCAGCTCTCCGAGGCCGGCATTCCCACCACCGTGATGGTGGCGCCGGTGATCCCCGCGCTGAACGATGCCGAGATCGAGCGCATCCTCGATGCGGCCGCCCATGCCGGCGTCAAGGAAGCCTCCTACATCCTGCTGCGGCTGCCGCTGGAGGTCCGCGACCTGTTCCGCGAATGGCTGATGGCGAACTATCCCGACCGCTACCGCCACGTCTTCACCCTGATCCGCGACATGCGCGGCGGCCGCGACTACGACGCGAAATGGGGCGAGCGGATGAAGGGCACCGGCCCGATGGCCTGGACCATCGGCCGCCGCTTCGAGATCGCCTGCGACCGGCTCGGCCTGAACAAGCGCCGCGCGAAGCTGACCACGGACCATTTCGCCCGGCCGAAGCAGATCGGCGATCAGCTCAGCCTGTTCTGAGCGCGGGATAGCGGGGAATTCCGCAGTTCCGGGTTGCGCAGCTGCCGTCGGCTGCGCACGATCCCGGCCATGATTCGAGACAAATCCGTCAGCAAGCCGGCCGGGAAGGGCGCCGCGAGGACGGCTGCGACCGCAAGGCCCGGCAAACCGGCCGCGGCGAAGTCATCCGTTGGCAAGGCGGGCGCGGGCAAGCGCGTCGGCAGGAAGGGCATCATCGCCATTGCCCCGCCGAGCTTCCGCCGCGAGCGCGCGCTGATCAAGCGCGGCATCTGGCCGATCGCCGGCTGCGACGAGGCCGGGCGCGGGCCACTCGCAGGCCCGGTGGTGGCGGCCGCCGTGATTCTCGATCCGGACCGCATTCCCCGCGGCATCGATGATTCCAAGCGGCTGACCGCCGAACAGCGCGAAAAGCTGTTCGAGAAGATCTGTGCCACGGCGCAAGTCTCGGTCGCCGTCGCCTCGCGGGCCCGGATCGACCGCGACAACATCCTGCGCGCCTCGCTGTGGGCGCTCACGCGCGCGGTGGTGGCGCTGCCGGAAGCGCCGCGCCACGTCTTCGTCGACGGACGCGACCGGCTCGACACAGCCTGCGACTGCGAGGCGGTGATCGGCGGCGACGGCATGGTGCTGTCGATCGCCGCCGCCTCGATCGTCGCCAAGGTGACCCGCGACCGCCTGATGTGCGCGCTGGCGCAGGATTGCCCAGGCTACGGTTTCGAGCAGCACAAGGGCTACGCCGTCCCTGAGCATCTGGAGGCGCTGAACCGCCTCGGTCCCACCGTGCATCATCGCAGCTTCTTCGCTCCCGTCGCCGCCGCGCGCGCCAAGCACATGCCATGGACAGTCGAGCCGGCGCAGGATCTGTTCTCGGTGGCGGAGATCGAACGGCAGACGGCGGTCAACGGCGACATCGACGCGTCGGCAGGTCTGTAGCTTGACCTCCGGCTTTTTCATCGTGATGGCCGGGCTTGACCCGGCGTCCATGTCTGACCCGCGGTACGAAGAACGTGGATGCCCGGGTCAAGCCCGGGCATGACGAGCAAACCGTCGTTGCCACGACGCACCCCGCCCTTTATCAAAACAACAGTGAGCGAATAGGGCCGGCTGCACGGGTTGGCTGCATCTTTCGGGCGTTGCATGCGGTTTACCTCCCTGGTCATCGAGCTCATTCGCGCCCGGCCGCGGCTGATCGTATGGATCGCCGTGCTGCTGCAGGCCGCGATGTGGCTGTTCGTGGCGATGGTGTTCTATCGCAGTCCGCCGGGCAGCCTCGCGACCCTGCTCGCCTTCGGACGGGAATACCAGGTCGGCACCGATCTCGGGCCGCCGCTCGCGACCTGGCTCGCCGACATCGCCTATCGCGCCGCCGGCGGCCACATGTTCGGCGTCTATGTGCTGGCCGAACTGTGCCAGATCGCCACGCTGATCACGGTCTATTACCTGTCCCGCGCCGTGGTCGGCACGCAGCAGGCGGTGCTCGCCGTGCTGCTCACCATGACCCTGCTGGCCTTTTCCTCGCCAGCGCTGGAATTCGGTCCGCTGGTACTGGCGCGGCCGCTCTGGGCGCTGCTGCTGCTGCATTCCTGGCAGATCATCGGGCAGCGCCGCGGCAATGCCTGGTTCGCATGGTCGATCGAGGCCGGCCTGTTGCTGCTGACCACGCCGGCGGCGATCTTTCTCCTTCTGCTGCTTATGGTCTTCGCGCTCGCGACGGCCGGCGGCCGGCGCACGCTGCGCGCGCTCGATCCATTGTTCGCGCTGATCGTCGTCGCCGTGCTGGCCTTGCCCTATGCCGTCTGGGTGATGCGCGCCGAAACGCTGGTCCTGCCCGCATTGCCGCAGATTGCGGAGCTGAATACCCGGGCGATCCACGGTGCCTGGCTGCTCGGCGGGCTGCTGCTGGGCGCCGCGGCCATCCCGGTCCTGACGGTGCTCAACACCGGCCTGTTCGACGCCGAGGGCGAGGAGGCGCCGATCATCTACCGGCCGCCGGTCGAACCGCTCGCGCGCCGCTTCGTCTATTTCTTCGCGCTGGCGCCGTCGCTCGGAGCCGTGCTGATCTCCAGTCTGCTCGGCCTCGACGCCGTGGTCGGCGGTGCCGGCGTCGTGATGCTGATGTCGGGCCTCGCCGTGATCGTGGCGGCCGGCGATCTCATCGCGATGCGCCGCGCGCGGATGCTGCGCATGGTCTGGGCCGCCGCCGTGGTGGCGCCCGCCCTCGGCGTCGTGCTCGCCGTGCTGTTCCTGCCCTGGACTGGCAGCAACGAGATCGCCACCTCGATGCCGGCCCGTGCGATCGCGGACTTCTTCGACGAGAGCTTTTCCCGCCGTACCAACCATCGCCTCCGTGCGGTCGCCGGCGAAACCCAGCTGGCGAGCCTGATCACGCTGCATTCCGGCCGGCCGCACCTGTTCATCGATGCCGATCCGAAGCGGACGCCATGGATGTCCTCAACCAAATTCTACGAGAGCGGCGGCGTCGTTGTGTGGCGCGCCTCGGATACCGCCGGCACGCCGCCGCCGGAGATCCTGGCGCGCTTCCCGGGCATCGTGCCGGAGGTGCCGCGCGCCTTCGAATGGCTGGTGACGGGCCGCCAGCAGCTGTTGCGCGTCGGCTGGGCCATCGTGCGGCCGAAGGGGACGTGAGGTCGGTCTGGCGCTTCTTCAGGCGCCCGCCAGCGCCTTCGCGATCGATCGCAGATCCTGCCAGGCCAGCCGCTTGTAGGCCGGCGAGCGCAGCAGATAGGCCGGATGGAAGGTCGGCAGCGCGCGGATGGTGCGCGTCCCGGTGTCGTAGTCGAACCAGCGCCCGCGCGTGCGCATGATGCCTTCGCGGGTCGACAGCAGCGTCTGCGTCGAGGGGTTGCCGAGCGTCACCAGCACGTCGGGGTTCACGAGCTCGATGTGGCGCTGGATGAAGGGCAGGCACACCTGCGTTTCCTGCGGCGTCGGTGTGCGATTGCCGGGCGGCCGCCACGGGATCACGTTGGTGATGTAGGCGGTGGTGCGGTTGAGGCCGATCGCGCCGATCATCAGGTCGAGCAGCTTGCCGCTGCGCCCGACGAAGGGCAGGCCTTCGATGTCCTCGTCGCGGCCCGGGGCTTCGCCGACGAACATGATGCGTGCCTGCGGATTGCCGTCGGCGAACACCAGCCGCGTCGCCGTGTGCTTCAGTGCGCAGCCCTCGAAGCTCTCCATCAACTCGCGCAGCGCCTCCAGCGTCGGCGCGGTGCGCGCGGCCTCGCGGGCC
>VYLE01000376.1_pt1 | contig 29050 bp, 24 predicted proteins | sample 5114391 | NCBI WGS metagenome assembly VYLE01 (sample SAMN12291771, study PRJNA351875) | freshwater metagenome | isolation source: freshwater lake | place: USA: Michigan, Kent Lake | collected 2013-08-15
GGCCAGGGCGGCCGCGCCGCGCCCAGCCGCGAACAGCTGGGCGCCGCCCTCACCGCCGCCAACGAACTGATCGCCGTGCTTAACGCCACGCTCGATTCGGAAACCGCCGAAGCCGGCCGCCTCGCCCTCGACCGCCAGCCCTTTGATCCGGTGCGCCTGGCCCGCGAACTGGTCCTGCTCAGCCGCCCCCACGCCTCGGCCAAGGGCGTCGAACTGTCGGTCCATATCGACGATGGCCTGGAGAAGGCCCGCGGCGCCGTTGTCGGCGACGTCACCCGCGCCCGCCAGGTTCTGTCCAACCTGATCGGCAACGCCGTGAAGTACACCCTGCGCGGTCGCATCGAGGTGCGCCTGTCGCTCGACGAACAGGACCGACTGGTCATCGCCATCGCCGACACCGGCCCCGGTCTTTCGGCCGATGAGCTGGAACTGGCCTTCGAGCCCTTCCGCCGCGTCGAGCGCACCGGCGCCGGCGTTCCTGGCGCGGGCCTGGGCCTCTCCCTCTCCCGCCAGCTGGCCTCGCTGATGGGCGGCCAGCTGAAGGGTCAGAGCGCGGTCGGCGTCGGCAGCTGCTTCACCCTCGAACTGCCCTGGGACGCTGCCGCCGTGGCCGCCACCGAGGCGGACGAGTCCATGTTCCGCAGCCCGATTGCCCCTTCAAAGCGGGCCATGCGCGTGCTGGTCGCCGAGGATGACGCCCTCAACGCCGCCATGCTGCGCGCCATCCTCGAACAGCTCGGCCACCAGGTGGTCCATGCCCAGAACGGCAGGCGGGCCATCGAACTGGCCACCGCCGTCGACTTCGACCTGGTCATGCTGGACGGCCGCATGCCCGGCCTCGACGGGGCCCACACGGCCGCCGCGCTGCGGGGCCTTGCCGGTCCGGCCGGCGAGATGCCGATCATCGCCGTCATCGGCGGCGACGCCGACGAAGCCCGCGAATGCCTGGAGGCGGGCGCCGACGCTGTCCTGCGCAAGCCGGTCACCGTCGCCGGCGTCGCCCGCGCCGTCGCCGACGCTTCCGCCAAGGGCCGTGACCAGGCCGCCGGACGCGATCTGTCGGCGTTCGCCACGGGTTAGTCCCGCGAACGTCCCCTTCCCCTGAGACAACCTTCCCTCGCCCGCCCCACCCCGCCATGATGGCGCAAACAACGGGAGAGCGTCGAAGTGCTTAAGGGTCTCAAGGTCGTCGAACTGGCCACCTACATCGCCGCTCCCGGCGCCGCGGCGATCATGGCCGACTGGGGCGCTTCGGTGATCAAGATCGAGTCGCCCAAGGGCGATCCGATGCGCATGTTCTTCGACGCCTTCGACACCGGCGAGAACGACAACCCGGTCTTCGACATGGACAACCGCGGCAAGCGCGGCGTCGTCCTCGACATCAGCAAGCCGGAAGGCCGCGAGGCGGCCCTGAAACTGGTGCGCGAGGCCGATGTCTTCCTGACCAACAACCGGCCAGGCTCCCTTTCCCGTTCCGGCTTCGACTACGAGAGCCTGAAGGCGGAAAACCCCCGGCTGATCTACGCCAGCCTCACCGGCTATGGCCTCGAAGGCCCCGACATCGACAAGGCCGGCATGGATGTGGCCAGCTTCTGGTCGCGCTCCGGCGTCGCCGCCATCACCGCCCCCAAGGGCGTCGAGCCCTTCCCGATCCGAACCGCCATGGGCGACCACATCACCTCGATGGCCACGGTGTCGGCCATCCTGGCGGCGGTGTTCGAACGCCAGACCACCGGCGTCGGCCGCCTGGTCGAGACCAGCCTGCTGCGCACCGGCGTCTATTCGATCGGTTCGGACATGGCCATCCAGCTGCGCTTCGGCAAACTGGCCTCAACCCGGCCACGCCATGCGGCGGTCAACCCGCTGGCCAACTTCTTCAAGACCTCCGATGGGCGCTGGATCTGCCTGCTGGTCCGCACCGGCGGCGTCGACTGGCCGCAGATCGCCAAGGCCGTCGGCCATTCCGAATGGGTGGAGGACGAGCGCTTCCTCAAGAACCGCGACCGCCGCCTCAACGGCGAGGCCCTGGTCACCCTGATGGACGAGGCCATCGGCGCCATGACCCTGGACGAACTCACCGTCCGCTTCGATGCCGAGGACCTGACCTGGGCGCCGGTCCAGACCCCCCGCGAGGTCGTGCAGGACGAACAGGCCATCGCCGCCGGCTGCTTCGCCGAAATCCCGGATGGCAAGGGCGGCTTCAACAAGACCCCCGCCTCCCCGGCCCGCTTCCCGGGGGCCGAGGATGGCCCCCGCGGACCGGCCCCCAAGCTGGGCGAACACACCGACGAGGTGCTGGCTGAGCTGGGCTATTCGGCTGACGCCATCGCCGCCCTGCGATCCGCCGGAGCTGCAGCTTAAGGTGAGTGAAAGTCCCGTTTGTTCAATGAGTTAATGAATATGTCTAGGCATATTCATCCCGTTTGGCTGTAGGAGCTGATCCGTCCACCGGAAGAGGTCCTGACCTGACGGGCGGATTTGTCGGTCTCCGGGTCGATCCCTGTCGTCCTGTGGTTGGCCTTCGGGCGGACAACAACCTGGGTATGGGTCACTTGTTGGCTGGTTATGGGCGGTGCTTAGCTACTGATTTATTTGACGAAACCGCTCCCCGAATATCCCACCACGCCTCGGTCGCGGTACAATGGCCCACCGCTTCGAAGGCCGGGTCAGTCCTCCGGCGGGATCCGCTTCGCCGGATCGGCCAACGGCCGCTGGCTGACCTTGCGGGCCACCGTCTCGGTCGCAGCGGCCAGCCCGGGCTCCGCGAACAGGGTCTGAACCTTCGGGCCCGGGTTGGGCTGGCCGGCGATCAGCCTGGCCCGCGCATGATCGGCGGCCCGTTCGGCGGCGTTGACGGTGGTGACGGGGGCGAGGGGCTTTGTGGTCATCGCCTAGGGCTCCGTGGGGTGGCTAAGGACCGCGCCGGCCTTTGACAGACGCAGGATCGAGAACGGACGCGCCACGGTCATGTTCCCCATCATCTCCGACTCGGTCAGCGGCAGGGTAAGCAGTTGCCCGGCCAGATCGCCCAGCGGCCCGACACTGGCCGTGCGCACCTTCTGGTCGAAGCTGGCTTCAATGGCCTCGCGCCAGCTGAGGCGGGTCGAATGCAGGCCGAGCAGGGCCGACTGCATGACCGCCTGATCGATCTGGCCCCAGAAGTCCGCCTCGCCGGTCTTGCCGGCGGCGGTCTTGAGCCGCTCGATCTCGCCCATGGTCAGGATCGCGACCCGGCGGAAAGCCTCGGCCGTGAACTCCTCGTCCGCCCCATAGAGGAACCGGTCCACCGCCCCGTTCTGCGCAAAGGACCGCACCACCACCGGATTGTCCCGCCCGACCCGCTCGGCGTCAGCAACGCGATACTTCAGGAGATCGCCGATCAGGCCCATGACATGCAGTTCGATATAGGCCGGCGACACCTCGTCGGCCCCGAACCCGGCGATCACCACGCCGGTGTAGCGCGCGCCCGTCGGCATCCAGTTTGTGATCAGGCCGGTGCGCACCGCCGCCGCCAGCCGCAGCCGGACGTCCGGCCCGATCACCTGCCCCTGGAAGAAGGCATCCAGGGCCAGACCGATGATGTTGTCCAGGTTGTCGTCGATGATCGCCTTCAGCCTCGGCGTCTCGGTCCCGATCCGCTCGCGCTGAACAAAGGAGAGCTCGCCATCGACCCATGCCGCCTCACTGCCCACCTCGTGCTCGAGTTGGCTCAGGGCCTCGACCAGCACGGCCTCCGGCGTCATCGACGGATGGGCGTCGGTGATCTTGTCGACCGTGCGCCAGAAGTCGGCGACGGCCTGGACCGCGAAGATACGGAAGGTCATCACCCCGTCGCCCGCCTCGACCATGTCGGAGTCGCACAGGGCGTTGAGCCGGGCCATGAAGCTGGCGACGGTGTCGGCCAGGGTCGCCTCGCCGCCAAGGCCGGCGCTGCGCATGTGGTCGACCACGGTGCTCCAAGGACAGCCGCCAAATTCGGCCGCCGAGAAGATCATCATGCCGGTCGGCGTGCGACCGTCGAGCACAAAGGTCTTCACCACCCCCGTCTGGCTGATCTGGTAGGGCGGCTGGTCGGAGGTGATGGTGACGGCGCTGTCGGCGGCCATGGCTACCGCCGTCCGGTTCATGAGCAGCACTTCAACGGTCATCGAAGGCCCCCGCCCCTGAAACAGAAGGGAACCCTAGCCGGTCCTTCCGCCGATCGAGAAAGGCTTTCGCCTCGCGGGCTAAACTCAGCGCGATTCCGACAGGACCCGCAGCATCTCGGACGAGAAAACAGAGCCCGCCAGGCCCGATCCACCACCGCTGCGTCCGTCCGCCCCTTGCGAGCCACGCAGGATCAAGGCCACCAGCGCGTCTTCCTCGGCCTGGCGGTCGCCGCGCCGGGCGGCGTACTGCAGGAAGCCCTGGTCCCGTTCGGGGGACTTGGCGCGCATGGCCGAGGCCGCCCCGCCGGTGGCGGTCAGGTTGTTGTAGAGCTCGGCCACGGTCACCGGCCGGCCCGCCTTGTAGAACAGTGGCCGGTTGGCGGCCGCCGCGTCGGGGAACAGGCCGGCGGCGCTGACGCCGGGCTGGGTGCGCGCCGCCTCGATCAGCCGGGCCGAGCCCTTGGGTCCCAGGAAGTGAGCCGCGTAAAGCTCGCCAGCCGTCGCCGATCGGCCGATGCGACCGCGCAGGTAGTCGGCATGGTCGCTCGTCAGTTCTCCGGCCATCAGCGAGGCGGCCCTGGCGTCGTAGCGCAGGTTCATCACCGTGGCCCTCGCCTCCGGGCTGGTCACACGGTAGCGGCCATCGGTCCCCTGCGTGATCAGGTCGGCATAGCGGGCATAGCCGTACTTGCTGCCGTGGCGCTTGAGGGTCGACATCCAGGTCTGCTCAACAAACTGGAACAGGCCGGCGGCGGAAGACGTCTGGGCCTTGGCATGGGGCTTCAGCCCGCTCTCCCGCTTGGCCGTGCCGAGCAGGAAGGAGAAGTCGACGCCCGTTGCTTCGGACGCCCTCTGGATCGCCGATTCGACGACCCCTCTGATGGACTCTACCGCCATGGAGATGGTGATTGCGCCGCTTCGGTTAAGACCTGATTAACCACGATTGCAGAGCGAACGAACGCGCGTTTGACAATTGTGCATCTGTTCGCTTTACACGCGTCAACTCTAATGGCTTACATATGTCATTCCCGCTTCGACGGGACCGCCATAGATCCGAGGAATGACATGTCCGTCGCCGCCCTCTCCGACCACCCCTTCCGCGTCTCGGACGACCCCACCGCCCGCAAGCGCCTCAGTACCCCGTTCGTGGTCGCCCTCACCCTGTCGGTCGCCGCCCACGCCGGCGTCGGCGCCTACCTGGCCTACAAGAAGTTCGTGATGCCGGACCAAAACTACGTCGACGAGCGCCTCATCGGCGAAGTCCTCACCCTGCCCAAACCCCCTCCGCCCCCGGAGCCGCAGGAGATTCCGGAACCCCAGATCAAAGAGACCTCTCCGGTCCGGCTCCATGACCCGATCACCCCGCCGCCCTTTGCCGACGTCACGCCGCTGGCCGCCGATCCCAAGCCGGTTCTGCTCGCTGAAGGGCCGCGCACCCCGCCGGTCACCCTCGATGCAGGCCCGGTCACGCCACCGGCGCCCAAGGCGCCCGCAGTCATTGTTCGCCCCGATTGGCTCCGCAAGCCGACGCCGGCCCAGATGGCCAACGCCTTCCCGGACCGGGCCCTGCGCGGCAACATCTCCGGCTCCGCGACCTTGAGCTGCAAGGTCACCACCGTCGGCGTCGTCCGCGACTGTGTCGTGCTCAGCGAAACGCCATCGGAGTACGGCTTCGGGGCCGCCGCCGTCAGGGTCAGCAAGAACTTCAAGATGAAGCCGCAACTGGTCGATGGTCAGGCCATCGAAGGCGCCACCGTGAAGATCCCCCTAACCTTCCGACTGGAGGAATAGTCCCTAGTAGCTCTTGGGCAGGTGCAGCACCCGTTCAGCGATGAAGTTGAGGATCATCTCACGGCTGACGGGTGCGATGCGGGCGATCATCGCCTCCCGCATGTAGCGCTCGACGTCATACTCCTTGGCGTAGCCCATGCCGCCGTGCGCCAGCACGGCGGCTTCGGCGGCCCGGAAGCCGGCTTCGGCGCCCAGGTACTTGGCGGCGTTGGCCTCGGCCCCGCAGTCGCGGCCGGCGTCGTAGAGGGCGGCGGCCTTAAAGGCCAGAAGGTTGGCGGCCTCCAGCTCGGCCCAGCATTTGGCCAGCGGGTGCTGCACCCCCTGGTTCTGGCCGATCGGCCGGCCGAACACGATCCGCTCCTTGGCGTAGGTAGCGGCCTTGGCCAGGGCGGCCCGGCCGATGCCCACCGCCTCGACGCCGAACAGAACCCGCTCGGGGTTCAGCCCGGCCAGCAGATACTGGAAGCCCTTGCCCTCTTCACCGATCAGATCTTCCGCCGGGACCTCCAGGTCCTCGATGAAAAGCATATTACATTCAACGGCTTTTCGGCCCATCTTGGGGATCGGCCTGGCGTCGATCCGGGCCCGGTCGAAGTCGGTGTAGAACAGCGAAAGCCCCTGCATCGGCTTGGCCGTCTGTTCCTTGGGCGTGGTGCGGGCGATCAGCAGGATCTTGTTTGCCCGCTGGGCCATGGTGGTCCAGATCTTCCGGCCGTTGATGCGATAGCCGTTGCCGTGCTTCTCGGCCCGGGTCTCCAGGCTGGCGGTGTCGAGGCCGCTGTTGGGCTCGGTGACGGCGAAACAGGCCTTGTCCTGGCCGGAGATGGTGCGCGGCAGATGACGGCGCTTCTGCTCCTCGGTGCCGAACTTCACGATCGGCATCAGGCCGAAGATGTTCAGGTGGATGGCGCTGGCCCCGGTGAAGGCCGCCCCGGACTGGGCCACCGTCTGCATGACGATGGAGGCCTCGGTAAGGCCCAGGCCCGCTCCGCCGAACTCTTCCGGCATGGCCACGCCCAGCCAGCCGCCGGCCGCCATGGCCGAGACGAACTCCTCGGGGAATCGCCCGGTTTCGTCGGCGTTCCGCCAGTACTCATCGCCGAAGTCGGCCATCACCTTGGAAACGCCCTCGCGGATCGCTTCCTGCTCCTCGGTCAGCCAGAACCCCGACATCAATCCTCCGACTTCTCTGCAAACCGTCGCGCGTCCAGCATCGCCGTCCACGGCCCGGTATCCTCGCCGGCGAGATACGCCCGCATCATCGCCGCCACAAGCGGGGCAAGCAGCCAGCCATTGCGCCGCGCCCCCATGGCCAGCCAGACTCTAGGGCGGATGCTCGCGCCGACCAGCGGCAGACCGTCGGGCGTCGCGCCGCGAACGCCGACCTGGGGCGTCCCTGCCCACCCCTCGTCCATCAGCTCAGGAAAGCTCGTCTCAACGATCTTCAGCACGGCATCGTCGGCCGCGAGATCAGTCTTCCCGGCCTCCATGGTCGCGCCGACCAGCGCGCCACCGGCAGCAGGTGCGATGTAACCACCGTCCCTGCGCTCGACCGGCCCGGTCTCGCGACCGACCAATGAACCGACCGTCGACTTTCCAATCTGGCCTTTGATGGCTGAAATCACCTGGCTTTCAGGGGCCCAGCTCACAGCCTGCCAGCCGGTCGCGGCGATGGTCTCCGCATCTCCGGGGTCATCCAGCCGCGCCTCGACGAAGGCGACGCCCGACGCAACGGCAGCGGCCCTGAGCCGGGCCAGGGAGGACCCGGCATCCACCCGCCAGTCCTCGGCGACAAACAGACCCTGCGGACGCAGTTCGCTGGCTACGCCCAGATCGGCGATGCCTCGACGCACCTCCAGGGCCCGGGCGCCGGCATAGGTCGCGCCGCTGCGATCAAGGGTGATGCCGGTCCGGTCAGCAAAGGCAGGCCAGGCGTCCCGCGCCGCCAGAAGGAGGCGGAAGTGCTCGCGAGAGGCGGCGTCCAGCACGGCCTCAAAGACGGGCGCCAGCATGCCGGCGGCGACGGCGGAGGCGGACTTTTGGGGGCTGGGATCATGCACCGTCACCGCCGCGCCGGCCTCCGCCAACTCGACCGCGATCGCCAGCCCGAGCACGCCCGCGCCGGCCACCCGAACCGTCCTGCCGTCGAGACTCGCCATCCTCGCCAGCAACCCTCTCAGCGCCGTCCGGTCAAGCCGGAACCAAACCCCTGTCGACGCGATTGAGACTGCAGAACCAAGTTCGTCGGGAACCAAACACAGGTGAGCGCCACCGAATTCCTTGCACCGGTCGTAACCGAGGCCATCGACCGGAAGGCCCTGCGGGTGCTTCGCGCCGCCTGCGTCCAGAACCGCACCCTGGCCACCGCGGAAAGCTGCACAGGCGGCCTGTTGGCCTCGCTGCTGACCGATATTCCCGGCTGTTCCCACGCCTTCGAGCGCGGCTTCGTCACCTACACCAAAAGCTCGAAGGTCGAGGTGCTGGGCGTACCAGGGCGTATGCTTGAAGACGAGGGCGCCGTCAGCCATCCGGTCGCCGCCGCCATGGCCAGGGGGGCGCTGAAGGCCTCCGAGGCGGACATCACCCTGTCGATCACCGGATACTGCGAAGCCACCCCGGAAGATCCGGACTCGGTCGCCGGCCTGGTCTACTTCGCCTGCGCCACCCGCGAGGGCGGCCTGAAGACCCATGTCGAATTCTACGGCGATATCGGCCGCGCCGCCGTCCGCCTGCGCAGCCTCGAGACCGGCCTGGACATGCTCGCCCGGGCCCTCGAGATCAGGGCGTAAACTTCAATCCGATCCGCAGGGTGCGTGGCGCATCGAAGCTTTCGATGCCGTCGGCCGTCTGGCCGGTCTCGACCGCCTGGTCGGTGACGTTGTCCAGCGCCAGCCACAGCCCGGCCTTGCCGGAAATCCGCCAGTCAGCCCGCAGGTCCAGCGTCGTGGCCGCGCCCAGCGAGCGGCTGTTGAGATCGTCCTCCCAGCGCTGGCCCTCGTAGCGGACCGACGCCAGCAGCTTCACGGGCGGGGCCACCCGCCAGGTCAGGTCGGCGTTGGCGCTGACCCTCGGGGTCTGGGCGGGACGCAGTCCGGTCAGCTGCGGCGCGGCGCTGCCGCCATCGACCTCCGCCTCGGTCCAGGCCCCGGCCAGCCGCAGGCCGAACACATCGCCCCACTGGCGCGAGACCTCGGCCTCCATGCCGACCGCATCGATATCGCCGGCGTTCTGCCGCTGGCGCAGCACCCCGCCGGCCGGGATGAAGCCGGCCACCGGGAAGACGCCGGGCCCGACCCCGATGGTGACATTGGTCACCGCGCCTTCCAGCCGGCTGGTGAACAGGGTTGCGCTCCAGCGCCAGTCACCATCGCCTCCCAGCCCAAGCTCGGCGCCGTACAGAACCTCAGGCTCAAGCCCGGCATTGGCTTCGGTGACATCGTTGCCGACCCGGAACGGCCGGTGCAGCTCGTTCAGCGTCGGCGGCCGGAAACCAGCATAGGTGGCGGCGCGGATAACCAGCGGCCCCGAGCGGCGCAGGCCGACACGCGCTGTCGGCTGCCAGCCGTCGGCATCCTCCGGTGTGAAGGTCAGGGTCGGGGCGCCGGTCAGCAGATCGCGCTCGCGCCGCTCACCATCGAAACTCGACCAATGGTCGATGCGCCCGCCGCCGGTCAGCCGCCACACGCCGAAGTCACGCCAGGCTTCGCCGTAAAGGCCGCCCACCGTTTGCGATCCGCCGGCCACCCGGCCCCGGGTGAAGTTCCCGGCCATGAATCGGAAATGCTCGCGGGTCTCGCCATCGGCGAAGCGGAGGTCGCCGCCGACCTCCCAGCCGCCGGTCCCCCGGTCCATGCGCAGGGCGGCATTGACGCCCACGCCGAGAGCCGGGGTGGCGAACTGCTCGCTGGCTGGCGTGGTGGTCGCCCGCCCCGCCGCCACAGCCACCGAACTGTTCTCCAGGTCGGAGACGCGGCTCCACAGCTGGACCCGCCATTCGGTTCCCAGGCCCGGTGACCGCCCGGCCACCGCCATAGAGACGCCCGCGCCCGTGGCCCGCGAACTGGCCCCGACCAGACCGCTCTCGCGGCTCTCCTCATAGGCTGAAGCCCGCAGCGCCAGATCGACAGGCCCCAGGCTCGGCGCATAGCGCACCACGCCGGAGAAGGCTTCATAGGCCAGCGGCGCATCGGCCGCGCCGCGCCCGGCCCGCACCGGCGTCCAGCCATCGGTCTGCTGCCAGGCGCCGGCCAGGAACAGATCGCCGGTCGCGAAGGCGCCCTGCAGGCCGAACGACTGCCGCTCGCCGGCGAAGATCTCGTAGTCGCCGCCGGCCGGCACACGGGTCCGCTCGGACAGCTGCACCACCCCGGTCAGGGCCCCGGCGCCGTAGGGCCCCGCCCCTGCCCCACGCACGATCAAGGCGCCCTCGATGCTGGCGGGCGGCAGACCGGACCACAGCACCCAGCCGCCGAAGGGATCGTTCTGCGGCGCCCCATCCAGGGTGACCAGCGCCCGGCCCGCGCCGGAACCGGCGATGGAGCGCACCGATAGGCCCTGGGTCGTCGGATTGGCCGCCACGCTTGAGGTGCGCCGGAACAGCTGGACACCCGGCACGCTGGTCAGCGCCTCGTCGAGCCGGGAGGCGGTGGTTATGGCCTCATCGACCTTGACCACCGAGAAGGCGGCGTCGACCGGAGACGGCGCCAGCCGGGCGGCCTGGACGGTGACGGTATCGACGGTCGGGGGCAGGTCCTGGAACATAAGTTGGGCTACTCAACGGTGTTCCTTCTCCCGCTTGTCGGGAGAAGGTGGGCCGTAAAGCGGGTCGGATGAGGGCAGCGCCGCCCCTTCAGGCCATGGCGCCGCCCAATCTCATCCGGCCAACTTCAACGCGGCCCTCATCCGGCCTCCCATACGGGAGGCCGCCTTCTCCCGACAAGCGGGAGAAGGGGCGCTACTTCCCGGCTGCCTTCTGCATCACCTGCTGACGGCGCGACAGGTCGAGGAGGTATTGCCGCACCGACTCCGCCTCATCGACACTGACCAGGCTGGCGAAGGACACCATGCCCTGCTCCTTGCGATCGCCGTCGATGACGATGCTCTTGAAGATGGCCGCGTCGGTGATGGTCGGCGAGTAGCGCAGGTCGGGGATCGAGAAGTTCGAAACCCCGCTAGCCCCGTGACAGACGCCGCAATTGGCCGCGAAGACAGCGTTGCCGGTCGCGATCTGCTGCGGCGTGCCAGGCGTGGCCGGCAGGGTCAGCGGCGTCTTGGTCGACACCGGGCGGGCCGGCAGCTTGTTCTTGGCGCCGAGCTTGAAGACCAGCAGCCGGCGCGGCCCCTCCGAGCGCGGATCGACCCCGGCCCCGGCCGAAACGGCGAAGCCGCCGCCGTAGCCGGCCATCAGGGCGACGTACTGCTCGCCGTCGATCTCGTAGGTCATGGCGGGAGCGACCACGCCGGTCTGGGTGTCGAAGCCCCACAGCTTCTTGCCGCTGTCGGCGGAATAGGCCGCGAACTCGCCGGTCGCGCTGCCCTGGAAGACCAGATTGCCGGCCGTGGCCAGAAGGCCGCCGTTCCACGGACCGTCATAGTCGACCGTCCATCTGGCCTTCTGCGCCACCGGATCCCAGGCCACCAGCTTGCCCTTCAGCGAGGCGCGGATGGCCTTCAACTGGGCCTCGTCGTCCGGCAGTCCGGCCACCAGGAAGTCGATCCCGACGTTCCAGCCCTGGGCCCGGTACTTGAAGTTCGCCTTGTCCCCGCCCGGCTGCATATAGGGGAACGGGATTTCCTGGGCCGGGATGTAGACCAGGCCCGTCGCCGGGCTGAAGGCCATCGGGTGCCAGTTGTGGGCGCCGAGCGGACCCGGATTGGAGAGGTGCAGCGTCTTCTCATAGCGCGCGCCGGGGGCCTCGATCGGTCGGCCCGTGGTCTTGTCGATGCCGGTCGCCCAGTTCACGGCGCTGACGTACTTCTCGGCCGAGATGAATTTCCCGTTGGTGCGGTCCAGCACATAGAAGAAGCCGTTCTTCGGCGCCTGCATCAGCACCTTGCGCGGCTTGCCCTCGATGGTCAGGTCGGCCAGCACGATGTGCTGGGTGGCGGTGTAGTCCCAGGTCTCGCCGGGGGTGGTCTGGTAGTGCCAGACGTATTCGCCGGTCTCGGGCTTCAGGGCCACGATCGAGGACAGGAACAGGTTGTCGCCGCCGCCGGGGCTGCGGATGTCACGGTTCCAGGGCGAGCCGTTGCCGACGCCGATGTAGAGGAGGTCGAGCTCGGGGTCATAGGCCATCGAGTCCCAGACCGTGCCGCCCCCGCCGATCTTCCAGAACTCGCCGTTCCAGGTCTTGCGGGCGACGTCCTTCATCGCCTTGTCGCTGGCGGCGCCGTCGGTCTCCTTCTCGCCGGGCACGGTGTAGAAGCGCCAGGCCATGTCGCCGGTCTCGGCGTCGTAGGCCGAGAGGTAGCCGCGCACGCCCAGTTCCGCGCCGCCGTTGCCGATCAGCACCTTGCCCTTCACCACGCGCGGGGCGCCGGTGATGGTGTAGGGCTTGGACTGATCGACGGTGACCTTGGACCAGACGACCTTGCCGGTCTTGGCGTCGAGAGCCTCCAGCCGCCCGTCGAGGGTGCCGTAGAACACCTTGCCGCCCCACAGGGCGACGCCGCGGTTGACGCTGTCGCAGCAGGCCTTCACGCCCGTCGACTTCGGCACTTCCGGATCATGGGTCCATAGAAGCTTGCCGGTCTTGGCGTCGAAGGCGCGGACCACCGACCAGGCGCTGGTCGTGTACATCACCCCGTCGGCGACCAGCGGGGTGGCTTCGATACCCCGGTTCTCGGGCAGGTCGAACGACCAGGCCAGGCCGAGCTCACCGACGTTGCCGGCGTTGATCTTCTCCAGCGGACTGAACCGCTGTTCGGAATAGGTGCGGCCGTGGGTGACCCACTCGCCCGGATTGCTGTCGGCGCCGGCGATTCGCTCTCCATCAACCGGCTTCTGTCCGCCACAGGCGGCCAGGGCCAGGCTCGCGACCGCCACGGCGGCCCATATTGCGCGTTTGGCGCCCATCCCGATGTCTCCCATATCCTCGAGGCGCCGGGTCTGACGCCCGACGTTAGGATCGAGTATGGCCGCCCGACGCAGCGTCAATCAACGGCCCTTTCAAGGCCTGGGTGACCGGCTTTTCGAACAGTCGCCAGCACAGCCAGCCGACCCCGCAGGCGAGGAGAAGGGACAGGGGGATGAACAGCCAGGGCATCCAGGTTCCCAGCAGCACCGCCACGGCGCCGATGACCAGGGGATGGGTCAGATAGAGGCTGTAGCTCGCGTCACCGAGCGCCAGCAGGACCGGTATGCGCGGCAGCCCGCCCTCGGTCTCGACAGCGGTCAGGCCGGCGACGATCAACAGGGCCGGCATGCCCCAGAACAGCGGTCGCCACAGGTCCCATTCGCTCTGGATCACCGCCATCGCCACATACCAGGCCAGCGCGGCGCCGAGCATCAGCCAGCCGGCTCCGCGCCCTGCCCGGAAATCGGTGGTCAGGACCTTGGCCAGCAGCACCCCGGCCAGGAACTCGAGGATCAGCGGATTGGCCATCATCTCGTAGGCCGGCGGATAGAAGAAGCCGCCGAGGCCGAGCACGAGCAGGGCGCAGCTCAGGACCAGCAGCCGCTGCGCAGCCGGAAACATCAGGGCCACTGCAAAGATCAGATAGAAGACGGCCTCATAGTTGAGGGTCCAGCCCGGGGCCAGGATGGGGAACGGCTGCCCCTCCGGATTGCGGTGCTGGATGAAGGCCAGGGACTGCAGGACGTGGCTCCACGTCGGCTGCACATCCGGGAAGCGCATCGGGAAAAGCAGGGCCGCCGCCACCAGGCCCAGGGTCACGACCCAGTAGAGTGGCGCGATCCGCACCGCCCGTCGGCGCAGAAACTCCAGCGGCCTGACGTCCGTTCCCTCGGTCGTCCGCCACATGATGAAGCCGCTGATGACGAAGAAGATATCGACCCCAGCCGCCCCGATATCGAAGTCCAGCCGCGCCCATTGAAAGGCATGGAACACCGCCACCGACAGGGCGGCCAGCGCCCGCAGGTACTGGATAGACAGCAGAGGCCGCATCCGTCCTCCCCAGGCCGACGCTGGCGGTAGTGATGCGCTGGATAGAGCCGCTCCGCAATGGGGACCGGCTGGCCGCCGAGCGGCCCAACTGTCCCCACCTAACCCTACCACCTGATATGCCCTGGGATGTGATCCTGACGCGGAACGGACGGGGTCAACACCGATCCTCGCCTGTGGCAGACTTTCGCCATGGCCAAGCAATTCGACCGCATCGGCGCCCAGCACGCCGACTTCATCGCCAGGCAGCACATCTTCTTCACGGCCAGCGCCACGGCCGACAGTCGCATCAACCTTTCCCCCAAAGGCCTCGACGCCCTCCGTGTCCTGGACGAGCACAGCGTCTGCTGGCTGGACCTGACCGGCAGTGGCGCCGAGACGGCCGCCCACATGCGCCACGACGGTCGCCTGACGGTGATGGTCTGCGCCTTCCAGGGAGCGCCCCTGATCCTGCGCCTTTACGGCCGGGGCGAAATCCTGCCGCGCGGCGGCGAGGCCTACGCCGCCCTCCTCGCCTCCGCCTTCAATGGCAAGGAGCCGCCCGGCGCCCGCCAGATCGTCCGGCTCGATGTCGACCTGGTGCAGACCTCCTGCGGCTTCGGCGTGCCGCGCTATGACTACCAGGGCGAACGCGACAGCCTGATCCGCTGGGCCGAGGCGAAGGGTGAGGATGGCCTTGCCGACTATCGGGCCGAGAAGAACGCTGTCAGCCTCGATGGCCTGCCGACCGGCGTGACCTGACCTCTTGCCGAACCTTGCGGAAGGCGGGCAAAGGCCTGCCAACGAGGAGACACCCATGACCGACCAGACCCACGCCGGCCGCACCGTCCTGATCACCGGCGCCTCTTCGGGCCTCGGCCGTCGCTTCGCCGTCCTGCTCGCCGCCGCCGGCGCCAGGGTCGCCGTCTGCGCACGCCGCACCGACCGCCTCGCCGACCTGGTCAGCGAGATCCAGGCCGCCGGCGGGACCGCCGCCGCGTATCCCATGGACGTGCAGGACGAAGCCAGCGTCATCGCCGCCTTCGCGGCCGCGCAGGAGCAGCTCGGCCCCATCGACACCGTCATCGCCAACGCCGGCATGAACAACGAGGGCATGGCCGTCGACCTGCCCGCCGAGGATTTCCGCACCGTCCTCGACATCAACGTCACCGGCGCCTTCCTGACCGTCCGCGAGGGCGCCAGACGCATGATGGCCGCCGGTTCGAAAGGCACCGGCCGCGGCCGCATCGTCATCATCGCCTCGATCGGCGCCCACAAGGTGCTGCCGGGCCTGGCCGCCTACTGCGCCTCCAAGGCGGCGGTGGCGCACATGGGCAAGACCCTGGCCCGCGAGTGGGCCAACAAGGGCATCAACGTCAACGTCGTCTGCCCCGGCTACATCGAGACCGAACTGAACGCCGACTGGTTTGCCAGCGAGGGCGGCCAGAAGCAGGTGGCCGGCTTCCCGCGTCGTCGCCTGATGGTCCAGGAGGACCTCGATCCGGTGATCAGCTGGCTGACCTCGGATGCGTCGAAGTCCGTAACGGGCAGTGTGGTCACGGTGGACGACGGGCAGAGCATCTGACGTCTAGCGGTCGAGCAGCATCGTCTTTACCGCCACGCCGGTATTTCCGGCGTCGGACTCGGTCGCGGTGACGACCACCACATAGGGACCAGGCGGTTCCGCCGCCTGTGCCCGGAACGTCGAGGGCTCGCCCGCATAAGCCATCGGGACAGCGACCGGTTGCTGGTCGGCCACGCTCACCCAAGCGGTGACCGTGTAGTGGTCGGCGTTCCACAGGCCGCCGGGCGTGACCGGGCAGCCGCACATCAGTGTCACCTTGGCTTTGATCGACAGGCTTCCCTTGTCAGGCTCAAGCGCCACGTCAATCGCCAGTCCGGGCATCTCAACGACCCACCCATCGCCAACCGGCTTCTGACCGGGGAGCAGCCAGCGGGTGACGGTCACAGTGGCGGGCATCCCATCGCCGCGCTTCGCCGGCCCTATGGCCACGATTCTCACCAGGGTTGGCCGATCGACCTCCAGTGTGGCCCGAAAGACGGCGTCGTCCGGTCCGGCCAGAGGCACGTTTCGCGCTTTCGGCTGGACAACCAGCTTTTGCGTGTCGCCGGTGCCGCCCGCTGTGGCGCCCTCGGCAAGGACCTTTTCGGAGTTCACGTCGATGAGCTGAATCTTCACCCCGCCCATCGATGACCCGATAAACTTGGCGTCCTTGCTGAGCACCCGGACCGTCACCTGCGTCGGTTCGGCCAGCGCCGGACCGGCAATCAACGCAAGCACTGTCCCTATTGCGGCTGCAAATTGCTTCATGGTCGCTCCCTAGGCCTTGTCGAACTTGTCCTTCCGCCGGTGCCCGAACAGCATCCGTTGCTCCAGCCTGGCGCGCAGGGCGGCATAGTAGGCCTGCAGGAACTGCTCGTCATTCTCTTCGGCGCCGGCGATCCAGTCGATCTTGCGGCGGATACGGTCGGCCACGGCTGTCATGGTCTTGCGATCGCGGGTGCGCAGCACCTGCTCCAGCACATGCAGCTCCTTGATCCCGTAAGCGGCCAGCTGGGCGTCGGTGAAGGTGATATGGCCGCTGGCCTCGGTGTCGGAAAGATCCGGCAACAGGGTGCGCTTGGGGGCCCGCACCACCCAGGTGCCGGCGATCAGGTCACCGGCCCGCAGCCGGTCCCTGTTGAACAGCGGGAAGAGAAGGAAAATCCCCGTCCAGATTGCCATCAGCAGCATCAACAGGCCGTCGGCCCCGCCCGCCAGGCTGCCCATCAGCAGGAAACTGACCGGCGCCGCGAACTCGATCTCGCGCATGACATTGCGGGCCACCACGGCTTCGGCGGTCAGCCGTCCGCCGTCGCGGGCAGCGACGCGCAGACCCATCACCCGCTTGCCGATGGTCGCCGCCCGGGGCGACAGCTCGAAGCCGATGAACCAGCCGTTGCGCAGAACGAAAGAGCCCAGCAGGGCGATGATCTCGATGTGCTGGGCGTTCTTTCCGCCCATCGCGCCCCAAGTCCAGGCCATGCCGATCCAGAATCCGGCGATGACCAGCATCTGCAGCGTCCAGTCGATCAGGAAGGCCCCGATCCGCTGGCCGGTGTCGCCGATGCGCAGGTTGAGGTCGATGCCCTCGGGCGTGATCAGCGAGCGCCGCAGCGCCGCTTCGGCCCGGGCCGTGACGTCATAGGCGGACATTGACCAGCCCCTTCTGACGACGCGGCAGGTAGAAATAGCTCAGCCACAACACGGCCGAGCCGATGCCGATGGCGTAGCGCGCTACGTCCGAGGTGATCATCTGGCGGCCGAACCCTTCCAGGATGCCGGCGATCAGCAGCATCAGCACCACCCCGATCATCGCCCCGCCGCTGGCCCGGCCCGCCTCGGACGCCGCGTCGAGCCGCGTCCGATCCCCCGGAAAGGCCACCGCCAGCCCGATCTTGAAGCCCGCCCCGCCGGCCAGGATGATGGCGTAGATCTCCGTCACCCCGTGGATCATCAGCCAGCCGGCGAAGTTCCAGCCCAGTCCCTTGGCCGCAAAGATGGCGATCATCGCCCCCAGCATGGCGCCGTTCTGGATCAGCAGCATGGCCGTGGGCACGCAGAAGGCGAAGCCGAGTGCGAAGCAGAACAGCGAGATCTGCGCATTGTGCTGAAACAGGCTGGCCGCGAAGGTCCCCAGCTCGGCCGCCGGTCCGCCGTCGTAGAGCCCGTCGCGCAGGGTCTTGTAGGCGGCCGTCGGATCCCGTCCCTGGCTCATCTCCGGCGAGACAAAGGAGAAGTAGAGGTCGGGATTCTGCATCACCAGCACATAGCCGACCACCGCCGCAAAAAGGGTGATCGCCGCCGCAGCCAGCGTTTCCTTCCAGATCGACTTGACCGCCTGCGACCACCCCGTGGTGAAGAAATGGGCCAGACGCTCGCCGATCCGCGGCCGCGTGCCGTAGACTAAAAAGTAGGCCCGGGCGCAGAGCCCCTCCAGATAGTCGATCAGCCCCTGGTCCAGCGAGGTCGCCCGCGCCACCGACAGCGACGACAGGGCCGAGCGATACAGCACCGGAATAGCCAGCAACTGCTCGTCGGTCAGCGATCGGGCGCCCCGCGCCTCGACCTTTTCCAGCAGGCCGGACAGCCGGCTCCAGTCGTGGGCCCGCTCCTGGCGGAACTTGGCGCTTTTCAGCTGCAGGGCGGCCATGTCTTTCCTCCTACAGCAGGTTACGGCGTTTGATGTCGAGGTAGGCGTTGATCAGCGCCGGGCCGACTGCCCCGATCGGCGCCTCGACCAACTGAACCCCCATCCGACGCAGGCGCATCATCACCACCTCGCGCTCGCGCATGAGGGAGGCGGCGGTCACGGCCCGCGAGACATCGAGGCTTTCGATCGGCTCGGCCCTGGCCATGGTTTCCAGCTCCTCGTCTCGCATCAGCACGAACAGCACCAGGTGTCGCTTCAGAAGCCGGCGCAGGTTCTCCATCATCAGCTCGGCGCCGATGCTGTCGGTGAACTCGGTGAACATGACGATCAGGCTGCGCCGGTCGAGGTCGCCGGCAAGCGTGGTCAGTCCCAGCGTGAAATTGGCCTCCTCGGCCGAATAGTCGAGGCGCGAGACCAGCCGCTGGATCAGCGGAAACGAATGCACGCCGCTCGTCGCCCCGGTGGACAGCCGGGGCTTGGCGTCGAAGGCGAACATGCCGATCCGGTCGCCGGTCGCCAGGCCTACATAGGCCAGCAGCAGGGCGGCGTTGATGGCCCGGTCGATGCGCGGCAGGCCTTCCAGCGGCTCGCTCATGGTCCGGCCGGTGTCGAGCGCCAGGACGATGGTGTGGTTGCGCTCGGTGCGCCGCTCCTGGGCGACCAGCTTGCCGTGCCGGGCCGACTGCTTCCAGTCGATGGTGCGGTGATCCATGCCGGCGACGAAGTCGCGCAAGGCGTGGAACTCGGTCCCCTCCCCGGTCTCGATCTGCTCCTTCAGACCGTGCAGGGCGTCGCGGGAGAACAGCCGCAGCGCCTCCTCCTTCACCGCCGCGATGGAGGGCGTCACCGGAGCGGCATGGTCCAGCGGATGCTGCACCTGCGCCCAGGCCAGGCCCAGCGGCCCTTTCCAGCGCAGCCACAGCTTTTCGAGCACCGCCTCGCCGCGCCGGTGCGGCGTGACGGTAAAGGCCGCCGCTGTCTCCTTGTCGGTGACCTCGACGGTGGCGCGGCGCGGCGCAACGGCGACCAGATCGTTGGCCTCCAGCATCATCTCGACCCGCCGGGGGGTGAAGATGGCGTTGAACAGCACCCCGGCCCTGGCCTCGCCCTCGGCCCCGACAGCCAGACTGGCTGGGGCCTCGAGCACCACCTCCGGCGCGCGCCGCAGCCGGGTCAGGGCGGCGTCGAGCAGCATCAGCAGCACCACCAGGGCCGACCAGCCGACGCCCGCCACCCAATAGCTCGACGCGAACACGCCGGCGGCCGCGGCCAGCGGAGCGCCCGCGGCCGTCAGCACAACAGCGGTGCGCGTCGGATAGATCAACGCGGCGCCTCGATCTGGGCGATGAGGCTGGACAGGGCGTCGTCGACCTTGCGTCCCTCGATCTCGGCCGCCGGCGACAGGATCACCCGGTGGCGCAGGGCCGGCAGGCTGAGGGCCTTGATGTCATCGGGGATGACATAGTCGCGGCCGTTGAGCACGGCGCGGGCCCGGGCGGCCGTGGCCAGGGCCGCGGCGCAACGCGGCGAAACACCCGTGTCGAAATCGGCCGACTCGCGGGTGCCGCGGACGATATCCACCACGTAGGAGCCGATCTCATCGGTCAGGCGGATCGAGGCCAGCAACTCGGCGATGGCCGCCAGTTCGGCGGCGTCGACCACCTTCTCCACGCCCATCTCAACGGGATCGGGCTGGCCGGTCCGCCCGCCGAAGCGGGAGACGATGGCCTTCTCCTCGGCGGCGCTGGGATAGCTCAGCGTCTGCTTGAACAGGAACCGGTCCAGCTGCGCCTCGGGCAGCGGATAGACGCCCTGCTGCTCGATGGGGTTCTGGGTGGCGACCACCATGAACCGCTCGCCCAGCTCATGGCGCTTGCCGTCCAGGGTCACCGTACGCTCCTGCATGGCTTCCAGCAGGGCGGCCTGGGTTTTCGGCGGCGTGCGGTTGATCTCGTCGGCCAGCAGCAGGTCGCAGAAGATCGGCCCCCGGGTCAGGGTGAAGCTGCTGGTCTGGAAGTTGAAGATATTGGCCCCGACGATGTCGCCGGGCATCAGATCCGGCGTGAACTGGATGCGGCCAAAGCTCACCCCCAGCGTCCGGGCGAAGGTCTGGGCCAGCAGGGTCTTGGCCGTTCCCGGCGGACCCTCCAGCAGGATGTGGCCCTTGGCCAGCAGGGCGATCAGCATCAGGTCGACGGTGTCGGTCTGGCCGACCACCGTCTTGGCGATTTCGGCGCGGATGCGGCTCGCCAGTCCTTGTACGTCAGCGACGTTCACGGGTCATCTCCAGTCTCCAGGAATACAGGCGGCGTGCGGCGGTGAGCGCCTCGCCGATGTCTTTGGCCGCGGCCGCCTTGGCGCGCAGCTGGGTAAAGGGGGTCAGGTCGGCCTGCGCCGACAGCCGGTCGAGCAGGGCTTCGAGCTCCACGTCGCTTAGCGCATGCGGCGCGCCGACGGCCCTTGCGGCCTCGCCGCGCACCCACAGGGCATAGCGCTCGACCATGGCATGCTCGCGCCGCGCCAGGCGGATCAGGGCGGCGGTGTTGTCGGCCAGCCCGCGCTTGCCAAGGGCGATGGCGCGCGGCTTCTCAATGGCCGGTCCGAACCGGCCCATGGCCTGCATGGCCAGCAGCAAGGCAGCCAGGCCCAGCGCCAGCGTCACGCCCAGGAAGGGCGGCTGCAGCATCGCCTCCAGCATGCCCTTGCGGTTCTGCAGGCCGTTCAGGGAGACATCGAAGACCACCCCCTGGTCGCCTCTCGCCAGGGCCAGGATCTTCAGGCCGGCCAGGGCCGTCGCCTTGTCGCTGATCCCGTGGGTGTTGATCAGGTCCGGATCGGACAGCAGCCAGCTGTCGCCCTTGCGGGCCAGCACCACCCCGCCGCCCTCGGCGACCAGCACCGGCCGCCAGTCCTTGCCGAGCTTGAGCATGCGCAGCTGGTCGATCTTGCCGGTGGTGGCGAACAACGTCCCGTCGGCCTGCAGCAGGCGGCGGAACCTGTTGCTCTGGTCCTGGCCCAGCCGGGTCGCGTCGGCGGCTCTGGCGGCCCTGGTCGGCGCCTGGCCATCCTCGTCCTCGTCCTCCTCGGGCTCCTCGAGGACTCTGGTGACCATCCCTGTCGGGACCAAGTCGCGGCCGCGGACCCAACCGGTATGGGTCGGATGCCGTCCCGGCGCCCACTTGCTCAGCACGATCAGGCGATCGCCGTCGTAGACAACCGCGTTCAGCGCCTCGGCCGTGGCGTAGGGCTCGGGGGCGACGACCAGCAGCGGCTTGTCACCGCCAGCCGTATAGCCGGTCCGATCGATGGCCACCTCGACGCCGCTGGCCCGCAACAGCTCGATGATCCCGGCATAGCCGACGGCCGAGCGCGACAGGGCGTGCGCCCCGCCGTTGTCGCCCTTCTTGAAGTCGTCCCCGAAGGCGCCCATCACCAGGCTGCCGATGAAGGCCAGCACGCCGATCACCACCAGCCAGATGACCAGCACCGGCGAAAACGGATTGGAACCCCGCTTGCCCGCGCGGCGGCCGGGAACCAGGGTCATGACCAGGTTCCCGAGAAGACCAGCTGCTCATAGGCCTCGCGGGCCTGCAACCAGCCCGCCTCGTCGACGGGCCGACCGCCGAAGAAGCTGCGTTCGACGATCTCGGCGATCAGGCCGAAGGCGGGCCTGGCCCTGTCCGGCAGGTCCGGCAGGGCGGCGATGTCGCGGCTGGTCAGCGCCGGCCCGATCAGCCGGGGACGCCGGGCGGTGATGTCGGCCACCCCGCGCAGCAGCAGCATGTGCACCGCCTCGTCATAGCGCCCCTCGGCCGCCAGACCGTCGGCGTCAAGCAACAGGATGCGGGCCTTCTCGCGGTCGGGCCGCCAGTCGGTGGCGCCGGTCTTCTTGAAGTCCTTGCCGCCCTTCCAGCCCAGCTGGACCCCGTAGAGCTCGCGCACGATCAGGAACAGCACCAGGGCGACGCCGAGGATGATCACCGCCCAGACAACGAGCGTGACCGCGCCGCTCGCCGCTCCCAGCGCCTCGAGCAAGGGTTTCAACCAGTCCGGCGGCGGTTTGGGCTCGGGAACGCCCGGCAGGCTGTGCTGCAGGCTCTTGTCGGCCATCAGCGCCGCATGCGCGCGATCGAAAACCGCCGGATCGACAGACCCGTCAGGCGCTACGCTCGGTACGGAATCTGTCGGCTGTGCCATCCCCGACGCGATACTAGGCGACTGGTTCGACAACACAACCAGGGCTGTGGCCCGGCCTGCCCGCAAGGCGACGCCTGCTGCTTTTTCAAGCCATTCCTGGCGTCACCCGAAATGCGAAAAACGTGAAGGAACCAAGCGGCTTACTGACGTCTTCCGTTTATCGCCGGCCCGCGTGCTCCGCCGGCGGCGTACGGAGTGCCCCCCAGTGAAAATCGCCCAGGTCGCCCCCCTCTACGAGGCCGTTCCTCCCCAGCTTTACGGCGGGACCGAACGGGTCGTCGCCTATCTCACCGACGCCCTCGTCGAGCTTGGCCATGATGTGACCCTGTTCGCCAGCGGTGAATCGAAAACGCTCGCCACCTTGGTCCCCGGCCGCGACCAAGCCATCCGTCTGGACGCCGCCAGTCTGAAGTCGGACCTGGCCGCCCACATGGCTATGCTCAGCGAGGTGCGCCGCCGCGCCCACGAATTCGACCTCATCCACTTCCACACCGACATGATCCAGTTCCCCCTGTTCGAGGACTTGGCACACCGGACCCTGACGACCCTGCATGGCCGGCTCGACCTGAAGGACCTGCCGGATGTCTACGCGCGCTGGCCGATGTATCCGATGGTCTCCATCTCCGACGACCAGCGCCGCGGCCTGCCCTTCGCTAACTATGCCGGCACGGTGCAGCACGGCCTGCCCGCCAACCTCCTGAACTTCTCCGCGAAGGGCCAGGGATACCTCGCCTTCCTCGGACGCATCTCCCCGGAAAAGCGTCCTGATCGGGCCATCGCCATCGCCAGGGCGGCCGGCCTGCCCCTTAAGATCGCCGCCAAGATCGACGGCGCCGACAAGCAGTATTTCGCCGAGGTCATCGAACCGCTGATCGCCGGCGATCCCTCCATCGAGTTCATCGGTGAGATCAACGAGCAGCAGAAGTCGGTCTTCCTCGGCGGCGCCGAGGCCCTGCTCTTCCCCATCGACTGGCCCGAGCCCTTCGGCCTGGTGATGATCGAGGCCATGGCCTGCGGCGCTCCGGTCATCGCCTGGCGCAACGGCTCGACGACCGAAGTCATCGAACCGGGCGAGACCGGCTATCTCGTCGAGAGCCTCGAAGAGGCCGTCGCCGCCGTGCCGAAAGCCCGCGCCCTCGACCGCGCCGCCATCCGCGCCCGCTTCGAACTGCGCTTCTCGGCGGTGGCCATGGCCCGGCGCTATGTCACCCTCTACGACGATCGTCTCGCCAGCCTGCCCTATGGCGAAACCGATCCCGCTGATTCGCCGTTGATCACTGAGGGACCGGATCTGGCCCGCATTGCCTGAGGTCGGAGCCTGAATGAACGATATCGCCGTCATCGCCCCGGCCCTGGACGAGCAACGCAACGAAGGTCCTCTGCGCATGCTGGCGCTGAAGGCCGGCGACTGCTTCCTGGTGGCCGATGGCCACGGTGACATTCTGGGCGGCTCCGACGGGCTGTTCGACGCCGACACCCGTATTCTCTCCAGGCTGAAGCTGCTGATCGGCGGCGCCGGCCCCACCCTGCTCAGTTCCGGCGTTTCCAGCGACAACGTCGTCTTTACCTTCCACGGCGCCAACCGCCCGCTGCCCCCGGCCGGCGGACGTCAGGTGCCGCCGGGCGTGCTGCACGTCGAACGCCAGCGCGTCGTTCATGCCGACCGACTGTTCGAGCGCATCAAGCTGACCAACCACGGCCTCGACGAGGTGCTGGCGCCGCTCTCCATCGAGTTCGCCGCCGATTTCCGCGATATCTTCGAGGTCCGTGGCCAGACCCGCGCCAGGCGCGGCGACCTGGAACGCCCGGTCGTCAATGGTCGACAGGTCAGCTTCCGCTATGAAGGCCTCGACGGCGTCGCCCGCACCAGCGTCATCGCCTTCTCCGAGCCGCCGGCCCGCCTCTACGTCGACCGCGCCGACTTCCTGGCCAGCTTCCAGCCCCGCACCTCCTATGAACTGTTCCTCGAGGTCGGCGCCGACTTCGAGGACATTCCCGACGAACGCCGCTTCCGCATCGCCGCCGCCGCTGCCCGCAAGGCCATGCGCGCCCGCGCCCGTCTCGGCGTCACCCCGCGCAGCGACAGCCCGGCCTTCAACCGCTGGACCACCCAGTCCCGGGTCGATCTCGCCCTGCTGACAACAGAGCTGCCGACCGGTCGCTATCCCTATGCCGGCATCCCCTGGTTCTCGACCCCGTTCGGCCGCGACGGCATTCTCACGGCCTGGCAGATGCTGCTCTTCGATCCCGGCCTGGCCCGCGGCGTGCTCAGCTACCTGGCCTCCCGCCAGTCGAACGAGACCAACGCTTTCCGTGACTCCGCCCCCGGCAAGATCATGCATGAGACCCGCAAGGGTGAGATGTCGGAACTGGGTGAGGTGCCCTTCGGCCTCTACTACGGCGGCGTCGACACCACCCCGCTGTTCATCGCCCTGGCCGGCGCCTACGCCCGCCGCACCGGCGACCTGGGCCTGATCCGCCAGATCTGGCCGGCCCTGAAGAAAGCGGTCGAATGGCTTGAAACCCTTGGCGATTCCAACGGCGACGGATTGATCGACTATGCCCGCGCCGCCGAGACCGGCCTCTCCAACCAGGGCTGGAAGGACAGCTACGACAGCGTCTTCCACAGCGACGGCCGGTTCCCGAAGGGGCCTGTCGCCCTGGTCGAGGTGCAGGGCTACGCCTTCGCCGCCTGGCGGGCCATGGCCGAGCTCGCCGACCGCCTGGGCGACCCCGGCGGCGGCGCTTGGGCGGCCCGCGCCGAAACCATGCGCCAGACCGTCGAGGACCGCTTCTGGATGGACGACGTCGGCAGTTACGGCATCGCCATCGACGGCGACGGCCGGCTCTGCCGCCCCCTCACCTCCAACGCCGGCCACCTGCTGTTCGTCGGCCTGCCCGGCACCGAGCGCGCCCAACGGGTCATCGAGACGCTCTCGGGCTCGGCCTTCAACACCGGCTGGGGCATCCGCACCCTGGCGCGGGGCGAGAACCGCTACAATCCGATGAGCTACCACAACGGCTCCATCTGGCCGCACGACAACAGCCTCTGCGCCGCCGGCATGGGTCGCTACGGCGAACGCCACCACCTGGCCCGCCTGCTCCGCGGCCTGTTCGACACCGCCTCGGACATGGGCATGCGCCTGCCCGAACTCTTCTGCGGCTTCCCCCGCCGCCCGGGCGAGCCCCCCGTCCCCTACCCCGTCAGTTGCTCGCCCCAGGCCTGGGCGGCGGGGTCGGTGTTCCTGATGCTGCAGAGCCTGCTGGGCATCGAGGTCGACGCGTTTGCCGGCGAGGTGCGGATTACCCGGCCGGTCCTGCCGGTGGGCGTGAACCGGCTCAGCCTGCCGAACCTGGCCGTGGGCGACTGCGAGGTGGACCTTGTGTTCGAACGGGTCCGCGAAGGGCTGGTGGTGGCGTCGGCGACGCGGTGTCCCGACAGTCTGCGGGTGACGACGGTCAGCTGAACGGCTCGCCCAGCACGGCCGCCAGCGTCACTCCGGCCCGCGCCATTTCCTCCGGCGCCGTCCAGGCCAGCCCCGTCACCAGGATCAACGCCTTCCACAAGGCCCACCCCCGGCCTCGCGCCCAGGTCCCGGCGTCCAGGGGCAGGCCGGCCCGAAAGGCGGTGCGGGCGTCTCCCTCCAGGAAGCTCCAGGCGATGGCCAGGTCACAGGCCGGATCGCCGACGGCCATGCCGCCAAAATCGATGACCGCGCACAGCCGCCCGTTCCGGACCAGCAGGTTGCCCGGCGCGACATCCCCATGCGCCCAGATCGCCGGCCCCTCGAACCGCGCCGCCAGCGCCGCCTCCCAGACCGCCGTCACCGCCTCCGCATCGAACCGGCCATCGAGCCGTGCGATCGCCGCCCGGGTTTCGCCGTCATAGGTCGCCAGCTCCCCGCCCCGGTGGAAGTTGCGCGCGCCCGGGGCCGGCCCTTCGACTGCGTCCAGGCCCTGCAAGGCCGCCAGAAACCGCGCCAGGTCCGTTCCGAAGGCCGCTTCGCCTGCGACCCCGGCCGACGTCGCCGTCGCCCCCTCGATCCACCGCGCCACCGTCCACGGCCAGGGATAACCCTCCCCCGCCTCGCCCCGGGCCAGAGGCTGGGGGATTGGCAAGGGCAGCCCCGGCGCCAGGACCGGCAGCCAACGATGCTCGGCCTCGACCTGCGGCGCGTACCAGGCGGCGCTCGGCAGGCGGACGAGCATCTCCTCGCCTAGCCGGAAGGTGCGGTTGTCCCAGCCACTTTCGGCCACCGGACGAACGGCCAGGCCGGTCCATTGCGGAAACTGCGCGGCGATCAGACGGCGGACGAGCGCGACATCGATGATCGGGCTGGCGGGGTGACCCATGGCGACGGCCTCATGTGGCGGCGCGGGCGCGGGTGGAAGCTCCGATGGTACCACCTCTCGGGCTCGAACCGAGGACCTCTAGATCCACAATCTAGCGCTCTAACCAACTGAGCTAAGGCGGCATCTCATCGAAGAGGCGTCCGTTTAGTCGGTTCGGACCCAACGATCAAGGCACACTTGCGCAAACCCGCGTCCGCCCGCACGCTGACGGCATGACCGCCATCCGCACCCGCCAGATCGAGGCCAACGGTCTGACCTTCACCATCGACGAGTGTGGCGAGGGTGACAACATCGCCCTCTGCCTGCACGGCTTCCCGGAAAGCCGCTTCTCCTGGCGCTTTCAGCTTCCCCTGCTGGCGAAGCTGGGCTGGCGCGTCGTGGCCCCCGATCTGCGCGGCTATGGCGACTCGAGCCGGCCGAAGGGCAAGGCTGCCTATCGCCTGCCGCATCTGCTGGACGACGTCTCGGCGATCTACGACGCCCTGGGCGCCAAAAAGCGCCTGCTCGTCGCCCATGACTGGGGCGCCCTGATCGCCTGGGCCTTCGCCATCGAGCCGCGCCGGGGGCTGGACGGGCTGGTGATCATGAACGTGCCGCATCCCGTGGTCTTCCAGGAGGTCTACAAGACCAGCCCCGCCCAGCGGAAGAAGTCCTGGTACGCCGTCTTCTTCCAGCTGCCCTGGCTGCCCGAATGGGCCCTGACCCGCAACGGCGCCAAGGCGACCGGCGAGGCCTTCGCCGGCATGGCCGTCGACAAGAGCCGATTCCCCGAAGAGGTGCTGGAGCACTACCGGAGCAACGCTCTGAAGCCCGGCGCGATGACGGCGATGATCAACTACTATCGGGCCAACACCGGCGAGCTGAATCGCTGGAGCCGCGCCAGCTGCCCGGTCATCGACACCCCGACGCTGATGGTCTGGGGCGAGGAGGACGCGGCGCTGGGCCTGGAACTGACCGAAGGCTACGAAGGCCTGGTCACCGACCTCACCCTCAACCGTCTGCCGGGCGTCTCCCACTGGGTGCAGCAGGAAGCCCCGGAGGCCGTCAACGAGCGGCTTGAGGCCTGGTTGAAAAGCAGGGCCCTCGTCGCCTGATAACCCGATGAATATGTCTAGACATATCCATTTCGCCCTGAATCTGGGCGCTGTGAGATGCCGCACGCCCGTAGGTCGGACCGAACTCATTGCGGGCTGCATCGACTGACAATCGACCTACGCTCGACCTACGCCGCAACCTACGCCCGGCGACACTCGAACTACGCAAAGACCCACGCCCGCGGCGCTTCTCGGCCTCACGGCCCGGCGGACTTGAATAATTGTAGGTCTGCGCCCCGGTTATAATGGTCCTGCCGCTTCGATAGCCAACCCGCCGGCTTGATCACCAGGCCACGCCCCCGGCCTCTCCCCACACCCGCTCATCCCGGCGAACGCCGGGATCCAGATCGTAGAGCGAAATGGTCTGGACTCCTGCCTGCAGTCGCGGCGGCCTCTGGTTCGAAGTGAACACATCCGGGCTCAAGCCCATGCGCTCACCACATCCAACCTGGAGCCCGGGGTTTGCGCGCTGACAGATCGCTCTGTGCCTGGGACCGCCAAAGGGAGGGAAAGCTCAAAGGCCGAAAGACCCCATTGATCCCCAAGCCCCAATAGCAAAAGGCCCCGGAGTTTCCTCCAGGGCCCTCGCTTCTTCGCCGGTGCGGCCCGAGGTTACTCGGGAGCCGCGAACGACAGCGGGATACGCACGTTGGCGCCGCCAACAGGCTGTCCGTCCGCGGTTTGAGGCCGCATCTTGAACTGCTTGCTGAGACGGATCGCGGCGTCCCCGAAGCCGTAGTCGGCCGGGTTTTCCGAGACCACCGAGCAACCGCTGACCGTACCGTCGGCATTGACGGTGCAGGACAGGGTGACACGGCCGCTGATGTTCTGCCGCAGCGCCCGGTCCGGGTAGGCCCGGTTGACGGCGTCGCCGCTGGGCTTGCGAACCCAGTCCGGCTTGGTGATCACCGGGTTTCTCGGCGGCGCCGGCGGGGCCGGCGGCGAGATCTGCGGCGGAGCCGGCGGTTGCACTTCGCGCTTTTCCACAGGCGGAGCCTGGAGGATCGGCGGCGGAGGCATATCAGGCGGCAGCGCGACCGGCGGACGCGGCTGCAGCTTGGCCGGCGGCGGAGGCTTGTCCGTCGGAGGCGGGGGCGGCGGCGGCGGCGGCGGAGGCGGCGGCGGCTTGATCAGCTGGGTATCCAGCTTCT
>VYLE01000019.1_pt1 | contig 29018 bp, 25 predicted proteins | sample 5114391 | NCBI WGS metagenome assembly VYLE01 (sample SAMN12291771, study PRJNA351875) | freshwater metagenome | isolation source: freshwater lake | place: USA: Michigan, Kent Lake | collected 2013-08-15
CCGATGGCGGGGAAGGTGGCCGTCCATTTCCCATCAGTGCCGACCGTGGTGGTCTGGCTGCGGTCGCCGATGGTGACGGCGACGCTGTCGCCGGGCCGCCCCGTGCCGGTGAGGGTGATGGAGGGGTCCGTGGTGTTGGTGGTGAGGGTGGTCGTGGTCCCCGCGCCGTCGATGGCGCGGGTGTGGGTCACATCGTCATCGTCGCCGTCGGTGTCATCATCGTCGTCATCATCGTCACCGTCGGTGTCATCGTCGTCGTCATCATCGCCATCGGTGTCGTCGTCGTCATCACCGTCGGTGTCATCATCGTCGTCGTCACCGCCGGTGTCGTCGTCGTCATCGTCGCCATCGGTGTCGTCGTCGTCGTCATCACCGTCGGTGTCATCGTCGTCGTCATCATCGCCGCCGGTGTCATCATCGTCATCGTCGCCGCCGGTGTCGTCGTCGTCATCGTCGCCGCCGGTGTCGTCGTCGTCATCGTCGCCACCGGTGTCGTCGTCGTCGCCGCCGCCGGTGTCATCGTCGTCGCCCGGTCCGACGGGAGTGTCGGTCCCGCCACCGCCACCACCGCCACCACCACCGCCGCTGCCGCCGCCGCCAAGCAGGGCCGCGCCGCCGAGGAGTGCTGCGGCGCCGAGGCCGGTGCCACCGGCACCTATGAGGGCAGGTGCGAAGAGGCCCATGCCAGCGGGATCATCTTCGCCCGTTCCGGCGAGGGCGACGACCGGGTCCTCCTGCGTGAAGCGGAGATCGTCGAGCGGGCTCCATTTCTCGGCCGGGGGGGCGGGGATGAAGCTTGCGGCGAGGAAGCCGTCGCCCGGATCGGTGAGCGCCACTTCGGTGATCGCGCCGTTGGTGGAGAGGTAGAGGCGGTTGGGCACGTCGCCATCGGCGTGGAACCAGTCGGCCAGTGTGATGATGCGGCCATCCGCAAGTTCGATCACCAGATCGGCACCATCGCGGGTGTAGCCGAGGACGTTTGTGGGATCGAGATTCAGCGAGAGGCTGTCCCCGGCGGCTGTCTGGATGAAGGTGCTTTGGTCCGGGCCTGCAACCTGACCATATTGGGTTCCGCCCGCAAAGCCGCGGACGGCGAAATCGATCGCCGAACTCATGACACTACTCCGCCTCAACCGCCGGAAAAATGTGCCGGCGCACCGCTCTCGACTGGCCCTTTTGGCGGGCCTTGCAAAAATGCATAGCCGCAAACGGCCCCGGATTCCAGCCCCTTTCGATCAAGATGATGCGGGAGGGCCGGAATAGGGGGCCGAATGTGGCGGTTTGGAATCAGCGCAGGCGTTGTCCGGCGGCGTCGAAATGGAAGGCGCGGGTGGCATCGGGGGTGACGTGGACGGGTTCATCCACCGCGTAATCATGTTCGCCGAAAAGGCGGATGGTCAGCAGACCGTGCGGTTCGGCGCGAACATAGACAAGGGTTTCGCCGCCCAGCTTTTCCACATGGGAGACGGTGCCGGGAAGGGTGCCGCGATCGCGGGACAGGGTCAGATGTTCGGGGCGGATGCCCGTGGTTTCGCCGCGCTCGCCAAGGGCGGCGGATTTGAGGAAGTTCATCTGCGGGCTGCCGATGAAACCTGCGACGAAGGTGTTGGCGGGGTTGTTGTAAAGCTCCATCGGGCTGCCCGTCTGTTCCACGATCCCGGCGCGCAGGACGACGATCTTGTCGGCGAGGGTCATCGCTTCGACCTGGTCATGGGTGACGTAGATCATGGTGGCGCCCAGTTCGCGGTGCAGGCGGGCGATTTCGATGCGGGTCGCCACGCGCAGGGCGGCGTCGAGGTTCGACAGCGGTTCATCGAAGAGAAAGAGTTTTGGCGTGCGCACGATGGCGCGACCGATGGCGACACGCTGACGCTGACCGCCGGAAAGCTCGGCCGGGCGGCGGTCGAGGTAGGGTTCGAGCGCGAGCATGGCGGCAGCGCGGGCGGTGGATTGGTCGATCTTGGCCTTGGATTCGCCCGCTTGTTTGAGGGCAAGGCTCATGTTGTCGCGCACGGTGAGGTGGGGGTAGAGGGCGTAGGTCTGGAAGACCATGGCGATTTCGCGTTTCGCGGGGGCCTCGATGGTGATGTCGCGCTTGTCGAGGGTGACCGTGCCTTCGGTCACATCCTCCAGCCCTGCGATCATGCGCAGGAGGGTGGATTTCCCGCAGCCGGAGGGGCCGACGAAGACGCAGAATTCGCCTTCTTCGACATGTAGGTCGACGCCCTTGATGACATCGGTCTTGCCGAAGGATTTGGTGACTTTGGACAGCGTCAGCGCACCCATGGGTGACCCCTTTACAGTTTGACGGGCTGGCCGGACCGGACGCTTTCGTCGGCGGCAAGGCAGATGGCGAGGGATTGGACCGCGTCTTCCATGTGGCGGGTCAGGTCGATGTCTTCGGTGATGGCACGGGCCATGTAGGCCTGTTCGCGTTCGCAAAGGTCCTGATGGCCCGGTTCGTCGGCCATGGAAAGATCCTCATCCGGCTGGCCCACGCGGTGGACCCGGATGGTAGAGGTTTTGGTGTGGGTGTCGTGATCGTCGGACCGCGCGCTTTCGGGCATGCGGATGGAGACGGCGCCGTTGGGGGAAACCACATCCTTCACGAAGAAGGCGGTGTCGGACATCATGGGGCCCCAGCCTGCCTCGTACCACCCGACGCTGCCATCGGCGAAGAGCACCTGGAAATGGCCGTAATTGTACATGTCGGGCGCGATTTCGTTCGACAGGCGCAGGCCCATGCCGCGCACCTCGACCGGTTTGGCATCTGTGATCTGGCACATGACATCGACGTAATGCACGCCGCAATCGACGATAGGCGAGGTGGTCTGCATCAGGGTCTTGTGCACCTCCCATGTCGGACCCGAGGATTGCTGGTTGAGGTTCAGGCGGAAAACATAGGGGCCGCCCAGCGCGCGGGCCTCAGAGATCAGGCGCATCCATGAGGGGTGGTGGCGCAGGATGTAGCCCACCACGACCTTGCGGTTGTTCGCCTTGGCGCAATCGACCACGCGGCGGGCGTCCGCGACGGTGGTAGCGAGCGGCTTTTCGACGAAGACATGTGCGCCCTGTTCCATCGCCATGCAGGCGTAATCGGCATGGCTGTCAGAATAGGTGGAGATGTTCACAAGATCCGGTTTCAGCCGTGTTAGAGCCGTTTTGTAATCGGGTTCGATGCTGTAGCCTGCCAAGGCGGGGTCAAGCCGCGGTTCGGACCTGTTGACCAGACCGACCAGATCGAAGGCCGGGTTGCGGTGATAGGCCAGCGCGTGGCTGCGGCCCATGGTGCCAAGACCGGCGACGAGGGTGCGGATCATTTGACGGCTCCTGCGGTGATGCCGCGGATAAGCTGGCGCGAGAAGATCAGATACAGCACCAGCACCGGGACGATGGCGAGGGAGAGGGCGGCGAGGACGGCATTCCAGTTGGTGACGAACTGGCCGATGAAGACCTGTGACCCAAGCGTGATGGTCTTGGTTTCCTCGGATGGGGCAAGGATCAGGGGGAACCAGAGGTCGTTCCAGATCGGGATCATGGTGAAGACTGCCACCGTCGCCATGGCCGGGCGGACGAGCGGAAGGACGAGGGTGAAGAAGATGCGGTATTCGGAAAGCCCGTCGATGCGGCCTGCATTCTTCAGATCGTCCGACACGCTGCGCATGAATTCTGACAGGATGAAGACGGCAAGCGGCAGGCCTTGGGCGGTGTAGACAAGGATGAGGGCGGTCAGTGTGTTCACCAAACCTGCCGAAACCATCAGTTCAAGGATCGCCACCGTGCCAAGCCGAATGGGGATCATGATGCCCAGTGCGAGGTAGAGGCCCATGAGGAGATTGCCGCGGAAGCGGTATTCCGAGAGCGCGAAGGCCGCCATGGCACCGAAGAGGAGGACGAAGAACAGGCTCGCCACCGTCACGGTCATGGAGTTGAGGAAGTATTGGAAGAAATCCCCCTGCTCCAGCACCGTGGTGTACCCGACGAGGTCCCAGTTCCCGGGCATCGGCGGCATCAGCGGTTCTGCAAAGATCGCGCGGCGGGATTTGAAACTGTTGATGACGATGACGAAGACGGGAAACAGCGCGATCAACGTGTAGGTCAGCAGGATCGCATGGGCGGCGATGCTGCGTCCGGTATGGCTGCGGGTGTTGGCCATCGTTGCCTCCTCAGAACTGATAGCGGCGCAGCCGCGTCTGGATGCCGAAGAGGTAGATGCAAACCCCGAGCAGGATGATGCCGAACATGGCCGTGGCGATGGCCGAGCCCATGTAGGGATCGCCAAGCTGCAGCTGGAAGCCAAAGAAGGTGCGATAAAGGAAGGTGCCGAGGATGTCGGTCGAGAAATCAGGCCCCGCCAGCGCGCCCTGGGCCACGTAGATCAGGTCGAAAGCGTTGAAATTGCCCACGAAGGTGAGGATGGAGATGATCCCGATCGAGGGCAGGATGAGGGGCAGCTTGATCTTCCAGAACTGGCTCCACCCCGTCAGCCCGTCCATTTCCGCCGCCTCGATCACGTCATCGGGGATGGAGAGGAGGGCGGCGTAGATCAGCATCATCGGGATGCCGACGAATTGCCAGACGGAGATGAGGGCGAGGGTGGTCAGCGCGTATTCCTCTTTCCCCAGCCATGGGGCGAAGAGGAATTTCAGGCCCACGGCATCCAGCATGCCGGGCGCGATGCCCCAGATGGGGGATAGGATCAGTTTCCAGACAAAGCCCACGATCACGAAAGACAGGATCGTGGGGATGAAGATCGCCGTGCGGTAGAAGGCGGCCATCCGCAGGCGGGGCGAGGACAGCAGCGCCGCCAGCAGGATGCCGATGGGGTTCTGGACCAGCATGTGGATGATGAAGAACCAGAAGTTGTTCCAGAGCGCGTTCCAGAAGGCGCCGGACCAGCGCGGATCACCGAAAAGCGTCACGAAATTGGCCAAACCTACGAAGATGCGGTTCTGCCCTTCGACATTGTAGAGCGACAGGTTGAGCGTCCCGAAAAGCGGGATGATCATGATGGCGGTGTAGACCAGCACGGCGGGTGCAAGGAATACGCCGATATGCCAGCGGAAAGGCTTCCGTCGCGCCATGACGCCCTCTTGTGGATTGGGAGAAAGGGGGGGGTCCGGGGGGCCGATGCGGCCCCCCGGTCCTGTCGGTTCAGACCGCGCTTACTTCTGCGGTTCGTACCAGCTGGCCAGACCGTCCTGCAGACGCTTGCCCGCATCTGCCGGGGCTTCACTGCCGCGGATCACGTTGGCGGAGGCGTTCCACGTTTCGTTTTCCAGGTTCGGCGTGCCGCGCGACAGGATCTGGTAGGTGGACCGGATCGTCGACTGGCACTTGCCGCGCCAGGACACGAATTCCTGTGCCAGCGGGTCCTGCATTTCCACCGGGGTGGAGTTCAGGCTGAAAAAGCCCGGCAGGGCGTTTGCGTAGAGAGTCGCGAATTCCGGGCTGCCGACCCATTCGAGGAAGGTCTTCGCCGCTTCGGCATTCGGCGACTTGGCGTTCATGCCGATGGCGATGTCGGTATGGTCGGAGATGTAGCAGGTGTCACCGGCCGCCGCGACCGGGGGCGGGAAGGCGCCCATGGCGAATTGCGCCTGCGCGTTGAAGCCCGAGATTTCCCACGAACCGGCCGGGTAGATGGCGGCGCGGCCGAGGGTGAAGAGGTTCTGGCTGTCAGGGTAGGTTTGCGCTTCGAACCCGTCGCCGAGATAGTCCTTCCAGCGGGCGAGTTCTTCGAACGGGGCGACCCATTGCGCATCGGTCAGCTTCTGTTCACCCGCGATCAGGGCGAGGCGGCCTTCTTCGCCTTTCCAGTAGTTCGGGCCGATGTTGTTGTAGCCCATCGTGGCGGCTTCCCACTGGTCGTTGGTGCCCATCGCCATCGGGATGTAGGTGCCATCGGCCTTGATCGTGTCGAGCGCCGCGAAGAATTCATCACGGGTGGTGGGGACCGCGATGCCGAGTTCGGCGAAGGCGTCCTTGTTGTAGATGAAGCCGTGGATCACGGATGCCATGGGCACGCAGAAGGTGGCCGCGCCGTCATCCGTCTGCCATGCCGATTTGGCGACGGGCGAGAAGTTCGCCATGGAGGCGAGACCCGAGAGATCGGCCAGATGGCCCTGATTGTAAAGCTCGAGCGAGGCGTCGAAGGGGCGGCAGGTGATCAGGTCACCGGCGCTGCCCGCCGCGAGCTTGGAATTCAGGGCGGCGTTGTATTCGGCAGGGGCAGTGGGGGCGAAGACGACCTTGATGCCGGGGTTCTGCGCCTCGAACGCCGGGATGATGGTGTCCTGCCAGATGGTCAGGTCGTCGTTGCGCCAGCTTTCGATGGTCAGCGTCACGTCCTGCGCCGAGGCTGCACCGCCAAGAAGGGTGCTGGCGAGGAGGGCGAAGCGGAAGGTCTTGGTCATGGAGAGTCTCCCTGTTGGTGGCCTTATGCGTTCAAAGCGGCGAGGGCCGGGCCGAGTGCCCCCTCGCTGTTCTTCAGAAGTGCCTGGGCCCGTTCGGGCGAGGCCCCGGCGGCAATGAGCACGGCCGGTTTCACGGCGCCGGCGGTTTGGGCCAGCGCGTGTTTCGCGGTTTCGATGTCGCGCGCCGAAAGGCCCGCCACGATTCGGGCGGCGCGATCGATCAGCTTTGCGTTGTCGGCCACGACATTAACCATGTAGCCGTCATGGACATGGCCCAGCAGGACGCCCATGCGGACCGATAGCATGTTAAGCGCGACCTTCTGCGCCGTGGCCGCCCCCATGCGGGTGGAGCCGTTGACGACTTCGGGTCCCGTGTCGAGAAGGATCGAAATGTGGCTCTGTTCCAGCAGTTTGGAGCCCGCGACATTGGCGAAGCCCACGACCGTGAGCCCGTGTTTCTGGGCAAGATCGGCAAGCACAAGGGTGTAGGGCGTGCTGCCAGAGGCAGAGAGGCAGAGGATGGTGTCGCCTTTGGCAAGCGCCGCGCGGTGAAAGTCGGCCTCGGCCAGTGCGGGATCATCTTCTACCCCGCCGGTCATGTGCAGAAGGGCGGCGGTGCCGCCTGCGAAGAGGATGGGTGTGCGGTCCGGCGGAATGCCGAAGGTGCCCGCGAGTTCCAGCGCATCGGCCAGCGCCATCAGGCCAGAGGACCCGGCCCCGGCATAGGCGAGTTTGCCGCCTGCGCGCAGGCTGGCGGCGGCGGCGGTGGCGGCCTGATCGATCATCGGGATGGCCGGGCGCACGGTGGCCAGCGCGGCCAGCTGGGCATCGAGCAGATGCGACAGCGCGGTCAGCCCCGGCAGGCTGTGCAGCCCTGCCGAATGGGGATGACGTGCCTCTGTCGGGCGGTCGGCCATGTGATTCCCCTCCTGTTTCCCTGACAATGCCAAAATAATACCAATTGTAAAGCCTCTTGTCATTTTGCAGGTGCAGCATGGGTTTTCTGCCCCTTTTCGCAAAGGTTCTTTCCATTTGGTATTGTTTTGGTATCTTTGTGAGGGAGAGGATTCGCCATGCAGCTGTTCTTGGGCATCGATGGGGGCGGCACGGGATGCCGCGCGGCGGTGGCGGATGCCGCTGGCCGGGTGCTGGGACGGGGCGAAGCGGGGCCTGCGAATATCGCCTCGGACCCGGAGGGGGCGGCGGCGAACATCCTTGCGGCGGCGGGAAGTGCCGTAGCGGCAGCGGGTGGGGGTGAGGTTCGGGCGGCCGGTCTGGGTCTGGCGGGGGCGAATGCGGCAGGGGCGGCGGAGCGGCTGCGAGACGCGCTGCCATGGCGGCGGATCGCTGTGGTGACGGACGGTATCACTGCGGTGAAGGGCGCGCTGGGCCCGGAGGATGGTGTGGTGGCCGCGCTGGGGACGGGGTCGGTCTTTGCGGTGCAGCGGGCGGGCGTCATCCGGCAGATCGGCGGGCGCGGGCTGGTGCTGGGGGATGAGGCGAGCGGAGCGTGGATCGGGCGGACGGTGCTGGCGGCCAGCCTGCGGGCGGTGGATGGCTTCACGGAAATGACGCCCTTGCTGGCGGCCTTGGTAGAGGAGATGGGCGGGCCGGATGGGGTGGTTGCCTTTTCCTTGCGCGCGCGGCCTGCGGATTTCGCAGCGCTGGCCCCGCGCGTGGTGGAAAGCGTCGATCCGGCCGCGCAAGCGGTGATCGCGCGGGCCGAGGCGGATGTGGCGGACGCGGTGGGTCTGCTGCGGGCGGGCGACGACCTTCCAGTGGTGTTTTTGGGTGGTTTAGGGACTGTTTTTTCCAAGCGGATGGCCGGGCGCCTCAGGGTGCACGCGGCGCGGGGGACGGCGCTGGACGGGGCCCTGATGCTGGCGCGGGAGGCGGCGTGATGGAAGAGATCTTTTCCCCGGACGGGTTTGAAGAGATCGGCGGCGGCCCGCTTTACCTGCAGCTTCAGCGGCGGATCGGGGAGGCCATCGCCTCGGGCCGGTTGCGGCCGGGGGACAGCCTGCCGCCCGAGCGGGACATGGCGGCGATGACGGGGTTGAGCCGGGTGACGGTGCGCAAGGCGGTGGAGGGGTTGGTCGGGTCCGGCCAACTGGTGCAGAAGCGGGGATCGGGCACCTTTGTCGCCGCGCGTGTGGAGCGGCTGGAGCAGGCGCTGAGCCTGCTGACGAGCTTTACCGAGGATATGGCGCGGCGGGGCAAAAGCGTGGAATCCGTCTGGCTGACGCGGGGGCTTCATGCGCCTGCGCCGGAAGAGGTGATGGCGCTTGGCCTTGGCGCGGGGGATCGCGTGGCGCGGCTGGAGCGGGTGCGGCGGTCGGACGGGGTGCCGCTGGCAATCGAGCGGGCCTCGCTTTCGGCATCGGTGCTGCCCGAACCGGAGGCGGTGGAGGCGTCGCTATACGCGGTGCTGGAGGGGCGGGGGCTGCGCCCCGTGCGGGCGGTACAGCGCATTTCGGCGGCCAATCTGGGCGCGCGGGATGCTGACCTGCTGCATGTGCCACCCGGGGCGGCGGGGCTGCGGATCGAACGGATCGGATACCTGCCGGACGGGCGGGTGGTGGAATTCACAAGGTCGCTTTATCGGGGTGACGCCTATGATTTCGCGGTGGAGCTTAAGCTATCGCCGGAAGCGGAAAGGAACTGACGATGACCAGTCACATGGCGCGCGAAGTGGGCGAGATTCCGCATGTTTCGAGACGTTTTCTTATGGAATCGCATGGCGCGCTGGAGGCGGCGGCGGCGGCGATGCGGGCTGTCGATCCGAGGTTGATCGCGACCGTGGCGCGGGGGTCTTCGGACCATGCGGCGACCTATCTGAAATACGCGGTTGAACTGCTGGCGGGGGTTCCTGTTGCCTCGGTCGGGCCATCGGTGGCGTCGGTCTATGGCCGGCCATTGCGGTTGGACGGGGCGGCCTGCGTTGGGATTTCCCAGTCAGGCCGCAGCCCGGATATCGTGGAGATGATGCGGGCGGCGGGCGCAGGCGGGGCGCTGACCGTTGCGATCACCAATTTCGACGACAGCCCGATGGCGCAAGTGTCGGCGCATTGCCTGCCGCTGCGGGCGGGGGTGGAGCAGTCGGTGGCAGCGACGAAGACCTTCGTGACATCGGTTCTGGCCGGGCTGGCGCTGGTGGCGGAGTGGCAGCAGGATTTCGCCCTGCGCGCCGCCGTGGCGGAATTGCCGGAGGCCTTTGACGAAGCGTTGCGTCTGGACTGGTCGCCTCTGGCGGCGCGGATGTCGCGGGCGCAATCGGGTTTCGTGCTGGGCCGGGGGCCTGCCTTTGCGATTGCCAGTGAGTCTGCGCTGAAATTGAAGGAAACCTGCGGCTTGCATGCCGAAGCTTATTCGGCGGCTGAGGTGCTGCATGGTCCGGCGGCGATTGTGCAGGCGCAGTTCCCAGTGCTGGCGCTGGCGGTGGAGGATGCGGCGCAGGCGGGGGTGGTGCAGACGGCGGAGCGATTGGCGGCGCAAGGGGCGGATGTTTTCGTCACCGGGACCGAGGCGAAGGGCTGCGTGACGCTGCCTTCGGTGGGGGGATTGCATCCGCTGGTGGCGCCTTTGGTGCTGGCCGTTGGGTTTTATGGGTTCGTGGAGGCCTTGGCGCGGCGGCGGGGGTTTGATCCGGACACGCCGCCCCATCTGCGCAAGGTGACGGAGACAGTGTGATGGGACGGGTGTCATTCACCAGGGCGCGGGTGTTCGACGGAGCGCAGTTCCGCGAGGGCGCGCTGGTGGTGGAGGATGGCCGGGTGGCCGGGTTTGGCGCGCCGGAGGGGCGGGTGATCGATCTGGGGGGTGGGGTTCTGGCACCCGGTTTCCTTGACCTGCAGGTGAATGGGTCGGGCGGTGTGGCGATTGATGGGGTCACAGATCTGGCCGCGTTAGAGACTGTTTGTGCGGTTCAGGCGCAGTTGGGGGCGACGGGATGCCTGCCCACGCTGATCACCGATACCCGGGAGGCAACGGCGCGGGTGGTGCAGGCGGGGATCGCGGCGACGAAGGCGCAGGTTCCGGGGTTTCTGGGCCTGCATCTGGAGGGGCCGCATCTGGACCCGCGCCGGAAGGGGGCGCATGAGGCGGGGCTGATCCGGCCGATGGAGGGGCGCGATCTGGACCTGATCCTTGAGGCGGCGGCGGAGTTGCCCGCGCTGATGGTGACGGTGGCGCCAGAGTCGGTGAGCCTTGAGCAGATCGGGGTCATGGCGGCGGCGGGGGTCGTGGTGTCGCTGGGCCATACGGAGTGCAGCGCGGGAGTTGCGCGGGAGGCGATGGCGGCGGGGGCGCGCTGTGCGACGCACCTGTTCAACGCGATGAGCCAGATGGGCAATCGCGAGCCGGGGATGGTGGGGGCGGTGCTGGGATCGGGCGGCTTTGCCGGTTTGATCGCGGATGGCATCCATGTGGACCCCCTTACCCTGCGGGTGGCGCTGGCGGCGAAGCGGGAGGGGGTGTTCCTTGTGTCCGACTGCATGGCGTTGGCCGGGACGGAGGGGACGGAGTTCCGACTGGGCGGACGGCGGATTCTGCGTGAACAGGGTCGTTTGACGCTGGAGGACGGCACCTTGGCGGGAGCGGATTTGACGCTGCCGCAAGCGGTGAAGGTGTTGGTGGAGGATGTCGGGATCGCGGCGGAGCGGGCGCTTGCGATGGCGTCATCGATTCCGGCGGCGGTGATCGGGCGGGGTGATCTGGGCCATCTGCGACCCGGGGCCATGGCCGACATGGTGCATCTGGGGGCGGATTGGTCCCTTAGGGGCGTGTGGCGCGGCGGCGTGGCTGTCTAGAGCCAGTTCTTCCAGCGGAAATAGAGATAGGCGATCAGAGAGGCCGCGAGCATGGAGAGGAGCGCGGCGGGGTAGCCCCATGGCTGCTGCAATTCGGGCATGCGGTCGAAGTTCATCCCGTAGATGGACGCGATTAGGGTGGGGGGCGAGAACAGCACCGCCACGACCGAGACGATGCGGACGGTGGAGTTCTGTTGCAGGTTGATCATGCCCAGTGTGGCGTCAGAGGCGAGGCCGACCCGCTGTGACAGAAAGTCGGTGTGCACTTCGAGCGCGTCCATGTCGCGCATGAGGTTGGCGACGATTCCGGAGAGACCCTCATCCCCGATCCTTTCGCGAGCGGTCTGGGCGTAGAAGCCCAGCGCGCGGTTCAGTGTCAGGAGGGCAAGGCGGATGTTGCCGAGGAGTTCCGCCTCGCGCCCGATCTGGCGCAGGGCGACTTCGAGCCGCTTCTGGTTCTGGCCACGCTTGCCGGGGACGTAGACGGTCCGCGAGACGTGATCGAGGCTTCGGCCTGCGGATTCCAGAAGATCGGCGAGACGGCCGACGATTTCCTCGATCAAGGAGAGGAAGATGCTGTTGGGATTGGCGCAACCGGGACCGACCTTGTCGGCGCGGGTTGGGTAGGTGTCGAAAGGCCGCGAGTCGTGGTGGCGCACGGTGATGAGGCGGCTGGGCGAGAGGATGAAGGTGACGGGGCCGGAGAGGGGGCCGTTGGTTTCGGAATGGCCGGTAAGTTGGACGGTGAGGTAATCGGTGCCGCCTTCGCGATAGAGGCGGTTGGAGATTTCGATTTCCTCCATATCCTCGAGCGTGGGGACATCGAGGCCGAGGGCGGCGACGGCGGTGGACTCTTCCTCTTTCGGACGGTTGAGGTCGATCCAGAGGGAGGAGGTCAGCGGTGCCTCTGGCGCGAGGCGGATCAGGCGGCCTTCGGCCTCACGGTAGGCGGTGAGCATGGCGGACCCCTTGGCTGCAGCGCGCGGAGGTTAGGCGGGCGGGGGCCGTGCGGCAAGGTGGGCGTCAGCCAGAGAAGCCGTGGCGGGCGTGGAAGCGCGCAAGTTCGCGAGGGGACGGGGCGGCGTCGGTGAAGAGTTCCACGTAAGAGGGGATGCGGGCCATGCGGGTGGCGAGGGATTCCGTCACCTGCATGGAGATGTAGCCGATCTGGGTGAGGTAGACGGCGCGGGCGCGGGTGTCGGCCTCGACCCCATGAACACCCCAGCGGTGATAGAGCGCGGTGAGGGCGGCGATGCGGGTGTCATCCTCGGCATGGATGCGGGCGGTGATGGTGGCATCCTGAAGCGCCCAGGCGCGGACGGCATGTTCAAGGCGGCTGTCGAAGGCGGTGTCGGAGAGGAAGCAGGAGATGACGTTCAGCATCGCCTCGGCCCGGCTGTCGGCATAGTCGGCACAGGCGGCGACGAGGCCGGTGGTGGTGCGGGCGACCCATGCCTCGGCCAAGGCGGCGAGCAGCGTGTCGCGGTCGGTGAAGTGCCAGTAAAAGCTGGTGCGGGCGATGCGGAGCCGTTTCGCCAGCGGCTGGATGCGGACGGCATCGATCCCGCCTTCGACAAGCAGAGCGAGGGCGGCATCAAGCCAAACCTCGCGCGAGCCGCGCCAGCCGGTATCGGGGGGTGTGCCTTCGGTCATCGGGGAAGGGTAGCGGGGTGGCGGGGTGGTCGCAAGGGAATGTTCAGTGGTGGATGCAAACTTGACAGTGGTGAACATTCTGCGGGAAGACTGTTGCGACGCCAAGCCCGGAGCATAGCCCATGTCGAACGATCCGCTGTTGCAGCCTTACCAGCTGAAGCATCTGACCCTGCGCAATCGGATCATGACGACAAGCCATGAACCCGCCTATGGCGAGGACGGGATGCCGAAGGATCGGTATCGGCTGTATCACGTCGAACGGGCCAAGGCCGGGGTGGCGATGGTGATGACGGCAGGATCGGCGAGCGTCAGCCGTGACAGCCCGCCCGTGTTCAACAACCTGCTGGTCTGGAAGGACGAAGTTGTGCCGTGGCTGCGGCGGATGGCGGAAGACTGCCACGAGGCGGGCGCGGCGGTGATGATTCAGGTCAGCCATCTGGGCCGACGGACGCGGTGGGACAAGGGCGATTGGCTGCCGGTGGTGGCGCCGAACAAATCGCGCGAGCCGTCGCACCGGGCCTTTCCCAAGGTGATGGAGGATTGGGACATCGCGCGAATCGTGTCTGACTACGCGGATGCGGCGGAGCGGATCAAGGCGGGTGGACTCGATGGGATGGAGTTCGAGTGTTACGGCCACCTGATGGACCAGTTCATCAGCCCGCTGACGGCGGCGGAGGCGGGGCCCTATGGCGGGCCGCTGGAGAACCGGTTGCGGTTTGCGATGGATGTGCTGGCGGCGTGCCGCAAACGGGTGGGGGATGACTTCCTGCTGGGCGTGCGGTTTGTAGCGGATGAGGATGAGCCCGGGGGGATACCGCCGGAAGAGGGGCTGGAGATCGCGCGGCGGTTCCGGGATTCGGGGTTGGTGGATTTCCTGAACATCATTCGGGGGCGGATTCACACGGATGCGGCGCTAACGGACGTGATCCCGGTGCAGGGGATGCGGTCGGCCCCGCATCTGGATTTCGCGGGGCGGGTGCGGGCGGAGGTGGGGATGCCCACCTTCCATGCGGCGCGGATCCCGGATGTGGCGACGGCGCGGCATGCGGTGGCGACCGGGCAGTTGGACATGGTGGGGATGACGCGGGCGCATATGGCGGACCCGCATATCGTGCGGAAGGTGATAGAGGGTCGGGAGGATGACATCCGGCCCTGCGTGGGGGCGACCTATTGCCTTGATCGCATTTATCAGGGGGGCATGGCGCTGTGCATCCACAACCCAGCGACGGGGCGGGAAGAGACGATGCCGCATGTGGTGGCGCCTGCCGCGAGTAGGAAGCGGGTGGTCGTTGTCGGGGCCGGGCCTGCGGGGCTGGAAGCTGCGCGGGTGGCGGCGGAACGCGGGCATGCGGTGACGGTCCTAGAGGCGGCGGCGCAGCCTGGCGGGCAGGTGCGGCTGCTGGCGCAGCAGAAGCGGCGGGCCGAGATGATCGGGATCATCGACTGGCGTATGGCGCAATGCGCGGCGCGGGACGTGGACTTCCGCTTTAACACATGGGCCGAGGCGGAGGATGTGCTGGCGCTGAACCCGGATGTGGTGATCGTGGCGACGGGCGGATTGCCCGAAACGGCGGTGCTGGAGCGCGGCAACGATCTGGTGGTGAGCGCGTGGGATATCCTGTCGGGCGATGCGAAGCCGGGGGCGAATGTGCTGCTTTACGATGATGCAGGCGACCATACGGCGATGCAGGCGGCGCAGATGCTGGCCGAGGCGGGGGCGGCGGTGGAGGTGATGACGCCGGACCGGACCTTTGCGCCCGAGGTGATGGGGATGAACCTTGTCCCCTATATGCGGGCGATGCAGGACAAGGCGGTGACCTTTACCGTGACCTATCGGCTGCTGGCGGCGGAACGGGAAGGGAACCGGTTGAAGGCAGTGATCGGGTCGGATTACCGGCGCGATCTGCGACAGGAACGGGTGTTCGACCAGATCGTGGTGAACCATGGGACGCAGCCCTTGGCGGACCTTTATTTCGACCTGAAGCCGCAGTCGGAAAACCTTGGCGCGGTGGATTACGAGGCGCTGGTCGCGGGGCGCCCGCAGGACGTGAACGGCGGGCCGAAAGGGTTCCGCCTGTACCGGATCGGGGATGCGGTCGAGTCGCGCAACATCCATGCGGCGATCTATGACGCGCTGCGGTTGGTGAAGGATATCTGAGCGGTCCGCCTCTTGGGGGAGCGACCCCCTCCCCCAGCCCCTCCCCCGTTTGCTTGGGAGGGGGGTCAGCGCCGGGTCAGGTAATCGGCGAGGGGGGCGTTCTGCCGGGCCGTGGCAGCGTGGAGCGTCGCCATGGGCATGGCATCCTGCTTCACGAATTCGGTGAACATCTGGTTGAGATTGTGAAAGACGAGCTGGCTGACGGCTTCGGCATCCACATCAGAGCGCGCATAGCCGAGGGTCTGCAAGCGGCGGAGAAGATCGAGCACCTGCCGGGCAAGCGAGGAGTCCAGTTCGGTATAGCGGATGGAGAAGGGCGTTCCGGGCGCTTCGATCGAGATGGCCATGGCGGTGCGCCACATCTCTTTCGACAGGTAGTGAAGGGAGTGGTCGTAGTAGATCCCGATCAGCGTGGCGAAGGCCTGCCCGACATCCCGAGGGGGATTAGCGACGACGGCCTTGCCGGCCTGAACCACCTCTTCCACTTCCATCGAGACGATGGCGAGGAGGAGGTCGCCTTTGTTGGCGAAGTAGTTGTACAGTGTGCCGACAGAGACTTCGGCTGCCTGGGCGATATCTTCGATGCGGATCGCGCCATAGCCGGTTTCACGGAAGAGCCGCGTGGCGGCGGCGAGGATACGGCTGGTTCTGTCGGCCTTCTGTCTTTCGCGCAGTCCTGTCATGGCACCCGTTCGCAAATCGCCAGGTTTTTAACATTGACTTCAAATTTGAACGAACTCAATTCTTTTCTGGATGCGCCCGGCAGAGGTGCGATGTGACCCGACATGGAGATGAGAATGGCCCAGACCGCGACCCTTCCGTTGACTGCCATTGCCTTGCTGGCAGTGGCGAGTCCGTCCTTCGCGCAGGAACTTAATGCGCTGGTCTGGTGTGACCATACCGATCCGGCACTGATCGAGCCGTTCGAGGAAAAGTTCGGCGTGACGGTGAACCTGAAGGAATATGAGGGCACGGCGGCAGGGCTGCAGATCCTTGAACAGTCGCAGCCCGGCGAATGGGACGTGCTGGTGATCGATGCGGTGGATGTGAAGCGGGCCGTCGAGGGCGGGTTCCTTGCCGAGCTGCCGGCGGACGATCTGCCGACGCGGGATTTCTTTCCCGAAGTGGTGATGGCCGAGAACAATATGGTGGACGGCAAGACCTATGCCGTGACCGAGAAGTTTGGGTACAACACAATTTCCTTTGACAAGACGAAGGTCGACCCGGCCGACATGCAGGACATGGCGGCGCTGACGAGCGGCAAGTATGACGGGCGGATCGGGATCTATGACTATTACCTGCCGGTGCTTGGGCTGGTGGCGCTGGGTCAGGGGATCAACACGGCTGACATCACGGCAGAGAACCTTGGCACCCTGAAGGAACCGCTGATGGCGCTGCGGGCGGCGTCGAAGCAGGTGTCGGACGTGGTGTCGGCGCAGACGGCGCTGGCGACGGGCGAGGTGGATATCGTCGTGGGCGGGGGAGAATGGCTGACGGCGGTGCTGGCGGCAGACAACCCGAACCTTGACTGGACGATCCCGAAGCAGGGCGGTCTGCGCTGGGCGCAGTCGATCGGCGTGGTGGCGGGATCCACCCAGCCGGATCTGGCGCTGGAATTCGTCAGATACATCGTTTCGCCGGAAGGTCAGGCGCGACTGGCAACCTCGTCCTGCTATTGGGGGATGCCTGCCAATGCGCGGGCCGGGGATGCGCTGTCGCTGGAGCAGCGGGAAATGCTGCGCTGGAACGAACAGCCGGAGTTCCTGAAGCGGGCCCAGCTGTACCCGATCCCGGATGCGGCGCTGGACACGGCGATGCAGGACATGTGGACGGAAATGCTGAACCAGTGACGTCGTGACACTGGCGGCAGCGGAACGGCGGATGGGTTGGGGCCTTGCGGCCCCTGCCCTGCTTTGGACCGCGGCCTTTTTCGTGCTGCCCTTTGCCGCGATGGTGGCGCTGTCCTTCGCGCGGATGGAGGGGCGCGAGGTGGTGCAGGGGTTTGATCCCGGCAATTATGTCCGAATCTTCACCGATTGGACGATGCTGAAGGCGCTGATCAACAGCCTTGAGATCACTGTGGTGGTGACGGTGGTTTCCGTGGTGCTGGCCTACCCGCTGGCTGCGATCATCGCCTTTCGCGTGCCGCCGCGGTGGCAGCGGCTGGCGCTGTTGTTGGCGGTGCTGCCGTTCTGGACATCCTATGTGGTGCGGTCCTATGCGTGGCTGCTGGTGCTGGGGCAGAACGGCGTGGTGAACAAGGCGCTGCTGGGCCTAGGGCTGATCGCCGAACCCTTGGAGATTGCGGCGACGCGGACGGCGACGGTGATTGGCTTCGTCCATTTCTTCGTGATGCTGCTGACGCTGACGATCTATGCCAACCTGATCCAACTGTCGCCCAACTATGCGCGGGCGGCGGCGGACCTTGGGGCGGGGCGGTGGCAGACCTTCCGGCATGTGATCCTGCCGCTGACACTGCCGGGGGTGGTGACGGGGGCTTTCCTGACCTTCGTGCTGTGCATCGGGGATTACATCACGCCGCAGATCCTGGGCGGGAATGCGGAACTGACGCTGCCGCAGCTGATCATGCTGCAGATGGGGCGGAGCGGGAATTTCCCGCTGGCCTCGGCCCTGTCGGTGGTTCTGATGGCGGTGGTGACGCTGGCCTATTTCGCGTCCAGCCGGTGGCTGCGGCTGGATCGGGTGTAGCAATGCGCGCGCTGTCCTGGGCCTATCTGGCCATCGCCTATGCCTTCATCTTCCTGCCCGTTGTGGTGCTGGTGGCCTTTTCTTTTCAGGATGGCCGCTTGCCGGTGCCGCCCTTTCAAGGGTTTACGCTGCGGTGGTACGGGCGGGTGCTGGGTGAGCGGGACCTGATGGAGGCGCTGGTGAATTCAGCACTGGTGGCGGGGATTTCGTCTCTAACCGCGCTGATTTTGGGGTTTCTGGCGGCGCATGCGCTGGCCCGCGTGCGGCTGCCGGGATCGGTTCTGATGCGCGGGGTGCTGATCGCGCCGATGACGGTGAGCTATCTGATCATCGCGCTGGGCCTGCTGACCGTGTTCAATCAGGCCGGGGTGCGGCTGTCGCTGTGGACGGCGGGGGTGGGGCATGTGGTGATCAACCTGCCCTTGTGCTTTGCCATCACCTATGCGGCGATGGGGGATCACCAGAAGAACGCGGAACGGGCGGCGCGCGATCTGGGGGCGCCGGAGTGGAAGGTGTTGCTTCTGGTGTCGGCGCCGATGCTGGCCGCGCCCTTGGCGGCGGCCTTCTTCCTGTCGGTTACGTTCAGCTGGGATGAGTTCATCATCGCTTTTCTGCTCACGCGGTTCGACGTGACGCTGCCTGTCGAGATCTGGTCGATGCTGCGGTCGGGGATTTCGCCTGCGACGAATGCGGTCGGGTCACTGGTGTTTCTGGTTTCCGTCACGCTGGTGGTTCTGCTGGAGGTTTTCGTGTTCCGGAGGGTGAAATGACGGCGGGCGTGTCAATCCGCGGGGTGACACAGCGCTATGGGAGCGCGCTGGCGCTGGATGCCGTCGATCTGGAGATCGCGGCGGGGGAGTTCGTGGTGCTGCTGGGCCCGTCGGGCTGCGGGAAGACCACGCTGTTGAACATCATCGGGGGGTTTGCGGAGCCGACATCCGGCGCGGTGCTGATCGATGGGCGGGACATGGCGGGGGTGGCGCCGAAGGATCGGCCCACGACGACCGTGTTTCAGGATTATGCGCTGTTTCCGCATATGACGCTGGCCGAGAATGTGGGCTTTGGCCTGCGGATGCGGGGGGTGGCGAAGGGCGCGCGGGAGGCGAAGGCCGAGGAGATGCTGGCGCTGGTGGGGCTGGAGGGGCGCGGGACGCGGCGGCCGCATGAGTTGAGCGGGGGGCAAAGGCAGCGGGTGGCGCTGGCGCGGGCCTTGGCGGTGGAGCCGGATGTGCTGCTGCTGGATGAGCCGCTGGGGGCGCTGGACCTGAAGCTGCGGCGGGCGATGCAGGATGAGTTGAAGGCGATCCAGCGGCGCGTGGGGACGACCTTTGTGCATGTGACGCATGATCAGGAAGAGGCGATGGCGATTGCCGACCGGATCGTGGTGATGAACGGCGGGCGGATCGCGGATCAGGGGCCACCGCGGGAGGTTTATCTGCGCCCGAAGAGCCTGTTCTCGGCGGGGTTCATGGGGGAAGTGAACAAGGTGCCGGTGACGGGCGGTGCGGCGGCCTTTGGCCCGGTTGACGTTCCGGATGGGGTGTTGTGCATCCGTCCCGAGGCGATTTCGGAGGGGGGCCGTTTGCGGTTGGGTCCTTGCCGGGTGGTGGAGACGGTGTTCTTCGGCACGCATCTGCGGGCGCATGTGGCCCCAGTGGCCGCGCCGGGTTTGCGGCTGGTGGTGCATCTGCCGCAGGGGGCCGCGCCCGAGGCAGGAGCTATTCTGGACCTTGGGGCGGAGGAATTCGTGGTGCTGGAGGCATGATGGAGCGGGCAGGGCCGGGGGATTGGTGGCGTGTGCGGTCCGTGGGCGATGGCGTCACATGGATCGACGAGCCGCATGTGCGGGAGTTCTATCGCTGCAACGTCTGGCATGTGCGGGGGCGGGACCGCGACATGCTGGTGGACAGCGGGATGGGGGTCGTTTCCTTGCGGGAATGGGTTCCCCTGGTGACGGAGCGGCCCTTGGAGGCGGTGGCGAGCCATACGCATTTCGACCATGTGGGATGCCATCACGAGTTTCCTTGCCGATCTTGTCACGGCGCGGAGGCGCATCTTTTGCGGGCGCCGACGCGGGAGAACACCTTTGCCGACAAGTACGTGACGGACGACATCTTCACCGCGATGCCGCCGGCGCCTTATGTTTCGGCGACCTATGCGGTACAGGCCGCGCCCGCGACGCGGCTGCTGTGGGACGGGGACGTGGTCGATCTGGGGGATCGGCGGTTCGAGGTGATTCACACGCCGGGGCATTCGCCCGGGGGGATCGCGCTGTGGGAGGCGGCGACGGGCGTGCTGTTTTCAGGCGATATCGTCTATGATGGCGAGTTGATCGAAGGCACCTCGGCGCAGGAGCAGGCGCAGTATATCCGGTCGATGGAGCGGCTGCTGGCGCTGCCCGTGCGGGTGGTGCATGGCGGGCATTTCCCGAGTTATTCAGGAGAACGGCACCGGACGATCATCCGGGAGTGGCTGGAAGGAAAAGGCAGATGAGGACGTTCAACCAACCCCTTGGCGGGAACGAGATGGCGCGCTTTGGCGGGCCGGCCACGATGATGCGGTTGCCTGCGGCGGTGTCGCCCGAGGGGTTGGATGTGGCCTTCATCGGGATTCCGATGGACCATGGCACGTCGAACCGGTCGGGCACGCGGCTGGGGCCGCGGCAGATCCGGGACGAGAGCCGGATGCTGCGCCCTTACAACATGGCGACAGGGGCGGCGCCGTTCGAGCATCTGCAGGTGGCCGATCTGGGCGATGTGCCGATCAACACCTTTGACCTGAAGAAGACGGTCGACATCATCACCGACCATTACCGCAAGGTTCTGGCTCATGACGTGATCCCGCTGACGCTGGGGGGTGACCATACGCTGACATGGCCGATCCTGCGGGCGATGAAGGAGAAATACGGGCCGGTCGCGTTGATCCATATCGACGCGCATGCAGACATCAATGAACACATGTTCGGGGAAACCGTCGCGCATGGCTGCCCGTTCCGCAGGGCGTGGGAGGATGGTTGCCTGATCAATGACCGCGTGTTCCAGATTGGGCTGCGTGGGACGGGCTATGCGGCGGATGATTTCGACTGGGCGCGCGGGCAGGGCTGGACCGTGGTGCAAGCCGAGGAATGCTGGGGCAAGTCGCTGGTGCGGCTGATGGAGATCGTGCGCGCGACGGTCGGTGAGATGCCGGTCTATATCAGCTATGACATCGACAGTCTGGACCCTGCCTTTGCGCCGGGGACGGGGACGGTGGAGCCGGGCGGGTTGTCCACGTGGCAGGCACTGGAGATCATCCGGGGTTGCGCGGGGCTGAACATCGTGGGCGGCGATCTGGTGGAAGTGTCGCCGCCTTATGATCCGTCGGGGAATACGGCGCTGATCGGAGCGAACATCCTTTACGAGATGCTCTGCGTTCTGCCGGGGGTGCCGCAGCGGCCGTCGCGGTTTTCGGGGCTGACCTTCTGAGGTCTATTTGCGCCAATGCGGCATGGACTTGATCGCGCCCCCCACATGGATGGGGCGCGGCATGCGGTAGGCGTCGGGGAAATCCTTGCCGCGGAAGCCGTAGATGCTGTCATGGGTGCAGAGATCCTCGCGGATCAAGGGCCAGACCTGTTCCATCAGGAAGGCCTGATCGCCGAAGCGGTTGTTGAAGTGCTTTTGCGCCTTGAGGATCAGGCCCGTCATATCGGGGATCACCCCGGCCACGCCCCCCCACATGCCGGCGAGCATGAGTTCCATGTGGTAGATGTGGTCGCGCATGACGTGGAAGCGTTTTCCTGACCTGATCCAGTCTTCGACAGCGATGAGTTCCTGTGCGTTCAGGCGGCTGTCGGTGTCACGGCAGATGAAGCGGTCGACTTCGGGATCGTCGGACGCGAGGAAGCGCCACATGGGACGGACAGCCTGCAGAGCGGGGTCGGTGATCATCACGACCTGCGCGCCTTCGTCGCGCAGAATCTGCAGCGCGTCGGCCGGAACGCTGTTGTCGCAGTAGAAGCGGCAGGACCAGCCATAATAGATGTTGGGGGCGAGCCGCGCATTGACGATGGCGCCGTGGACATAGACCGGATTGTCGCCCCAGAGGCAGAAGGAAATGATGTTGCGGCGGCGTTCCGACGGGTTGAAGGGCGGGTTGCGATCCGAGAGCGTGACAGCGGCGGCGGGCGTACCGGGAAAGCGGGAGAGGGCTTCGCGGTCCTTGGCGGCGAGGTTGATCTGACCTGCTTCGGCGGCCTCGGCATCCCGACCGGCACGAGCCAGGCTGACGACAAGGGTGTTGCGGGTTTCGATGTCGTCCTTGATGTCGAGGGCCTTCTGCAGGATCGCCACCGCCTCGTCGAAGCGGCCTTCGTTCTTGAGAAAGACTCCGTGCAGGCTCCATCCCGTGAAGTAGCCGGGGTGGCGGGCGTTGAGGTCGCGATAGGCCGCCTCGGCCTCGGGCAGCATTTGGCCTTCCTTCAGGGCGGTGGCGCAGTAGAGCAGCGGTTCGGGGAGGGCAAGGTCCAGATCGGCGGCGCGGCGGAAGGCTTCGGCAGCGGGGAGGTATTCCTTGATGCGGCGCAGTGCGTGGCCGAGGTTGAAATGGACCTGCGCATCGGTGCTGCCCTGTTCGGCTGCAAGGCGGAGAGAGGGAAGCGCTTCGTCCCAGCGGCCCTTCCGGGCGAGTTCGAGGGCCGATTGACCGAGGAGTTCCGTGCTGCTGCGTGCCATGATGTGCCCGTTCTGTGCCTGCCGCGAAGGTAATACCTGTTAATTCGGACGGCAGAAAAGGGAAAGGATGGCAGCCAGTGCCATCCTTTGCCGGTTTGATGCGCGGTGGCGGCTATTCGGCCACGTGCAGACTTGGCCTTGATGCGGGGCCGGGCCGTGACTCCAGCTCTCCGACGCGCTGACCGAGGGCTTCGATCCGTTCCGCGAGGATATGTGCCGGCGGTTCGTCGGGCTCGGCCTCTTTCGGGCCGATGATCCGGCTGAAGAGGCGCGTCACGAGGCGCGACAGATCATCCATGATCAGGAAGAAGGCCGGGACGATGATCAGGGACAGCACAGTGGAGACGATGATGCCGCCGATCACGGCCGTGGCCATCGGCGCGCGGAAGGAGCCGCCTTCGCCTACGCCCAGCGCAGAGGGGAGCATGCCAGCCGACATGGCGATGGAGGTCATCACGATGGGGCGGGCGCGTTTGTGCCCGGCCTCGATCACCGCCTCGAAGCGCGACATGCCCTGATGGCGCATCTCGATCGCGAAATCGATCAGGAGGATGGCGTTCTTCGTGACGATCCCCATCAGCATCAGGATCCCGATCAGAACCGGCATGGAGAGGGCGGAGTTCGTCAGGATCAGGGCCGCAGCCACCCCGCCGATGGCGAGGGGGAGGGAGAAGAGGATGGTGAAGGGCTGGATCACCGATTTGAAGAGCAGGATCAGCACCGTCAGCACCAGCATCAGCCCGAGGATCATGGCATTGCCGAAGGCGGCCATGAGTTCCTGCTGCACCTCGGCATCACCCGCCTCTTGCACGCGGACGCCGGGGGGCAGTTCCACGCTGGCGATGATTTCGTTGAAGCGGGCGGTCGCGGTGCCGAGCGCAACGCCCACAGGCAGGTTGGCCCCGATGGTAGCGCGGCGTTCGCGGTTGAGGCGATCGACGGTCGAGGGGCCTTCGGCGATGGCGATGTCGGCCACAGCCGAGAGCGGCACGGTGGCCCCGGTTGCGGTGGTGAGCTTGAGCGCGCCGATCCGGGTCAGATCTTCGCGGCTGGCATCGTTCAGGCGAACGCGGACGGGGATCAGGCGGTTGTCGATGGACAGCTTGGCCAGAGCGGCATCCACATCGCCGATGGTGGCCACGCGCACGACTTCGGCAATCTGGGCGGTGGTGATGCCCAAGCGTGCCGCTTCGTTCGCGCGCGGGCTGATCTGGATTTCCGGACGGGGCAGCGCGCCTTCGGATGCGACGTTGGCCAGAAGCGGGTCGCCCGAGAGCGCCTCTTCGAGGCGGGCCACAGCGGTGTTCAGATCGGCTTCGTTGTTGGCGAGGATGGAGAAGGACAGGTCGCGTTCGCCCCGATCATTCAGCTTGAAGGCGCGGATGTCGGGAACAGCGGCAAGGCGACGGAAGATTTCGGCCTCCACCTCGTTCTGGGGGATGGTGCGGCCGGTGTTTTCGACATCCGGCACGATCTGCCCGACGACCGGAATCGCGTTGGCGATCTGCGACAGCTTGAGCAGGAGCGAGTGGTCAAGCCGCTGCAAGAGGACGGTGACGGAGGCGCGGCGGATGTCGCGGTCGCCTGTGGGCGAGGAGCCGCCGAGGACGAAGACGTTTTCGACACCTTTGACGTCGCGGATCACGTCAACCATCCTTTGCGTCGTGCGATCCGTTTCGGCGAGTGTCGTGCCCGGGGGCAGTTCGACCGAGATCGGGATGCGGCTGACGTCTTCCGGCGGAATGAAGCTGCCGGGGACCTTGAGCATGAAGTGGACAGAGACGGCCAGCACGGCAATGGCGCCAACCAGCGTGAGGTAGCGGGCGGGTATGAAGAGAAAGCGGCCCGAGGTGGTGGCGCGCACGATCCGCAAATAGCCCTTCATCATCCAGCCGTCTTCGCTGTGCTTTTCCTCGGCATCCTTGGCGCGCATCAGGTAGGCGGCCATCATCGGCGTGATGAGGCGCGCGACAAGCAGGGAGAAGAGCACCGCAATGGCGACTGTCAGACCGAATTGCCGGAAATACTGTCCCGGAATCCCCGGCATGAAAGAGACGGGGACGAAGACCGCCACGATGGTGAAGGAGGTCGCGATGACGGCGAGACCAATTTCATCGGCGGCGTCGATGGCGGCGCGATAGGGCGTCTTGCCCATACGTATGTGTCGGGCGATGTTTTCCACCTCGACGATCGCGTCATCGACAAGGATACCGGTGGCCAGTGTGATCGCGAGGAAGCTGACGAGGTTCAGCGAGAAGCCAAGAAGATCCATCACGTAGAAGGTGGGGATCGCCGAGAGCGGCAAGGCGACAGCCGAGATCAGCGTGGCACGCCAGTTCTTGAGGAAGGCCAGAACGACGAGGACGGCGAGGATCGCGCCTTCGATCAGGGTGTGAAGGGCGGCTTCGTAATTTCCGTAAGTGTAGAAGACGGTTTCGTCGACCAGCTTGATCTGCACGTCAGGATGGGCGGTGCGGAGTTGGTCAAGCTCGGCGTTCACGACTTCGGCGACGGACACTTCGGACGCCCCTTTCGCGCGGAAGACAGCGAAGGTGACAACCTGTTCGCCGTTCAGCCGGGAGAAGGACCGGAGCTCTTCGTAGGTGTCGTTGACCTGACCCAGGTCGGACAGGCGGACATGGCGGCCCGAGGGCAGCGCGATGGTGGTGTTGGCCAGCCGTTCCACCGTCTGGGCATCGCCCAGCGTGCGGATGGCCTGTTCGGCGGCCCCGAGTTCGGAGCGCCCGGAGCCCAGATTGGCGTTGGTCGCGCGCAACTGGGCATTCACCGCGCTGGCGGTTATGCCATAGCTGTCAAGCTTGACGGGATCGAGTTCGACGCGGATTTCACGCTCGGCCCCACCGTAGCGGTCGACACGGCCGATGCCAGCCTGACCCTGCAGGCTGCGGGTGATGGTGTCGTCGACGAACCATGACAGTTCCTCAATCGTCATGTTGGGGGCGGAGACGGCGAAGGTCATGATCGCCTGACCTTCGACATCGATCCGGGTGACGACCGGCGCCTCGATAGACCCGGGCAGGTCGCCACGGATCTGGTCGATGGCATCCTTGGTGTCCTGCACCGCCTTGTCGGTCGAGACTTCCATGCGGAATTCCACGACGGTGGTCGACACACCGTCGGTCACGGTAGACATAACGCTCTTTACCCCGGTGATGCCCGCTACGGCATCTTCGATTTCCTTGGTGATCTGGGTTTCCATCTCGGCCGGAGCGGCGCCGGACTGGTTCACGGTCACGGCAACGAGGGGGACGTCGATGTTCGGGAAACGGGTGATGGGCAAAGAATTGAAGCTTTGCCAGCCCAGCACCATCAGGAGCACGAAGGCCAGAAGTGGGGCGACGGGGTTTCGGATGGACCAAGCGGAGAAGTTCATCACGAAAACCTCAGTTCGTCGCCACGGGGACGGGGTTGATCTTGTCGCCATCGCGGACGAAGGCACCGGCCTTTGTCACGACCGTGTCGCCGGAGGAGAGGCCTTCGACGATCTCGATCCAGCCGCCGTCGCGGATGCCAGTCTTGACGGGGATGCGGGAAACTTCGCCGTTTACGACCTTCATGACGGTGCTGCCACCGGCAGAGGAGCCGACGGCGGTGACGGGAACAGCGATGGTGTTACGTTCGACGACAAGGATTTCGGCATCCATGAACATGCCCGCGCGGACATTGGCGGCCTGATCGATCGTGATGCGGGCGCGGCCAAGGCGGGTGGTTGTGTCGATGGTGGGTTCCACGAGGCGGACTGTGCCGGTGAGCCGCTCCGGCGCGCCGACGGCGACCATGGAGACGGTCTGGCCGGGGCCGAGGCGGATCAGATCGATCTCGGCCACATCGCCAGAAAGCTCCAGCGCGCCGTCGCGGATCATGGTGAACATGGGCTGGCCGGCGCCAGAGGCGATGGACCCTATGACCGCGTTGCGATGCGTGATTTCGCCGGCGACAGGGGCCTTCACCTCGGTCCGCGAAAGCTGCAGTTCGATATTGGCGAGTTGCGCCTGCACCAGCGAAAGCTGGGCGCGGGCGGCTTCGAGCGACTGGATGGCAACGGTGACGCGGGCGGTGGAGGCGATGGCCGTCGAGCTGGCCTGATCGGCGGCGGCCTGCGAGGCGGTGCCCTGCGCCTTGAGCGCGGCGGTCCGTTCGTTGACACGCTGCGCCTCATCGGCGGCGGCCTGCGCCTCGAGCAGTTGTGCCTCGGCCTGTGCGATGGTCGCCTCGGCAGAGGCGAGCGAGGCCTGATACTGGCTTTTCTGCAGTTCGAGCGTGGTTTTCGACAGCGTGGCAAGCACCTGCCCTTCGGCGACCCAGTCGCCCACATCGGCGAGCAGGGTTTCGATGGGCTGGCCTTCGATCAGAGGCGCGACCTGCACTTCTTCGACCGGGTTCACGAGGCCCGAGACGATGACACGGTCCCGCAAGGGGCGTGTCTCGACCGTCGAGACGGTGATGGCGGGTGGGATGGGTGCCGCCTCGGGCGCGGCTTCGTCGGCGGCGTGTAGGGGCGTGGAAAAGGCGAAGGCGGAAATCAGGGCGGTGGCAATCAGCAGAGAACGCATGGCAATCAACCTTTCACATCGTCGCGGACGATTTCGTCGAGAATGCGGTTCAGGGTACGTATGATGAGGGCCGTCAGATCTTCCTGGGCCTGCGGGGTCTGGGACCGGTGCATCGCGCTGGACTTGACCATCATCACCAAGAGGCTGGCATGGGCGCCGTAGGTCGCCCGTGCCTCTTCGAAGGAGATGCCCTTCACGCGGGCGAAGACGATGCAGAGGTAACGACCCACCTCGGTTTCCATCTGGTAGGTGATTTCCGCGATCTCAGGCTTGCGCAGGGAGGCGGCAGTGACCTCGGCCCAGAGCTGGCCGTCGGTCGTGCATTGGTCTTCTTCGATCCGGAAGCGCAGCGCGTCGCGGAGGGTGCGCATCGGATCGTCGCTTTCGATGATCTTGCTGAATTCCTCTTCCACTTCGGCCAGATCGCGCGTGACCAGTGCAGCCACGATGGCGGCCTTGGAGGGGAAGTAGCGGTAGAAGTTCCCCACGCTCATGCCGCAGGCGCGGGCGAGATCCTGCATCGAGGCGCCATCAAAGCCTTTTTCGGCAAAGGCGAGGCGCACGCCTTCGAGGATCTCGACGGCGCGGATTTCGGATTGGGGCGGACTGCGGTCAGGCTGGTTCACGGGGACCTTGGGGTGGGGAGAGGGCAGAGAATGAACGTTCATTCACACATAGGGAGGCGGTCGTCGGCGTCAAGGGGAATCTTGGAGACGGCGATAGGTCCGGTGCGAAATGCCCAGTTTTTTCCTTATGATTTGGCATGACGTGAAATAACTGCGGATTTTAAGGGTGAAATAGGACGCAATTATCGGTTGCGGGGTATTTGAAAGTGAGGAAGGGGGAAGCGGCCGTCGTCCGCGGCAGAAGGGCGGGTCGGGTCTGGCCGCGCGATCCGACACGAATGTCCCGGAGCTGCGTCAATTTGGGGGGTGGAGAAGCGGGGCAAGGCGATGCTGCGATGCAGCATTCACGTAAAGGTGAGTGGTGCCCAGTGGCGGATGCTGCCTTGATCTGGCCATATTGTGGCCCTGAGGACACGATTTGGGCGGAATTGGGGCATTTTTTCGGGCTCCAGCGCCCTAAACTGAGGTTTATGGCCCAAGTTTGGCCGCCGACACCCGGTTGACGAGGTGACCATCCCCTGAATCGCGTGATTCGTTTCCGTGCTGGGATGGATTGTTCCCCATCGCTAAACAAGCAACAATCCTAGGTTGTACAAAATACATTTACAATACCGTAAGGCGTGAATTGCGGCGTATTTTGGAGGGGCTAAAGGCACAAATAAGGCGAAAATTTGACCGACCCTTTGGTATCGCGTTAACGGAAGTTAATGTCTTCCCATCCGTTGGGATGCCCCCCGCTGCCAGGAGTTAGGTCATGAAGTCCCGTCGTTCGCGTTACGTCCCAAATAAGCGCAAGGTTGTGGGCTTCGGCTCTGCCTTCATGATCATGGGAACGTTGTTCATCCTGCCACATTCGGCAGGCGCTCATGTGCAATCGCTCTCGATCAATGATGACGAGGAGTGGTGCGAGATCCTGCGTGAAGAGCCGCTGGACGAGGCGCTGCTCGCCCAGATCCGGGCACGTCCGGATTATCTGCGCATCCTTGAGTTTGTCGAGGACGAGTGCGGCGATCTGGCCGGGCTGCTGATCGGACCGGTCGCGACGATTCCGGAAGTGTCGGACCGGCCGTCGACCGGCCCGGACAACGAAGATGACGGCGACACGCCGACCACTCCGACAGAAGGCTCTGATCCGACAGAGCCGACCGTCCCGACGCTGCCGCCGCCGCCGCCACCGCCGGTTGACCCGACCGGCCCGAGCGGCCCGACGCAGCCGACTGAGCCTACTCAGCCGACCGTCCCGACGCAGCCCACCGTCCCGACGCAGCCGACTGAGCCTACTCAGCCGACCGTCCCGACGTACCCGACCCAACCGACTGAGCCCACTCAGCCGACCGTCCCGACGTACCCGACCCAACCGAC
>VYLE01000378.1_pt1 | contig 28827 bp, 20 predicted proteins | sample 5114391 | NCBI WGS metagenome assembly VYLE01 (sample SAMN12291771, study PRJNA351875) | freshwater metagenome | isolation source: freshwater lake | place: USA: Michigan, Kent Lake | collected 2013-08-15
CGGAGCTGTTCTCGAATTTCAGGGGTGATTGCCAATGGCACGAGGGCAGCGATTTCAGACAGCTTCTGCACGATCTGTTCGCTGAGTTATCCAGAATGTGGCTGTCCAAAGTGCCAAAGTGGAAGGCCGGTGACTGGGGCGGTGAATCAGGTCGAGCGCTTACGGAGGACGAACGAAGACGATCTCCTGAGTGAGCACGCGCGTTGGCTCTCAGCGCGGACTTTCTCGCACGGACTTTCTGCCGCGCGTTCTGCTGCCCGAACTTTCTGCGAGGGCATGCGATGGCACCTTGCGTGCGCGAAATGTGACTGTCCAAAATGAGGGGGGCTGCGTCATCTCGCGCATCGGCTCTCTGCGCGGACTTTCTCGCGCGGACTTTCTGCGCGGACTTTCTGCGAGGGCACCTTGCGTGCGCGAAATGTGACTGTCCAAAATGAGGGAGAGGGGAGGGCAATAGGGCAATGGCCTCATCTCCATCCGGCCCCGCTCTGGCCGTTTCCGTCTCGCCGTTTCCGTCTCGTCTTCTCCTAACTCTGCCTGGTGCCAACGGTGCCAACCCGCGCCCGCGCCTCCCGGCCCGCCAACGCGCCTACGCCCCGACCGACTGGCCGCGTCCGGCGAGTGCGTCGCGCACCCGTGTGAGGTAGTCGTCGGTCGGTAGGAGCCACGGCCGGAACTTCTCGATCGTGCCGAGCTCTTCGCTGTAGAGAAGCGCTCGCTGCGGACCGAGCCGACTCGCGGCCGGGCTATCGATGAGCGTGCTCGAATCCGTCTGGGAGAGCTGGAACATCGCCCGCCAGTCGAACTCGCGCATCGCCCCGCGATCGAGCGAGCGCTGGAGGCTCGCCACCGTGTCGCAGGTGAGGACGACATGCACGCCCAGCGACGCGCCTTCGCGCAGGATGCTCGCGAAGAGCTTGTCGGTCGGCTGCGGTCCGTCGGAGCTCCCGAAGCTGTAGTCGTCGTCGTTGCGGCGAAGCTGACGGTACCGCTGCATCTGGTGGATGAGGAGGAAGACCGACTGACGATCGTCGCCACCCGACTGCCGCGACGCGACCTCTTCGGCGACGCCGCGGATCGCCTCGTCGGTGTCGCGGTACCCGGCGACGCGGATGTCGTGCGGAAGCTGCTTCGCGACGCGCTCGAGGAGGCCGAACTTCGGGTCGTCGGCCGGTGTGCCGTCGAGCAGCACGATCCGCGCGTCGGCGGGAGCCCGCTGCAGCGCGATCGAGATCATCGTCATCGCCATCAGCGCAGTCGACGCGAGATCCTGCTGTCCGACGACCATGAGGTTCGCCGCCGCCTGCCGCCTGAAGCTCGCAGCGGTCGGTGGCTTGATGGCGATCGCATCGCCGAGCCAGAGCTTCGTCGGGCGCACCGCATCCTCGTAGCGATTCGAGCTCATCCGCTCGTTCAGCGTCGCGTTGGCGAGCTGGTCGGCGGGGATGTTGCCTTCGAAGACGATCGTGCCGCGCGACTTCGGCTTGCGCTCCGCCGCGAGCCGAGCCGCGCGGGTGAGGAACCGCTCGCGGACCTCCTCGGGCAGCCAGACGACCTGGAAGGGTGAGTTGCCCTCGAGTAGGCCGCTCGCGTCGTTGTAGATCGCCTCACCGGGACGCGAAAGCAACCGCGCCGCGGAGTTGTCGTCGGAAAGAATGAGCTGCGAGTCGGCCTCGCTGCACTGGAGGGCGATGCGCACGCCCATCTGGCCCATCGTGGCCCTGGCGATCGAGTACGCGCCGCCGAGGGTCTGCGAGCCGAGGATGACATGCATGCCGAAGGCTCGGCCCTGACGGACAAGGCGATCGAGGAGGAGCGCCGCGTCCTGGCCGACCTTGTCGTCCTCGACGAAGAGCTCCTGGAACTCGTCGACGATGAGAAGCGTGCGCGGCATCGGCTCGGGATGACCGGTCCTGCGATAGCCGTTGAGGTCCTGCACGCCGAGATCGCGGAAGAGGTCGCCGCGCCGCTTCAGTTCCGCATCGAGACCCTGGAGAACGCTCAGGCCGAACTCGCGATCGCTCTCGATCGCGACCGCACGGGCGTGCGGCAGCTTGTGATGGGCGTAGGTTCGGAACTCGACGCCCTTCTTGAAGTCGATGAGATAAAACTCGACCTCGTCGGGCGAATACCAACATGCCAAACTTGTGATGAGCGCATGCAGCAGCGTCGACTTGCCCGAGCCGGTCTTGCCGGCGATGAGGGCATGCTGGCTCGTGCCCTCGCCGAGGGTGAGGTATTGGAGCTTCGTCGCGCCGGAACGGCCGAGCGGCACGCGCACGCGCTTCGCGCTCGACTCGCTCCACCACTGAGCGTCGCCCGTCTCCTCCTTCGGGGCGATGATCGTGAAGGGCACCTCGACGCGACCCGCTTCCTTTGCGGCCTTGCCCACCTTGCGGACAAGCGGAATGAGCATCTCCGTCGGCGGCGCAGGGTCTGGCGTGTAGGGCCAGCGGGCGAGTTCCTCGCCGCTCACCGCGAGACCGCCCTCGGCGGTGCGGGTGAGGACGACGGCGTTGCGGCGGAGATCCTCCTCGGTGATGCCGGCCGGAAGCTCGCCCTTGCCGGCGCGGAGGATGAGCGTGTGGACGCCGCACTTCGGACCGCTCGCCAGGATCGACTGGAGACGCTTCGCGGCGATGTCGGTGAAGTTGGCGGGGAAGTCGGTGATGACGAGATAGCGAAGCGGCTCGGCGATCTCACCGGCCTTTTCGTTATATGCCTCGATCGATTCGAATTCGTTGCGCAGATACTTCTGGATCACCGTCTCCATATGTTCGGTGAGATCGGTGAGCTTCTGTTCGATATGGCGCGGCTCGGTCCAGATGCGATCGCCGACGAGCGCCTCCATCTCGTCGGCGAGATGCATGAAGCCCGCGAAGCTCTGTCCGAGCCCGACGGGATCGACGAGCACCAGTCGCACCTTGCTCGGCGGCACCCGCGTCAGAAGCCGAAGGATGACCGACTGGAGGATCTCGATGCCGTTTGCGCGGCCGCTCCCGTCGGTCTCGATCAGGAGGCTCGAGCGGTGCGGAAACGCGAGCGAGGCAGGCACATCGAGAGCGGTCTCGCCGGCGACGGCGAGGCGCGGATCCTTCGAGAGGCCCCCTTCGCAGCGGGAGAGGTCGAAGCGCACGCTGCCGATGCGGATCGCGTCAGGAATCGTCTGGGAGCCGGACCAGCGCTGCCACGCATCGTCCTGCCAGGAGGGAAAGAGCGCTCGATCGGCCTGGGCGATGGCGTGCAGTTCGCCGAGACAACGGGTCGTCACCTCGCGCCAATGTGCCTCGAGCGCCGCAAATCGCGCCGTCTCGCGCTCGTCGATCAGGGTGCGCTCGCGGACCACGCGAGCCTCCTCGGCCGCGAGCGACGAGGTGGCGACCTCCTCGATCTCCTCGAGGCGTCGGCGATGGAAGGTCTCGTTCTCGCTCGACTCGCGAACGCGCCGTTCCTCCAAGGCCTTTCGCTCCTTCGGGATTCGCTCGGCGAGCTTGGCCTGCCGATCGGCGCGCTGCCGCTCGAACTCCTCGGCGAGCGGCGCGTAGCGCAGCCGCGCCTCGGCGATGTCGCGATCGCGGGTTTCCTTCAATTCGCGCTCGAGATTCGTCCGCTCGATCGCCGCGTCCTCGATCGCCCGAGCGGCGCAGGCCCGGCCGACCGCGACGGTCTCCGCGAGGGGAAGCCACGCTCGCTTCACATGGCCGTGGGCGATGCCCCACAGGACGAAGAGGATCGTGATGGCGACGGCCGCGCCGATGCCGACCGCGGTGAAGAGCACCGTCCGGTCGCCCTCGGCGATCGGATACGCAATGCCGAGCGCCGCGCCGGCGAAGAGAATGATCAGGATGAAGGGCGTTCCGCCGACGAAGACCTTCGCCAGCCGCTGGGCCTTGAGGATGCGAAGCTGCTCCTGGGCCATCCCGAGGGCCATCGTCAGGCCGCCGTCGGCGCGGCTGGCCGCGCTCGCGAGTCGCGCCGCGTCGGGGGCCGGCGGCTCGGGCAGGGTCTGTCGAAAGCGACGCGCCGTCGCCCGGGCCTGCTTCTCGATCTCGTCGAGTTCCTGTCGCCGGACGGTGACATCCTCGCGGGTCTTTTCGTAATTCAGCCGCGGCTTGTCCTCGGCCCCCTCATAGACCGTCTCGGCGATCCAGATCGCCTCGTCGCGCCGCGCGGCCGCCGACTTCAGGTTGTTCTCGACGCGCGTGTCGATGCTCTCGCGACTCTGCCGCTCGTCCTCGTCGATCGCGTGGCGATCGGAGGCGTAGCTGTCGGCGATCGTCGTGGTGCGCGAGGCGTAGCGCTCGTCCTCGCCGCGACGCTCGTCCGTGCGGCGCTGCTTGATCGACGACATCGTCTGGTCGTGCAGGCGCTCGTTGCGGGCGCGATCGCTCTTCGCGCTTTCGACGCAGGCCCGTTCCTCCGCCGCTCTGGCCGCGACGGTCTCTCGGAGTTCGCGAAGAATCGCTTCGGTGCGGGCGATGGCGTCAGACGGCGCACGATGGGTGGACACGCGACGGAGTGTACGGGCGCGACGGGGGCATCGGTTCCGTGCGATGTGAGAAGCGGCGCGACGACGGGGACCTCCGCCGACCGTTCAGGCCTTCGCCCGCTTGTGCCTCAGGCGCTGCGCCGGGGGGCCGATTCCGGATGGATCGCAAGTTCCTGCACGCCGCCGGGAAGACTCAGGTCGGCGATGGGGGTGCCCTCGGCGATGGGCTTTCCGTCGAGGGTCGTGAGGACGATCGGCGGATGGGCCTTCTCGTGATTGGCGAGGGCGAGTTCCATCGACTTCCGCTTCGCCTCGTCGACCTTCGACCAGGTCTCGCGTCCGCGGCACTTCGGGAATCCGGCGCAGCCGAGCCAGGGGCCGCGCTTGCCGTTGCGCAGGTTCAGCGGATGCTTGCCGCACTTCGGACAGGTCAGGTCGGTGACGAGGGCCGGCGTCGCTGGGAACTTGAGCTTCCCCTTCTTGTCGAGATTGAGGACGAACTTCACCTTCGGGTAGTTGACGCTGGCGAGGAAGGGCCCGAATCGGCCGGTCCGCAGCACCATCGCCGAGCCATCCTCGGGACAGCGGACATTGACCCGCTCGGGCAGCATCGGCCGCCCCTCGCGGTCGATCGGGGCCGCGTAGTCGCACTCCGGATAGGACGCGCAGGAGAGGAATCGGCCGTTCTTCCCGAATCGATAGCTCGTTCGGCTGCCGCACTTCGGACAGGCGTAGATGGCCGGCTCGATGTCCGCCTTGGCGTGGGTCATCGTCGCGCCGGCCTTCTCGAGGGCGTCGTTGAACTCGCCGTAGAAGCCCCGGAGCATCGCCTTCCAGTCGGTGTGGGCCTCCTCGATCTTGTCGAGCTCATCCTCCATCGAGCGGGTGTAGCCGATGTCCATGAGCTTGGGGAAACCCTCGATCAGCTTGTCGGTGACGACCTCGCCAAGATGGGTAGCGAAATAGCGGCGCTCGCGCTGTTCAACATATTTGCGATCCTCGATCGTGCGAAGAATCGCGGCGTAGGTCGACGGCCGTCCGATGCCCTGCTTCTCGAGCTCGCGAATGAGCGAGGCTTCGTTATATCGTGGCGGCGGCGAACCGAACTTCTGCACCGCTCCGAGGAAGAATGGGGCGACGGTCTGACCCTTGTCGAGCTTCGGCAGCGTCGGTTCGTTCTCGACGCTCGGGGCGCCCTGCACGCGATAGAAGCCGTCGAAGACGAGGACGCGGCCGGTTGCGCGAAGCACCGCGCCGGTCGGGCGATCGGATCGGCGCATGGTGACGGCGGTGGCGTCGAACTCCGCCGAGGTCATCTGGCATCCGACGAAGCGATTCCAGATCAGGCGATAGAGCTTGAGTTGCTCTTCGGTGAGCGAATCCTCGAGCGATTCCGGGGTGCGGCGCACATCGGTCGGGCGGATCGCCTCGTGGGCCTCCTGCGCAGCCTTGTTCGTCGAGCCGAAGAAATTGGGCTTCTCGGGGAGGTAGGTTGCGCCGAATCGACTTGCGATGTAGTCGCGGGCCATGCCGAGCGCTTCGCCCGAGAGGTGCGTCGAGTCGGTACGCATGTAGGTGATGAGGCCGACCTGGCCCTCACCGGCGACCGAGACGCCCTCGTAGAGACCTTGGGCGACGCGCATCGTGCGATCGGCGCCGAAGCCGAGATAGCTCGATGCGGCCTGCTGGAGCGTGCTCGTGATGAAGGGGGCGTTCGGACGGGTCGAGGTGCGCTTGGTCTCGATCGACTCGATCGCGTAGCGGGTGTTCGGATCGACCGCGCCATCGACGAAACGCTTGGTTTTCGCAGGGCCCTTGCCATCGGGATCGGGTTGGGCGCGGGTGCGCACATCGACCAGCCCCACGGCCTCGGCGACGCGCGTGACCTCGGCGCTCAGGTCGCGCGGCGCGTTCGCCGGGCAGCCGAGCTCGAAGGGCTTGCCGCCCAGCTCGACGAGTTCCGCGCGGATCGCCTCGCGCTCCGCGAGCCATTGGTTCTGGGCCTTCTGCGTGGGCGGATTGCCCTTCGCATCGCGCTCCGCAAGAAAGGAGCTCCACGCCGGTCCGTGGGCCTTCGCCTTCGCCGGATCGCTCAGGCGAGCGGAGATCTCCCAGCTTTCATCAGGGACGAAGGCGTCGATCTCGCGTTCGCGCTCGACGACGAGCCGAACCGCGACCGACTGCACGCGCCCGGCGGAAAGGCCGCGGGCGACCTTCTTCCACAGGAGCGGCGAGACCTGATAGCCGACGACGCGATCGACGATGCGGCGAGCCTGCTGGGCGTTCACCTTGTAGAGGTCGATCGGATGGGGATGTTCGAAGGCTCGCTGGATTTCGGTGCGGGTGATCGCGTTGAAGATCACCCGCTTCGCCCGCGTCGGTTCCACGCCGAGCACATTCGCAAGGTGCCAGGCGATCGCCTCGCCCTCGCGGTCAAGATCGGTTGCGAACCAGACATCCGAGGCCCGCTTCGCCGCCGCCCGCAGGTCGGCGACCGTCTTCTTCTTTTCCGGCAGGATGTCGTACTGCGGCTCGAAGTCATTCTCGAGGTCGACCCCGGGAACGGGCTGCTTCGAGCCCTTCGGGGCCTTCGCCGGAAGATCCCGGACATGGCCGACGGATGCCATCACCTGGAAGTCGCCGCCGAGGTACTTGTTGATGGTCTTCGCCTTCGCCGGGCTCTCGACGATGACGAGCTGCTTCCCACCCGGCGTTCCGAAGGCCTTCCCGCTGCCGCTCCCGGGGATTTCGCTCCCCTCCGCAGCGCCGCGCGTGGACTTGCGGGCACCGGTTGAGCGCGTGGTGGATGGCTCCTTGGCGGCGGTCGAGCGACCGGTGGAGGCCTTGCTGCGGGATGTTCGGCTTGGGGGTTTCGCCATGGTGGAGCCCCAGCCGATGTCGGTCCGCAGGGGGGGCGAGATTGAAACCACGAGGCGGGCAATGCGTCAAGCCCGGTGGCGATTGAGTGGCGATTGGGCGGCGATTGGCGAGCCGCCGGGGCCAAGCTGGTGCCAAGCTGGTGCCAAGCTGGGGCCAAGCTGGTGCCAATTGGGGGCCAGTTGGGGCCTTCGCCTCATTCAGAGGCTGGCGCGGCTGTGGTCGGAGCTTGCTGCCCGATCCCCGCCCTCATCCCCGCACTCATCCCCGCACTCATCCCCGCCCTTATCCATAACGCGACCCGCTCGGGCCAGACCGACTCTGGCTCCGTCGCCGCGTCGAGCCAGAGGGCATTCGGAATCCCCCGGAAGCGCCGCAGCCAGGTCCGCTGCTGCTTGCCGTAGCGTCGGGTCCGGATCTTCGTCCGTTCGACCGCCTCCTCGAAGGTGATCGCGCCACGCCGAAACGCCATCACCTCTTCATAGCCGACCGCTTCGCTCGCCTGGCGACCGAGACCGCGCTCGGCGAGGCGGTCGACCTCGTCGAGCAGGCCGCCGTCGAACATCTGCCGAACCCGTGCGTTCATCCGTCGATTGATCGCCTCGACCGGCCACTCAAGGCCGATGACGAGCGCATCGGGGCGGACCTTGGAGCGGAGATCCTCGGACCACTGCGTCTGGAACGCGCTGAGCGGCTGTCCGCTGAGCCGGAAGACCTCGATCGCCCGCACCGTGCGCCGCCGGTCGTTGGGATGGATGCGTGCGGCGGCGCGCGGATCGACGGCGAGCAGCTCGGCCCGCAGCGCCTCGATCGGCGTCGCGTCGAGCGCTGCCCGGAGTGCCGGATCCGGTTCCGGTCCGTCGAAGAGCCCCTCGAGGAGCGCCCGCACATAGAGATTCGTGCCTCCGACGACGATCGGCAGGCGGCCGCGGCTGCGAATCGCGGCGATCGCCTCGTTCGCCCGATCGAGCCAATCATCGACGGTGAAGCCATCCTCGCTCGGATCGGCGATGTCGATGAGGTGGTGCGGGACGCCTCGGCGCTCGGCGAGCGAGGGCTTGGCGGTGCCGATGTCCATCCCGCGATAGACCTGCATCGAGTCTGCGGAAACGCACTCGCCGCCGAGTCGGAGGGCCAGTTCGATCGAGAGCGAGGTCTTGCCGCCCGCGGTCGGGCCGACGATGACGACGACCGGCTGTTCGGTTGGTGCGTGCGAGGGGGCGCTCGGGGGCTGGGCGGTCATCGTGTCGAACTCGGCGCTCTGCGTCGTCGAAGCGTACCCAACGCCGCGACCCGCTCCCCGTATCATCTTCCTCGCCATGCGGAAGAAGACCATTGAACACGTGGATGTGCGCGGCAAGCGCGTTCTGGTGCGCGTCGATTTCAATGTCCCGCTCGACGATGCGGGGGCGATCACCGACGATCGGCGGATCCGGCTCTCGCTGCCGACGCTCCGCTCGGTCCTCGCGCGCGGCGGGAAGCTCATCCTCATGAGCCACCTCGGTCGGCCGGAGGGCAAGGGCTTCGAGCCGGACGGCACGCTGAAGCCCGTCGCGGAGCGGCTTCGCGAGCTGCTCGGTTCGGACGCGCCGCATGGCGTGCAGTTTCCTTCGAACGATCCCGTGGACGATGCCGCCGCGAAGGCCGTCGCGGCGCTCCCGGACCGTGGGGTGCTTCTCCTGGACAACCTTCGATTCGCGAAGGGCGAGAAGAAGGGCGACGCCGGTTTCGCGGCAAAGCTCGCCGCCTATGGCGACATCTACTGCAACGACGCCTTCGGCACCTCGCACCGCGCCGACGCCAGCATGTACGCCGTCCCGATGGCGATGCGCGGCGCGACGCCCGCGAAGCCCTGTGTCGCCGGATTTCTTCTCGCCGCCGAACTCGAGTACCTCATGCAGCGGCTCGATGCTCCGAAGCGGCCCTTCGTCGCGATTCTGGGCGGTGCGAAGATCGCCGACAAGCTTGCCGCGATCGCCAACCTCATGGCCAAGGTCGACACGCTCATCGTCGGCGGAGCGATGGCCTACACCCTCCTCAAGGCCCAGGGGGTCGCGGTCGGATCGAGTTTGGTGCAGAACGACTTCATCGCCGAAGCCGAGCGGATTTTGGCGACGGCGAAGCAGGCGGGCGGCGGCGGCGGGGGATGTCAGATTCTCCTCCCCGTCGACCATGTCTGCGGTCAGAAGCTGGAGGCGGGCACCCCGACGCGAACGGTGACCGGGGCGATCCCGGAGGGGTGGATGGGGCTCGATATCGGGCCGGCGACGATCGAACGCTTCGCCAGCGCGATTCGCTCGGCGGGCACCGTGGTCTGGAACGGCCCGATGGGTGCGTTCGAGACGAAGCCCTTCGATGCGGGCACCCGTGCGGTCGGGGCCGCCGCTGCCGCCGCGACCGCGGGCGGGACCGTGACCATCGCCGGTGGGGGAGACACCGCCGCGAGCCTCGAGGAGTTCGGCCTTGCCGAGCGATTCAGCCATGTCTCGACCGGCGGCGGGGCCAGCCTCGAAGTGCTCGAGGGGAAGCATCTGGTCTGCCTGGACGCCCTCGACGACGCGCGCTGAGGTCATCGCCCGCGCTGAGGTCATCGCGGTCGGTCGCTCGGCGGATGAAAGAATGCGCGAACCCGATCGAAACGCGGGCATATCGAACGGGGGCCTCGTGTCAGGTGGTCCGCCCATGGCAAGCCCGTTGGCAACCCCATTGGCAACCCCGTTGGTCGTTGGAATCGCGGCGGCCAAGACGCTGCGTCAAACGGGGGCGAGGCCGTATAGTGTCGAATCGAACTCCGCTGGCTCGACAGGCCTCCTTGGCGACGCTGGCAACCGTTGGACGGACGAACCACCCATGCCCATCTCGACCATTGGATCCCTCGCGGCCCGCTCCCTGGCGGTGCTCGTCGCTCTCCTGATCGCGATCACCGCCGTTTCGACGGCTTCCGTCGCCCACGCCCAGGATGACAAGAAGAAGCTTCGGTGGGGTGACGATGCCCCCGAACTCGAGGCCGATTGGCTGTCGGACATTCGCCCGGACTTCAAGGATGGGGTCGTCTACCTCGTCCTCTTCTGGAGCGATGACTCGGTCGCCTCGAAGAAGGCCCTCCTGCAGCTCTGGGAGCTTGAGGAGCGCTACTCGGGGCAGGTCGGCATCGTGCTGATGGTCAACGAGAAGCTCTCGGAGCTCGAAGGCTATCTCGATGCCCGCGGCATCAAGCACGGCGGCGTCCCGATCGGCGCTGACAAGAACAAGTCCTCGTGGAACAAGTGGATGACCGCCTCCGGTCAGAAGTCGAACCTGGCGATCTTCATCGTCAACGGCGACAAGAAGGTCGTCTGGGGCGGCGATCCGGGCGACCCCGATCTCCTTCGGGTGCTCCCGCGAGTCCTGATCGACCGCTACGACCCGGTCGCCGAAGCGAAGGCCCAGCCCGCTCTCGATGCGGCTCGCCGCGCCGGCAAGATTCGCAACTACCGCGATTCCTACCTGCACTACGACACCGCGATCTCGGTCAACCCGCGGCTCTTCTCCGACATCGCCCTCGAGAAGTACAAGTTCATGGTCACCGATGCCCGCGATCCGCAGGCTGGGGCGACCTACGGCAAGTCGCTGCTCGAGACCTACGCCGATGACGGCTCGGCCCTCATCGACCTCGCCAACATGATCGTCTCCGATCCCGACATCAAGGAGCGGGACACGGAGCTTGCCGATGCAGCGGTGAAGCGCATGCTCGCCCTCTCCGCTCCCTCGCCGCGACCGACCGATCCGAGCCTCCTCAGCCGCTACGCGGCCTTCCAGTTCGCGACGGGCAAGGTGCGCGAGGCCGTCGACAGCCAGATGGAAGCGTGGATGGTTGCTCCCGAGTCGGCGAAGTCCTCGTACAAGATCAAGCTCGATCAGTACCGCAACGCCCTGAAGACCCAGAATGCCGGTGGGGCCGGCGGCGCCGGCGCGAAGCGCTGACGCGGGCACCGGACGCTTCGCCTCCGCGGAGCGAACGAACGACTGTTCGGGGCGCGGCCACTCGCCGCGCCCCTTTTTTTCGTCTGCGGCGGCAAGCGAGCGTTTGGGCTGTAGTATCCGCGAGATGCTCACCGCACCGTCGAAGGATCTGCTCCTCCGGCCGCATCGGCTTCCGCTCATCGCTCCGAGCATCCTCAGCGCCGACTTCACGCGGCTTGGCGAGGAATGCCGCGCGGTCCTCGCCGCCGGAGGCGATCTCCTCCATGTCGATGTGATGGACGGTCATTTCGCGCCGAACCTCTCGATGGGTCCGGCCATCTGCGCCGCCGCCCGACGGGCCTGTCCCGATGCGTTTCTCGATGTGCACCTGATGGTCACCGATCCGGCGGCCTTCATCGAGCCCTTTCGCAAGGCCGGCGCCGATCACTGCACGATCCATGTCGAGGTCCTCGACGATCCGCGTCCGCTCGCCGATCGCATCCGCCAGCTCGGAATGACCGCTGGTCTTGCCTTCAATCCCGACACGCCGGCCGAGCGCGTCGAGCCCTTCGCCGAGGCCTTCGACCTCCTCCTCTGCATGAGCGTCTTTCCCGGCTTCTCCGGACAGCGCTTCATTCCCTCGGTGCTCCCGAAGTGCGCTCGCCTCAGCGCGTCGCTGCGGCCGGATCAGCGACTCCAGATCGATGGCGGCGTCGCCGAGGAGACCGTCGCCGGCTGTCGCGACGCCGGCTGCGATGTGCTCGTCGCGGCGACGGCGATCTACGGTCGACCTGACTACCGCGCCGCGATCCGTCTCTTGCGGGAGGGAGCGATCGAGGGCTGACGCAGCCGCTGGCGCGGTCATCCGGACGGACCGATTCGGAGTGTTACACTCCGCGAGCGAAACGCCCCGCTGCGAGCACGCTCGAGCGATCGCCGCTCGGCCAATCCACCTTCCACCATGACGAGCCTTCCGAACACCGCAGCGCCTCTCGCCGGACCGGCGAACCCGCCCAATGGTGCTGGTGTCGGTGCTGGTGTCGGTGCAGAAGGCGCGTCAGCGGGCGACGAGGCGGTGCCCGAGAAGAAGGGTGTCCCGGAAGGGCTTTGGATCAAGTGTCCGGGCTGCGCCGAGACGGTCTTCAAGAAGTCGGTCGAGGCCAACCTCCATGTCTGCCCGAAGTGCCAGCACCACATGCGGGTGAGCGGTCGGCAGCGCGTCGAGCAACTCACCGACCCCGGCTCCTTCGAGCCCTTCAATCAGGACATGTCGCCGGCGGATCCGCTCGGTTTCGTCGACGAGAAGCCCTACATCCAGCGGATTCGGGACACGCAGAAGAAGACCGGCGAGAACGACGCGGTCCATTCGGGCTACGGGTTCATCAAGGGCCGCAAGGTGGTGCTCGCGGCGATGGACTTCAAGTTCTTCGGCGGTTCGATGGGATCGGTCGTCGGCGAGAAGATCACCCAGTCGATCGAGCGTGCCACCGACGCGAACCTCCCGCTCGTCATCGTGAGCTGTTCCGGCGGCGCCCGCATGCAGGAGTCGGGCTTCTCGCTCATGCAGATGGCCAAGACGAGCGCTGCCCTCGCCCGGCTCCACGAATCGAAGGGGCTCTACATCTCGGTGCTCGCCGATCCGACCACCGGTGGCGTCACCGCGAGCTTCGCGATGCTGGGCGATGTGATTTTCGCCGAGCCGAAGGCCCTCATCGGTTTCGCCGGTCCGCGGGTGATCGCCCAGACGATTCGCCAGGAGCTGCCCCCCGGCTTCCAGACCTCGGAGTTCCTCCTCGATGCCGGCTTCGTCGACCGCATCGTGCACCGCAAGGATCTCCGCAGTGAGATCAGCCGCGTCATCGACTACGCGGGCAAGTGATTCCAACTGAATTGATTCCAGGTGAGGCTCCCATGGGACCGTGCCGCGACTGGAGCCTGATGCACCGCGAAGGGACGCCGAGCTGATGGCGAGCGAGGAGAAGACACCCGCGTCGGTGCCGGCGTGGAAAGCGTGGAAGGTCGCTTGCCTGTCGCTGCTCTCGGCGATCGCCTTCACGCTGATGTGGCCACCCTTTGACCTCTGGTGGCTCGCCATCGTCGCGTTGGTGCCCTTGGCGCTCGCGGCCCAGATGGTCGGTCGGGCGGAGCGCGACGGCGCGCGACGACCGCGGCGCCGCGACCACCTCGTCTTCGCCCTCGCGATCGGCCTGCCGCAGTTCCTTCCCTGGTCCTTCGTCCACGCATGGATGGTGCAGCTCACCCCGCCGGGGATGGTGCTGCTGAACGGCTACTGCGTCCTGTACACGCTTCTCGCTGCATGTCTCCTGCGGCGCACGGAGCGGGGCGAGCGCTTCGCCGCCTGGCCGACCGTCCTGCTCCTCCCGATCATCTGGACGGGCAGCGAGTTTCTTCGCACGCTCGTCGTCCTTGGCGGCTACCCCTGGTATCCGCTCGGCCTCGCCCTGGCGGGCCCCGATGACGCGAGCGGCTGGTCTGCGCTGAGCGCGTCGGTGATCGGCGTGCATGGCCTCTCCACCATCGCCGCGGTCGTGAGCGGAGCGGTCGTCGATGTGCTGCGAAGCTGGCAGGGCAGGCGTTCGCTTCGGTTCGGTCTCGTCAGCGCCGGCGCAGCGGCCGCGGCGTTCGCCCTGCACGCGGGATTCGGATTCTGGACCCTCGCTCGGACCGAGACCGGTCCCTCGACGACGGTGCTCGTCGTGCAGACCGATCTCTCCGTCTCGAACAAGATCGCCTGGTCGCGCGAGGATCAGGAGCGCGATGTCATTCGCTACATGCAGGCCACCGAGCGGGGGCTGCGGGATGCTGCCGCCGCTGGCGAACGGATCGATCTCGTCGCCTGGCCTGAGACGATGGTCCCCGGATTCGGGCTCGAGGTCGAGACGATCGCGATGCTCGTGAAGGGTGGCTACTACCCGGGTTCTGCCTACGCCGATGCGTTCGCCTCGCTCCAGGAGCGGATGGGCATTCCCCTCGTCGTCGGGGCGCCGGTCTATCTCGGGCTGCGGCCCGATGAGGCCAACCAGCGCTGGCAGTGGGACCGGCACCACAACAGTGCCTACCTGATCGACGGGCCGCCGCCCTACGAGCGCTACGACAAGCTCGTCCTCACGCCGATGGGGGAGGAGATGCCGCTCATCTCGCGCTGGCAGTGGCTTGAGGAGCAGCTTCTCGCCCTCGGCGCCCCGGGGATGACCTTTGATCTCGAAGCGGGGGAGGGGCCGGTGCGCTTCGCGGTGCCCTGGCGGAGCGCCGGTCCTGAGGCGAGCCGCTCCCTGCGCTTCGTCACGCCGATCTGCTTTGAGGACACCGTCGGACCGCTCTGTCGCGAGCTCGGCTACGAGGGAGGCGAACGGGTCGCCGACCTGATGGTCAACCTGAGCAACGATGGCTGGTTCGGCTGGAGTCTCGCCGGACGACGCCACCATGTCCTGCATGCCCGTATGCGAGCGATCGAGCTGGGCATGCCGATGATCCGTTCGGCCAACACCGGTGACAGCGTTGCGATCGAATGGAACGGCCGGATCAGCGACCGGATCGGACCGGTCGAGCGCGACGGTCGGCCGGTCCCGGCGATCGGGACCGGTACGCTGGTGAAGCCGCTCTCGGTCGCGACGCTCGAGGGCTCGACGATCTACGGCCGCGTCGGCGAGCTCTGGTCCTGGGTCATGCTCGCAGCGCTCGCCGGCGTGGTCTGGCTCGGAGGCCGAGTGAGGCGACCGGCCGACGCTGGATGACGACGACGACGAAAGACTCGGCCTAAGGACTCGGCCAAAGGACTGGGCCCTCAGACCGCTCGTGACCGGTGTCACCGACCCGAAACCCAACTAGAACTCCAGACTCCCGCATCGAGAAAGGACGCTCGCATGACTCTCTCCCGGAACGCTTCCCCGAAGGCTGACAGTCCTCTTGCCAGGAGCCATGCTCCGCTCGCCTTCGCCCTCCTCGCCGCACTTCCGCTCACGGCCTGCGGACCCACCGAGCAGGCCACGAGTGAAGGGGCAAGCGCTCCGTGGAGTACGCGCTCCCAGTCGACGACCACCGCCGCGGGCGCGCCGTCGATGCACCTCGACACCGACGCTTCGCGCGACCCGGTGCTCGCCCGACCCGCACCGCGCGATACGCAGCGGATCGCCGCCGTCGCCGCCGATCCGCAGACCCTGCGCACCCAAGCGATCGAGGTTGTCCGTACCGCGTCAGGCTCGTCGTCGGCGCTCCTGCGAGCCCATGCGATCGAAGCGCTCGGGAGCACCCCCAAGGAGTTCGACAGCATCGTCGGCCGCGGACTCGTCGATGAGAATCGCGGCGTGCGCTTCGTCGCCGCGATGTCGATCGCCAAGGCCAAGCGCCGCGAACTCGTCCATCTCGTCGAGCCGCTTCTCACCGACGACTCGCTCTCGGTGCGAGCGGCGGCTCTCGCGGCGTTGGCGACCTGCGGCCGTCGCCCCGATCTCACGCCGCTGGCCGCGATGGTGCGAGCCGATGATCCCGAGGTCCGCGCCAATGCCTATCTCGCCCTTGGCGTGATCGGCCCCGAACTTGGCGGCGCGTCGGCGATCCCGATGGTGCGCGAGTCGGTGGGGCAGGGGCTTCCGCTCGCCGACACCGCCCGCGTCAAGGTCATCGAGCTTCAGGCCGCGGAGTGTCTCGTGCGACTCGGTCGCTCGGAGGAGATCGAGCCCATTCGGGCAGCGCTCTTCGCTCCGCCGGAGCAAGCTGAGGTCACCGCCCTCGCCTGCCAGATCATCGGTCGCCTGAAGGATGGTCGGTCGCGACCGATGCTCGAGCGGTTGGTCGAGGCGGACGGGACTTCGGCGCGCCCGAACGAGATTCGGCTCATCGCCCTTGAGGCCCTGGCTCGCCTCGGAGTCGATCCCACCCGGATCGTTCCCGTCGCGAGCAGCTTCCTCGCGTCGCGCCAGTCATCGCAGCGGGCTCAGGCTGCGATGGCGATCGGGGCGAGCGGGGATCCCTCCTCCCTCGGCTTCGTCGCCCCGCTGCTCGAGGATCCCGATCCGATCGTGCGCGTCGCCGCTGCAGCGGCGATTCTCGAGGCGACCTCGACCGCGCGATGACCTTAGACCGCGCGATGACCCCGACCGCGCGATGACCCGTCCGGCGGGCTGCACTGGCGTGCATGGGGTCTCCCTCGGGTGGACTCCTGACGGTTGCCGCCCGCACAGAGCGAGGCACATGCTCGACCCCTCGACTTTGATGCAGAGAAGCGTGTGCGCAGCGTTGACACCGTTTCCGGACACGGTTACAAACCTCGGTTCTGGATTCAGTTCGGTTCGCGCTGAGCTTCGAGCCGATCCTTCGCTTCCGTCCCCTTCTTCTCGCGGCCCCGCTGGCGTTCCTGTTGGCCTTATCGCCGGCCTCCAAGCGGGCCTATCTGAGGTACGACCCCCGTGCACGTCCTGACGAAGATTTTCATCGTGCTGGTGACGCTTCTGGCCTTGGCCATCGTGCCGCTGGTCGCCGTCCACGCGACGAACGAAGGCAAGTACAAGCAGCTCTGGATGAACGAAGAGGCTGCGGCCGCGAGCGCGAACGCGAAGGCCGCGACCCTTGAGGCCCAGAAGGCAGCGGCCGAGACCGCTCTCGCCAACCAGATCACCGAGCTCAACACGGTCATCGCCGGCCTCCGCAAGGAAGCCGACCTGAAGGGTGCGGAGATCCGCAAGCTTCAGGCGGACCTCAAGTCCTCGGCCGGACTCCAGGCGAGCATCAACTCGAACCTTGAGATCATGGCCCAGTCGGGCAAGCAGGCCGTGACCACGAACGAGGCCCTCGTTCGCGAAGTCCGCGACCTCCGCGAGAAGGTCATCCTTGCCGAGAAGACGGTCATCGAGCTCGATCAGACCGTGAGCACGCTTCAGGCGCAGCTCGATGTCGCCGACGCAGCCCGCAAGGCTGTTCAGGAAGAGCTCCAGAAGGTTCGTGAGGAGAAGGTCGCCGCGATCTCCGAGAGCGCGAAGTACCGGGCGATGTTCGGCGAGCTGCCCGCCGCCGTCGGCGTCACTGCGATCAGCGAGGAGTCGGGCCGCGTGCCCGCCGACCGCGATCTCTCCGCAACCGTCCTCACCGTCTCGAATGTGAACGGCCAGACCCTCGTTGAGGTGAACGCCGGTGCTCGCGACGGGATCAAGGAAGGTTGGACGCTGGTCGTTTCCGATGGCGGCACCTATGTCGCCGACATCCGGATCATCAAGGTCGATGTGAACCGGGCCACCGGCATCGCCAAGTTCGTGAACGCCGGTCAGACGATCTCCGTCGGCCAGCGTGCCGTCGCCCGTCGCGGCGAGTGAGTCTGCCTCCTTCCCTTCAGCCAGGCCCTACGGAGGAGTACCGATGAGTCAGATGAACATGCGGCGAGCCGGCGGCGACATGGATGTGTACACGGCTCTGCTCGCTGCCGCGGCCGTGGTCTTGGTGATGGGCGTGATCGCGCTCGTGCTTGCCAACACCGACCACTCGAAGTCGAGCCGGAATCCGCAGGGCGGCCCCTTCACCGTGATCAACGGCTGATTGCCCGCTTTCCGTCTTGTGAGGGCTCCTCCGAGCCCAACGAGCGGATGGCTGGAAGAGGCTGCGGCTCGGTCGCGGACCGGTTGGTGCCGCTTCCGACGAGAATCCCGTCCAGAATCGAGATCGGCCCGCGCTGAGTGGGCCGATCTCGCTTATTGTGCCGATGAGCGGATAGTTTTCGGACCGCTGGGGCTGCGCCGCGGCCCCACGCCGTTCGATGCGAGCCGGCCGGTCGGCGGTGACCGCTCGGGCCCGTTTCCTCATACGCCAGGCGCCGCGGCTTTCGCGGCGGGGATGGAGTCGACCTCGGTGTTCGCCCTCGACAGGTTGCTCGGTTGGTTCAGCGTCGATATGGGAATCGACCTCGGTACCTGCAACACACTCGTGTGCGTGCGGGGGGAAGGCATCGTCCTGAACGAGCCTTCCGTGGTCGCCGTGCGCAAGGGCACGACCCATGTGCTCAACAACGGCACCGCCGTGGGTTGGGCCGCCAAGGAGATGCTCGGCAAGACGCCCGGTTCGATCTCCGCGATCCGCCCGATGAAGGATGGCGTCATCGCCGACTTCCAGATCACCGAGGCGATGCTTTCCTACTTCATCAACAAGGTGAACGGAAAGAGCCGCATCGTCGGCCCGCGCGTCGTCATCGCCGTGCCCGCTGGCATCACCGCGGTCGAGCGGCAGGCGGTCAAGCAGAGCGCCCAGCGCGCCGGCGCCCGCACCGTCTTCACGCTCGAAGAGCCATTCGCGGCTGCGCTTGGCGCTGGACTTCCGGTCGCTGAGGCGACCGCGAGCATGATCGTCGACATCGGCGGCGGTACGACGGATATCGCGATCATCTCGCTTGCCGACATCGCCGCGTGCGAGTCGGTGCGCGTCGCCGGTGACGATTTCGATGAGGCGATCATCGACTACATGAAGAAGGCCTACAGCCTCACCATCGGCGAGCAGACCGCCGAGCGGATCAAGGTCGAGATCGGTAGCGCAGCCCCGATCGGCGAGACGCTGACGATGGATGTGCGCGGCCGTGACATGGTCTCCGGGCTTCCCCGCAAGACCGTCGTGACGAGCGATGAGATTCGCGAGTGCCTCCAGGAACCGATCTCCGCGATCACCGAGGCGGTGCTGCGCACGCTCGAGAGCGCCGAGCCGGAACTCGCCGCCGACCTCGTCGACAACGGCATTTTGCTCGCGGGCGGCGGTGCGCTTCTTCGCGGCATCGATCGCGTCATCTCGAACGCCACGGGCCTCGAGACGAAGATCGCGGATGACCCGCTCACCTGCGTCGCTCGCGGCACCAGCATGTTCCTCGAGAACCTTGAGAGCTGGAAGCAAGTGCTTGACGGTGAGGAGGGCGAGTCCTGATCGGCCTCGCTGAAGCGCTCCATGTCGCGCGGTGAACGCCGATCGATCGTGCGGACGCGGACGCCCTCGACGCTGCGGGCGTGGCTGCTCGCGCTCGGTCTGATGCTCGTGCTCTCGCTTCTGCCGGCGCGCTGGCTGGTTGGTTGGACCGCCGAGGTGGCGGACTTCGCGAATGTCGCGCTCACGCCGTCGAAGCACGCCCTCAGTTCCATCCGCCATTGGCTTCGTCCGGTGCCCGATCCGATCGACGCAGCTCCCGAGGCGGTACGGGAACTCGAGGAGCAGCTCGAACTCGCCCGTCGCTATTACAAGGGCCTCGAAATCGAACGGGAGATGCTCCTTGAGCGCATTGCCCTCCTTGAGCAGGCGAAGCGCCGCTCCGGCGCCGGCGAGGCGACCCGCACGCTCTTCGGCACGGTGGTCGGGACGACGCCGCCCTCGGCCCGTTCGGCGGGATCGCTGCAACTGAACATCGGTGCGATGCACACGGTCATGCCCGGGATGATCGCGACCTGGGAAGGGGACATCTTCGTCGGGCGCGTCGCCGAGAGCGTGCAGCGATTTTCCTCGTCGGTGATTCCCTCCACGGCGCTGCCGGGCTTCACGGTGCAGTTCTTCCCGCCCGATCGGAATCTCAGCGCCCGCGATGCCCCGCGCGGCGTGCTCGCGAGTCGCGGCGGGCTTGCCGGCGCCGGCGGCGCATGGACCGTCGATCTCACCCAGCCGGGCGATGTGGCCGTCGGCTGGGTCGTCCTCGTCGCCGAGGAGCGCTGGCCGCGGGCGTCGCTTGGCCTGCGCGTCGGTCTCGTCGAGTCGGTGCAGGTGCGCGATGACGCTCCCCTCATGCGCCGAATCACCGTGCAGCCCTTCGTCGATCCCTTCCGCGTCTCGCATGTCGTCCTGACCGATGAGCGCGGGTTCGACGAGTCCGCGGACATGTCGGCCGGCGGCGGAGGCACCCGATGAAGTGGTGGGCCTTCATTCCGCTTCTCCTGATCGCGGTGGTCGTCGACACGAGTCTCGCGCCGGTGCTCGCCATCGGTCCAGTCGAGCCGATGGCCACCCCCTCGCTCATCGTCCTCGTCGCGATGTACGCCCAGCGTCAGACCGCCCTCTGGGCAGCGCTCATCGCCGGCATCATCGTCGACCTCAACACGCCAGCGCTCTTCGACGGCGTCCGTCCCTATGTCCTCATCGGGCCAAGTGCGCTCGCCTTCGTGCTCGGCGCAGCGATCGTCCTGCCGATGCGCTCGATGGTCGTCCGCCGCAATCCGCTCGCCTTCGGCGTTCTCGTCATCCTCTTCTGCCTCGGTGCGATGCTCCTGACGACGGCGATCTACTCGATCCGTTCCTGGTACGCCGGCACGATGCCGCCGTGGCTGCCTGAGGGCAGGGCCCTCGGCTGGATGGGCCTCGAGGCGCTGAAGGCCATCTCCTCCGGCTGCCTCGGCGTGGTGCTCGCCTGGCCGCTTCAGAAGCTGACCGGCGTGCTGGGCTTCGCAGGGAACGCGCCGTGGTCGTCGCGCCGCGGCTGAGAGCGGCCCGGGAAATTCATCTCCTCTGCGACTGTTCCGTATCTGAAGGCGGCCCGAGGGCTCTTCCCCTTCGTGCCCACCGCACCCACGAATGCGGGGGCACATGAGGCCCTGGCAGGGGGTTCCGCCTCTGCCTGATATCGCTGGTCGTCCAGCGTGGCCCCCCCGACCACACCGTTCGTTCGTTGCAATCGCCCCCGCACCGCGTGGGGGAGACGAGCGGGCTGTCTCACGCACACCGCCAGAGTAGACCAAGAGTTCTCCATGACCCACACCCGCATCGCCTCCACTCGTTCGCTCCTCTCCGTTGGGGCCTTCTCGCTCGCCGCCTTCCTCGCCGCCTCGTCGCACGGCCAGCTCGTCGTTGACTCGACGGTGACCGCAGCCACCGGTCCAAGCCCGAGCGGCGCCACCGCCGGCGACTTCAACGGTGATGGCATCACTGATCTCGCCGTCACGGTCGACGCTCCCGATCGCATCCAGTTCCTCGTTGGCAACGGCGTCGGCGGCTATGCGGCCGGCCCGGTCATCCTGCTCGGCAATGGCGTCGGCGCGGGTGAACTCATCGCCGCGGACATCGATGCCGATGGCGATCAGGATCTCGCGGTCGCTCTCAAGAACCTCAGCGCTGTCCGCATCTATAGCAATCTCGGCGCTGGCGTCTTCTCGATGGTCGGCACCTACACGACCGGTGAAGATAGCCAAGGCTTCGACACCGGCGATGTCGACGGTGACGGTGACATCGACTTCGGTGTTGCCAACAGCGGTGACAGCACGGCGAGCGTTCTCTTCAACAACGGCGCCGCTGGCTTCTCCGTCGTGACCTTCGCCGCTGGCGATGACACCCGTGGCGTTGCCTTCCTGAACCTTGACGGCGACGCTGACCTCGACCTCGCGGTTGCCTCGCACGACGACCGGACCGTCCGCGTCTTCACCACGAATCGCGGCTCTTTCGCCGCTTTCGCGACGCTGAATGTGCCGGCGACCGTGCGCCCGTCGGGCATCGACGCCGCGGACTTCAACGGCGACGGCCAGGCTGACATCGTCGTGGCTGCAAGCGGCAACACCGCGAACTTCGCGACGATCTTCACCCGCACTGGCGCGACCTTCAGCGTTCCGACCAACTACGCGACCGGCGGCATCGACACCTCGAATGTCGTCGCCGCGGATCTCGATTGCGATGCGGACATCGATCTTGCCCTCATCAATCCGACGAGCAACACGATGTCGGTGCTCACGAACGGCGGAAACGGCGTCTTCGGACCGGCCGCGATCTTCGCGACCGGAACCGATCCGACCGCGATGGCCGGTGCCGATGTGGACGGTGACGGCGACATGGATCTCCTCGTCACGAACCAGGCCTCGAACTCCGTGACCATCTACGAGAACGCGTGCGCGATCGTGCCCGTCTGCGGCAACGGCATCTGCGAGCCGGGCGAAGGCCCGGACTGCGTCGACTGCATCCCGGCGAACCCCGCTGACCTCAACGGCGACGGCGCCGTCGGGGCGGACGACCTCGCGATCCTCCTCGGCTCGTGGGGCGCCTGCGTCGGCTGCCCGGCTGACTTCGACGGCAACGGTTCGGTCGACGGCGCGGATCTCGCGACGATCCTCGGAGCGTGGAACTGAGCCAATCAGGCCGAGCGATTGGCCGAGCGATGGGCCGAGCGATGAGCTGGTTGAGGGGAGTCAACAAGCTCGTCGCTGACCTCAGCCACGACGAAGAGAAGGACCCGCCCGCCCGCAGTGACCCTGCGAGGCGGGCGGGTCTGTCGCCTATACTCGCGACTTCCCATGGCGATCCCGTCCGAAGCCCCTTCCAAAGACCAGCCGCGTGACGCGCCGGGTGCCTCTGGCGATCCGGCTCTGGCGACCGGCGGCAACGAGGCGTGGACCGACGAACTGCTCGCGTCGAACCCGCATCAGAGGGGCGATAAGGCGGACCGCGTCCAGGCGATGTTCGCGGCCATCGCCCACCGCTACGACCTCAACAATCGACTGCACTCCTTCGGCCTCGATCAGCGGTGGCGGAAGCGGGCGGTCCGACTCGCCCGGGTCGAGCCCTCCACGGATGTCGTCGACATCGCCTGCGGGACCGGCGACCTCACCGAGGCCTTCGCCGACGCCGGCGTCCGGAGCGTGCTCGGCGTCGACTACACGCCCCAGATGCTCGATATCGCCCGGTTGAAGTCCGCCCGGCGGCAGGCGAAGGGGCCCCAGCCGACCTATCGCACCGGCGATGCCACCCGCCTCGACCTGCCCGATGGCTTCGCCGATGTCGTCTCGATCGCCTTCGGCATCCGGAATGTCTCCGATCCGCTCCAGGCCGCCCGCGAGTTCCGCCGGATCCTGCGGCCCGGGGGGCGACTCGTGGTGCTTGAGTTCAGCGAGCCGAAGAACCCGCTTATCCGCTTCGGAAACGCGGTCTACTGCCGTCACATCATGCCCTGGACGGCAACGCTGATCGCCCGCGACCGGTCCGGGGCCTACCGATACCTCCCGCGCTCGGTCCAGACCTTCCACACCCCCGAATCGCTGGCGCTGCTCGTCCGGGAAGCTGGCTTCCGGACGGTCGAGCAGGTGCCCCTGACCTGCGGCGTCTGCACGATTACCGTCGCGGGCATCTGAGCGGTTTCCTGCGTTTCTCAAGCCGCCCGCTCCGTACACTGCAACGCCAGTCGATCGCTGCGGTTGGACAGCGGTCAGGCCGGTTCCGAACCGGTTGAGGAGCGCGGGTCGCCCCCGCGCCCGAAGCCTCCGGCGACATCGCTCACCCTGGGACACCCTGCGTGCTCAAAACCGTCGAACGGGCTCTCATTCGGAAGGCCAAGCGAGGCGACGCTGCCAGCATCGAGCGGCTGGTTCGCACGCATCAGGAACCGCTCTTCGCCTTCATGCTCCGACTCTCCGGACGACCGGATGTGGCCGAGGACATGGTGCAGGAGGCCTTCGTCCGGGTGCTTCGGAACCTCGATCGCTTCGACGATCGCTTCCGCTTTTCGACCTGGCTCTTCACGATCGCCCGCCGGCTCTATGTGAACCACCTCCAGAAGCACCGCCCGAGCTACGACTCCGACACCGTTGGTGACTGGCAGGGCGGCTCGCAGCGTCCGGATGAACTCACCGCCGCGATCGAGCATCGCGAGCATGTTCGGCAACTGCTCGATGTCGCCTTGGAGTGCCTCAACCCGCAGCAGCGCGAGATCGTCCTCCTTTTCCACCAGCAAAACTGGCCGATCCAGGACATCGCCGCCCATCTCTCAATGCCCGAGGGAACGATCAAGAGTCACCTGCATCGAGCGCGGAAGCGCATGCAGGAGGAGATCTGCCGCGATCGCGTGACCCGCGGTCGAGCGCTTGAGTCGTGGGGTGTTGCGCACCTGGACGATGAGCGCGACGCGGAAGCCGCCCTGCTCGCCGGACATGACGATCGTCAGACCGGAGCGGACGAGCGGCAGGATGGATCGGTCGCGCGTGGCGCTGGCTTTGGCTCGCGGAGCGAGGTGCATGGGGAGTTTGGTGCCCTATGAGTTCGTTCACCGACCCTTTCTTTGACCGCGACGAGTCAGGCGGACAGCCGTCCCGGCGTCCCGGTCGCGGTCGACCGCAGCGGTCGGTCGTGGGCGGACTCTTCGCACGACTGCGGATGGACCGCGAGGCAGCGGTCAGCCCCGATGTGACCGACTCCGTCATGCGCCGACTTGGCTACAGCCGCGCCAGCGCCGAGGCGGCCCGGCGTGAACGGCTCGCCCTCTGGGGCTGGCGTGTCGCATCGACGACCGCGGTGCTCGCCTTCGTCGGTCTCATTCTCTCGTCGGTGCATGTCGCTCGTTCGCAGTCGAGTCGCAGCGAGTCGCCCGAAGAGGTCCTTCGAGCCTCGCTCGCGGAGAAGTCCCGTTGGCTTGGCGATGTGGCCGAGGGGCTTGAGCCGCTTCAGGTGGAGCGCGTGCTCGTTCCCGCTCCCGCGACGCGCAACGCGCCCGTTCAGCCCGAGCCGAAGCCCTTCGATCTCCCGCATCCGTCGAGCGAAGGAACCGCTCCGGCGGAAGCGCCGCTCAAGAAGGTGTAAACGGCATGATGCGGCGTCGTGGCGAGTGCGTTCGATCGGTTGCCGCGATCGGCCCACGGGCGGCCGGTTGGCTCGCTGCGGGCGCCATGCTCGGATCGCTTCCGTTCGGTCCGAGCGAAGCGTTCGCTCGCGACGCGATGACGCCGACATCGACGCTCCGCGAGCGGATTCTGGCCGATCGCCCGCCGCCGGTGACCACGCCAGCCGACGGCGCCGTCGCTCCCGCGTCGCTCTTCGAGAGCCTGGCGGAGACGCCCGCCGACGCGTCCTTCTGGATGCGCTGCGTGGATGTCCGCGGCTTGCTCCACGACCCAGCGGCTGGCTCCTTCGTCAGCGCCCTGGCCACCGCGCTCGGCAGTGCGATCGAACCGACGCCCGGCGCCCACGCGAAGGGGCCGCTGGCTGCGATCAGCGAGCGGCTCGATCTCTCGCCACTTGCCGTCATCGATCGCTACCTCGGACGGGATACGCGCTTGGTCCTCCGCGGGAGCGGCGAGACGCTCGACTGGTGTCTTCTCACCCGCGTCGCGCAACCCGATGTCGAACTGCTGCTCACGCGACTCGGTGTGGTCGCGCGAGCCAACGCCACCTTCGACGCTCCCGATCTCCATCTCGCCTTTGCCCATCGTGGCGAATGGCTGGTGATTGCCCGCGACCGGACGAGCGAGCTCTTTCAGGCGACGGCTGCCCATCCGGCACAGCCGATCGACGGCAGTCTGCGCGAGGCGCTCGCCGTCGGCGGACTGGATGACACGGCGCTCGCAACGCTCGGCGGCGGCCTCGCGTCGGGTCGCCTCGCCGCCGTCTTCCGCGGCAACGAGCCCTTCGTCGGCACGAGCGTCATGCTCGCTGATGTGCGCGAGGGTCGGCTTCGCTGCGGACTGGTCGGCCGATACAGAAACGCTCCCTTCCCCGGTCAGGAACCGCGGCCGATCGACCTCTCGGTCATCGACGCGTTCAGGCAGGGGAGTATCGCCGTGCAGGTCGATCCGATCCGCACCGACATTCAGCCGAGCGACGCGTTCATCGTGCAGCTTTTCCCCGAGCTTCGGCCGACGCCGGCGGGGCGGGCCAACTTCGGTGACCGCCGCCTCATCCTGATCGGCGAGGTCGATGGACGCTCCGCCGAACCGCCGCTCCGCATGCGCGTGCCGGCGATCGCGATCGCCTACGAGGTCGAGGATCCGGATCAGGCGGCCGACGACCAGGACCGGATGATGTCGGCGCTGATCGCGCGAGCCCGCGAGCGCTTCCCGGTCGACGGCTCATCCGCTCAGGCCGGGCGCAACGAGGATCGCCCCGCAACGCGCCCGGTTCGGCTTCGCACGGAAGAGGAACCGCGTCGGGCGGAACGGCGCTCCGAGGCGCTTCGCCCGTGGGTGGAGCGGTATTTGGATAACCACCCGCTCCTTCGCACGGCATCGATCAATTGGCAGACGATTCGCCAGGGCGATCGAGGCTGGCAGGTCTACGCGACGCACGCCGAATGGCTCGCCAGCGTGAGCGCGATTCTCGCCGCGATGCCCGCCGATCGCCCGCATGAGGGCGCAGAGCCCGGCGCATCGTCCGTCGCTCTGGTGTCGAGCGCAGGCTGCTGCTCCGGCGAACGACTCGCAAGCCATGTCCGCACCTGGACCGACGACGCCGCTGCATTTGGCGACATCGACCGCGAGGGCTTCGCCCTTGGCATCGAACTCATCGCCTCGATTGCCGAGCGTTTCCGCGGCGTGCGCTGGACGATGACGCTCCCGGAGCCGACGCAGCTCGAACTGCATCTCGACGCCCAACTCGCCCCGCCGAGCTCGGGCGGCGGGCAGCGCAGTGACCCGAAGGTCCCATGATGACCTGACGGAAGCGCGGCTGTCAGGCATGATTCCCGAGCGGCAACGGTGCGTCCCGAGTGGATCCTTTCGATTGGGATCCCCCGAGTGCGGTACGACTGGAGTCCGATCATGCTGTCATCGTTCGTCGTTCCCCCGAGCATCGCCGGTTCGTTGTGCGTGCCCTCGCTCTTCCGTGGCACGCTTGCTGCGGGGCTGCTCGCGTTCGCGCTGGCGTTCGCCCCACTCGGCACGGAGGGTGCCGTCGCCCGTGGCGAGAACGCCAACCCGCCCGCCGCAGCGCCGACCGCGGTCACACGGTTCTCGGATGCGGCGCTCACCGCCGCCGCCGCATACTCCGAGGCCCATGGCGGTCGGGGCATGCTGGTCATCGAGGGCCCTTTCGGCGGAAGCGATTCTGCCGTCAAGGGCGTCAAGGGCGCCATGGGCGCCAATGGCAATCGCACGCCGCGCTTCGAGCGCTATGTCGACGGCTGGAATGCCGAGCGACCGCATGCGCTCGCGAGCGGAACGAAGAGTTTCTCCGGCGTGCTGGCGATGGCCGCGATCGAGGATGGGCTCATCACATCGCTCGACGAGATCGTCTCCGACACGCTCATCGAGTGGAAGGATGATCCGCGCAAGTCGACGATCACCGTGCGGCATCTGCTGACGCTCGCCTCCGGCCTCGAACCGAATCATCCATCGCTCGGCCGTCAGGGATTCGGCATCGAAGGGATCACGGAGGGCCCCGGCGCGGAGCGCGACGGTCCGATCGCCAGGCGGATGCGGGAGCGGATGAAGGAGCGGGCGGAAAAGGAGAAGCCGGCCGATCGGTTCGCGGCAAGCGTGGCGATTCCCGCCGAGCGCGCCCCAGGCCAGACCTTTCGATATGGGCCGAGCCATTTTTATGCATTCGGCGAGTTGCTCGAGCGGAAGCTCCGCGCGTCGAACCGCGCCGAGCGGACCTTCTTTGACTATCTTCAGGCCCGCGTCCTGCGGCCCTGCGGGATCGCCGTCGGCATCGAGCGATTCGCCCCGGACGCCGGCAACAAGCCCGGACTTCCAGGCTCCGGTCACCTGACCGCGCGGGAGTGGGCCCGTTTCGGTGAGGCGATGCTGACCGATGCGCTGGCCGCGTCGGATGCGGCGCGCACGCCGATCATCCTCCGTCCCGAGTCCGTCGGCGCGTGCATGACGCCGAGCTCGACGAATCCCGCGTACGGCCTGACCTGGTGGATTTTCACCGGCCAATCGAACGAGACGATCGACATCGCCGAGAGCGGCGGCGTCGGCGTCACCGTCGTCGGCGGCGCCGAGCCGCAGGCCACTCCGCGCAGCGACACCGTCCTCGACGCGCAGGGCAAACCGGTGCGCATCTGGATGGCCGCCGGCGCGGGCGGACAGCGGCTCTATCTCCTGCCCGACCACCAAGCGGTCATCGTCCGCTTCGGCGCGTTCGGCCGCAGCGGACGCGACTACAGCGATGTGACCTTCCTGCGAACGCTCCTCGCAGAGCGCGAGCCCTGAGAGACGCGCGACGCGGGGGAGAGCATGATCGCCTTTTTGCGCGCTTCGCGTCGTGCGTGCAGCACAGCTTCTGCACTCGTCCGCCAGAGAACCACAGAGGCACAGAGGGCACAGAGGATGCACAGAGAAGGCAAAAAGTGAGGCAGGTGCGCGCGTTGATGGAGACGTGACGGTGCCAGACGGACTTGAGGATCGCAGGCGCAGGGCACGGTGAGAAGTCCCGACCGAAGTCAAGTCCACTCTGCGCCCACGATTCTGCGCGACCAATTCCCTCTTTTCCGTTGCCTTCTCTGTGCTGCCTCTGTGCCCGCCCATTTCGGGTTGGGCCTCTGTGGTTCTCTGGCGGAATAGTGCAGAAAGCTGTCCGCCGTGACTTCTGTGTTCACTCCGGCGGGTGATTCGGCATGTTGGATGAAAAACGCGCGAGCGCGTACCCCGTCACACCGGCGTCTTTGCTCCGTGGCACTGCTTGTACTTCTTGCCTGAGCCGCAGGGGCAGGGCTCGTTGCGGCCGACGACGGGCATGCCAGCATCGGTCGTAACGGGTGCGGCCGGCGCTGCACTTGCCGGCATGCCCGCGCGTTCGGCGATCGCGAGGTCCGCCTCCTGCTGGGCCGAGCCGCGGACCATCTGCGCCGCCGCCGCGATCGCCGG
>VYLE01000379.1_pt1 | contig 28790 bp, 29 predicted proteins | sample 5114391 | NCBI WGS metagenome assembly VYLE01 (sample SAMN12291771, study PRJNA351875) | freshwater metagenome | isolation source: freshwater lake | place: USA: Michigan, Kent Lake | collected 2013-08-15
AGCGTTTGTCCGGGACCCGGAAAGCCCCATAAAACAAGGAAGTCTGGATCCCGGTCTTCGCCTGCGGCGAAACCGGGATGACGACCGACTTAGGTATCGAATTGGGGCCTAATTGGTTGCGCAAGGCGGAACTTGTGCAACCAATTTCCGGCGCGGGGGATTGCTGGCCCCGCGCCGGGTGGTGGGATTACATCGTCCAGCCGAGTTCGATGCCGTAGATGCGCGGCTGGTTGAAGATGCCTGTCAGGTTGTTGAAATCGATGGCGGAGACCGTGCCGATTTCGTCCGTCAGGTTACGGACGAAGGCTTTCGCCGACCAGGGACCCTTTCGGTAGCCAAGTGCAGCGCCGCCTTCCCAGCGACCTTCCGCCGTGAACTCGACCGACTCATACAGGAAGATGTTCGAGTCCGAACGGTAGGACCAGTCGGTCGAGGCGAAGATTTCGCCGTCGCGGAAATCGCGCGTGTAGTCGAACGCGAAGTTACCGATCCATTCCGGAGCCTGAGGGAAGGCATTGCCGTCGATCAGGGCGCCGCCGGTGACGATGTCGATCGGGTCGAGCACGGTGCAGGGCGAGCCGCAGACGCCGGCGGTGAGGCCGGGATCGTTGATCTCGGTATTGTTGTAGGAAAGGCCTGCGCTGAAGGCGAGATTTTCGCTGAGCAGGGCGCGGACATCCGCCTCGAAGCCATAGCCCTTGCCTTCTTCGGCATTCAGCAGCTGGTTGAAGTTGCCGGCGCCGCCGATGGCGGTGAGCTGCAGGTCATCGACCGTGTAGGTATAGGCAGCGAGGTTTGCGTCGAGGCGGCCATCGAGCAGCGTCGTCTTGAGGCCGACTTCATAGCTGTCGAGGATTTCGGAGTCCGCCGTGGTGATCACGTCGCCGAAGACGAGACGGCCCTGGATGGACGGCGCGCGGAAGCCGCGGGCGATCCGGCCATAGACGTTGGTATCGTCGTTGACGGCATAGGTCAGCGAGGCATCCCAGGAGAGCTGCTCGTCACCAACGCTGACGGTGGGCGGGCTGATGTTCGGAGCACCGAACGGCGACTGCACCCTGCGTGCCGTCAGGTCTTTTGATTCGTCCGTATACCGAAGGCCGACCTGGCCGGTGAGGGCGTCGGTCAAGTCATAGGCGAGGCTTCCGAAAGCCGCGATCGACTGGGTTTCCTGTGTCTGGAAGGCTGCGCCGTTCTGGGCGCCGCCGGCCAGCGTGTCATAGCTGTAGGAGCTGATGTCGATTTCTTCGTCAAAAGCGTAGAGCCCGGCGGTCCAGCGCAGGTCTGCATCCTCGCCGTTCGACAGGCGGATCTCGTGGGTGATCTGCTGGTGGTCGTCGATACCGTCAGCCGATTCTGCCGGGAACGGGATCACGCCGGGCGTCGAGCCGCCGGGCAGGAAGGCTGCGCCTGCGCCGCCATCGACGTCGCCGCGCGAGAAGGTTTCGACGGTTTCATAGCCGAACAGGTAGGTCAGCGTAGCGCCGGTGAGTTCCCAGTCGGCGCGCGAGGTGAAGCCGAGCGTGTCGGTTTCGAGCGAGGAATAAATCTGCGCGTCGGCATAGTTCTCTTCGCGGTCAAAGCCGGGGCGAGGGCCGGACTGGCCCTGCTGGAAGGCATTGGCCTGGAAGGAGACCTGGCCGCCATCGAGTGTGCGGCCGTGCAGGTTTCCAAGCCAGGTAAGATTGTCCGTGACCTGAACTTCGGCCTGGGCGCGCCAGGCGAAATCATCATACCCGCCAGCATCGGCGCCGCCGGTCGGCAGCGCGGTTTCGATATAATCGTCGCGAGTCTGGTAGATGCCCGAAAGGCGCAGCGAGACGCGGTCGGAGACCGGGCCGCCGACAGCGCCTTCGAGATTGGCGGTGCCGAAATTGCCGTAGGAGGCGCGGACATAGGCGTCGAGTTCATCGCCCGGCTTGACGCTTTCGAATTTCAGCGCGCCGGCCGGCGTGTTGCGGCCGAAGAGCGTGCCTTGCGGGCCGCGCAGGACTTCGACGCGCTCGGTATCGAACAGCGGGAAGCCTTTGAGGACGGGGTTTTCGTAGACGATCTCGTCATAGATGAAGGAGACGGGCTGGGAGGCGTTGAAGTCGAAATCCGTGTTGCCGAGTCCGCGGATATAGGGGCGCGGGAAAATGCGGCCGAAGGAGGTTTCGATGATCAGGCTGGGCACGCGGGCCGTGAGGAACTGAATGTCTTCGCCGGCCTGGCCATAGGTGGTGAGAGCGTCCTGATCGAGCGAGGTAAGCGAGACGGGGACATCCTGGATATCTTCGGCGCGCTTGGTCGCTGTCACCGTGACGGACGAGAGCTTCAGCGCGTCATCGGCTGGCGCGGCCTCCTGGGCGAGGGCCATGGGGGCGAGCAGCGCGAGGGCACAGCAGGATGCCATGGCGGCGCGCCAAGTATGTGTAAGTTTCATGTAGGGTCTCCGGGCAGTCGGGAAAGCGCGTTTGCGCGCGGAAACCAAGAATATCCGTGTCAGGAATTTCTCAAGGGGATGACAGGATCGTGAAGGCGATTTTGGCGCGCCTGCGTGATTCCGGTCACGCTCGCCTGACAGGCGAGTGAGTATGCGTCAGGCGGTTTTGCCGCCGCCGCTGAAGGGGGCGCGGAAGAAGTTTTTCCACCATTGGCGCCAGCGCCAGGCCCGGCGCAGCTTGGCGTTTTCAGGCTCGTCCGTCTCGCTGCGGGGCACGAGCATGTCGTTCATACGCGGCTGGTAGCGGCGGATCAGGTCTTCCTCGATGCGGGCGCGGTCGGACGCCGTGCGCACGATCAGGATGTGGCGCTCGGTGGCGCCGCGCTTCCACCAGGCTTCCCACCAGCGCTCATGACCATAGAGGCGCGAGCGGAAATTGGTCGCCTTACCGATGTACAGCGGCGATAGGAAGAAGCCGAAACGGCGGCGCACGAAGATGTAGATGCCGCCGCCTTCAGGGATGCCCTTTCGGGTCAGCGTGATCTTGAAGCGGTAGCGCTCACCGGTTTCGCCTTTCCAGACGTGCCAGCCAAAAAGGAACCAGTCGAACAGGAACATGTATCCACCGCGTATCGCCGCGCACAGTTGCGGGGCGGCAGGAGAATCGCCGATCTCCGGTTAATGGCCGATTAACCTGCCGGGGCCGGCATCATGTGGACATAGACTTCGTTGAGCGTGATCTTGCCGTCTCGCACGAGGCAAAGGTCAAAGCCGCGCATGGCGCCGTCCTTTCCGCCTTCTCCGATGGCGCAGTACCAGCGGCCGCAGAAGCCGCCGGGGATCCGCCAGGTCTCGTCCGGCGTATAGATCATCTTCGGGGTCGCGGCGAAGAGGCCTTCCAGATAGGGGCGCAGTTGGGCGTGACCCGTGATTCCGGCGGCCGTGTTATTGTCCTTGTAGACAGTGTCAGCGGAATAGAAGCTCAGCAGCTTCTCCACATCCTTGGCGCTCCAGGCGGCGAGCCAGTCGGCATTGAAGCGGGCGATGTCGATGCTCATGCGGTTTCCAGCCCCAGGACGCGGGCGCGGTGGGCCTCGGTGAAGATTTCCGCTGGCGCGTTCTCCGGTCCGGCCATGATGGCGACGCCGTGCATCCCGAGGGAGGGGTCGGCGGCCTTGCGCTCATGATAGAGGCGGCGGCGCTCGCGGGCAGCCTCGCCGAACTCCATGTCGAGCGCGGCCTGGATCTGGCCGGCAAAGCGCAGGCGGCGCATGCGTTCGGCACGTTCTTCCGCATACGGAGAGAAGTCCGGCGCGGCGCCGGGCGCTGTTTCCTTCAGGATGTCGGATACCATGCGCACGTCTCGGTAGGTGATCGAGAGGCCAAGGCCGTTGATCGGGTCGTTCCAGCCGGCGGCGTCGCCGATCAGGACGCAGCCTTCGGCGAAGGGCGCGTCGGTCCAGCTGTCATTGTTGAAGTAGGAGAAGAGGGGCCCGGCCGGCGTGCCGGCGGCGAGGGCAGCGTTCTGCGGCGCGCAGGCCATGCGGAAAGCTTCGAGGAAGCGTTTGGCGCCGTCTTCGCCGTGGAAGCGGCCCTTCTCCTCGAGCGCATAGCCGCCATAGACGCGGACGCGGCCACCCCCTTGCGGGAAGGTGAGGAAACCGAAATTTCCTTCTGTCCCTATGGTCTGGCGCTTGGGGTCCACGCCCGGCACATTCTCGACGAGGAGGCCCGCGAACCAGTGATGGGGCTTGTCCTGATGCAGATGAATTCCGGCCGCGGCGCGCACTTCGGACTGGCGGCCTTCGGCGCCGACAACGAGGCGGGCGCGGGCAGTCTGCTGCCTGTCATTGTGCGTGTACGTCACACTTGGCTCGGCGCCGAGCGTGATCTTTTCCACGATCACCGGGCGGAGGCACTCGGCGCCTGATGCGGCGGCGGCGTCATAGAGTGTCTGGCAGTGGTGCGGATGGCCGATGCAGAGGGGCCCTGGAACATCGGCGGCGAAGATGCCGAGCGGCAGCGGCGCGGCCTCGCACACCTCCGGCGCAAGGCTTTCATCATAGGTCACGTGCTCGGCAATGTGATGCCCGCCGGCTGACATCAGGAGGTCATAGAGGCCGAGCCGCTTCGTTTCAGTGACGCCCCAGGGCGCGATCCACTCGCCGCGCACGCGGTCTTCATAGTGTGCGGATTTTTCGAGAAGCAGAACCTTGCGTCCGGCGCGGGCCATGACGGCGGCGAGCGCGCTGCCGCCGATACCGCCGCCGACGATGACGAGATCGTAAGTCATGCGAATTTCCTCCACACCGTGATTTTGCGCCGGAACCCGAGGATTGGCAAACCCTGACGCCGCGTCGGCTTCAGGCGAGCGCGGCGCGCACAGGGGCGAAGCTCATCCGGTGGATGGCGCAGGGGCCGAGGCGGGCGAGGGCTTCGGCATGGGCCGCCGTTCCGTAGCCCTTGTGCTGGCTAAAGCCGTAGCCGGGGTGCTGCGCGCAGAAGGCTTTCATCTGCGCGTCGCGGTGGGTCTTGGCGAGGATCGAGGCGGCGGAGATGGCGGGCTCGGAGAGGTCCCCCTTGATGATGGCGCGGGCCGGGGCGGGCAGGTTTTTCGGCAGGGCATTGCCATCGATGAGAATGGCACCGGGCTTGGCGGAAAGGCCGGCGATGGCGCGCGCCATGGCGAGGAAAGTCGCCTCGCGGATGTTGAGCCGGTCGATCTCCTCCGGGCTCGCCTCGGCAACCGCCCAGGCGAGCGCGCGTTCGCGGATTTCCGGGGCGAGGCGGTCGCGGGCGGCTTCGCTGAGCTTCTTGGAGTCCGTGAGGCCCTCAATCGGGCGCTTAAGGTCAAGGATCACGGCAGCCGCCGTCACCGGCCCCGCCCAGGGGCCGCGCCCGGCTTCATCGACGCCGCACGTGAGGATATGCGCTCGCATGGCCCCTTATGGAACGGAGTCGGGGCGGGTGGCCAGTGTCAGCCACGCATAGGTAGTGCGGCGATGCGGGTCCAGTGCATGATCCAGTTCTCGGACCAGGTGGCGCCGCCATCCTCGGAGGCCATCTGGCGCCAGCGGCAGGAGGTCGGTGTGATCTGGTCCCAGACACCGCGATAGATGACAGTCTTGCCGTCCACGGTTTCCGTTACGTCGAAGATTCCGGCGCCGCCTGCGAAGCCGCCGGGCGTGCCGGGGCCTGTCAGCACGCCGGATTTGGCGTTCATCCAGAGATCATTCCAGACCTTCCTGTCCTGGTCGAGCAGGCGCAGGCCCATGCCGGCAAAGTCGCGGGCGGGGATGCGGAGTTCCTCGACGCTGCCGATGCCGCCGAGGATGGTCCAGCAGGAGGCTTCGCCTTCGAACGTGTCCCATTGCGTGGCGCCGGGCGACAGGCGGCGATGAGCGATCTTCCATTCGCCTTCTAGGAAATCGAATTCGCCAGGCTTGCCATGGGGAATGTCAGTCATCGGAGGGGTTCCTTCTGGTGTTTGAGCGCAGGCCGCCGAAGCGAGGCCTGCAAGGAGAAGCGCGAGAGTTTCGCGGCGATTGGGGTTCATGGGGCGGCCTCCGGCCGGAAAGCAGACCAGAGCGCCCAGGCGAGCGCCGGAAGACCGGAGAGATCCGCCAGCGCGATCGTGCGCAGGCCCGCCGGCTGGCCGTTTGCGGCATAGATCCACAGGAAGCTCAGCATACTGATCGCAGCGACCAGTGCCCCCGCCGGGCGGACGGAGGCATCGAACGCCGCCCAGAGGCAGAGCACCAGCACAGCGGCGAACAGCGCGGCGCGGTGCTGGAGCAGCAGGAAAGCGGGATCCGTGCCTTTGACCTGGTAAAGCGACGTGACGAGTTCGGGCCGCACAGCGGCAATCGCCGGCATCAGGTGCAGCAGCGCGAGGGACAGAAAGGAGAGGACGGTAAGGGTGGCCCACATGCGGGAGGCTCCGGATTGCATCTGACCGGCATACACGGCATAAACTGACATAGAATGTCAGGAATTTTCCGGGGCCCGAAAAAATGCAGGCGAGCCGCCTCCTGTCGATCCTGATGATCCTGCAGCTGCGGGGGCGGGTGAGCGCCGAGGCGCTGGCCGAGGAGTTCGAAGTCTCGGTGCGCACGATCTACCGCGACATCGACCAGCTGAGCGCGGCCGGCGTGCCGGTCTATGGCGAGCGGGGGCGCAGCGGCGGCTTCCAGCTCTCCGAAGGCTACCGTACCCAGCTGACGGGCCTTACCCCGGCGCAGGCCGATGCGCTGATGCTGGCGGGCGCAGGCCAGGCCGCCGACGCGCTCGGGTTTGGCAGCGGCCTCGCAGAGGCGCGCCTCAAACTGATGGCCAGCCTGCCGCCGGACGCAGCGGCGCGGGCCGACCGGACGGCCTCCCGGTTTCATCTGGATACGGACAACTGGTATGCCACCGGAGGTGCCGCGCGCTGGCTGTCGCAGCTGGCAGAGGCCGTGTGGCAGGAACGGCGCATCGAAGTGGCGTATCGCAGCTGGAAAGCGGCGGTGTCTCGGCGGCTCGATCCGCTCGGCCTCGTCCTGAAAGCGGGCACCTGGTATCTGGTGGCGCGCGACGGCCGGTCGATCCGAACTTACCGGGTCATGAACATCGATGCGCTGAGTGTGACGCAAGCCGCGTTCCAGCGACCGGCGAAGTTCAACCTGGCGCGCTATTGGGCAAGGTCCGCAAAGGCGTTCGAGGCGAGCCTCGTGACCGAGGAAGCGGATATCGCGCTGTCGCCGCTGGGGCTTACCTGGCTGCGTGATATCAACCCCCGCGCGGCGGCGGCCTTTGAAGCGGGGTGCACGGACTTTGCCCGGCCAGGCTGGCAGCGGGCGCGCATTCCGGTCGAGGCTTCGCGTTTCGCGCGGCTACAATGGCTGGCGCTCGGAACCGAGGCGGAAGTGCTGGCCCCGGCCAGCTTGCGGCGAGCCATTTCGGAGGAGGCGGAGGCGGTGCGCGCGCGGCTTCGCGCGACGTGACCTCTGGCCTTTCTGCACCCGCTCCGCCAGCATGGGGCAAACGGAGGAGACGGACATGGATTTCGGGCTGAAGGACAAGGTGATCTTCATTGCGGGCGCGAGCCGGGGCATTGGCCATGGCATTGCGGAAAGCCTGCTGGGCGAGGGCGCGAAAGTGGCGCTGACGGCGCGCGGGGCAGCGGCGCTTGAGGAGACGAAGGCGGAGTTTGCCAAGCGCTTTGGCAAGGACAAGGTCTGGAGCTTTGCCGGTGACCTGACGCAGACGGCGCCGATTGAGGAAGCGCTGGCAAAGTGCGAGGCAGAGTTCGGACCGATTACCGGAGCGGTCGCGAATGTCGGCCTGTCGCCCTCGCCGCTCGGGCTGAATGTCTCTGATGACGAATGGCAGGCGGGGCTCGACCAGAATCTCAACTCCGCCTTCCGCCTTGCGCGCGGCGCCATTCCGCGCATCGCGAAGAATGGCGGCGGCAGCTTCCTGTTCATAAGCTCGATTGCCGGCCTCGCTGCGCTCGGCACGCCGCTCGACTATGGCGCAACCAAAGCGGCGGTGAACCATCTCTCGACGAGCGTCGCGCGGTTTGCGGCGGAGACGAAAGTCCGTGTCAATACAATCGCGCCGGGCAACATCATCTTCCCGGGCAACAATTGGGAGAAGCAGTCGACCGGCCTCCGCGCCGATGCCTGGTGGCGCTGGATCAAGCGCGAGGTGCCGATGAAGCGCTTCGGCACGCCGCAGGAGATCGGCGACACGGCGGCGTTTTTGCTGTCGGAGCGGGCGAGCTTCATCAATGGCGCCGTGCTGGCGGTGGATGGCGGTCAGACCCGGTAGCGATTACCCTGCGAAAGTGCGAAGGGCCATGCTCCGTAGACCCCTGCGAAAGCAGGGGTCCAGTTCTTCAGTGCGCTGGATACCTGCGTTCGCAGGTATCTGCGGAGTGTTTATCTTTATACAGACTATTGCAGGCCGGCGCCGATCACAGGCTTGGCCGTGAGCTTGGTCTTGGCCGGGCCGAAGCAGCTGCCGCGCTTTATCGTGATCTTCGAGGGGAAGGTGGGCTTGGCAAACTTGATCTCGACGGCGCCCCAGCGGGCCCAGGCGGTGCCTTCGGCGTCGATCAGGGCGGCGGGGCAGGCGGGGCCAGCCTCGGCCGGCTCGACCCAGTAGCCCTGATAGGTGCCGCGGCCTTCATAGACGCCGGCAAGGCCGGGCACGAAGACCCAGCCTTTTTCGAGGCCCTGTTCCGGCATGTAGGAGAGGACGGCCGTATCGCCGTTATCGCGGTCATAGATGACCTGGTTGCCGCTGGGCAGCGACCAGACTTCGTCTGCAAAGGCGGCGAGCGGCGCGGCGAGGGCGAGTGCGGCAACGGCAAGGGTGCGGATCATGGCTGGGTGTCTCCTCCTGAGAGAGGCCAGCTAAACAGGCTGCCGCAAAATGGGAAGATAGATTCGGCGGCCGTCAGATGACGCGGCCTTTGAGGCTCGCCAGCCAAGGCAACAGCGCGGCGTTGACCTCGGCCGGGCGCTCCTGCTGGGTCCAGTGACCGCAGCCGGGCAGCACGACCGCCGTTTCAAGGTTTGGCACGGCGGGGCGCATCTTGCTGACCGGGTCGGTCACCATGCCGAAGCCGTTGAAGGCGGGGTCCTTGTCGCCCGCCACGAAACAGGCCGGCTGAAGAATCGTCCGGCCCCGGAAGGGGGAGAGGAACTCGAAATCGCGCGTATGGTTGCGGTACCGGCTGATCGGCCCGAACAGGCCTGAGGCACGGAACTCGGCTTCGTAATAGTCGAGATCTGCCTTGGTCATCCATCCGGGCATCGTCTCCGGCACGGTGAGCGTGTCCATCAGCGTGGCGCTTGAGGTAAGACCGAGTTTCCAGTCGCCCTCCTTCGCATCGCCCGAAATGGAGAAGTAGAAGCCGGCAAGGAAGCGCCGCAGGTCCGCCTCGAGGGCCGTCTCTGCCCGGCCAAGCTCGCGGAAATAGGACTGATAGAAGAAGCGGTCCCGGTCATCAAACACGCGCTTTATGACATCATCGAACGAGAATTCCGGCGCGCCGTAATGAGGCACTGACAGCGCCGCGACCGCAGCAATCCGGTCCGGATGCAGAAGGGCGGTGTTCCAGACCTGCGGCGCGCCCCAGTCATGGCCGATCAGCGTGAAAGGCACGCCCGGCGACAGCGCGGCGCCGACGCCGAGAATATCGCCGACCAGCGCTTCCATCCGGTAATCTGCCACCTCCGGGAAGCGGGAGGAGCCGCCATAGCCGCGCACGTCCATTGCGGCGGCTGTGAAACCGGCCGCTGCGATCGGGCCGATCTGGTGGCGCCAGGAATACCAGCTCTCCGGGAAGCCGTGGACCATCAGCACGAGCGGGCCCTTGCCCTCTATGGCCACGCGGATGCGGGCGGCGCCCGCGTCGATGATGCGGAATTCGGGCATATGGACCTCCCCTGATTTTGCCGGAAGCTGCGACAGCCGGGGCGGCGCGGCAAGACACTCCCATGGGGAAGGCCTTGCCGAAAATCGCGGCGCAGGCTTCACTCCGCGCCGGACGCTCAATCCCGAAAGGCATCCCCCATGGCCGAACTGCTCGCCTCGCCCGCCTTCTGGGGCTCGCTCGCCACCCTGACCTTCCTCGAAGTCGTGCTCGGCATCGACAACCTGCTCTTCATCTCCATCGCCACCGGCAAGCTGAAAGGCGACGAGCAGAAGCGTGCCGCCCGCATCGGCATCTGGGGCGCGATGGGCCTGCGCATCATCATGCTGTCGCTGATCTTCGTGATCATCGGGCTGGACAAGGAAGCCTTGTTCCACCTGCCGCACGGCCTCGCCACTTTCCTGGCCGGCGGTGATGTGGAGGCGGCGCATCACATCGAGGAAATCACGATCAAGGACCTGATCCTGTTCGGCGGCGGCCTCTTCCTCCTCTGGAAAGGCACGCAGGAAATCCACGCATCCGTGGAAGGCACACACCATGAGGAAGCGAGCGCGAAGTCGACCTTCTCCAGCGTTATCATCCAGCTGTTGGTGATCAATATCGTGTTCTCGCTCGACTCGGTGATCACCGCGATCGGGATGACTGACATTCTCGCGGTAATGGTGGCGGCAGTGGTGCTCTCCACGCTCGTCATGGCGGTCGCGGCGGATCCGCTGGCGAAGTTCATCGCGGAGCACCCGACCACCAAGATGCTGGCGCTGGCCTTCATCCTGCTGGTGGGCGTTGCGCTGGTCGCCGACGGTCTCGGCTTCCACATTCCGCGCGGCTACCTCTACTTTGCGATTGCCTACTCGCTGGGCGTGGAGCTGCTCAACATCCAGACGCGGAAGAAGGCGGAAGCGAAGGGCAAGGCGCACTGATCCTCTTGAACCCTTCTCCCCTCGGGGAGAAGGGCAGGGATGAGGGGGCGCTTCGCCAGAAAAGGATTACAACGGGGCAGCTTAGCGCCCCCTCACCCCCAACCCCCTCTCCCTTGAGGGAGAGGGGGCTAAAAAACGGGAGGACAAAAAATGACGGCCCACCATATCAAACTCGAGAAGACGCCAGATGGAATCGCCATCCTGAGCATCGACCGCGCCGAAAAGCGCAATGCAATGACTTATGCGATGTTGTTCGCCTTCATCGAAAAGGTCCGGGAAGTGTCGAAGGACGATTCCGTCCGGGTGCTGATTGTTACTGGTGCAGGCGGGACGTTCTGCGCAGGCACCGACCTTGCCGACCTCTCGACCATTCCGGGCGAGACGCGCGGCGTGCGCGGCGAGGCGCATGAGGGTGATGTCTGGTGGCCGCTGGTGGCGTGTCCGAAGCCGGTGATCGGCGCGATTGACGGCTTCGCCGTCGGTATGGGCGCCGAGTTTTCCAGCCAGTGCGACGTGCGCATCGTCACAACCCGCGCCCGCTTCGCCTGGAACTTCGCCCACCGCGGCCTCGTGCCGGATACCGGTGCGGGCAGCTGGATCCTGCCGCGCCTGATCGGCCACAGCCGGGCCCTCCGGCTCCTCTATTCCGGCGGTTTCCTCGAAGCGGCCGAGGCAAAGCAAATCGGCTATGCCAACGAGATCGTGGCGCCCGAAGCGCTGATGGACGCTGCCCTTGCCGAGGCGCGGCGTTATCTCAATTCCTCGCCTTTCTCGATCCGCCACATGAAGGCGCTGGTCTATGAAGGCCTCGCGCGCGAGCTGCCGGACCACATGAAAGCCCACGTCACCGCGCTGTCAGCGTGCTTCAAGTCCGCCGACCACAAGGAAGGCGTTGCCTCCTTCCTCGAAAAGCGCCCTGCGAAGTTTACCGGGAGCTGAGGGCGCTGACAGGTTCTCCCATCCTCCTGATCCGCTCACCCCGGCGAAAGCCGGGAACCAGCCGTCCTGACATGCCAGACCTCGTCGTGAGATCCAGGTCAAAGATTCTGGATCCCGACTTTCGCCGGGATGAGCGGAATGGTGAGGGTACGCTAAGGCTCTGGCCTCACCCCATCACAAACGCATTCAGCTTGTTGCCATCCGGATCGCGGAAATAGCCCGCGTAGAATGTGTCGCCGCGCGGTCCGGGCGGGCCTTCATCGGTTGCGCCCATGCTCATCGCGAGATGATAGATGCGGTCCACCTGCGCCTTGTCCTTCGCCTGCAGCGCCACCATCACTCCGTTACCGACGCTCATCGGCTTGCCGTCATAGGGATAGCCGACCCCAATCCCGGCCGCACCGTCCGGCAGGCCCCAGGCGATGAACTTCTCCATCGTGAACATGCGCGGCGTGCCGAGCTCGGCCGCGATCGCATCATAGAATTTCGCAGCGCGCTCAAGGTCCGTGGTCCCGAGCGTTACATATCCGATCATGGATTTTCCTCCCTCCAGTGGTGCGCGAACAAAAGCAGAACTTTTGCGGCCTGTCGAGTCTGTTTCCGGTTCGGGATTTGACAGGGCACCCGGCTCCCGGCTCTACCTTGCCGAAAAGACAGTGGAGCGCCCGATGACCCTTCCCAATGCCTATGCCATTCGCATGCATCAGACCGGCGGGCCCGAAGTTCTCACCGTGGAAAACATCGCGCCGCGCGCGCCCGGTCCCGGCGAAGTCCTCGTGCGCCAGACAGCAGTCGGCGTGAACTTCATTGACACCTATCACCGCACCGGCCTCTACAAGATGCCGCTGCCCTTCATTCCGGGCTCGGAAGGCGCCGGCATCATAGAGGAGGTTGGTGAGGGCGTCAGCCATGTCGGGCCCGGCGACCGGGTCGCCTATACCGGGCGCAGCACCTACGCGACGCACTATACTGGCCCCGCCGCCGGCGTCGTGCCGCTACCCGCATCCATCAGTGACGAGGAGGCCGCCGCCATCCTTCTGAAGGGAATGACATCCTGGATGCTGCTGGAAGAGATCCGTCCCCTGAAGGCCGGAGAGACAGCGCTGATTTGGGCGCCGGTGGGCGGCGTCGGCTCGCTGCTGACGCCCTGGGCCAAGCATATCGGCGCGCATGTCATCGCGGTCACGTCTAGCGCCGCCAAGGCAGAGGGCGCCAAGGCGCTCGGCGCGGATGATGTCGTGGTCGGCTATGATGATGTGGCGAAGAAAGTCCGTGAGCTGACGGGCGGCAAGGGAGTCGACGTCGTCTATGACAGCGTCGGCAAGCTCTCCGCCGAGGCCTCGCTGTCAAGCCTCCGGCCTCGCGGCTGGTTCATCACCTATGGCAACGCGTCCGGCGCGGCCGATCCGATCCCGCCGGGTCGCCTCGCGGCGGGCGGCTCGCTGGTCATGACACGGCCCACGCTGTTCAATTTCACCGACACGCCGGAATCCCTTGCCCGCGCCTCGAAGCGCCTCTTCGCCCTGGTTGAGCGCGGCGTCCTCAGCGCCGATATCGGCCAGCGCTTCGCCCTGAAGGACGCTGCCGAAGCACACCGCGCGCTCGAAAGCGGCAAGACAACCGGGGCAACGCTCCTGATCCCATGATGCGCACGGCGTTCGCTCACTTGCTGTCGCTCGCCGGCCATCCGGCGATCCTCGCGCCGTCAGCGGCGGCTCTGGCGGCGGTGTCGGGCGGTGCCTCGCCCCAGATGACGCGCACGGTCCTGTTCGCGGCGGGCGCAGTTGCCGCTGCCGTGATGGTCTACAGCTTCGTCCAGGTCCGGCAGGGAAAGTGGGCCGATGCGGACGCTTCGCTGCCGGAGGAACGCAGCCAGCTGAACCTGTACCTGCTGCCGTCGTTGGCGATCGCCTCGGCCTGGGCTTTCTGGAGCGGCCAACCGGCAGCGCTCTCTGCCGGGCTTGGCGTGGCGGCTGCCATCGTTGCTGCGGCCGTGCTCACCGCGCGCTGGCTGAAGCTTTCCCTGCATGTCGGGTTCGCGGTTCTCGTCTCCAGCCTGTTCTGGCCGGAAATGTTTCTCGTCGGCATCGGGCTCGGGTTCACCAGCCTCATCGCCTGGTCCCGGCTGTATCTCGCAAGGCATGACCTTGCCGATCTTCTCGCCGGCGCGCTGGCGGGCGGGCTCGGTGGGCTTGTCTTCCAGCTTTTGCTTGTGGCTCCCTAGTCTCGCCGCAATCGAAGACGATTCTGAAGGCTCAACGGGGAGACATACATGAAGGCATTTCTGGTTCTGGCACTGGCTGCATCGCTCGGCGCCTGCGCAACCGGCTTTCCCAAGCCGCAAACGGTCAGCGAAATGCACCAGTGGTATGACTGGCAGCACGAGCGCGGCGAAAAGCTTTACGTCGCCCTCGCCAACGATTTCAGCCGCATCGCGCACAAGGCCGGCCGCGCCGCCACGATCGCCCAGCTCGGCGAGGCAGGTTACGAATGCCAGTATGGCGAGGCGCACGAGGATTATCCGGAGCCGATGGCCGTCTGCACACGCAGCTTCGCCACCCGCGCCTGCCAGATGGACTGGGAAGTGTCGCTGACCAGCGATCCCAAGAAGCCGGACAGCGTCGCCACGACAGATGTCGACTACCGCCGCGACTGCGTCAGCACGGGCGCCGATTTCCCCGAACCCATCGAGTCCGCCATCGATGACCAGCTGGCGCCGCTGACACCGCCCCAATAGGTGGCTTGATCGGGTAGACGGAGCTGCTTAGCCCGTTATTCTCTATCTCGTTTCGTAGAGGGATTGGGTGAATGTGGCGTTGGCTGGCGGCGGTATGCCTTGCGGGACTTCTCTGTGTGATGCCAGCGCGCGCCGAAGGGCCCGGCTATCCCGGCCAGGTCTCCCACGGCGCAGACTACGCGTCGCCGAATGTCGCCCGGGGTGATTGGAAGGCCTGCGAGAAGATCTGCAACGAAAACGGTGCCTGCAAGATGTGGGCGCTTTATTCCGATCCGGCTGTGACGAGCCATTCCCAGTGTTTCCTCAAGTCCAGCTTCGGAAAGATGGAGCCATGGGCGACCATCGACAGCGGCCTGCGCACCGCGCCGGAGCGGGTCGAAGCTGGCGCGCCGCTGCAAGGTTATGGCTATGTCGGCAACGACTTCATGAGCTTCGCCGCCGGCCGGGACGACTGGAAGGCTTGCTCGAAAGCCTGCGACCTGAACGGCGCGTGCAAGGCGTGGAGCCTCTATTCGCCGGACGACAACAAGAGCCTCTCATACTGCTGGATGAAAAGCCGGTTGGGCGAAGTGACCGCCACGTACAATACCGTTTCCGGTCCGAAAACGGCGCAGGCCCCGGTCCCTTCACCGGGCAAGATCGAGAAGGGCAAGGCTTTTGTAGGGCAGGTCGTCTACGACTCCAGCGTGGAGTTTGACGACACGGCCACGTGCAAGAGGCGGTGCGAGACGAACCGCTATTGCGTCGCCTGGTCCCTGTTTAATCCGGAGAGCAAGAAGGGCAGCTTGCAGGCGAAATGCCATCTCCATGGGCAGGTCAGCGAGCAGGTAAAGTTCAAGACGGCCTGGTCGGCCTGGCGCGAGTTGCCAGTGCTTGAAGAGCCGGCCCCGCTCCTCGGCGACGAAATGCTGCGCTGGCGCTCGCTCGAAGAGGTGGTCGCCGAGTTCGAGCCGCAGTTCACGCCGCGCACCCTCACCGCCGCCGAGAAGGGCGAAATTGCCTGGCTCGAACTCGCCATCCTGCAAGGCGGCTCGTTCGACTATTTCCGCAAGCTCGACGCCCTCGCCCGTACGGGTGACAAGACTGCGATGAAGGGCATGATCAGTGCGCTGTATGAGTTGCAGTATAGCCATAGCCTGAGTTTGCCCGCAGATTTCCCTTACAAGGTCCGCCCCGCGCAGAGCTTCGGTGAGCGCAGTATCGGGGCACCTGAACTGCAGGGAAGCACCATCTCGGCGCTCCTGGCTCGCTGGGCGGCGGCCTATTGGGAGATGCATGGACCGGACAAGCAGGCCGCGTTGCCATTGGAAGAGTGTGCGCGGGCCAAGAATGGCCTCCTCTACCGTTTTGACTGTGGTTTCACCGTCGCCTTCCCCGGAGGTGGCACCCCAAATGGTTTGAGCGATTATTTCTGGGGCCGTGCCAAGACGCCGCCTCAGCTCAGCATTACGCGGCACGAGCCCGCATCCTCAGTGGAGATGGAGCAGTTCCGCTATTCCGTCGAGTTGGCGCGGTTCGATGAGCTGGTCGCCGCCCGGGTCAACGGCACTCAGATGTTCGACTGGGATATCGAATGGATGACCAGGTTTGCCGAGGTCAAGGGCCTGACGGATCATATGAACGCTAGAATCGCGAAGGGGCAGGCTAGCCGGATGCAGATGGCTGCCGAAGACGCCGAGCGCCGCCGCAAGGACTTGCAGGTCCGCTGGGACGATCTCTACGGGCGTCATCTCGCCGGCGGCCTGACGACCGAAGACATCGGAAAGATGGAATACATCGCCGCCGCCTTCGGCGACGAGAAACTGCTCTGGTTCTCCGACACTTACGGCATCAATGACGATTATGCCCTCAGCCGCCTCTGCGCGGTCGACACGGCAACAGCGCGCTGCGAGAACCAGTCACGCCTGTTGGCCCAGAAGCAGGCCGATGCCGCTGCGCTTGCCGCCGATGTCGCCGCCTACAATGCCGGCGTCGATGCGGCGCGCCGGGCAGGGCTGCAATCCTCGCTAAACATGGTCGAGGTGCGCACCTATGATGCCAACGGCAACTATACGGGTACACGGACGATGAGCCAGACGCAGGTGGAGATCATCGGCGCACGCCCGCAATGACCGTCGCAGGATAAAGAGAGGATGCCTGGAATGTTTCAGCGCTTTTTGACAGTCGCTACCTTCTGCCTGGCCGCGCTTGTGCTGCCGGCCTCTGCTCGCGAGCAAACACCGATACCGCCCTCGATATCGCCCGGGCTGGCCGAAGCGATGAAGTATTTCAATGTCATCGTGCTCGCCGATCCCGCGACAGGGAGCTTCGTCGTCGAGCCTCGCCGCGACGCTGACGGCACCAACCAGCGTGACGTCATCGTCGCCTTCATCGACGCAGAAGACACTCGCAACCAGCTCGCTGCCAGCGGCGCCGGCGCCGCCTTCGAAGGCCGCCTCGTCAACGCCGCGGTCGTCATCGCCAATACCGGCGGCGACGTGATCTGGCGGGGCGCTTCGGCCAACACCGAACTCACCGCGTCAGGCGAGGTGACGGTGATCGGCTATTTCCTCCGCAACGAAGCAGACTTTCCTCTCACCCAGAAGATCGACGGCAAGGACAAGACCCTCATCTACATGGACAAGGAGTCGGCTGAGAAAGCGCAGGAGTCCGCCGAGGCCAAGCTCGCCGCAGTCGGCAATCCTGTGAAGCTCATCGTTGCGCCGGTCGATGCGTTGGACCTGATAGACAAGGTCCGCACCGGCGAGCGCGCCGACCTCGTCTTCGTCTCTGCCGGATCGACTGATCGCTGGATGGTACAATGGAACAACGGCGCCCGCCTGATCTCTGACTACAAGGACGGGGCACAGGAAGCGATCGAGGCGATTGCGGACGCCTTGCTTCAATAGCAGGTGAGTGAGGAGTGCCGCTGGGCTTCTGCCTCAGGCCGCCCCATATCCGCATTGATAGTCGTCCGGCGGATACCCAAACCATGCCCACCCCCGAAAGCCTCGCCGCGCTCGCCGTGTTCGTGCTGGCAAACCTCGCTGCTGCTTCCAGCGGCGCCATCTTCCGGCCAGGCGCATGGTATGCGTCGCTCGCAAAGCCCTCATGGACGCCGCCGAATTGGGCATTCCCGCTCGTCTGGTCGATTCTTTTCGTGCTCAATGCCGTCGCCGGCTGGCTGGTCTGGATGGAAGCGGGAACCGGCGCAGCGGTGCCGCTCGCGGTCTATGGCGCGAGCCTCATGATCAATGCCAGCTGGTCGGCCGTCTTCTTCGGTGCCCGCCGCATGGGGCTGGCTTTCGTCATTGTAGTCCTGCTCTGGCTGTCGATCGCCGCGGTGATGGCCGTCTTTGCCCCGATAAGCCCGCTCGCGGCCGGGCTCATCGCGCCTTATCTCGTCTGGGTCACCGTCGCCGCGGCGCTGAACCTCCGGGTCTGGCAGCTCAATCCCGCCGCCCGCGTTCCGGCCTGAAGCGGCTTATTCCGGATAGGCGAGGCGCTGGGCGGCGGCTTCCGCATCCCAATAGGCTTCCTGCAGATCGACGCTCCAATACCGCAGCGCGGCGAGCGGAATCTGCCGGCCCGTGACCGCGCAGGTGACAAAACTGCCCGGCGACAGGATGTCATAGTCATTGTCGCCATAGCGAAGGCGGGCCTCGCCGCTGGAATTTCCGGAACGTGTCAGCATGCCTGAGACCCTGCCAGAGACGGGCGGGAAAGAAAAGCCGCCTGTGGATAAAGTTTCCTCTTTGTTCTTGTGAACAAATAGAGTACAAGCTGCCTCAGCACGGCAATCGGGGGCCTTGCCAAACCGGCCCCCATGGTAGACCAAAGGAGACGACTCGTGACCAAACCTGCTCTCATTCTCGTGGACAAGGAAACCGGCGTGGACAAGCAAAAGGCCCTCGAAACTGCGCTCGGAAATATTGAGCGCTCCTTCGGCAAGGGCTCCGTCATGCGCCTTGGCGAGAAAAAATCGATGGATATCGAGGCGGTATCGACCGGCTCGCTCGGCCTCGACATTGCCCTCGGTATCGGCGGCCTGCCGAAAGGCCGGATCATCGAAGTGTTTGGCCCGGAAAGCTCGGGCAAGACGACGCTGGCGCTGCACTGCGTGGCCGAGGCCCAGAAGAATGGCGGCGTTTGTGCCTTCATCGATGCCGAGCATGCGCTTGACCCGGTTTATGCCGGCAAGCTGGGCGTCGATCTCGATGACCTTCTGGTCTCGCAGCCTGATTCGGGCGAGCAGGCGCTGGAAATTGCCGATACGCTCGTGCGTTCCGGCGCGGTGGACCTTCTGGTCATCGACTCGGTGGCGGCGCTGACGCCGCGCGCCGAACTTGAAGGCGAGATGGGCGATTCCCTGCCGGGCCTGCAGGCCCGCCTGATGAGCCAGGCCCTGCGCAAGCTCACGGGGTCGATCTCCAAGTCGAAATGCATGGTGATATTCATCAACCAGATCCGCATGAAGATCGGCGTGATGTTCGGCAACCCGGAAACGACGACCGGCGGTAACGCCTTGAAATTCTATGCTTCCGTGCGCCTCGATATCCGCCGCATCGGCCAGATCAAGGAACGTGAGGACGTGATCGGCAACCAGACGCGGGTCAAGGTCGTCAAGAACAAGGTCGCGCCGCCCTTCCGTCAGGTCGAGTTCGATATTCTCTACGGTGAAGGCATCTCCAAGACCGGTGAGCTGATCGACCTTGGCGTGAAGGCCAATGTCGTCGAGAAATCGGGCTCCTGGTATTCCTATAATGGCGAGCGGATCGGGCAGGGCCGCGAGAAGGCCCGCCAGTTCCTGAAGGACAACATCCCGGTCGCCAACGAGATCGAGGATGCCATCCGCCGCAATGCCGGCCTCCTGGCAGAAGAGCTGCTGGCGTCGGGTATGGCGGCGGATGACGAGGCTCCGGACGCAGCCGAAGGCTGATCGTGTCCTGAGCCCGACAAGATCCGGCGGTTTCCGGCCCGAAAGGGCGGACCCGCTGGCAGACGAGGCAGCCGGGAGGGTCCCGCAACTGCCCTCCGGCATGCTTCCGGCCTAACGATCTCCGGGCCGGAAGAGTCCCCTTTGCGGCGCGCCTTGTCTTGGCGTGCTGCAAAGGGGCCTTTATATCGCCTCTGTAATCCGTCCCGCGCCTCGTCTATGGCAGGCGGCGGGATCATCCATGATGGCAAGGACCAGAAGCGAAACATGCAAGGCGTAAACGAGATCCGGGAGACGTTCCTCAGCTTCTTCGAGAAGAACGGCCACGCGCGCCGGGCCTCGGCGCCCCTCGTGCCGCAGAACGATCCGACGCTGCTGTTCGTCAATGCGGGCATGGTGCCGTTCAAGAACATCTTCACCGGCGCCGAAGTGCCGTTTTCGCCGCGCGCCACCACTTCTCAGAAATGCGTGCGCGCCGGCGGCAAGCACAATGACCTCGACAATGTCGGCTACACCGCCCGCCACCACACCTTCTTCGAAATGCTGGGGAATTTCTCCTTCGGGGATTATTTCAAGGACGACGCGATCCGCCTCGCCTGGGAACTGATAACGAAGGATTATGGCCTCGATCCCAAGCGCCTGCTCGTCACGGTCTATGCCGAGGATGATGAGGCCGCCGCGATCTGGAAAAAGGTCGCGGGCTTCAGCGATTCGAAGATCATCCGCATCCCCACCAGCGACAACTTCTGGTCGATGGGCGATACCGGGCCCTGCGGCCCCTGTTCGGAAATCTTCTTCGACCATGGCGACAAGGTCGCCGGCGGCCCGCCGGGCAGCGCCGACCAGGACGGCGACCGTTTCATCGAAGTCTGGAACCTCGTCTTCATGCAGTTCGAGCAGCACGAAGGCGGCCGCCGCACGAGCCTGCCGAAGCCCTCGATCGATACCGGCATGGGCCTTGAGCGTATCGCCGCCGTCCTCCAGGGTCAGCACAACAACTATGACATCGACCTCTTCCGTACGCTGATCAATGCCGAGCAGGATGTCTATGGCCAGAAGGCTGAGGGCGACAAGGCTGCCTCCTTCCGCGTCATCGCCGACCATCTGCGCACGTCTGCCTTCCTCGTGGCAGACGGCGTGCTGCCCTCGAATGAAGGGCGCGGCTATGTCCTGCGCCGCATCATGCGCCGCGCCATGCGCCATGGGCACATGCTCGGCGCGCGCGAGCCGCTGATGCACAAGCTCGTCCCGGCGCTGATCGCCGAGATGGGCAAGGCCTATCCGGAGCTCGGCCGTGCCAAGGTCGCCATCGAGGCCGCCATCGAGCAGGAAGAGGCCCGCTTCCAGCGCACGCTCGGCAATGGTCTCGCCCTTCTTGACAAGGCCGTGGACGAACTGAAACCCGGCGCCGCGCTGCCCGGCGATGTCGCCTTCCGCCTGTCCGACACGTTCGGCTTCCCCCTCGACCTGACGCAGGACATCCTGCGCGGCCGCGGCCTCGAAGTGGACGTTGCCGGATTCGAAGCCGCCCTTGAGGCGCAGCGTGAGGCCAGCCGCGCCGCCGGTTTCTCCTCCGGTGATCAGGCCACGGAAGAAATCTGGTTCGACGTGCGCGGCAAGAATGGCGGCACGAAATTCACCGGCTATGGCGCCACCTCCGGCGAAGGCAAGCTGGTCGCCATCGCTGCTGGCGGCGCGCTTGCGCCCACGCTCGCGCCCGGCGCGGCCGAACTCGTCTTCGACGCCACGCCCTTCTACGCCGAGTCTGGCGGCCAGGCGGGCGATCACGGCGAGATCATCTTCGAAGGCGGCGCACGCTTCATCGTGCGCGATGTCCAGAAACGCGCCGGCGATGTGCATGTCCACATCGGTGAGCTCGTCTCCGGCGCCGTGAAAGTCGGCGCGAAAGCGCAGATGAAGGTCGACGCGGTCCGCCGCCGCCAGGTCATGGCGAACCACTCGGCGACCCACCTGATGCACGCCGCGCTCCGCAAGGTGCTCGGCGAACATGTCACGCAGAAGGGCTCGCTGGTCGAAGCCGACCGCCTGCGGTTTGACTTCTCGCACGGCGCTCCGGTAACGGCGGCCCAGCTCGAAGCCATCGAAGACCAGGTGAACGCGCAGATCCGCGCCAACGTCGCCACTGGAATCAAGGTCACGACGCCTGAAAAGGCCATCGAAGCCGGCGCCCTCGCGCTGTTCGGCGAAAAGTATGGCGATGAAGTCCGTGTGCTGTCGATGGGTGAGCCGGCCGATAGCGGCCGTCCCTATTCGGTCGAGCTGTGCGGCGGCACGCATGTCGAGCGTTCTGGCGATATTGCCGTCTTCGTCATCCTGTCGGAAGGCGGCGTCTCCGCCGGCATCCGCCGCATCGAGGCTGCCACCGGCGCTGAGGCGCTGAGCTATCTTAAGGGCCGCGCCCAGATCGGCGCCGATGTTGCCGAAAGCCTGAAAGTGCCGCTGAAAGACCTGCCGAAACGTGTCGCCTCCCTCAGCGAAGAGCGGCGCACGCTGGAGCGTGAGCTCGCCGAGGCCAAGCGCAAGCTCGCCATGGGAGGCGGCGGCGCCGCCCCGGCCGGCCCCGAAGTGATCAACGGCGTCAATCTGATTGCCCGCGTCGCCGAAGGCGTCGGCGGCAAGGACCTGCGCGCCCTCGTCGATGAGGCCAAGACGAAAATCGGCTCAGGCATCGTCGCCTTCGTCGGTGTCGAAGGCGGCAAGGCCGGCGTCGCTATCGGCGTCACCAAGGACCTCACGGACAAGTATTCCGCCGTCGAGCTTGTCAAAGCCGCCGCGGCCGCCATCGGCGGGCAGGGCGGCGGCGGCCGGCCGGACATGGCCCAGGCTGGCGGCCCCGATGCCGGAAATGCCGAAGCCGCGCTCGAGGCCGTTCGCACAGCGCTCAAGGGCTGAAGGCCGCCAGCCGGGGAGGATGCACCTTGCCGGCTGGCTACTCCGGAACCCCGCTCGCAAAAAAGCTCGGCTTTACGGACAGCCTGCCCGTCTGGGCGCCTGCCATGCCGGAAACGGTCCGCGCCGAAATCGAGCAGACCGCCCAGCCGCGCTATCTCGCCCGGCCTGGCAAGGCGCTCGCTGCGGCCCACCTGTTCCATACAGAGGCGGCGGCCCTCGAAGCGGATCTCGCGCGGCTCCGCCCGCTGCTCGCGCCGCAGGGCATGGTCTGGGTTTCCTGGCCGAAGAAGGCCTCAAAGGCCCAAACCGACATCACCGAAGACACGATCCGCCGCCTCGCCTTGCCGATGGGCTTCGTCGATGTGAAAGTCTGTGCAGTAGACGCCGTCTGGTCCGGGCTGAAACTCGTCATCCGCAAGGAACTGCGCTGAGGGCGCTTTGCCCTGCGGAATGGAGCAAAACGAAAGAAAGACGATGGTCGGAGTGAGAGGATTCGAACCTCCGACCCCTAGCTCCCGAAGCTAGTGCTCTACCAGGCTGAGCCACACTCCGATGCCATCGCTTGCCCCACGCGCCGTGAGGCGCCCGGGCCGGGAAGTGGCGTGTTTACGCGCGGCGCCGGATTTTGCAAGGGGCAAAAGCGGCCCTGTCTGCCGCGGCCCGGTTGACGCCGGACGGGCGCCAAGCTGGGATGCCGCGATGACCGTGCGCGTGCCGTCACTCGCCCTTCTTGCCCTGCTGCTGGCCGCCTGCGTATCGGCGCCGCCCGCACCGCAGCCCCTTAAGCCGCCGGCTGATGCCGCGCCGCCGCAAGCCGTGCCTGCGCCGGTGTTGGAGCAGGCGGCCGCGCCGCCCGTACTGGTCATTGATCGACTGCCGGATGATTTCCCACATGGCGGCGATCCGCGGGAGGCGGCTGATATCGACCTGATCGTCATCCACTCCATCGGCGGGCCGACCTGCAAGGACGGTGCGATCTGGTTCACCCCGGCCAATGGCAGCGCCGTCTTCTGGCGCGACTGGTTTCTGGATCAGGGCGGCAAGAGCATCCACTATGTCATCGGCCGTGATGGCGACATCGCCCAGCAGCGCCCGGAATTGCGCACTGCCGGTCATGTCAGCTTCGGCGGCATCATGACCGAGGTGAACCGCCGCTCCATCGGCATCGAACTCGTCAACCGCGGCGACGGTATCGAGCCGTTCCCGGTGGCGCAGCTGGAAGCCGCCCGCATGCTCGTGGCGGACATCGCCGCACGATACGCTTTGCCCCCTGAAGCATTGGTCACCCACGCTGCCCTGGACGACCGGATGCAGCCGGATTGCGGCGGCCAGCCGCTCCGGCGAAATCTTGATCCCGGTCCGCTCTTTCCGCTGGAAGATGTGCGCGCGGCTGTAGGCGCGAACCCATTTGCCGGGCCCGGTGGAGACTGAACGCCTTACCTTTCGTCACCTCTGGCCAAACCGGACTTCGATTGTCAGTCTTCATTTCGGGTTCAAGCCTTACGGCTTGCCCGGGAGGAAAAAGCAGAGATGACCCGCCATCGCACACCGAAAGAGTTGATCGAACTGTATTGGACCGAAGTCTGGAATAACAGGAACGCTGATCTTATCCGTGAGCTCTGCGCCGATCCGATCATCAGGCATGATCCAGGCAGTGTGACGGCGCTTTCGATCGATGACCAGATCGCCCGCGTGCGCCAGCAGAGCGAACATGCCGAACCCTTTTTCGAGCATGAAGTGCTGCATGCTGATGATCAATATGTAACCTCCGTCTGGAACATGCATACCCGCAGGGGAGCGCGCGTCGAACTTTGCGGCATAGAAGTATTCAAAGCCAAGGATGGGCGTTTCACCGACTGCTGGAACTCCAGTTATGTTGCAGGTCGATGGGGTCGCGAGGGTGACAAGTCCGTTCCTGACAATCTGCCTCCACCTGCATTCATTCTGGGCAGCAATAATGTGACCCCCGCTTGGCTGCAATCAGTGTTCCAGCATGCAGGGGTAGATGCGCCGCGCATTTCCATCGTGGGCGTCGATCCCATCGGACACGGCAATCTGTCCGAAACGGTGAGGGCCAACATAACTTACAATGCGAATGCGTCCAAAGCGATATCGTCCGTAGTCTGCAAATTGACCTCATCCATACCCGCCGCTGTTGATATTGCCGGACTTCAGGATGTGTATGCCCGCGAAGTTGCTGTTTACCAGCTGTTCGGGCGCGATCCTCCCTTGAATGTGCCCCGCGCCTATCTGGCAGCGGCAAGCGCCGATGGTCGCGCTTTGAACCTTGTCCTTGATGATCTGTCACGGCGCACCCGGCTCGGAGACCAGATTTCAGGCTGCAGCCCCGCAGAAGCAAGAGCAGTGGTTGCCGAGTTTGCGAAGTTGCATGTAGCCTACTGGAATAATCCGGCGATCAAATCTGCCTCCTGGCTTCTCGGGCGAAACAACACGTCGGCGAGTGTCGATGCAACGTATGACGCCGGAGCCGACATTTTCCGCCAGCGGTTCAATGGAAAACTGGAGGCGAGCCACCTCGATATCATGGACCGCTTCCGAGGTAGGGCAGCGAGTTGGACCCAAACCAAGGTTCGGGATGATACATTGATCCATGGCGAAGCGCGTGTTGACAATGTGCTGTTTGAGGATACGCCGCAGGGACCTGTCGCCTGGCTGATTGACTGGCAGTTTGCTGATCTTGGAAGTCCGATGTTTGATACAGCTTACTTCCTCGCAGGCTCGCTCGTCAGTGATCAGCGCCGGAGCTGTGAGCGGGATCTCATCACAATGCATCAATCAGCCATTTCGAAGATCGATCCTGGCTATTCGATCGAGCAGGCGTTGACCGAGTATGCAGATGCCCTGCCTTTCGCCCTCTTCACGACGGTCGGAGCAGCCACGGTCATTCCGCCGGGAGAGCATTCAGACCGCCTGTTGATGACCTTGCTTAGCCGAAATGCGGAAGCGATCGCAGACTGGAATGCGATGCCCTGAGCCGTGCGGCGGAAGAAAACTTAGGCAGGCTCGGGCTTTGGCGCTAGATGCCGCTTTCCCCGCATCCGTGCGAGTTCGATCTGGCGCTGGCGTTCAGCAAAGCGGGCGCGCTGCGTCTCGGTCATCTCGCCGATGCAGGAAGGGCAGGAGATGCCCTCCACATAGTCTTTCGACTGACGATCCTGCGGCGAGACCGGCCGGCCGCAGGCGTGGCAGAGCACGTGATCGCCGGGGGTCAGATTGTGGCGAACGGAAACCCGCTCGTCGAAGACATAGCACACACCCCGCCATCTAGTCTCGGGCTCGGGCACGACTTCAAGATATTTCAAGATCCCGCCTTGCAGATGGAACACATCCTCAATGCCTTCTGCCTTGACGAAGCTGGTCGCCTTTTCGCAGCGGATTCCGCCCGTGCAGAACATGGCGATTTTCGGCTTGCGCCCTTCGGCGTCGAGGCGCGCCCGGAAATCCCGGAACCAGGCTGGAAAATCCCGGAAACTTTCCGTCTGCGGATCAATCGCGCCTTCAAAAGTACCAATGGCGACTTCGTAGTCATTCCGCGTGTCGATCAGGATGGTATCCGGATCTGTAATCAGCGCGTTCCAGTCTTCCGGCTTCACATAAGTGCCAACCAGCGCGTTCGGGTCCGTGCCGGGAACGCCCATCGTGACGATCTCGCGCTTCAGGCGCACTTTGAGCCGCAAGAAGGGCATTGCCCCGGCTTCGGAGAACTTCGCTTCAAGGTCCTCCGCGCCGGGCAGGGCTCGCAGCGTGTCGAGCGCCGCCTCGATCGCTTCCGGGCTGCCGGCGATTGTGCCATTTACGCCTTCCTCGGCAATTAGCACCGAGCCCTTGATGCCGAGCGCGCAGAATCGCTGCGCAAGCGCCTGCCGGCGCGCCGCATAATCCGGAAACCGGAAGAACTTGTAGAAGGCGGCAATGCGTACGGTCATTCCGTGGCTTATGGCAAAATCGCGGGCTGGGTTCCATAGGTTGCGTCAGGGGTTGAGGTCGGCCCGGCGGGAGGCTTGACGGCACTCAGGCGTTGGCGCTCAAGAGCGGGTGGTTTTTTGTCATTCGAGGTCTGTCCATGTCTGATTCTCCGCTTTTTGCGCCTCTGAAACTGCCAAACGGCGCCGTGTTACCAAACCGGATATGCAAGGCGGCGATGGAGGAAAACCTCTCGGCGCCCGGGCAGGTTCCCGGTCAGGATCTTTTCCGTCTCTATGCCGCCTGGGCAAAAGGCGGCGTAGGCCTCGCGCTGACAGGCAACGTGATGATCTCCCCCGCTGCGATGACCGGCCCCGGCGGGGTCGTTCTGGAGGCGGGGAGTGACCTTGCCCCGTTCCGCAAATGGGCCCAGGCCGCAAAGCCAGAAGGCGGGCATCTGTGGATGCAGATCAACCATCCGGGCCGGCAGACCTTCGAGGCGCTGGGCGAGCAGGCCGTGGCGCCGTCTGCGATCCGCGTCGATCTGGGTCAGCATTCGAAACTGCTGGCCCAGCCGCGCGCGCTGGAAGATGCAGAAATCCGTACACTGATCGCGCGCTTCGCCACCACAGCCGCGCTGGCCGAAGAGGCGGGTTTTACCGGCGTGCAGATTCATGCCGCGCACGGCTATCTGATCAGCCAGTTTCTTTCGCCGCTCGTCAACCAGCGCACCGATGACTGGGGCGGCAGCCGCGAGAACCGCGCACGCTTCCTTCTGGAAACCGTGAAGGCCGTGCGTGCGAAAGTCAGCCCGGGCTTCTGTGTTTCGGTGAAGCTGAACTCCGCGGACTTCCAGAAGGGCGGATTTGCCCTCGAAGATGCGAAATGGGTAACGCAGCAATTGAACCCGTTGGGTGTGGACCTCCTTGAGCTTTCCGGCGGCAACTATGAGAGCCCTGCTATGCAGGGCCAGACGGATGACAGTTCGACCTCGAAACGCGAGGCCTATTTCATTGACTTCGCCCGCGAGATTGCGGCGGAGGCGTCGATGCCCATCATGGTGACGGGCGGGATTTACCGCAAGGCGACGGCCGAGGCCGCTCTCGTGCGGGCCGGCAATGCCGCCGGGGTTGAAGTTCTGGGCATCGGGCGGGCGATGTCCTATGTGCCGGACCTTCCGAACCAGTGGCGCGCGGGGCGCATGACCGAAATCGAAATGCCGGAAGTGACCTGGAAGAACAAGACGATGGCGGGCCTCGCAACGATGGCCGTAATCAAGAGGCAACTCTCCTTTCTGGCGGCCGGAAAGCGGCCGAAGATGGGCGTTTCGCCGTTTCTCAGCATCATCCGTGATCAGATGAAAACCGGGAAACTGACCAAGCGCTACAAGGCCTGGAGGGCGGGGGCTAAGGCATCTCCGTAAGGCTGAGATTGTTGCCATCCGGATCGTTGAACCAGCAGACTTTCACGGCCCCGCCGGGGGCGGCCCAGACGCCGTCTGCATCCTGGCCGAAGCCCTCGTAGATGAGGAATTCGACGCCCTTTGCCTTCAGGCGGGCCATTTCCACGCGGATATCCGGCACGGCCCAGCCGAGCACGGTGTGGGCGCCGGCGGTCCAGCCCTGGACGGTGGTGAGGCGAAGGGTTGTGCCGGCGAGATCGAACACGGCGGCGAAGTGATCTTCCGAGACGAGCGTGAGGCCGAGCACGTCGCGGTACCACGGGCTGGCGCGTTTGTGGTCTGGGGTCAGGACGAAGGTGATAGCCTTGGCGTGGGTCAGAGACATTGTGTTTCCTTTCCGTAGACGGAGAATGGCGCCTTGCCTGCCTCAGGGCATGGTCATTTCTCCGAGCACCCAGTTCATTTCTGCGGCGAGTTGATCGCAACCGGCAAAGCCGGCTTCGCGGGCATAGTCTTCGAGGTGGCTCTTCAGGTTGCTGAGGCGCCATTCGAGCTCCGACCAGTCGATCAGGTCATCGTAATAGTCGAGCCGGGCGGAGGTCCAGCTCTGGTTGATGTCGATGCCGAGTTCCGTGAGGCGGTCGCAGGCGGCATAATCGACGCTGTCTTCGCTTTCCTCGGGCGCGGCCTCCTCGTTAACGAATTCGGTGATCTCCTCGCCTTGCGCGGCGGCCGGGGCCGCGGGCAGGACAAAAAGGATGGTTGCGGCGAGCCCTGCGGCGAAGCGAGACAGCATGAATTTCCCCCCGGACGTGATCCTTATGCGGAGAGCCTAGCAGGAAATTTGTCCCCGATGAAGCTAGGGGGCTGTACATGTGCCGTTTCGGCCAGCGCTAGCCCGTGTCGGGATCGAGGCCGGACCAATGGTCCGGGCGGGCGTGGCGGTCGAGGCGGGTGAGGAGGATGTCGAGCGCCGGGGCAAGCGCGCGGATGATGTGCCAGGGGATGGCGAGATCGCGCAGGCGAGGGGCCTCCCCACGCGCGAGGCGGCGGGCGAGGCGGCGCGCGATGGGCAGGGGACGCCGGAGGGCGGCGAGCAGGGTTTCGGTGCGCTGGAGGGCGAGGGCCCATTCGATTTCGGGGCTGGAGGGGGCGCCGCGCTGGCGGCCGGGGTTGCGGCGCCTGGCGGGCG
>VYLE01000547.1_pt1 | contig 28610 bp, 28 predicted proteins | sample 5114391 | NCBI WGS metagenome assembly VYLE01 (sample SAMN12291771, study PRJNA351875) | freshwater metagenome | isolation source: freshwater lake | place: USA: Michigan, Kent Lake | collected 2013-08-15
CGTAATGCACATAACTTCCCCTTAGACTTGGCTAGTGGTGAACAGGCTCCTGTAGCTCTGATTGCTCCTGCTATCAATGGTTAATTCCTAGTCTGAACGAAAAGGCACTCCCGCGAGGGGGTGCTTTTTTGTTGTTAGAATTATGATATAGCTCAATGTTAAGTGGAGTTAATTTTATGATATCCCCTCAAATTATTGAACTTGAACAAAAGTTACGAAATTTTTCGTTTGAAGATAAACAATGGTTATTAGAACAGTTACACAAGCATTTAGAAGTTTTAAAAGAAAATGTAAATAGAAAACAGGCCAAAGATTTGATTATGGAAACATTAAATGAGGTTCAAAATATGCCCGATAATTGTTATCATGAAGTTTGGCAAAAATTTGATGACGCTTGTGTGAGAATTTCAGGAAACTTAGAAGAATCTGATTTACTATGATGTTTGCTCAAGATTCACCTCTTGTTATTCTTGATACTTCGGTTTTTCTTTCAGCTTTGTTAAGTAAAAATCCTAACAGTGCGCCTTGTCAAATTATTCGTTATTGGCGAGAGGGTAGATTTAAGTTAGTTATTTCTCCTCAATTATTGGAGGAATTGGTTGAAAAACTATTACTGAAAAATATTGACAGAAATGATATTAAGGAGATTTTAACGGCTATTTTTTATACTGCTATCAAAATTCAAGGCATTTATCAAGCAACGCTACTCGATCAGGTTGATCCAAATGATAATATGTTTTTGGCAGCCGCTTACGAAATAGGTGCTGATTATCTAGTTTCTTTAGATAAAAAACACATTTTACCGCTAAAGCATTATCATCATACACAAATTTTATCGCCAAATTTATTCTTACAAGTTTTGCAAAATAGTTAAAGATAAAAATGCGATCGCATCTATTTGTAAAGAGATAATCCTAATCGTTAGGATTTCTTTTAAGATAAGATTTAAAGACAGGATTAATAGGAAAATAGGACGAGGTTTCTGATGGTAATTTATCCAGTAAACAGCGTCTCATTAATGACTGAATAGCTGCCCAAAATTGGGATTGAGAAAGGTCAAGATTACCAGTTTTGGGAAACTTTTCTACCGCTTCAGTTTGATTAGCTAACCAGTGCATCACATTTTTTTCTGTTGCGGATAAACGCTGTAAATGACATTCGATCGAGTTTTCTATATCCCCTAAATAAATTTCATTGTTCATTTGTTCTAAAAATAAGGATACTTCCCCATCAAATAGCTCAATAATGGTTGAGGAGATGATATTTAACCAGTTAGGATGACCTTGATAAAGTTCGCTCAGTTTCGTCCATTTATCCTCACTTTTTAAACCGTATTCTTTGAAGATTTCTTCAAATTCTGTTGTTAAACCTTGCAGGTATAAAGTTTTAATTTTATCGGATTTTAAGGTGACAAAATCTCTGGGAAGTTCCCAACTAATTAAAATCAAGCAACTTTGATGAGATGTGGTAGCAATTTGCTGAAAAAATTTATGATAATCCTGACAGTCGTTTAAATATTTACCTGCTAATTCCCCCGGTTTAAAAATATTCTGCACATCATCAAGAATAATTAAACAACGATAGGAGCTTAGATAATCTATTATATCAGGTAAGGGGGTTGATAGAGATTGGTTGAAAAACTGTTTTAGATCATCTTTGAGAGCGATTAATTGAGGAATATTTTCCAGACTGCGGTAAATAATATAATCAAATTGTGGGGCAATTTCTGAAACTAATTTAAGGGTTAAAGCTGTTTTTCCGATTCCAGTTAACCCATAAATAGTAATTAATCGAGTTTTATTATCTAGCCATTCTTTTAAGGTTGATATTTCTAACTTACGTCCATAGTTATACCTTAATTCAGGAGCTTTTGTTAAGTCAATTATGGGGGATTGATCGTCATTGCGTAAAAAATTTTTTGTTTTTTTCCCATTATTAATTGTTTGTAAAGATTGATCACAAATATGAATATTTCCTTGATTAACTTGTAAACAATGACCAAAATTAGAAGTTTGAGAAACCCGATATTTTCTTTCTAACTTGGATCGTAAATTATCTTTATTAACATCTTCGTCTAATACCTTACCCAACTTTTTCCATAAGTTAGCAGCCTCTTTTTTAATATGAGATTCACTACAACCATTAAAAGATTGAGCAATTTGCCAATATTTTTGACCTTGCCAAACCCCTGTCAAGATTGCTTCTTGTACTGGTGTCAGATGAGACTCCACTTTCTCAAACATTAAATCATCAACATATTGCAAAACTTGGTCAATATTATTCATTTCTGGTTAAAAAATTAGAGGGTTAATCAAATATATTATACCAAACGGAACTAAGACTGTACCGTAACCTACCTATAAATTGTGTACCAAAGCCTACTTTGGTACTAAAATCAAGCGCTACAATACTGAGATGTTAGGTAAATCAAGCTAATTAGTCCTATTTGCTTGCTAGATTGTCATCATAGCCCATTTTGCGGTGACATGATCATCTTTTCCATTTCAAAAATCAATGAAGTAATCTTTAAGTTATGTATCAAGAACTACTGAGTAGAGCCAACCCTGGATTTATCCTGATTATGATTGATCAGTCAGCTTCAATGTCAGATAAATACGCTAATTCAAATAAAGCAGAGTTTGCCGCATTAGCCGTTAATCGAGTCATCGGAGAAATTATTACAGCTTGTTCATCGGGTAATGAGATTAAAGACAGATGTTTTGTGGCAGTGGTTGGCTATGGAGCAAGTATTAATATACTATTTCTAGACAAAGCCTCAGAGTTGGCTAAAAATCCCAATACAACAACCCTTAAGAGAAAAGTCTCTGATGGTGCAGGTGGGTTGGTTGAAGTGGATGAAGTAATGCGAGTGTTTGTGAAACCGACTGCAAGTAATGGAACACCAATGGCTGAAGCCTTTAAACAGGCTTATAATGGGGTAGAAAAATTTATTTCTAATCATCCCGATAGCTTTCCACCCGTTGTTATTAATATAACCGATGGAGAACCTAATGATTTTAATGCTGCTACTACTGAAGCGAAAAAACTAGCACAACTTAAAACAAGTGACGGTAACGTGATTGTTTTGAATGCTCATATTTCTAACGCATCAGCAGGGAAAATAGAGTTACCTAGTGACAATGCTGGTTTTAACAATAATAAATTTGCTAACTTTTTGTTTGATATTTCCAGTGTGCTTCCTGATCCTCTTGCTGAGAGTGCCAAAAATGCGGGTTTTAATGTTCAACCTAATGCCAGAGGTTTTATCTTTAATGCTGATGCTGAAGCACTGATTAAACTTCTTCAATTTGGTTCTCAAGGAGCATTACGCTAAAGTTATTGTCATTAATTATGGAATCTCATCATAAAGTTTCAGTCATCCGTCGGTTCAGTGATAGAACTCATAAAGAGATGGAAACCATTAGCGGTTGTCAAGATAATTTTAGCTATAATGAAGCTAAGAATTGTTTTGCGATCGCCGATGGTGCAACTCAATCATTTTACTCAAGTATATGGTCAAAACTTCTTGTTGATTATTTTTGTGAAAATCCCCAGATTGATAAAAACAATTGGCAAGAATGGCTTGAACTAATTCAGCAAAAATGGTTAGAAGAAGTTAGAGCAGAATTAGAAAAAGCAAAAAGCGGTAATAATTTTGCCTGGATTGAGATTTACAATGGTTTGGAACGTTCTAAATCAGCAACATCTACCTTTATTGGGTTACAATTTATTGAAAATCAAGCAAAAATCTCAATTGTTGGCGATAGCTGTCTGTTTATTTTTCAGGGAAATCAATTAATTCAAACCTATTTATTGAAAAAATCAACGAATTTTAATGATAGACCTGGATATTTTGGAAGTCGCTCTAAAAATAATGATGATTATGAGCCAGAGTTTTTAGACATCGAATTAAAATACAAACAACATTCAGATAAGCTTTATTTTGTACTAGCAACTGACGCTCTAGCTGAATATATTTTTAAATATACAGAACAGCAAAGAGATATTTTAACAACTTTACTTACCATTAATTCAGAACAGGAGTTTGAGAATTTTGTAAAATCTGCTAGACATAATGGCACAATAAAAATGAAAAATGATGATGTCACTTTAATGATTTTAGAAGTCAGTGATCGTGAAATCGTCAGTTTGCCTACACAAACCAGAAAAGAAAATCAAAAAAATACTCCTATCATTTCACCTTTAAGTTATGAAACTGAACAGCCTTCTAAAGAAGATCAAAACAATTCTTTAAGCGTAGAAAAAGAACCTAAAGACAATACTCCTGCTGAAAATTTAGAAGATACTTCTGGTTTTGCCAAAATAAGCTCCAATCTACAAACATTATTAAAATTTCTGCCATCTTTACCCATGACGCACCGCAATTTGAGAGGAGTTTCTTCTTCAAGTCCTCAACTGAGAGAAGACAAACCACCCGTAATTAAAGGAATAGATGGAATCCGTAATCTTCTCCTTGTTTTTATTCCTTTAAATATATTCTTAACTATACTCTCCACTGCGACCATATTATATTTTATTTCTCAGACAGCTAACAAAATAAATAGTATAAAAACTGAACAATCAAGCAATTCAAATTCATCTAGTCAAGTCACTAAATATGAACCTAAATATATGAACCTTGAAAAAGGAAATAAAATCTACAAAGATCAAACTTTTCAAGAAATTATTATTCCTGCTTTATCTGACTCATCTCAGGTTTTAATTTTAGAAGAAGGAGACAAATGGATTAAATTTCAGATTGATCTTTATGCTAATCAAGCAATCTTGAATCAATGTTCTACTTGTGCAAGGGATGAAATAGAAATAAAACCCAAGACAAATCTGAGAACTTTGGCTAGTGAATCAGAAAGGGATGTTTTTGGACAATTAAGCGAACCATCAAAGTTTAAAAAACTTGAATTTGATTCCCTTCCCAATTGGTCTAAATTTACATTTGTGGGGTATGTAAAAAAATGAAATATCCGCTTAGAACTGACTATGAAACAGTCGTAAAATACCCTGATAGATTTATATACGATGGTATTTTACAACAAGGAAAGCCTGTTAAGCAAAAGCAAAATCAGAACTTTTTACTGTCTCATAATGGCGGAAAAGCCGTTGTTTATGAAATTCAAACTAATCCTAAAAAATATGCCCTTAAATGTTGGATAGAAGATTTAGGGGATCTAAAAATTCGTTATAAGGCGATTGATGCCTATCTTAAAACAGTTCAACTTCCTTATTTTGTTGATTTTGCTTACCAAGAACAAGGAATTTTAGTCAATGGACAAAGATTTCCCATTATTAGAATGGAATGGGTTGATGGTATTAGCTTTAAAGACTTTATATCTAATAATATTAATAACCAGACTTCTATCCGTAACTTTGCCGAAAAATTCTTAGAAATGGTTAAAATTCTCCATCAAAATAATATTTCTCATGGAGACTTACAACACGGTAATATTATAGTGCGTAAAAATGGTGATCTATGTTTAATTGACTATGATAGTTTATATGTTCCTCAATTAAGCAACGCAACCGACAATATTAAAGGACTCCCTGGTTATCAACATCCTAACAGAAATAAGTTATCTAAATTAAGTCCAAAAGCTGACTATTTCTCAGAAATGGTAATTTATTTATCATTGCTTGTTCTATCAGAAAATCCCAACTATTGGCAACAAATACAACAAGAAGAAAGGCTACTATTTTCCGAAAAAGACCTAATTAAACCTAATTCATCCAAGATTTTCAAAGAACTTAAAAATCTTTCTCCTGAGATTGTGTATTTTATCCAAGAATTAGAGAAATTTTGTCAACAATCAAATATTGAAAACCTACAACCTCTTGAAAATTTAGTCAACAATTACACAGGAGCTAAATGGAGTTTTGTGCCTCCTACTAACCCTATTCCAATCGTTACTTCACCTGTTCCTGTAGTTAATAATCCTACTAATTGGGGTTTTACATCTAATAATTCTACTCCATCCCCATACCCTCCTCCCTCAAGTCAAGGATGGACTTTCTCCCCTAACGGAGTTCAAACTCAAACCAGTCCAAAAAATACAACATCTTCAGATCCCTGGACAAAACTTGAAACCAATTCATCAAGTGCTTGGGATAAATTTGACACGGGTAAAACACCACCTCCAACAGATTGGGATAAACTCCATCAACAACCTCGAAAAGAAGCACCAGTACCTATTCCAGATGAAAACATTTGGGATAAATTTGATAATATTTGGAAGAAACTTACAACATCTGTATCATCTATTTGGAACAAAATTTTGAACTGGTTTAATTAGCTATCTGATTATTCTGTGCAGTTCTCCTATCCTAAAATCAACTCCATTGCTTGATTAATAATTTTATTTTTATCAACCATAGCTTCAATTTCTTCGGGTTTAAGTAGGTGGGTGGAATTAAATATAAAATGAACGTAGGTTGGGTTGAAGCATGAAACCCAACGCCCGATTATGTTACGCTACCGCTAACCCATCCTACAAATAATTGTGCCTACCTACTTAGGCTCTTCTCGACTTTGTGTGATAATTTTTGCTTATGTAAGGTTAAATGCTTACTGGGCAAGACTTTTAGGACTATTTTGAAAGAAGAAACTATCAGTATAGACCTCGTTTACTGGTTTATATAGCGTTTCCTGTTCGCAAGAGGTACATTATCGATGTTGAAAAGCTTAATTAGGGTTTGCTGAATAAATCTAAAAACCTTGTTGGATAAGACTTTTAGACTTTTTTGAAATCCAAAAGTGCCGGGCATGGGAGTGATCAGGGGGAAAATCCCTGGACTTTTTCCCTGAAAATTGGGTAATTGACCACCTGAAAATCGGTAAAACCCTACACCCTACACCCTACACCCCACACCCTGCCCCCACGAAAAACTTTTTCAGCAAACCCTATCTAAATGGTTGCCTTTTTTAACTTTTTTATTGATCTCATTAAGCATTTCTACTTATTGCAAAGGTGAGATGCTACCGGGTCTTGGGTCTTGCCTCTTGCCTCGTCTCAACAAGCAATTTAAATGCGCGGGCAGCTTACTAGAACTCTTGCATATAGCGCTTTTCACGTTACTGAGGTATCGACAAGTTTTGCCAACAAAGAGTTTAAGCCCCTTGCCCATGCCTCATTCTGATGAAAACTGCTATATATAGTCTAAGGTAGAAAAAAGTTAAATACTGACTAAACCGCGCAATCATAACAACTGAGCCGACAAATTCTGATGTTATTAGCATTACAACAACTAACTGTTACCCCAGGCGACCGCCTGTTGTTAACTTCACTCACTTGGCAAGATTATGAAAAAATTCTTGACGAATTGGGAGAGCGACGGTCAATTCGTCTATCTTATAGTCAGGGAACTTTAGAAGCAATGACTCCTCTTTTTATTCATGAAAACACCAAAGTTTTAATCGGGGATTTGGTTAAAGTTCTCCTGGATGAATTAGAGTTAGACTATGAACCCGCTGGATCGACAACCTTTAAAAATCAGCAAATGGATCAAGGAATAGAACCAGACGAGTCTTTTTATATCGAAAATTGTGCTGCTGTTAGGGGAAAAAAGCGACTTGATCTGGCTATTGATCCCCCTCCCGATTTAGCAATTGAAATTGATATTACTAAGCGAACCCGATTTAATAATTATGAGCGATTGGGTGTTCCTGAATTGTGGCGATATAATGGAGAGAGACTGGAAATCAATGTTTTGCAAGGATCGGAATATGTTGAATCTTCCCAAAGCCGACTATTTTCTCAATTTAATCTAATAGAAAAAATTCCAGAAACGCTACAAAATAGTCAAAAAATAGGTAGTGCAATGGCATTAAAACAATTCCGAATTTGGGTCAAGCAAACGCTTAATCCCTGACCTCAAATGTACAAGGAAGTCAGGGAACTTTTGCCGATGATAATTTAGAGGTTACAGTTTTCGGTTTAAGGCTGCACCTATTCCTATTGATCAGTGATCAGTTATCAGTGGGTAAGTTAACAGTTATCAGATATGAGTTTTTAAGTGTGCAGTATTAAATAGAGGTTTCCTACTGTCTTTTTACTGCTCACTGATTACTGGTCACTGATTACTGCTCACTGTTTTTAGACGTGGAACGGACTACCAGCGATCGCCAGCCTCATAAATTGCTAAACGTCCGACACCTAGATATAATCCGGGAGAATTGTCCCCAGGGGGATAAGCAGTAATTCCAAACTGATAGACACCACCATAATCAGGATTTCGTACTGGTTTCAGACCGATGGAAACGGTATTACCGGGGGGGACAGGAGGATCAAAAATGACCGTAATCGTCTGAGTATTGGGGTCAAAAGTAGTGGATTTTAGGGTTAATTTTTCGCCTCGCTGATTGCGATCGCCAAGAAAAGCAAAGGTTTGATCGAGAAGAAAAGCAATAGTTTGAATATTAGGCTGCTGTTGTATGGTTACTTTACCCAAGGGCGCCCCGAGAGACGGCGGTAGAGCGATGGTAAGATAGTATTTTGCTCCCCAAGCACGCACGGATTGGAAAGTAGCGGAGAAATTAACCAGAGTGGGAGAACTCTCAAAAAATACTCTGCCATCGGGAAATTGTCCTGCGAGAGACACAGAAGCATCAAAAGCGAGTATAGCAATCAAAGCGAGTTTAGATAGACTTTCAGTCTGTTTTAAAGGCAAAAAAGGAATTTTCAAGGTAAAAGCTACTATAAAATATTGATTGTTAAGGGCAATTATACCAAATTCACTTAACCCTAAACCGCTGCCATTATCAGTGATCAGTTATCAGTTGTTTTCTCCCCACTCCCCCACACCCCACTTCCCCAACCCCCAACCCCCAACAGCTAACCCCCAACTTGCAATGTATCTCGAACACCTACATCTTCACAGTTTTAGAAATTATGCCGAACAGGTGCTAAAATTCGACTCTAAAAAAACAATATTATTGGGCAATAATGCTCAGGGAAAATCCAATTTACTAGAAGCGATCGAACTTTTGTCCACTCTCAAGAGCCATCGAGTCAGCAAGGATCGGGATCTGGTGCTAGAATCGGACTCGGAGGCGAGAATTTTTGCTAGGGTTAATCGTCTTTATGGAGCATCAGAATTAAGTTTAATTCTCCGTTCTTCCGGTCGTCGCACCGTGATCCGCGACCGTCAACCCCTGCGCCGTCATCTCGATTTTTTGGGCGTGATTAATGCGGTACAATTTTCTAGTCTCGATCTGGATTTAGTGCGCGGTGGTCCGGAAGCTCGCCGAGATTGGTTAGATACTTTATTAATTCAATTAGAACCCCTATACGTTCATATTTTACAGCAATATAATCAGGTTTTACGACAAAGAAATGCTCTCTTAAAAGAGATTCGTAAACAGGAATTAGAGGGCAAAGTTTATGCAGATTTATCCCAACTAAAACTCTGGGATTTACAACTAGCAGAAACCGGTTCAAGAGTAACGAGAAGAAGGGCGCGAGTACTGCAAAGATTAATTCCTTTAGCCCAAAAATGGCACGAAAGTATTAGCGGAAAAACCGAACTTTTAGAATTACAATATATTCCCAATGTGCCTTGGGTAGAAGATGATGTCAATGGGGTACAAAGGGCTTTTTTAGATAAGATTGAAACCCGTCGTTTGGCAGAGAAACAACTAGGGACATCGGTAGTCGGTCCCCACCGGGATGAAGTGGATTTTTTAATTAACCAAAACCCCGCTAAATCCTACGGTTCCCAAGGACAACAAAGAACCTTAGTTTTAGCCTTGAAATTAGCGGAATTACAGTTACTAGAGCAGATTATCGGAGAACCTCCCCTACTACTCCTCGATGATGTTTTAGCCGAATTAGATATCGAACGACAAAATCAATTATTAGATGCGATCGAAGACCGTTTTCAAACTTTAATTACCACCACTCATCTCAGTTCTTTTGAGTCTCGCTGGTTGCAATCTTCCCAGATATTTTCTGTCAAAAAGGGACATATTTTTTATTAGCCTATAGTCTCTCTTTGTTTTGCTCTTTGTCTGTACACACCCATAATTCGATCCCCCCTTAATCCCCCCTTAATAAGGGGGGGATCTGACAGTTTTTAACACCTAACTACTTAGGGTTTGCTGAATAATGGTAAAACCCTTTTAAAATAAAGCTTTTGACCTGTTAAAGTCCGATGTTAGTGCAAGAAAATAGGATTGGGACTTTCAAAAACCTTGCATTATCCTTCTTGTACCGGCTCCTGACGACCGGCTACTGACTCCTACCCCCAGGAAAAACTTTTTCAGCAGACCCTACTTAATAAAACAGGCTGTAGGCCTGTTTCACTATTAGCTTAAGAATAATTAAGCCTACTTAATTTCGCGCACTACCGGCTTACCGTCAATAATTTCACCGACGAGAATCAGATCAGCAACCCCGACAAATAAACCATTTTCTAAAACCCCCGGCATATTATTAATAGTTCTTTCCAAATCAGCCGGATCATCGATACTATCAAATTTAACATCGATAACTAAATTGCCTTGATCTGTCACCACGGGGCCAGCTTTTTTCACTCCCATGCGGAGAGAAGGTTTACCACCGAGTGCCTCCAATTTTCGCATCACCGGAGTCATGGCCATGGGTAACACTTCCACCGGCAAAAGAAAAGTCGATCCCAACTTGTCCACCAGCTTATTGCCATCCACTACCACGACAAAAATATCGGCGAGACTATCGACAATTTTCTCCTGAGTATGGGCAGCACCGCCGCCTTTAATCAGGTTTTTCTGGGGATCCACCTCATCGGCCCCATCGATAGCGATATCCATCTTTGCGATGACATCGAGGGTAGTGAGGGGAATTCCGTACTTCCTAGCCAAAACTTGCGCTTGAAAAGAAGTAGGAACCCCGACAATATTGCTGATTTCCCCGCTTTGCAGTCTAGCGCCCAGATACTCGATCGCATAGGCCGTCGTTGAACCAGTTCCCAATCCCACGACTGAATTAGATTGAACTAGATTAGCGGCGGCCTTACCGACCTCCTGTTTCATGATAATGACCGGATCGATTGCTGTCATGATGCACATTCCTAAAAGCGATGTTTTGAACCTCTTAGTTATCGGCTATCCCTTGCCCTCTTGTCAATGGAATTAGGGATTAGTGGCCTGAGCTGCTAACATTTCCTTGAGTTTAGCCAATTCATTGGCCCAACGGGGATCTGGCTGTAAAGCGTCACCATCGCCGGTAACTTTCGGGGTACTGCTGCTACCCCGTTCAGCCTTGCGTTTTTTGCCGCCGCCGCCGCCACCACCACTGGATTTGCGCGGTGCTGCCGTCGTCGGTTTCGGAGTGGGTCTTTCGACTTTTTCCGGGGTTTCTACGCTGGCCTCCGTGCCTTCTGCTTCTTCTCCTTCTTCTTTACCTCCCTTGCTGCGGGGGAGAGCTTTCTCGATTTTGATCGGGTTTTCCATGAAGGATTGACCGTTGTATTTTTCGATAAACTGGTCAGCTAGTTCATCGCTAGGGACGGTAACGAAGGCAAAACCGCGACATTTGCCAGTTTTGCGATCTTTGATGACTTTAGTGGTGATCGTATCCCCTTCATCGGCAAAAAGCGCCTGTAATTTTTCGCGCTCGACGGATTCTTTGGGCAAATTACCAACGTATAGACGAACGGACATGATGGATTCCTCCAAGTATAGGGTGATGTAAAAACTTGTGCGACATTCCGTGCCTGTATGCTGATTTTTTTAAGGCAAACAGAGCTAAGGAGGATGTTTCCCAGCGATAAGCTTGCAGTTTCTGCACGATAGCGGCTGTGGCCGTCAATTTTGACTATCCTTAACGATTTCAACGAGAGGGACGGAATCTAGGGGTTACGTTTTTAGCTTTTAACAGGCCTAATCATTCAACTTACCCGATTTATGTCGCTCTCTTCGATTATTACAGAATGTTTACACAATTTGTCAAATATTTTCTCTCGCTCTGGGCTGCCTAAGTATAACTACTTAAGTATTTGTTCACAGTAAGCAAAATTTTATGAAAACTCTTGCTAAATGTATCATTATATGCTTCTTTCCTTTTGGCGGCGGGGTATCCTAGCTAACGGGAGGGAAAAAGCAAAACCCCCTTTACAGATACATTGACACTTTGTCAAGTATTTGTTACATTAGTTAAAAAAGGTGATACCCATCACCCATCTCGCTTGTTATCAACCACTGTCTTCATCGAGGAGGAACACCATGTCTCAACCGATCGAACTTTCCTTAGAACAACAGTTCAACATTCGTTCTTTTCAGACTCAGGTAGAAAAAATGAGTCAGGAGCAAGCGCAGGATTTCCTGATCAAGCTCTACGAACAAATGATGGTCAGAGAAAATATGTACAAAGCTTTTCTCAAACACCAGTGGGGTCTAGATTCTAATCCCTGGGCTCCCCAATAACTCATTTCACCCCTGCGGGCGACCTCTTTCTCCGGCTGGGTTTCTCCGGAAACGAGCTAGGGATGCGGGGCGCATTTCTTCACCTTTTTAGCTATTCTTAGGGAAGGATAACCGAATTGCTAGGGGTTAATTTATGTTCGAGCGCGCTTTGATCTGTACAGATCTTTTCGATGGTCTCCATCGTCTTGTCCATTGTGTGCCACACTTAGCCCTGAGCGGCTTAAAACAAGTTATCTTCCTCCACAGTATTCCGGTTTGGGAACAACCCACCCTAGCTGCCGTAGATCAAGGAAAAATTGATGCGGCTAAAGAAAAATTATCCCCAGCTTTAGCAAATATTCCCGACGGCATGACAGTTATTGTCGAAATCTCTAACCGTCGTCCCGTGGATGCCGTGCGGGAAATCCTCGCTCATCACTCTATCGACGTGATTTTGATGGGAAATCCCATGCGCGGTGCTGTCCAAGAAAAATTATTCGGTAGTACCAGTTTAGCGATCGCAGGTATGACCGATATTCCGCTGCTGATTTTCCGACCGCAATTATTATCAGTTTATACTCGCGATGAATTGGCCCTGCGCTGTCAGCATCTCTGGAAACATTTATTAATTCCCTACGATGGCAGTCCCGACGCGATTTATCTAATTGAACAGATGGAAAAATACGCCCAAACTCGCGCCCCCGGCTCTTTTGAGCAATGTCTCCTCGTCCGGGTAGTGGAAAATATCAGTCGCGATCCCAGTGTCACCGAATACCGTTTAAATGATGCCCGTCGGGAATTAGAATCGGTGCAAGTGCGACTAGAAAAACTCGGTTTGCAAGTACAGAGCCAAGTGCGACAAGGAACACCTGTATTAGAAGTTTTGACGGCAGCGGAAGAAGATGACATCAGTGCCATCGCAGTGGCTACCTGCCATCGTTCCAATATGTTGGAATGGTTAGCCGTGCGTCGGATTAATGAAGATATTCTTCATCAACTGTGGTTCCCCTTATTATTTTTCTCCCCCAAGGGATAGACTGGAAAAAAGCTCCTCTTGGGGATAAACTACAAAGGCACAAAGGACAGAGAGAGGAAGACAGATTTGATCGCTAAAATCGATCACACAAACGATAAGAGAGCCGCAAAAATTTGGGAGAAATTAACTTAAGTAAGTAGTTATAATTAAATTAAAAATAGATTTTGCCTCTGATCCCCCCTGCCCCTCCTAGGGTTGATTCATAGTAGAGTTGATTCATAGTAGGGTTGATTCATGAATCAACCCTACCCAAACTCCTTGATAAGGTGGGGACCTGAAAACTTTTAACAACTACCTACTTAACTGTTCAATTAATCCGACAACTTTAGCCTTAATTTCATCGCGAACTCGGCGAAAAGTTTCGATGGGTTGACCATCGGGATCATCAATTAACCAATCCTCGAAAATTTCCTGTAAAACCCATCCTTCCGGCAGATTGACACCGCAACCACATAGGGATATAACGGCATCGTAATCTTCGGGATTAAAATCCCTAATTGATTTAGAAGTTTGGTCAGTAATATCAATGCCAATTTCCCCCATAACTGCGATTGCTCCGGGGTGAACTTTGGCCGCTTCTAATCCAGAACTGGTGACGGAAATTTTACCCGCGCCTAAAGTTTTAGCGAAACCTTCGGCGATTTGGGAACGACAGGAATTTTTTCTACAGGCAAACATGACTTTTTTCATGATTTTAACTCCTAGAAATTGATTTAATTAATAGCTTTATGGGCAATTGTGGCTATTTCTTGGGCGGATTTTTCCTTCCTTTCACTATAGCGATCAGTCAGATAATCTACCTGATCCCGCAGGAGAATGGTAAACTTATAAAGTTCCTCCATCACATCAATAACTCGATCTCGATAGGGGGAATCTTTCATCGTGCCATCCTCGTGAAACTCTTGATAAGCTTTAGCCACAGAAGATTGATTAGGAATAGTAAACATTCGCATCCAACGACCAAGAATTCGCAGAGTATTAACCGCATTAAAAGATTGGGAACCTCCGCTTACTTGCATGACTGCTAAGGTGCGGCCTTGGGTAGGTCTAACCGCACCAATACTCAAGGGAATCCAATCAATTTGGTTTTTGATAATGCCGCTAATATTGCCGTGAAGTTCGGGAGAGGACCAGACTTGACCCTCGGACCATTGACTTAATTCTCGTAATTCTTGCACCTTGGCATGAGTATCGGGAACACTGCCATAAATCGGCAATTCACGGGGATCAAAAAAGCGCACTTCTGCCCCATATTCAGTGATAATTCTGGCCGCTTCTTCTGCTAATAAACGACTGTAGGAACGTGGCCGCAAAGAGCCATACAGAAAAAGAATTCTTGGTTTGTGAGTCGATTAGATCATGGTGAATAATTATTTGTAAGAACTCAAGCAACGAGGATCGAGAAGGGTGGCTTTTTCTGGATCTCTGGGAAACCAAAAGGCGGTTTTTTTGCAGAATTCTACCAACATTAACATCACAGGTACTTCAATCAATACCCCCACTACTGTCGCTAAAGCAGCCCCCGAATTCAATCCGAATAACATCACAGCAGTGGCGATCGCTACCTCAAAATGATTACTAGCACCAATTAAAGCAGCGGGAGCCGCATCTTCGTAAACTAAATTGAGTTTGAGAGCGGCCACATAACTAAGTAAAAAAATCAGATTAGTTTGAATAAAGAGGGGAATAGCAATCAGGAAAATATGCAGGGGATTACTAACAATTAAATCGCCTTTGAAAGCAAAGAGGAGGATTAAGGTTAACAATAAGGCAGTGATTGCCACAGGACTGAGATAGTGAAGAAAACGCGATTCAAACCAGGCGCGTCCTTTATGTTTAAAAATCCAGTGACGGCTATAGATACCGGCAATAAGCGGTAAACCAACGTAGATTAACACAGAAAAAACAATGGTCTGCCAGGGGACTACAAAATTATTAGCTGCCAGTAACCATTTACCTAGAGGAGCGTAGAGAAAAAGCATCGCTAGGGAATTGACTGCTACCATAATTAGGGTATGACCCTGGTTACTGTAGGAAAGATAGCCCCACATCAAAACCATGGCCGTGCAGGGAGCAATTCCTAGTAAAATAGCTCCAGCAGTGTAGGAACTAGCTAAACTTACCGTCTGTCCTCGGATAATCTCCGTTTGACTCAACCAAGGCAGAAACAGCCAGCCGAGAAAAAATTGAGCCAGCGCCACCATGGTAAAGGGTTTGATCAGCCAATTAACCACTAAAGTTAAAATAACTGGTTTGGGAGTACGGGCAGCCCGGAGAGCCTGAGAAAAGTCGATCTTAACCATGATCGGATACATCATGAAGAAAAGACAGATGGCGATCGGAATAGAAACGTTATAGATACTCATGGCATCTAAAGTCCGCGCTACGTCCGGAAATGACCGACCGAGGGCAATTCCCGCCAAAATACAGAAAATAACCCAAAGGGTAAGATATTTTTCAAAAACACTAAGGCTACCACCAGCTTTGGCGGCTTTAGGATTGATTTGATTAGTCATCGCACAAAGGTGGAAAGGGAATAATGGGAGATTGGGCAACCCACCTTTATTATTTCAAAAAAAGTTGATATGTCAAGAGGAAAAGCCAGTCATAAAGCTTTAATATTTCTAAAAATCTTGATTGGTTACTGATTTTCCTCGCAGAAACGAGCGGGGACGAGGGAACTAAAACGACGATATTCCGATAGATATTCTTCTAGGAGAAGAAATTGAGATAGATTCAGGCTGTAGTAGATCCAACGACCCTCTTGACGACTGCGGACTAAATTGGCTTCTTTTAGCGTTTTTAGGTGAAAAGATAATTTAGATTGGGCGATATCGAGATGATCGCGCAATTCACAGACGCATAATTCCTGATGTCGCAACAGTTGGAGGATTTGCAGTCGCAGGGGATCCGAGAGTGCCTGAAAACCAGTATAAATCTGGGTTAACGAGTCGGGAGATGTGGTCAGAGAGTTGAACATTGAGATGGTCCCTCGGTGGGAAGGAAATAGGAAAGCGGGAAAATTCAGAATTGCAACAAAACTTTATGTATTTTTGTATCGAATCAGGAAAACCAGCGAATCATCCCCTGTATGATAGACAATGGTTTTGACCAGAGACAATGGTTTTGACCAGATTAGCCTTTTAAATCATTGTAAACAGGTTAGGAGACATCATGGAATTATTTGCGGCTCTCAATTTAGAACCCATTTTTCAACTCACCTTCGTGGCGCTAATCATGTTAGCTGGCCCCTTTGTCATTTTCCTACTAGCTTTTCGTGGTGGCGACCTATAAAAACCGCCTCCCACCCATTGTTATTCGTGCTTTTTTTGACTTCTCTCCTCTTTAGGGAGAGATTTTTTGTCTAAAAGTCAGGAGTCAGGAGATAGGAGTCAGGAGATTGCTTTTATTTATTCTCCCCACTTCCCCACTTCCCCACTTCCCCACTTCCCAATTCATAATTTATAATTCATAATTCATAATTCATAATTCCCACTCCCCCTCTCCTAACAATCGACTGCTAAGATCGAACAGAGCGATCGATCTCTCGCTCCCACGATACCTGATAAAACTATCTATGATCATTAAAAATAACCCCTATTATCGGGCTGTAATCGGCTTTTGGGTGGCTTTTCTTGTGTTTTGGGGTTTTGGGAGTTTCTCACCCCTTCTTGCCCAAGCGAAAGAGCAACCAGCCGATGTACAATCGATTACCCCCTACCTTAAGCAATTTCAACAAAAAATTACCGAATTTCGCCTCGATAACGGACTAAAATTTATTATCCTAGAAAATCGCGATGCTCCGGTTATTTCCTTTGTTACCTACGCGGATGTGGGAGGTGCCGATGAACCGGACGGTAAAACAGGAGTTGCCCACTTTTTGGAACATTTAGCCTTTAAAGGCACAAAAACCATCGGTACTACCGATTATCTTAGCGAGAAAAAAGTCCTCGATCGCCTTGAAGCTATAGACAAAGAACTACAAGCGGCCAAAAAAGCGGGTAAAAGCGCAGAAGTGGCTAAATTAACGGAAGAATTTCAAAAAACTAAGGCAGAGTCCGAGAAATTCGTCCAACGCAACGAATACGGGCAAATCGTCGAAACTCAGGGAGGAGTCGGTTTAAATGCCACCACTTCCAGCGATGCAACTAGCTATTTTTACAGCTTCCCGTCGAATAAATTGGAATTGTGGATGTCTTTGGAATCGGAACGATTTTTAGAACCGGTGTTCCAACGGGAATTTTACAAAGAAAAAGACGTAATTCTAGAAGAAAGACGGATGCGGACGGATAATAGCCCCTTGGGTCTATTAATCGAAGCTTTTCTCGATCAAGCTTATACTGTCCATCCCTACAAACGTCCCGTTATCGGCTACGATCGAGATATTCGCAATCTGGAACCCTCGGATATCCAAAACTTTTTCGATAAATTTTATCCTGCCAGTAATTTAACCATAGCTATCGCCGGGGATGTGGACCCAGAACAGGTCAAACAGTTAGCTAAAGTTTATTTTGGTCGTTTTCCCGCTAAACCGAAACCCCCACAGGTGAAAGTAGTGGAACCGAACCAAACCAAAACAAAGGAAATTACCCTAAAATTAGCCTCGCAGCCTTGGTATTTAGAAGGATACCATCGTCCCGCTCTCAATCATCCCGATCATGCGGTTTACGAGGTTATTGCCACTTTAATGAGTGAAGGAAGAACTTCGCGACTGTATAAAGCTTTAGTGGAGGACAAACAACTTGCCCTCGCTGCCCAGGGATTTAACGGTTTTCCGGGGGATAAATACCCGAATTTGCTGTTATTCTATGCTCTCAGCGCTCCTAATGTCAGCCTAGAGGAAGTAGCGCAGGGTTTGAATTTGGAATTGGAAAGATTGAAAAATGAACCGGTTTCGGAACAGGAATTAGAACGGGTTAAAAATCAACTACGGGCAGCCCTATTAAGAGGTCTTGATTCTAACATGGGCATGGCGCGATCCTTGATTGAATACGAGGTAAAAACCGGCGATTGGCGTAATTTATTCGCCCAATTAGATGCTTATAATGCTGTCACGGCAGCTGATATTCAACGGGTGGCTAAAGAAACTTTTACCCCCGAAAATCGCACTATTGGCCGAATTTTACCGAAATAGATAGATGGGGAAATGGGGAAAGTGGGGAAAGTGGGGGAATTTCAACTAAAACCCCATCACCCCCCGCAACGCGCACGCAGTGACCACCCCAACACCCCAACACCCCAACACCCTAACACCCTAACACCCTAACACCTAAAACCTAAAACCTAAAATAAATATAATCATGAAAAAACGCTTACAATGGCTAGGTTTAATCCTGATCACCCTGATAGGTGTCCTAGCTTTTCGTTCCCCGGCAATTGCCCAAACCCCGCGACATTTTACCGATTTAACTTTTCCTCCACTTCCTGAAGTTACAGTTCCCCAATACGAGCGCTATCAACTAGATAATGGTATGGTGGTTTATTTAGTGGAGGATCGGAGCTTACCTTTAGTGAGTGGTACGGCGATGATTCGGACAGGAGGAAGATTAGAACCAGGGGAAAAAGTCGGATTAGCCGATATTACTGGAACCGTGCTGCGTAGTGGTGGCACGGAAAAACATCCTTCCAATGTCTTAAATCAATTATTAGAACAAAGAGCGGCCCTCGTAGAAACCTCGATCGATCTTAACGCTGGAACTGCTAGTTTTAGCGCTCTTAGTGAAGATTTAGAAACAGTTTTTAATCTCTTTGCCGAGGTTTTGCGTTCCCCAGCTTTTGAAAATCAGAGGGTAGAATTAGCCAAAGTTCAGGAAAAAGGAGCAATTGCCCGACGTAATGATGATCCTGATGATATTGCTAGTCGGGAGTTTAAAAAGCTAGTCTATGGTGATAATAGCCCCTACGCTCGTACTGTAGAATATAGCACTTTAGCTAATATTGACCGTCAGGATTTAATCGATTTTTATCGTACCTATGTCCGTCCCGACCAAATAATTTTAGGAATTGTCGGTGATTTTGATTCTCAGTCGATGAAAGCATTAATCAATAAGACTTTTGGCGATTGGAAAAATCCCGCCACTGCCACTAAAATTGTCACCCCTTCGGCAACCCAAAAAAATCTTCAAGGTGTCTTTGTCGTCAATCAACCTCAATTAACCCAGAGTAGCGTTTTATTAGGTCATCTTGGTGGTCGTTTGGATAGTCCCGACTATCCCGCTTTAACGGTATTAAATGAGATTTTAAGCGGTTTTGGTGGTCGTTTATTTAATGAAGTGCGCTCCCGTCAAGGATTAGCTTATTCTGTCTATGGTATCTGGAATAGTCGTTATGATTATCCCGGTTTATTTATTGCCGGAGGTCAAACTCGCACCGATGCCACCGTACCTTTTATTAAGGCAATTTTAGGCGAAATCGAGCGCCTTCGCAATCAACCCGTTACTGCCAAAGAATTGGAAGATGCTAAAAATGCTATTCTCAATTCTTTTGTTTTTAAGTTTGAGAAACCTGCTCAAAATTTATCGCGATTGATGACCTATGAATACTATGGTTATCCCCAAGATTTTATCTTCCGTTATCAACAAGCGGTAAAAGGGGTGACAATTGCCGATATTCAACGAGTGGCCCAACAATATCTGCAACCGAATCAAATTGTGACTCTAGTAGTGGGTAATGAACAGGAAATTCAACCTCCTTTATCCAGTTTGGGAACTACGGTTAAAACTGTTGATGTCACCATTACACAACTATAAATAGGGTTTGCTGAATAAATCTAAAAACCTTGTTGGATAGGGTTTTTAGACTTGTTTTCCCTCAAAAAGTGCCGACCTTTGGAGTGATTGGGGGGAAAATTCCGGGACTTTTTCCCTGAAAATTAGGTAATTGACCCCCTGAAAATGGGTAAAACCCCACACCCCACACCCCACACCCCACACCCTGCCCCCAGGAAAAGCTTTTTCAGCAAACCCTAAATAAATCTAGGTTGGATGGAGCTAAACTAGGTGAAATCCAACCTAGAAAAATGAGATAAATATAACACGAGATATGACTTTACAACTCACCATAAATTATCCTGAAAATTTACCCGACTTTCTTCAAAAAAACCGCGAGGAATTCGAGAGAGAAGCAACCTGGGCTATGGTAGTAAAACTCTTTGAGATGAAACGTATTTCGTCCGGTATGGCTGCCAATTTATTAGGAGTGGATAGGGTTAATTTTTTATTGAGATTGACCGATTTTGGCGTAGGGATGATTGACTTAACAGAAGAAGAACTATTATCAGACTTTGAAAATGCCTAAAGCTAAATTACAGCCCTTCTCATAAAAAAAGTCTAACCTAATTTGGTATTGACTCCTGACTGCTGACGACCGACTCCCCAAAACGAAAACTTCCTATCTCACCATTGAGATAACTGCTGTAACTATTTTGAGATAACTAAGGCTATCATTGAGGAAAGTTACTGTTGAGACTCCTGATTAGTTTGTTAATTTTTGTGTTAAGTAGCTAGACAATTAAACCCTTTAGAGATAGGGTGATCGTAGCTGAGTTTGCTATTATATAGTTTTGTAAATAAATATCAAACTCAAGGGTTTTTGAAGATGGTATGTCGCTAAACTGAAAGTATAAAGTACAGAGGTAAAAATACTTATGATGCTACTACAAGATGTTGCGAGAACCTCTAGAGAACAAGCATTAATTCTGTGGTTTGAAGAAGTAGACAGCAAAGATGTAGGATTAGTCGGCGGCAAAAACTCCTCCTTAGGCGAAATGATCCAACAATTAACCCCGAAAGGGATTAATGTCCCCACAGGATTCGCCACCACCGCTTACGCTTACCGTCACTTTGTCGAAAAAGCCGGACTAGACGCACAATTAAGACAAATTTTCCAAGATTTAGACGAAAATGATGTGCAGAACTTGCAAGAAAAAGGTAAACAAGCACGCACATTAATCCTCAATACACCGTTCCCCGATGATTTAAGTCATGCGATCGCTATTGCCTATCGCCGACTCTGTGAACGTTATGGCGATGATCTCTATCATTCCATAGATGTGGCCGTTCGCTCAAGCGCCACCGCCGAAGACTTACCAGAAGCGAGTTTTGCCGGACAACAGGAAACCTATCTCAACGTGCAAGGGGTAAGGGGAGTTTTAGAAGCTTGCCATAAATGTTTTGCCTCTTTATTCACCGATCGCGCTATTTCCTACCGTCATCATAACGGTTTCGATCACTTTGCCGTCGCCCTTTCCGTCGGTGTCCAAAAAATGGTGCGTTCAGATCTAGCCACCTCCGGGGTGATGTTTTCCATCGATACGGAAACAGGGTTCAAAAATGCCACTTTAATCACCGCAGCCTACGGTTTAGGGGAAAATGTCGTGCAAGGAGCCGTTAACCCCGACGAATATCTGGTTTTTAAACCCACTCTTAAAAACGGTTACAAACCCATCCTCGACAAACGCCTCGGCAGTAAAGCCATCAAGATGATCTACGATGATGGAGGATCGCGTCTAACCAAGAATATCCGAGTTAACAAGCTAGAACAGGATCAATTCTGCATTAGTGACCAAGAAATCCTCACTTTAGCCCGTTGGACGACCCAAATCGAGGAACATTACTCGCAAGTGCGCGGAACCTACACCCCCATGGACATCGAATGGGCAAAAGATGGGATCACGGGAGAACTCTTTATCGTTCAGGCGCGCCCAGAAACCGTACAATCGCAAAAAGCCGCTAATATCCTTAAATCCTACGAAATTAAAGAAAGAAGTCAAGTTTTAGCGGTGGGACGAAGTGTAGGTGCAGCAATCGGTCAAGGAAAAGCCAGAGTCATCCTCAGTGTAGATAAAATCAACAACTTTAAACCGGGAGAAGTTCTCGTCACCAATCGCACGGATCCCGACTGGGAACCGATTATGAAACAAGCAAGCGCGATCGTTACTAATCAGGGTGGTCGTACTTGCCATGCCGCTATTATCGCGCGAGAAATGGGCATTCCGGCGATCGTGGGTTGCAATAATGCCACGGAAACGATTAAAACCGGTCAGGAAGTCACCGTTTGCTGTGCGGAAGGGGATGAAGGGAAAGTTTACCTCGGATTGCTACCCTTTGAAATTCTTGAAACTCCCCTGGACAATTTGCCCCAAACTCGGACAAAAATCCTCATGAATATCGGTAATCCCGAAAAAGCCTTCGCTTTTGCCGATATTCCTGCCCAAGGGGTCGGTTTAGCCCGTCTAGAGTTTATTATCGCTAACCATATTCAGGCCCACCCCAGCGCCTTGCTGAAATTCCACGAATTGGAAGAAGGAGACGTAAAAGACCAAATCGCCGAATTAACCAAACACTACGAGGATAAACCCCAATTTTTCGTCGATAAATTGGCCCGGGGAATTGCCATGATTGCAGCCGCATTCTACCCCAAAGATGTAATTGTGCGGATGTCTGATTTTAAATCCAATGAATACGCTAATTTATTGGGTGGCAAACCCTTTGAACCCAAGGAAGAAAACCCGATGATCGGTTGGCGCGGCGCTTCCCGTTATACTGATCCTAATTATCGCGAGGCTTTCGCTTTGGAATGTCGGGCGCTGAAAATGGTACGGGAAGAAATGGGATTAACTAATGTGATTCCGATGATTCCTTTCTGTCGTACCCCCGAAGAAGGGATGAGAGTCCTCGAAGAAATGGCGAAAAATGGTCTCGAACGCGGGGTTAATGGTTTGCAAGTTTATGTGATGTGTGAGTTACCAAGTAATGTAATTCTTGCCGACCAATTTGCTCAGGTGTTTGACGGATTTTCGATCGGTTCTAATGATTTGACCCAATTAACCTTAGGATTAGATCGGGATTCTGCCCTGGTTGCCCATCTTTTTGATGAACGGAATGAGGGAGTTAAACGCATGGTGAAAATGGCCATTGAAACCGCTAAAGCCCATAATCGCAAAATCGGTATCTGTGGTCAAGCTCCTAGTGATTATCCCGAATTTGCTCAATTTTTAGTGGAATTAGGCATCGATTCTATCAGTCTTAATCCTGATTCTGTCCTCAAAACTTTATTGATGGTGGCAGCAGTGGAGCAAGGACAATAGTTTAGTGATAAAGGTGGGACTTGCCCACCTTTTTTTATCTTAGTATGTTGACAATATTAATCGAGTCTATTTAATTGCTAATTATTATATATAGCGTTTCCTGTTCGCAAGAGGTACATTATCGATGTTGAAAAGCTTAATCAGCAAAGGTTTAACTGTGCCTCACAGGTGTGAGAAACGTTATATCATCAGTTTAATCATAGAAATGGTAAGGGAGGTTGAAAACCCTCGATAAATGGCTTTTGTATAATAACTTTTTTGGGATAATTGGGAGAAAAATTAACCTCTTGTGGAACTTTATCAATTAATTTTTGATCTACGGTATCAAAATAATCAAGCTTCATCCTAATCGCTGTAGCGAGATGTAGTGCATCAAAGGGTTGTAGTTTATAACTCCTAATCAGATAACGATTGATTTCCGATGTCTCTCGTTCAAATCCTACTAACTTTATCCATTCATTAGAAAATAGGTTGTTAATAATATTTTCCTGCTCTAAATCAGATAAATCTCGTTTCGCTTTTAGAGATTTAATATAAACAACTTCAGCCATGGTAAAAGCCGATGTATAGAGTTCAATATATCCCTGTTCTGCTGCCAGTAAAATATTCTTACATTGTTCATAATACTGGGGTTCTTCATTGAAAAAACTGATAAAGATTCCCGAATCACAATAATGTTTTTTGATAGACTTTTTTTTCAAGACTAACCTCTAATTGAATTGATAATATTAGACAGGGAAGAAGCAGCAGATTTTTCAGGAAAAACTTTCATTTCTTGCACTTGAATATTGATTTTTTCTCCATGCAAATACTGCCGGATTAACCCAAAAACATAAACTCTTTTTCCTAAAGCTTCTCTAGCTTGTTCAAAAAGTTCTTCAGGAAAAAAACATTTAATAATTTTGTTATCAGTTAGGCTACGAATCCCCATCTTTTGACGATTGGCAATATTAATAGATACTAACTGCCCTTCAATAGAGCCATAAATACTGTAAAAATTTTGAGTAATTTCATCTACATTAGCCGCTATATTTTTAGTAACATAAAACCTCCAATTTTCCGTAGAAAACTCGATATAAGCAAAATCATTTGGATCGATTAATTCGCTAAACTTCTTGACATTATACAGGGCTTTATTGTTGAAGTACAAGGGACGTTGAGGTTTTTCCTTAATCAATTCTTCTAAACTATCTCTAAAAACATTGATAATTCTTTGAGGACGCTCAGTTTCCACCTGTTCATCAAGGATATTTGCTTCGGCTGTCATAATAATACTTCCTTGTTGAACTTCCGTAATTGCCCACTCTACTCCCACCTCTCCCGTATCTGATATTTCTTGATCAATTTCCGTCAGGATTATAGAAAAACTCTCTAAAAGTTTTTGGAATTTCACCATAGGAAAATAAGGACCATCAACCTTGAGAGTCAATCTCGCCCTTGATAATCTAGTGGATGAGTAGTCGTTAACTGTAATTTCGTTATTGGTCATCAAATATCATATACAATTTATAATGTACCTGTGAAATTTCTACCCGTTGGCAGTGAGACTGTAAACTTGGCACTGAAAACTGAAGATTTACGAGATAAACTTCACCTATAGGACTCCGACTAGCCGTGCTTAAAGCAATTATCCCTGAACATGAGTTTTTTTGTACTAAGCCAACTAACTTCATCATACTGAAAATACATATAGCCCACTATGGCTATTTTTTAGTTGTCTCTTAACAAAGATTAACTTTAAACTGCGATCAAGAGATAAACTTAGATTTCGTCAGGATTAAGGCCTAATTCCCGCAGTTTATTGGCTAATCGTTCCGCTCGTTGTTTTTCCTGATTATAGCTAGTGAAAGCTTGTCCATCGGGATAAAAAAGCGACATTTCCGGTTCGATCCCCCCTGCCCCCCTTGATAAGGGGGGTGCCGATCCCCCCTTAATCCCCCCTTAATCCCCCCTTGATAAGGGGGGTGTCTGATAATTTTTAACGCCTACCTACTTATAAGCCAATAACACCACTCCCAAGGGGTCTAGTATAATTAGAAGAGGTTGATCAAAGGGGGTTTATGGACGATAAAACCGCAAAGCCGGAAGAATCCGAATCTGAAGAGAAAAAAGAATCAGATTTTGACCAGGAAAAGGAACAGGCTGAAGTTTGGACGGGAAAAATCACTGCTTTTGTTGCCCATCAACTCCGAACCTCCGCTCCTTCCCTTCCAATTATCGGGGGTAGCATTACAGGCGGCTTAACTTGGCTTAGTCAACATGACACGGTTAACGCGATTATTGTCGGGGGAGTCACCTTTATCGTCACGGGCTTTTTTACCTACGGATCAGCCTGGAGTCAAGGGTTTTTAGAAATAGCAAGAACCAAAGGTAAAAATCATGGTAAAGGTTCAGCTTTAAGCTTTTTTGTTTGGCTAGACAAAGGACTGGAAAAAATACGTTGGCAATTAGCTAATCCTGACGGGAAATATTTAATTAAATTACGGGATTCAGATTGTCGTTATGATGATATTGAAGGGATTGAAGATGCAATCTTTGGTTTTTCTACTCCGGAACTGGAAGAAATTTTTATTAATTTAGACCTGAGTCAATTAGAACTGCGCTCAGAAGAAGAATCTAAAGGTACGGGGGATGATATTTGGGATCTATTGCGACGGGCTAAAAAGAGGACAGATTTACGGTTGTTAATTCTGGCTCCTGGTGGCCGAGGAAAAACAACTTTATTGCGTCATTTAGCCTATAACTACGCTCTAAAACAACCGAAACAAAATGCACCTTTTTTAATTCCTGTCTTTTTACGTTTACGGAGATGGCAGGAAGTGATTACCACCACAGAAGGATTAGATTTACCGACTTTAATTGAGCGACATCTTAAACAAGATATTTCTCAAGAATTAGATTTACCTCAGAACTGGGCTAAAAATCATTTAACCCGTCAGCGAATGTTAGTGATGTTTGATGGTTTTGATGAAGTTAAACCCGAATATGCCGAAAAAGTCAGTCAATGGATTGGCAAACAGTGGCATGATTTTCGCCAAAACTATTTTATTTTAACCTCTCGTCCCAAAGGCTATCAAGCGTTTATAGCGGTAAGCGCTTGAGTGAGATACAAACCAAGCTTTGCCTAGCATGGTTTATAGCTCGTGACACTGTACCTCATACGACTGCACACCGCTATAGCTCTGAGCATAAACATCGGCAAAAGGTGTTTATTAATGAATTTACCGATAAAAATATTCGGGATTTTGTGTATAAATGGTATTTCTGGCAAGAGCAGGAAACCAGAGTTAGCAGAAGTTTAAAAGCTAAACAAGAAGCTGCCGATAATAAAGCAAAGGATTTAATTAATCAGTTATTTGCTCTCGATGATTCCGGGGAAAGTTCTACTCTATTAGCCTTGGCGAGAAATCCCTTAAATCTGAATATGATAGTACAGTTACATCGGGCAAACTTTGGCTCGGGACAAAAATTACCTCAGCAACGAGTGGATTTATTTCGCCGAATTTTTGATCTGCAATTGATCACTCGCCCTCAAGCTAGGGGCATTGATATGATTTTAGATAATAATGAGGAAAATCATCGTCAACGGGTATTACAACAGTTAGCCCTGAAAATGGGAAATACAACCACGATTGAATATTCGGAATTACTGAGTTCTATACAAAATTTTATTCAGGAATTGGGTTATCCTGAAAGCACTTCGGCTAAGGATTTTGTAGAGCGGTTAATTCATGTGAGTGAGTTAATTTTGAAAAAAGATGAATACTATGAGTTTGCCCATAATTTTTTTCAATCCTATTTAATCGCTTTGGAAGTTAAACGGTTAAAGCAAGAAAATTTACTCAAGGAAAATTGGGAGCAAAATCTCTGGTACGAGGCTTGCATTATGTATGCTACTTTATTGATTAATCCGACTGATTTTATTGTCTATTTTTATAATCAATCTAATCCTAAAGCTCAGGGATTAGCGGAGCGATGTTATTGGGAATTACCTGTTAAAAAACGTCGCAGATTGGAACTTTTAGAACAAAAACGACAGACTTCTCTCTTTACTCAACTAGAAACCTATCTGAAAAATGGCCAATGGCGCGAAGCCGATGAGGAAACGGCGCGGTTAATGTTGTTAATTGCTAAGAGGGAAGATGAAGGCTGGCTAGATGAAGAAAGCATTAACAACTTTCCCTGTGAAGAGTTACGCACCATTGACAAGCTCTGGGTAGATAATAGCGGCGGCAAATTTGGCTTTTCTGTGCAGAAAAAAGTCTGGCTGGATTGCGGTGGTGTCCCAGGGGAATACGATTATGATGTGTATAAAAAATTCGCTGACGAGGTGGGTTGGCGCAGGGGCGGAGACTTGTTGAGCTATGATCAGCTAACTTTTTTATTAGATGGTAGTAAGCACGCACACCTACCCTTGAAGAAGGATGAAGAGGGGTTTGTGAGGTGGTATATCACTTTTCTCGCGCAGAGACTTGTAACCTGTAATATATCACAGACTTATACATCTTAAACCAGTAAAAAGCCCCCCTTATCAAGGGGGGTTGGGGGGATCAAACCTATGCAATTAACCAATCATCTTAAACCAGTAAAAAGCCCCCCTTATCAAGGGGGGTTGGGGGGATCAAACCTATGCAATTAACCAATCATCATCATCTACCCTACAATCCCAAACTCGTAGAACGAGCCAAAGAACTCCGTAAAAACATGACCAAAGCTGAAAGAAAACTTTGGTATGAATACTTAAAAAATTTTCAATATAGAGTTCATCGTCAAAGACCGATTGATCAATTTATTGTTGACTTTTATTGCCCCGAATTAAAATTAGTGATTGAAATTGATGGTGATATTCATAATAGTGAAGATGCTCAGAACTATGACTTAGAAAGAACCCAAATTTTATCAGGTTATGGATTAACAGTAATCCGCTTTACTAATCAAGAAGTTTTGAGTAATTTTGAGGGAGTTTGTGGAGTAATTGGAAGTTTGATCCCCCCAACCCCCCTTGATAAGGGGGGCTTTGATCCCTCCTTATTAAGGGGCTTTGATCCCCCCAACCCCCCTTGATAAGGGGGGCTTTGATCCCTCCTTATTAAGGG
>VYLE01000405.1_pt1 | contig 28474 bp, 20 predicted proteins | sample 5114391 | NCBI WGS metagenome assembly VYLE01 (sample SAMN12291771, study PRJNA351875) | freshwater metagenome | isolation source: freshwater lake | place: USA: Michigan, Kent Lake | collected 2013-08-15
TCGGCCAGACAGGCGATCCGCGCAGCGAGCGGGCGCACCGACGCGTCCCAGCCGGGCACGCCTGCGGTGACGACGCGGGTGATGCCGAGCTCGGCGAGATCGCGCATGCCGCGGGCACGATCGGCAAGGAGATCGAAGGTGCGGAGGAACGCGACGACAAGGCCGTGGCCGAGCGCAGCGTCGCGCATCCGTCGCGCAGCGTCGAGGTCGATGTGTCCGTCGGGCGTGAGCGGACCGATCGCCACCGAGGTCACCCCGGCTCGCGCGTAGGCATCGATCTCACGGAGGCATGCCTCGACCATCACCGGCTTCGCGACGAATCCCGCGACATCGAGCGAGGTCGGCATCTCCGTCAGGCGGGGCCGCAGCATCGCGACGATGCCGGTGCGGGCGATGTCGACGCGAGCGCGCACGGCGCGGACCAGTTCGACCGTCGGCGACCAGCCCTCGCTGCCCAGGTCGTCACAGAGTTCGAGGCGGTCCGCGAACGGGGCGGCGAGGAGCGCCGCCTCGAGCGAGTCGACCGGGACTTCGAGGGTGGGTCGTTCGTGCATGGGTGAGGCCTTGGGGCGAAATGCGATTGCCGCGCCGCCAGTGTCGCAGAGTCGCGCCACACATGTTCTCGACACCGCCTGAACGCGACCTTCACGCAATCGTTGCATGGGTCGGCGCGTCGCAGGTAGCGTTCGCGACCTTCATGGCGCACGACCCAGCCGATGCCCGAATCGCACCCGCGGAACCGCGCCGGCCCGCTCGGGGGCGGCTCGCGACGCTCATCACCGTGCTCGTCGCCGGCGGTATCGGCCACGCGGGACTGCTGTATTGGATGGGTTCGCGGGGGAACGGTCGGCCCGAGGGAACCCCGCCGATCGCCCAGCCGGCCCCATCGTCGAACGCGACGGCCGAGGCCGCCAAGGAACTGGCTCTCGGCGACGCCCTCCTTGCCGCGTCGAACACGCCGGAGGCGGAGAGCCTCGGCCGCGCAGCGAAGCACTTCGCCCGCGCGGTGCGCCTCGGCGAGGAGACCTTGGCCGCGGCGACGGATCCGGGCCAGCGCGCCGACGCGGCGCTCGCGCTCGCCGTCGCCCTCGAGCGCTTCGCGACCGTCGACCTCGCCCAAGGCTTCTTCGGCGATGCCGAAGCGACTCTTGCCCGGGCCGAAGCGCTGGCGAACGACATCGACCGCGACAGCCTCGCCCGTTCGATCGCCGCTCGCCGCGGCGAGGCGGCGCTCGCGGAGCGGCGCGCGGGCGATGCGGTCACCCACTTCCAAAGAGCGTTGGGCGAAGCGCCGAACGCCGCGCTCCTCGAACGCCTCGCGATCGCAGCCCTGGCGGCCGGCGACGCCGAACTGGCCGCGACGACACTCCGCCGCACGCTCGCCATGCAGGGCGACGAGCCGAGCGCCGCGACGCTCAAGCTCCTCGGGCAGGCCGAGTGCGCCGCCGGCCGACATGACGAGGGCATCGCTGCGCTCGAGTCTTCGCACGCTGCGCTCGTGACCGCCGGCGCGAGCGCGCTCGAGCGTTCGCTCGCGATCGAACTGATCGCCGATGCCGAAGCCCGCGCCGGACGCGGCGTTGCGGCGATCGCAGCGCTCCGGCGGGCAATCGACGAGCTCGATGGCGCCGACGCAGCGCGGCGGATCGAGCTTGCCATGCGCGTCGCCTCCGTCGCCTCCGAGCGCGGTGACCGCGACGGTGCGCTGGTGGCGGCGCGAGAGGCGCTCGCGCTCGCTGAGAGCGAGGGACGCTTCGACGATGCGATGCGGCTGCGGGTCGGCGACCTCTCGCGCGATGCGGGCGATCTCGACGGCGCGGCCGAGGCCTATCAGGCAGCGCTCGCTTCGCTCCAGGCGGCGGCGGTCGCGGCGCCGAACGATCCGACGCGAGCCCGCTCGCTGGTTGCGGCCCAACGCCGCGTCGCGGCGCTTGCCCTCCTTCGCGAGCGACCGGCCGAGGCTGCGACCTTCGCCGAACGGGGCCGAAAGACGCTCGCAGCGATCGTCGCGTCAGAGAGCGCGAAGGGCGGCACGCCCGACCCGGCGCTGGTGTCAGAGTTGGTGTCGGAGCTGGCCTCGATCGACCAACTGCTCGGTGACATCGCTCTCGCCGACGATCGCTTCGAGGACGCGGTCCGAGCCTATGGCCGCGCCCGCGGGCCGCGCCGCGCTGCCCTCGAACGCGCGCCGGACTCGCTCGCCGCGCGAGGCGACCTCGGCGAGACGCTCGCCGCGCTCGGTGCCGTCGCCCTGCGCATCGGCCGCATCGATGTCGCGATGCGCCATGTCGAGGAGAACCTCGATCTTCACGCGGCGATCGCCGAACGGCCCGGAGCGCCGATCGCCGCCCTGCGGAACCACGCTTCCGCCCTCGACCGGCTGGCGAACGCCCGGCTCGCGTCGGGCGATTCCGCCGGCGCGGTCGAGACCTTCGAGCGTTCGCTCGCGGTTCGCAAGGCCATCCACGCCCGCGATCCCGACGGCGCGCTGGCGCTTGACGAACTCGCCGACGCCCACGAGCAGCTTGCCTCGATGCTCGTCATCCGCGGCGATCTCGCCGCTGCGCTCGCCCACGCCGACGAAGGCCTCGGGCTGCGCCGCCGCGTGCTTGGCGCGATGCCCGAGGACACCGCCGCCGTCGCCGCGATCGCTGGAGCGCTCGCCCGACACGGCGACATCGCCTTCGCCAAGGGCGATCTCGAGCTGGCGGACGAATCGCATCGCGGCGCCCTTGACTATCGCCTCAGCGCCGCGTCGCGACGCCCGACCGACGAGTCGCTGCGCCGCGATGTCGCGGTCAGCCACTGCAACATCGGTCGCGTGGCCGGGGCCCGCGGTCAGGCCCGCGAGGCGATCGAGCGCTTCGAGGAGGCTGAGCGCCTGCTCAAGACGATCGCCCGCCGAAGCGGCACCGACGATGACCTGCGCGAGGATCTCGCGACCGTCGCCCTTGCCCTCGAGCGCATGCGGGCCGCCGAGTCGGCCAGCCCGTGACGGCGCGCCGGCTCAGCGACCGGGACACTCCGGCACGCTGGACGCCCACTCGAGATCCCACACGCGGAAGCCGCCGGCGAAGGCAAGGCTGTTGTCGCCGAGCCGACAGCCCTCGGGGAGTTCGCGCAGCTCCTTCGCGTTGCCGCCGCCGAGGACGATGTAGTCGGGGAGAAACGCCCGCCGGAAGATCGCGCTCACCGCAGCGACCTCCTCGCGCCAGACGCGCTTGCCGAGCTTCTCCTTCGAGGCGTTGCCGAGCCACTGCTCGAAGGTCCTTCGCTTCTTGTACGGAAGGTGCGCGGCTTCGAGGGCGACGAGATGCCCCTCGTCGATCAGCGCGGTGCCGAGACCGGTGCCGAGGCCGAGGAACATCATGCGTCCGCCCTGATAGCTGCCGACGGCCTGCATGGCGGCGTCATTGACGAACTTGACCGGCCGCCCGAACGCGGCGCGATAGTCAAAGTCCATCCAGCCCCCGCCGAGATTGACCGGTTCCTTCGCCGGGCGTCCACCGTGAATCGGAGCGGGGAATCCGATCGTGACGCGATCGAAGGGCTCGCTACCGACAAGCTGAAGCATGTCCGCGACGAAGCGGTCCGGCGTGTAGGTCGGGCCGGAGACGGCCGTTCGCCGCTCGGTCTCGCCCGAGAGAAGACACTTCGCCTTGGAGCCGCCGACATCGATCGCGAGAATGCGCATGGTGCGCAGATTATCGGTTCGCGGGCGACGCTGATTCAGCCGAAGTGCTCGCCGGAGCGACCGCGGCCGCCGTCGCCTGCTCGCGCTTCCGGATCGGGATCTGCACTTCGCTCCACTTGTTCCGGTCCCGCACCGACGGGCCGTTGTAGTGGAAGACGCGCGGCGATCCGGCGACCTCCCACTCCTTTTGACCCTCGAGCCACTCCTTCAGCACCTTCATGCCGTCACGCGTGACCGACATGCCGTAGGGCCCGCGCACCGCGGTCGAGACGACGGTGACCTCCGGCGTATCGACGATCTTCACCGGGCCATCCTGCCCGATCGGCCCCATGCTCTTCACGCGATAGAGAAAGCTCATCGTCCACGCGCCGTCGGCGGTCGGCTCGAGCGTCGTGAGATCGTTGTACACACCCGAATATTCAATCTCGACCGGCGAGGTCATCGGGATGTCGTTGCGAGAAATATGATTGAAGAGCGGCCAGAAGCCGACATTCATGCGGGCGGTCATGCCGCGGGCGCTCTCCTGGCGGAACTCCGCGCGGCGCACCGACGGATAGGTCTTGATATCAATAGCGCCGGGCGGCGTCGGCTCGGGGTAGCCGTCGGGAAGCGGGCTCTCGATCGAGGAGGGACCGCAGTAAAAGACGCCGCCGCGGATCTCGATCGAGATCTCGCGATCGCCGCCGACGCGCTGGACGATCTCCGGGGTCCGCACGGCGCCGAAGCCCTCCTCCACCGGCTCGGGTTCCCTGTTGCTCGGCCTGTTGCTCGGTTCGCGACTGGCCCCGGCCGGGGTCTCCTGTGGGGCCGCCGCTGGCGGGGCACTCACCACCGGCGTCGGGGTGAGCGGGAGAAGAAGCGAGGCGATGGCGAGGGTCTGGAGGGCGATCATGGCCGGGCCGCTTCGCTCGTTCGGCGCTGGCCGATGCAACGCAAACGCTACGATGCGGCCGTGACCTCAGCAGCCACCCCCGTTCGGACCTGGGAGTACGCGCCGGCACCGGAGACCGTGAAGGTCTCGATCCGACCCGAATACGACCTCTTTATCGGCGGCGCGTTCGTCCCCTCGAAGGGCGGCAAGCGCTTCGCGACGACCAATCCGGCGACCGAGGAGACCCTCGCGAAGGTCACCGAGGCGACCGAAGCCGATGTCGATCGCGCGGTCGCCGCGGCCCGCAAGGCCTTCCGGAGCTGGCGTCAGACGAAGCCGAAGGAGCGGGCGAAGTACCTCTTCCGGATCGCCCGTCGCATTCAGGACCGGGCCCGCGAGCTCGCCGTCCTCGAGACGCTCGACGGCGGCAAGCCGATTCGCGAGAGCCGCGATGTCGACATTCCGCTCGTCGCCCAGCACTTCTTCCATCATGCGGGCTGGTGCGACAAGCTCAAGTACGCGGCCCCCTATCTCAGCGAGGGCGACCTCGAACCGATCGGCGTCTGCGGCCAGGTGATTCCGTGGAACTTCCCGCTCATGATGGCGGCGTGGAAGCTCGCTCCGGCGCTCGCCTGCGGCAACACCTGCGTCCTGAAGCCGGCGGAGACGACGCCGCTCACCGCCCTCATGCTCGCCGAGATCCTCCAGGAGGTCGACCTTCCGCCCGGCGTCGTCAACATCGTGACCGGCGGACCGACGGCCGGCCGGGCGCTCGTCGAACACAAGGGCGTCGACAAGATCGCCTTCACCGGCTCGACCGAGGTCGGCAAGCGCATCGCGGAGAGCTGTGCGGGCAGCGGCAAGCGCCTCACCCTCGAACTCGGCGGCAAGAGTCCGAACATCGTCTTCGCCGACGCCGCGATCGATCAGGCGATCGAGGGGATCGTCAGCGGCATCTGGTTCAACCAGGGACATGTCTGCTGCGCCGGCTCGCGCCTGCTCGTCGAGGAGAGCGTCCTCGACGAGGTCATCGAGAAGCTGCGCCACCGGCTTCGCTCGCTTCGCGTCGGTGATCCGCTCGACAAGAACACCGATGTCGGCGCCATCAACAGCGCCGCCCAGCTCGCCACGATTCGCCGCTACATCGAGATCGGCGAGAACGAGGGCGCGCGGCGCGAGACGATCGAGAGCGGCCCGCTTCCCGCGCGCGGCTACTGGTGCCGTCCGACCTTCTTCACCGAGGTGCAGCCGAGCCACACGATCGCCCGCGAGGAGATCTTCGGCCCGGTGCTCGCGGTGATGAGCTTCCGCACGCCGGAAGAGGCGATTCTTCGGGCCAACAACACGCCTTACGGCTTGAGCGCCGGCGTCTGGACCGACAAGGGCTCGAAGGTCTTCGATGTCGCCCGTCGCCTGAAGGCCGGCGTGGTCTGGTGCAACACCTTCAACAAGTTCGACGCCGCGAGTCCCTTCGGCGGCTTCCGCGAATCGGGCTTCGGCCGCGAGGGCGGTCGTCAGGGACTGCTCGCCTATCTCGCCCGCACGCGCTGAGGAGCGCTCCATGCCACAACGGCCCGATCGAAGCGCACCCGAGCGCATCCCCGTCACGAAGACCTGCAAGCTCTACATCAACGGCGCGTTCCCCCGCTCCGAGTCAGGCCGCTCGCTGCCGCTGCGAAACGGCGACTGGGCGGTCGTCGCCCAGATTGCCCACGCAAGCCGCAAGGACCTGCGCGACGCGGTCGAGGCGGCGAGCGCGGCGCAGCCGAAGTGGGCCGCCGCGACCGCGTACAACCGCGGCCAGATTCTCTATCGCATCGCCGAGATGATGGAGGCGCGATCGCTCGAGCTCGCAGCGTCGCTGCGCGAGATCGGCGAGCTCAGCGCGGCGGCCGCGCGGCGCGAGGTCGAGGCGAGCATCGATCGCGTCGTCCGATTCGCCGGCTGGTCCGACAAGATCGTGCAGGTGCTCGGCAACCAGAATCCCGTCGCCGGTCCCTACTACAACTTCACCGTTCCCGAGCCGACGGGCGTGGTCGTCGTCATCGCCCCGGACGCGCCGAGCCTGCTGCCCCTCGTCACGCTGATCGCAGCGCCGCTCGTCGCCGGCAACGCGATCGTCGCGATCGCCGGCGACGCGAACCCGCTGCCCGCGGTGAGCCTCATGGAGATCCTCGCGACGAGCGATGTGCCCGCGGGCGTCGTCAACATCCTGACCGGCGAGCGCGCCGAACTCCTCGGCCATGTCAGCGGCCACCGCGAGATCCACGCGGTCAGCGCCGCGACCGCCGACGCGAAGGACGCGCGCACGCTTGAACTCGGCGCCGCCGAAAACCTCAAGCGCGTGCGGGTGATCCGCGACGCGAAGCCGGACTGGGAGGATGACGATCGCTTCGCGAGTCCCTGGTCGATCGAGCCATTCGTCGAGATGAAGACGATCTGGCATCCCTGCACGAGCTGACGCGAGCCCGTCGCCGAATCACTCGAAGCGCACCGTCATCGACTTCGGCGTCGCGCCGCTCTCGTCGAAGAGAACGACCTCGTTCGTGCCGGCGATGAAGCGCTCGGCGGCGACGACCGCTCGGGCCTCGCCCTCGAATCGCCCGACGAGCGCACCGTTGAGGAAGAGCGCGCCGCGTCCGAGACCGTTCGCCTCGATCGTCGCGTCGGAGGGTTGCGGCGGCGCTATGAAAGTCGCGCGCGACCAGGCGGGCACGCCATCGGACGCCTTCTTCCCCGCCGCCGCCTTGCCCGCAGGCGCGGCCCACACCGGCGGCGGTCCCCACCGCGCGAACGCGTAGGGATTCATGCTGTCGCCGACCGCGCCGAGGTCTGCACGGACCTCATGCAACGCGAGCGCGCCGACGAGTTCCGCGATCGCGGCGTCATCCATCGCGTGATCGAGGACGAGCCGGATCTCGACATCGCCGGCGACCGGCGGGGCCTTGGCGGCGGCGGTCTTGGCTGCCTTCGAGGCGCCCTTCGGCGGCGGCACGCGCGGCGTCCTGATGAGCACCGCGGCGCCTTCCGGTCCGCCCGCGTTCCAGCGGGCGACCGGCCTGCCGTTCACGGTGATCGTGCCGCCGGCGAACCGCTCCCGCGCCACTTCCTGCATTTCCAGCACGAAACTCGCATCGGTGCGCTGCCCGAGCTTCCAGACGAGAGCGATGCCGGGGCGGGCGTCGCCGGCGTGGAGCTCGTAGACGAATCCGAGCGCGAAGGGGTCGGCCTGCGCTTGGCGCTCGATGCGCGGCGCCGGCTTCACCGGCGTCGTCTCGAGCGCCGGACCGAAGAGACCGCCGCGCCGTCCGATGTCCCCGGGCGACGCTCCCTCGCCGGTCGACTCGACCAGCAGCACGACATGATGCTCGCCGGCCGAGACCTTCCGCTCGATCCGCGCGCCGCCGGCGCCGCGCCCGAGCGTGCCGATCGGCTCGCCGTCAAACCACGCGAGCGCCCGATCCGCAAGGAGCGGCAGGTGCAGGGTGAACTTCGCCGCCGCGGCCTTCCGAAACCGGATGCGATACCAGCCGTAGCCCTCGCGGGCACCGCACGCTGCCAGGCTGGCCGGCGCGGTGAGATTGGCGAAACGATGGCTCGAGCCGAGCGTGAACTCGGTCGTCGGCACGGTGGTCCACCCGGTGACGGGCGTCGCCTCGCGCGACGGTGTCCGCTCGCGGATCGCGTCCTTCGCGAAGGGCAAGGCCGCGCCGTCGCGGGTGATGCGCACCGCGGCGCGGAATCCCGCCGCAAGCGTGGCACGCCCCTCGGCGTCGATGCGCTCCGCACCGATGACGAGGCCGCCGTCGACGACGAGCATCGCGTCGGCCTGGGCCTCGTTGCAGATGACAAGCACGGTCTTCCGCGACGCGTCGCCGACGGTCACGAGCGCGGGCTTCGGTCCGGCGCTCGCCGGCGGTGCGGTCGCGACATGCATCGTGCCGTCGATCGAGATGATGACTTCCTCGCCCGCCGGCGCGACGAACGCGACGATCGAACGATCGACGAGTGCCAGGGGCACCGCGGTCGAGCTGTCGAGCCGCGAGCGCCCGCCGAGATCGGCGTCGAAGAGAAACCACGCGAGTGGCGCGCTGCCGAGCGAGACGCGCATCGCCCGCCCGTCGCCGAGGAGAAGCGGCATCGTCGAACGCTGCCTCTCCGACTTGCCCGCGGCCTGGGTCGCTCCGCGCACGACGAAGAGTGCGGTGCCGCCCTCGCCGCTCAGCGGAATCACGCCCGGCGGATCGGCGGGCGTACGGTGCTCCGGATCGACGACGATCGGCGGACGCTCGCTGCGCGCCTGGGCGAGCACATGGCCGAAGCCGGAGGCGAAGCGTGCGACGCGCCGGATGCTGGGCGGCACCGAGATCGGCCGCGGATCGAACCCCGGATCGCGCACGATGCACTGGGCGCCGCCGGCGAGCGCGAGGGTCATCGCCGCTGCGGTTCGCTCGGGATTTCCCGTCTCGCCGATGATCGCGAAGCGCGGATGGGTCGGCCGAAGGGCCGTGAGCTGCCGCATCACGGTGAGGACCTCGTCACCGGCCTCGAGCGTCTCGATCGCCGAGTCGACCATCGCGAAGCAGCCATTCGCGGTGAGGATGGGCACCGCGAAACCGACCTCACGGGCAAAGCGGACCAGTTCGCCGAGATAGCTCTCGGCAAGATCCTCGCGTCCGCAGCGCCAGTCCTGCTCGACCTGAACGGCGACGACCGGACCGGTATCGATGACGCCGCCGGCGCGCGTCCCGACGGGCGGACGATCGTCCGTGGCCAAGGAGCCCGCACAGACGCGGCCGAGTTCGCCGAACCAGGCGGTCACGGCCTCAAAGAACGCCGGATCGGGCTGCCGCAGCCGCACGCCCGGAACATCCCCGAGCCACGCGGGCATGCCTCCATTCGGATAGGGGGCGCCGACGACCGGTCCGATGCGCAGAATCACCCAGAGTCCCTGATCGCGGCAGAGTCCCAGGAGGCGACGGAGGTCGAGCTCGCCGTCGAATCGGAATCGCCCCCGCCTGGCCTCGTGCAGATGCCACGGGCAGGCGATGACGACGGCGTTGAAGCCGGCGTGGCGCACCTCGCGCAGGCGATCGCCCCATCGTTCCGGCGGGATCGCCGTGGCGTGCAACTCACGAGCGCAGAGCCAGACGCGCCGGCCCTTCACAGTGAAACTCTGGCCGTCGAAGGTCACGCTCGGCATGGGAAGGTCGTAGCGAAAGCAAAGATCGATGAGGCCCGACCGGTGACGAAACCGGATCCGCGGGTGGGGAACTTCGCAGTCATCGCCCGCTCGGACGCATCCCGGATCGGTCAATCGAAGGCCGACGGCACGAGGTCCGAGATGCGTGCGGGACGGGAATGGCGAAGGGGTGCGGGCGGAGTGTGGCAGAAAGCTCGCCGCGCCTCAAAGCTCCGGGAGGGTCGCTGCCAACAAAAATCCTCCGAAAGGGCCGAATCTGCCGCGTCCTGCGCCGTTCAGCCGACGAAGCTTCGAGCCTCGCTCCTCCCTTCGCACGGGAGGGGCATGCCCCGCTCCGACCGCCTCGGCGTCGGGTGTGGCAACCCTGAGTCGTCATTCCGGTAGAGCCCCCTCCGCATGCGATCGCCCAGTTCCGACGCTGATGATGTCCATCGCCACACGGCATCCCCCGCCGCTGCGGTCGCATTCCGCCGTCGCTCCTTCCGTCTCACCGGGCTCGTTGGCGGGCTGACCTCGGCGGTGCTTCTCGCCGCCGGCTGCGAGTCCCTCGCCTCGATCGATCGCAAGGTCGATGAACGCCTGCGCGAGAGCGCCGAACTCGTCGGCGAGGCCAGTTCGCTTCCCCGGTACGACTCGAGCCGCTACACCGAGGGCTCGGCCTTCCCGGGAAGCTCGCGCGACCAGGACCAGCCGCCGACGGTGAACCCGCCGATCAGCGAGCTTCGGGTCGACCGACGGGACATCGGCCTCGAGACGACGGATCAGATCATCGCCCGGTTCAACTCGATGGTCGAGGCGCCGGCCGATGCGGAGACGCTGACCTTCGCCGCCGCGATGTCCTCCGCGCAGGCGAACGCGCCGGAATACCTCACCGCCGAAGAGGCCTACATCATCACGGCGCTGCGCCTCCTGATCGAGGAGCATCGCTGGGGCCCTCGCTTCTTCAACGAGACCTCGGTCGGCCTGACGGCGAACGCCGACAACGACGGGCGCTACGCCAACGCCGTCACGATTCTGAACGATCTCGGCGTGACCCAGCGGCTCCCCTACGGCGGCGAGGTGTCGGCGCGGTTCCTCGTCGACGCGACGGAGCAGCTTGATGAGGCGATCGCCGGCGACAGCCAGTCCGCCGACATCCTGCTGAGCGCGAGCATTCCGCTGCTGCGCGGCGCGGGCGGCGTGGCCGACGAGTCGCGGACGCAGGCGCGGCGCGACCTGATCTACGCGGCCCGTGAGTTTCAGCAGTTTCGGCGCAGTTTCTATGTTGATCTCGCCCGCGACTATCTGAGTCTCATCTTTCAGAAGCAGCAGATCGCCAACGCCGAGCGCCAGGTGCGAAGCAGCCGAGAGGTCGAGGACCGAACCGTCGCCCTCGTCGAGTCCGGGCGCACCGATCCGTTTCAGGCCGACCTCGCCCGCCAGAACACGCTCTTCGCGGCGGACCGCCTCGCCCAGCTCAAGGAAAACCATCGGCTCGCGGTCGATCGCTTCAAGCTGCGCATCGGCATGGACACCGCGAAGCCGATCGCGATCGACAGCGACGCGATGAGCCTTCCGCTGCCGCTCGTTTCGCTTGACGCCGCGGTCGACCAGGCATTTCGCTATCGCCTCGATCTGCAAACGCGATCGGATCTCGTCGGCGACGCGACCCGGGCGGTCGATGTGGCGAAGAACGATCTCGAGGGCGATCTCGATCTCGTCCTCGCGGGTTCGATGCCGACCGACAGCGAGCGTCGCCGCGCCGGCCTGCAGTTCCGCCCGGGCTCGACCGACTTCACCGCCGGCATCACCTATGGGCTGCCGCTCGACCGCTCGATCGAGGAGGCTCGCTATCGCGAGACGCAGATTCGACTCGAGCAGGCCCGCCGCGAGTATCGTCGCTTCCGGGACGCCGTCGCGATCGAGGCGCGGCAGTCGGTCCGGGCCATCGAGAGCGCCCAGTTCTCGCTTCTGATCAACGAACGGAGCGTCGCGGCATCGGAGAACCGACTCGCCGCGATCGAGGCGGCGCCCGAACGCGCGACGGCCCGCGACCGCACCGAGGCCGTGAACGACCTCCAGCAGGCCCAGGACGGCCTTGAGCAGGCCAGGCGCGATCTTCAGGTCGCGATCCTCGAGTATCTCGATACGACTGGACAGCTCCGCATCGCCGGCGACGGCGCGCTCGCGCTGCCGGCCGGCATGGCGGACACGACCGCACCGTCGGAGCAGATGACGACGCCGACCCCAGACCAGAGCCAGAACCAGAACCAGAACCAGAACCAGAACACGAATCCCTGACCCAGACGACGAACCACACCCATGCGACCCATCACCCTCATCCGCGCCGTTCCGATCGCCGCATGCGTCGCGATCGCCTCCACGCTTCCGCTGGTCGGATGCGGTGACCAGCCCTCGACGCCGAGCGTCGTCGCCGTCGCCGATCTCTATGTCGTCGAGCGCACGAACTTCGACATGGCGATCCCCGCCTCGGGCGAACTCTCGGCGATGCGGCAGATCGAGGTGCGCAATCGTCTCGAGAGCCGCGCGGTCATCACCGAGGTCGTGGCCGAGGGCGTGTCGGTCCGGCAGGGCGATGTGGTGCTTCGTCTCGCCGAAGAGGAGATGAAGGACAAGATCAAGGATCAGCGCGACAAGGTGAATGTCGCCAACAGCGAGCTGATCGCCGCCGAGCAGACCCTGGCTATTCGCGAGAACACCCGCGCGAGCGAGCTCGAGAAGGCCGATCTCGCGATCGACATGGCGAAGCTGGCCCTCCTCGCGTGGGAGAACGGCGAACTCGTCAGCCAGCGGCAGGCGCTCGCGCTCGCCAAGGAGACGGCCCAGATCGACCTGAAGCGGCTGAACGACCGCTTCGAGCAGAGCGCGAAGCTCGTCGACAAGAACTTCATCTCGCGCGACGAGTTCGAGCGCGATCGCATCGCCATGATCGAGGCCCAGGCCAAGTCCAAGCAGGCCGATCTCGACCAGAAGGTCTACGAGGAGTACACCTACAAGCAGGATCGGGCGAAGAAGGAATCGGATGTCGAGCAGGCGATCGCCGAGCGGGCCCGCGTCGAGCAGCGCGAGAACGCCGAGATCGTGAAGGCGAAGTCCGATCTCGAGAGCGCGAAGTTCAAGGTCGAGAGCGCCGCCGACCGGCTCAGGGCCTTCGAGACGCAGCTCGGCTACTGCACCGTGATCGCGCCGACCGACGGTCTCGTCGTGTACGCGACGAGCATCGACTCCGGCGGCGGCGGCCGTGGCGGCGGTGACGCGCAGCCTCCGCAGGTCGGCACCGAGCTGAGGCCGAACGAACTCGTGATCATCCTGCCCGACACGACCCAGATGGTCGCGAACCTGAAGGTGAGCGAAGCGCTCTCCGGACGCATCCGCATCGGGCAGAGCGTGACCGTCTACTCCGACGCCCTGCCGAATGTGCCGCTGAAGGGCTCGGTCCTCAGCGTGAGCGTCCTTGCGGCGAGCGGCGGCTGGCGCGACCCGAATCGGCGCGACTACACCGTGCGCGTCGCCCTTGAGGCGGATCCCTCGCTCGGGCTCAAGCCCTCGATGCGCTGCAAGGCGGAGATCCTCCTCGATCGCGTCGACAACGCGATCGGCGTGCCGATCCAGGCGATCTTCCGACAGGGACCGATCGCGTACATCCATGTGAGCGACGGAACGAGCTACGAACAGCGGCTCATCACGCTCGGTCGCTCGAGCGAACTGCGCGTCGAGGTCGTCGAGGGACTCAAGGAGGGCGAGCGCGTCCTGCTGCGCGAGCCGAAGAGCGAGGAGATCACGACGAAGCTCGACTTCGAGGCGCTCGCGGCGAAGTTCGCGCCTCCGTCCGAGGCCCCGCGCGAGGGTGGTGAAAGCGCCGGCGAAGGGCCGCGCGTTTCCCAGGGTGGCGGACAGCCCGCACAGGCCGCACAGGCCGGACAGGCCGGGCCGCGGCGCGGCGATGGTGCCGGTCGGCGCGGTCGACCCGAGGGTCAGCCCGGTGAGGCGCACGCTCAGGGCAAGGACGCCGCGGGCAAGCCAGCCGAGTCGACGGTCGAGACGGCGAAGGAGACCTCCAACGAGGGAACCGACGGCGGACAGGTCGCCCCCGCGAACACCGATACGCCGGCCGCTGCGACGCCGACCGAGGGCGAGAAGAGCACCGAGGGCGTGAAGAAGGCCTCGTAGCGCCACCGTGGCGGCGGGATCTCGACATTCGGGTGACAATCATGCGAAAGGTCACCCGGGGTCGGAGACTCCTGCATGTCGGAAGCCATAGGCGGTCGCGTGAGCGATGACAGCTCCGATCTCGATGCCCACAGGCAGGGCGATGCGAGCGCGTTTGGTCGTCTCTACGACCGACACGCCCCGGTCATCCTGTCGCTGTGCCGCACGCTGATTCCCGGACATTCGCTCGCCGACGCCGAGGACGCCGCGCAGGAGACTTTCCTCCGGGCCCATCGCATGCTCGACCGGCTCACCGATCCGTCGGGCTTTCGACCGTGGCTCTATCAGATCGCGCGGCTCGTCGCCTCGGAGCGCCGTCGTTCGACGGCGCGGCGCATGAAGCACGAGGACCACGCCATGCAGCTCGCCCAGGACCGGGATCGTCACACGCCCAAACCGGACAGCGCCGATGCGGTCGTGAAGCGCGAAGCGCTCACGCGACTCGATGAGGCGCTGCGCAGCCTCAACGATGCGGAGCGCCTCGCGATCCACCTCTACTACCTCGACGCCGATCCCGTCGCCGCAGCGCAGGCGAGCCTCGGGCTCTCGCGATCCGGCTTCTACAAGCTGCTTTCAAGGGCCCGCGAGCGTCTTGCCACGCTCATGGGCGTCACCGATCTCGATGGGGCCTCGATGGGGAGTCGCTCCGATGAATGACCGCACGAACCGACTTGCCTCGCTTGTCCGCATCCTCGATACCGAGGGCGGCGGACCTCCACCGCGCGACGAGCTCGACGGCCTCCTCCGCGCCTGGCACGACGAGAACGCCGCCGCCGCGCGAGCGAGCCGCGACCGCACCCTGCGGGCGATCGCACAACCGCATGGCGATCTCCTCGACGAACGAACCCGCCGCGCGCCGCGATCACCGCTGACGCTCCGCGCGGCGGGATCGCGTGCGCTCCTCTTCCTGCGAAGCCGATCGCTTCGCGCCGCCGCGTGCATCGCCCTTGCCGCCTTCCTCGCGACGATGCTGCTCGTTCCGACCGCGGGCGTCGCGAACGCCTCGGTCGTGCAGGTCGCCGACGGCGGCGAACTCACCGCCTATGCCGCGGACGCCGAGCGCGACCGGCTCGGTCCCTGCGCCCTCGAACACACCGATGTGAACGCAGAGGTCTCCGGACCGATCACCCGCGTGACTGTGCGGCAGCGCTACGCCAATCCCTACCAGCGGAAGATCGAGGCGGTCTACACCTTCCCGCTCTCGCACCGCGCTGCGGTCGATGCGATGCGCATCGTCGTGCGCGGACCCGACGGAAGCGAACGCGTCGTCGACGGCGAGGTGCGCGAGCGCGGTCTCGCCCGCCGGATGTACGAGGACGCGAAGGCCGGCGGGCTCGTCGCAAGCCTGCTCGAGCAGGAGCGCACGAACATCTTCACGCAGTCGGTCGCGAACATCGAGCCCGGCGCGTCGGTCACCGTCGAGATCAGCTATGTCGAGTTTCTCGAGCGCATCGAAGGCGAATATCGATTCGCCTTTCCGATGGTCGTCGCTCCGCGCTACATTCCCGGCAACGCGAGCGTCGCGCAGACGCCGTTGCCCGATGGCCTTCGCCTCCGCGCCGGTCTCGTGTTGCTCGGACCCGCGGATGTCGCCGTCGCGACGCCGAACGCAAGCATCTCCGACGACGGGCTCCGAACCGCGCTGGCCGGCGCCGTCGCCGTCGCCACCCCGACGCCCGAGTGGATGGAGCGGCCCGCATCGGGACTCGGTCAGCCGGTGACCTTCGGCGTCACCTATGCGAACGGCGCGAGGGAGTCCGGCCAGTTCTTCGTCGAATCGCGCATCGGCCAGCTCAACGGGCGCTGGTTCGTGGCCCAAAGACTCGCGAGCGGCGGCGGTTTCGCAGCGGACACCGATCGCGTCCCCGATGCGAGCCGCATCACGCCGATGCCCGTGCGGCCCACCGAGCGCGCCGGTCACGATGTCTCGATCGCCGTCACGATCGACGGCGGCGGCATGCCGATTCGCGATCTCACGAGCGAGCTCCATGAGGTCTCCGAGCGCGCTGGCGAGCGCCCGAACACGACGCGCGTCGCGCTGACGGCGAAGACCACGATTCCGAATCGCGACTTCGTGCTTTCCTGGCGGGCAACGCCGAAGGCGGCCGAGGGCGCCGCAGCGGTCGCGACGGGCGTTCTCGCCCATCGACGCGCCGCCGGCGACGAGACCGCGGGAGGCTATCTCGCGATGGTCATCGAGCCGCCGGCGCGAGCGGCCGAAGCGGAGATCCTCGATCGCGAGATCGTCTTCCTCGTCGACACGAGCGGTTCGATGAGCGGCTTTCCGATCGAGAAGTCGAAGGAACTCATGACCAGGGCGCTCGACGCGATGCGCCCCGGCGACACCTTCAATGTCATCACCTTCGCAGGCACGACGACGACGCTTTGGCCGGCTCCGCGCGAGGCGAGCTCAGCGAATCGCGAAGCCGCCCGCGCATTCGTCGACGCGCGGTCGGGCGGCGGTGGCACCGAAATGCTCCCCGCGCTGGAAGCCGCACTCGGCACCGGAAGCGCACGACGGGGGCTGAGCCTTCGGGAGCTCGCCGATCTGCCCGCCGACGGGCGCATGGTCGTCGTCGCGGTCGAGCCCAACGCGATTGATCTGCCGCGCGGCTCGATCACCGAGCCGAACGGACCGTCGCTCCGGGCTCGCTTCGAAGTGAGCATGCCAACAAGCGGACAGCGCTCGCTCGAGCTGAGCGGCCGCTGGATCACCGAGTCGGGTGAGCGCGTGCTGGTCGTCGATTCCGCGCGGTTCGAGCCCGAAGCCTCGCGGCGGCAGCGGGCCCTGGTCTTCCTCAGCGACGGACTCATCGGCAACGACGCCGAGGTCATCGACTTCGTGCGCCGCGCGTCGCGCAACACGCGTGTCTTCGCCCTCGGCGTCGGCAACAGCGTGAATCGCGCGCTCATCGACGGCGTCGCCCGTGCCGGGCGCGGAGCGGCGGAGTTCGTCACGCTTCCGGCCGATGCCGACGCGGCGATCGCGCGCCTCGCCCGGCGTATGTCGACACCGGTGCTCGCCGATATCGAAATCGCCTTCGAAGGGCTCGACATCAGCGATGTTCATCCCCCGCTCGATGCGATTCCCGATCTTCTCGACGAGCGACCGCTGATCCTCGTCGGACGGTTCACCCAAGGCGCCTCGGGTTTCGTTTCGATCCGCGGGCGCACGGCCACCGGCCCGTGGGAGCGCAGGCTGCCGATCGATCTCGGCGGCGCGAACGCGGCGCATGCATCGATCGCCTCGCTCTGGGCTCGCGAGCGCGCGGATGTGCTGCTTGCCTCGTACGAGAAGCAGGACGAGTCGCTCCTCGCCCTGCCGCCGGCGCTGCGCACCGAGATCGTTCGTCTCGGCGAACGCTACGGGATCATGACGCCGCTCACCTCCTTCGTCGCGATCGAGCGAAGCCGCGTGACGGTCGGCGGCACACCGATGCTCGTCCAGATTCCGATCGAGCTGCCGGAGGGCATGTCCTGGAAGGGTCTTTTCGGCGAGGGTGTCGGACCGGCGGGCGTCGCATCGCGACCGGATCGTGCCGATCCCGAGCGTGCGCGTCGACGGCTCGCGGCGGTCGCTCGCATCGCCGAGCGCGGGCTTGCGGCCGAGCGCGGGCTTGCGGCCGAGCCCACCGATGATGATGGCAGCGCCAACGATGCGATCACGCTCTTCTTCGAAGGTGCGCGTCCCGCGGCGTTCCTCACGCCGCTCGAGCAGGCGCCCAACGGGAGCGGTCCGCAGTTGCCCTGGCAGGCCGGGCGCGGCGAGCGGGACTACTTCAGTCGCGATCTCGCCGACAGCGCTGGTGGACTGACGGGAATCGACTTCTCGAGCGCACCCGAGTTCAACCTCTCCGACTCGCTTGCTCCAGATACCGGTCCAAACACCGGTGGCGGGTTCGGCGGCGGTGGTGGTGGCGAGGGCTTCGGCCGACGCTGGGAGGCGAAGAACGCCGAGAGCATCGAGGGTTTGCAGCGGTCGCGTCACGCGCTCGTCAACGCTCCTGCAGCGGAAAACCGCGGAGGAGCGATCCCCGGGAATCCCGCGACTGGTCAGATGCCAAGCAAGCGGCCTCCTGTTGCGGCGCCGCCGGCGTCGGCAAGGCCATCGGCACCGAGTCCCGCAAAGCCATCGGGACCGATGCCGCCGGCAGGCGATCCCAGCTCAGCTTCGCCCAGCACTGACGGAGACCGGTTCGGGGCTCCCGCTCCCACCAATCGATCGGTCCTCGTCGCATTCACCGCCGATGCGCTCGCCGACGCGGCCCGCGAACGACTCAACGCTCCGGTGGCCGTCGAGATCGTCGACGCCGAACTCTCGCAGGCGGTCGATGCGCTCGCGATGCAGGTCGGCGCACCGATCACCGTCGACTGGAAGAAGTTCATGGCAAGCGCGATCAAGCCGACATCGCGCATCACGGTCCCTCCGAGCGAGCGTCCGGTCGCACAGGTCCTGACCGACTCGATCGCAGCGCTGCTGCCCTCGGAAACGCAGCTCGTTCCGACGCTTCGCGTGGACATGGGCATCATCACGCTCTCGCTCGAGCAGCGCACCCAGCCATCGGAAGGCGGTCGCGGCACGGGAGGCGGTCCGGGCGGCAGCGCGGTCGCCGAGCCGGCCGCTGACGCTACGAGCCCCAAACTCGAGGGCGCGGCGCCGAAGCCTCTGCCGAGTGCCGTTGGCAATCAGCCAGCCGCGCAGCCGAGCGAACCACAGGCTCCGAACGGCGCGGTCGCCGATCGCCCGGCCGCGAAGGACAGTGGATCGGTGCGTGCCGAGCGCGCCGATCAATCCGCAAGCAAGGCAGCGAACGAGGCGGCAAACGAGGCGACGAGCGAGGCGCCGAGCGCATTCGGCGCGAGCAATGCTCGACCGGGCCTCACGCTCGACGAGGCCGCCCGCGCCACGCTCGCCCGTCGTCTCGAGCGATCGCTCATCGTGATCGGCCTCGCGGCCCAGGTCGACGCCCCGAGCGCGGCCGACATCGCGAGAACCAGCGAACCCGCGATCGAGCCCGACGAGTCCGGCCGCGTCCTCGTCACGATGACGGTCGACGCGAGCGAACCGCGCGCGTTCGAGGCCATCCTCGCCGCGCTCCGCGATGCGGGCGTTGCGGTGGAAGCGACCCAACCATCGACGCGACTCATCATCGCCCGGGTGCCGATGACCGAACTCCTCCGCGTCGCCCTTCTTCCCGGACTGCGCCGGATCGAGCCGCTGCGGGCCACCACAGACCGTTCGTGAAGTGCACTCCAGCTTCATTCATTGGCTTCTCGCTGGAGCCTTCCCTCGGGTCTTTCCGATGGTGATGGTGGCGATGACCACCTTCGGACCATCTCCGCTCGATCCCCGTGGCGTGCAGGGTTCGCTTGCCGGCGCCCAGGGCGTTCGCGCCCAGGACCGGTCGCGGCCCGCGAGCGATGCGGCCCAGCGCATGCGCGACGCCCGCGATCGGCGCGTGGCCGGAGCGGAAGGCGAATCCGCGGTGCGCCGGACCGCCGACGAGCACGCCGACGACGACAGCGAATCGCATCGCGATCGGCGTGACGGCCGACGCGACGCGTTTGAGCACGACGCCTCCGCCGACGCTCCGGCCGCGGGTGCTGCGCCCGATGCAAACGCACCGGCGAATGTCCCGAAACCACCGCCTCCGACGGCCCGGCCGCTGCCGACGCGCCCCGACGGATTTCCGCACATCGACCTGCGGGGTTGACGCGGACGATATCGCTAGCGAACGAGCGCGCCGCGCACGCCGAGCGTTTCATAAATCTGGCGCGTCGCGTCACTCTTGTTGAGCGTATAGAAATGAATGCCGCGCACGCCGCGATCGATGAGATCGCGGCACTGCTCGGTCGCCCAGTGCACGCCGACGCGGGCCACCGACACCGGATCGTCCTGACACCGGTCGATCGCCCGCAGGAGCGGCGCGGGGAAGTTCGTTCCGCCGGAGAGCTCGGCCATGCGCTTCAGGCCGTCGATGCTCGTGATCGGCATGATGCCGGCGATGATCGGAATGCGAATGCCGCGGAGGACGCACCGTTCCTGGAAGTCGAAGAACGCGCGGTTGTCGAAGAAGAGCTGGGTGACGATGTAGTCGGCCCCCTCGTCGACCTTCGCCTTCAGGTGATCCATCTGGACGAGCCGGTTCGGGGTCTGCGGATGTCCCTCGGGGAAGCCGGCGACGCCGATGCCGAATCCGCGGCGATCGGGATGGACTCCCGACTCGTTGAAGCGCCGCAGGATCCGAACGAGCTCCGCGGCGTGTCGGAAATCGCCGTCCTGTGCACCCTGCTTCGGGGCGTCCCCGCGCAGGGCAAGCACATTCGAGACCCCCGCCGTCGCATAGCGCGAGACGATCTCCTCGATCTCCCGCACCGTGTGCCCGACGCAGGTGAGGTGCGGAATCGGGTCGAGCCGCGTGTCGAGCCTCAGCCGCTCGACGAGGTCGTGCGTGCGCGTCCGCGTCGAGCCGCCGGCTCCGTAGGTCACGCTCACGAAGCTCGGCGCCAACCGCTCGAACTCGCTGATCGTCGCGAAGAGCGAGCCCCATCCGGCGTCGCTCTTCGGCGGGAAGAACTCGAAGGAGTAGGTGATCGTGTCACGAGCGAAGACGTCGTTGATGTGCACGCGATCATGCTACCGCTCGACGCGAGGGGGCATCGAACCGCGCCGTCGCGAAATCGTGCGGCCAACGGTACAGTGCGTCGCATGCCGTTCCGCGATGCTGACCGCGACCCCGCCAAGGGACCGGCGCGAAGCAAAATTCCCGAGCCCACCATCCGGCGGCTGAGCCTGTACCTCCGCGAGCTTCGCGAACGCGAGGAACTCGGCCAGTCGACGATGTCGTCGAAGCAGCTCGGCGAGACCCTCGGCCTGACCGATGCCCAGGTCCGCAAGGACCTTGCGATCTTCGGACAGTTCGGACACCCCGGTGTCGGCTACCGCATCGCCGATCTCATCGAGCAGATCCGCAAGATCCTGGGCAAGGATCTCATCTGGAACGCCTGCATCGTCGGCGCCGGCAACATCGGTCGGGCCCTCATGCCCTACGGCCGCTTCCGCCGTGACGGTTTCGACATCGTCGCGATCTTCGACCGCGATCCGGCGGTCGTCGGCACCCGCGTCGGCGATCATGTCGTTCGCCCGCTGAGCGACCTTCCCGAGCTCGTGCGGACGCGCTCGATCCGCATCGGGATCATCGCCGTCCCCGCGGAGGCCGCCCAAGAGACGGCGAGCCGCCTGCTCGACGCCGGGATCGTCGGTCTTCTGAACTTCGCTCCACGACGGCTCGATGTCGGCGACCGGGCGAGCGTCGTGAATGTCGACTTCTCCGTCGCCCTCGAGCAACTCGCCTTCCAGATCTCGCTCGGCATCAAGGGTTCCTTTCATGCGACGAAGGACTGATCGCCGCTGCTTTCCCGGTCGCTTTCCCGGTCGCGTCCCCGGTCGCGTCCCTAGTCGGACGGCCATCGCCGGTGCGATTCTGGCCCAGGCCGCCCTCCTGGCGGGCTGCTCGGCCCGGGCGATCGTTCCGAACGAGCGCGATCCACTTCGCGACCAGATTCGTTCGCTCGAAGCCGAGAAGGCCTCGCTCGAACGGCGGATCGACGAACTGAACGCCGCACTCGCCCAGCAGGCCGCAGCCGCGAACCTCCCCCCGGAGGTGCTCGCGAACCTCCCGCTCCCCATTCGGATCGTCGCCCGCTTCGGCTCGGCTGTCCCCCGGAGCGACGATCCCGGCAGCGCGACCGAGCTCACTGTGCACATCGATCCGACCGACAGCCGGGAGCGCTTCGTCCAGCTCACCGGCTGGGTGGATCTCACGGTCGTCCGCTTCACCGACGACCCGGCCAACGCGACCGTCCTCGCCAGCGCGACCTTCGACCCCGCCGCCGTCCGCGACGCGCTTCGAAGCGGTCTCTTCGGCACCCACTACGCCTTCACGCTGCCGCTCGCGAGCGGGGACATCGATGCCATGCCGAAGATCGTCGTCGCCCGGGTGCGCTACCGCGACGGTCTCTCCGGCAGCGAACTCGAAAGCGCCGTCGAGTGCCCGCTTCGCCGGTGACGCTGCTACATTTCCCCACCGATGATCCGATCGTCGAACAGGTCTGACGGCCGCACGCTCCGATCCCTTCGCAGGGTCGGGCGGATCCTCGCTGCCGCTGCCGGGATCGGCACGGTTCTCGTCGCGGTGGGTGGCTGCTACAAGCCGCTCTTTCCGCCCGAGACGCCGCGCACGCAGTTCGAGACCTACGACCGGATGCGCTCGCGCTATGTGCCGCTCGAAGAGCCCGATGTCTTCGGCAGCCCGCAGCCAGCCCTTCGGGCCCGACTCAGCCGTCAGGAGTAGGCCGAGCGCGCCAGCGACCCCAGCCTGCGACCCCAAGCTGTTGTGGTGCGCGTTCTCCGATCCACGACGCAATGGGACGCAATGAAGTCTGCGTCTCGCTCGGTCCGTCTGGAGGGGCGGCGCCGATACTTTCGGTCGCGGGACGCCTCTGAGACGGCTTGAAGGAAATAGTCGACTTTCTGCACAGTCACCGAGGTCTTTCGCCGATACGCGGTTATCTTCTTCCGCCTTCGAAGGACCGGACTCCCGTGAGCAAAGCGAAGTCATCATCGCGACGCAAGAACGCCCGCCGAACCAAGATCGTGTGGGCCGCTTTCGGCGGCGCCATGACGGTCGCGGCCGGGCTGTTGCTTGCGACCGGCGGCGAGCTTCGCGGTGCGCCGGTGGCCGCGGCGATCCTGACCAACGAGGGCGGCCGGAACGCCCAGGCTCCGCAGCAGCAGGGCGCGTGGAAGGCCATCGTCATCCATCACTCCGGTTCGCCTGGCGGCAGCCCCGAATCGCTTGACCGGCTCCACCGTTCGTGGGGCTTTGCGTCGCTCGGGTACCACTTCGTCGTCGGCAACGGCATCGACTTCGGCGACGGCGCCATCCACACCGGCCCCCGCTGGTCCCGCCAGGAGCCCGGCGCGCATGTCGCGAATCGGCCGGCCGGAACCCAGCCTGACGCGGCGTGGTTCAACCAGCACGCGATCGGCATTTGCCTGGTCGGCAACGGCGAGCGCCGGAGCTTCACCGACAGCCAGATCACGCGCCTCGGCGAGCTCGTTGCGGATCTCCAGCGCGAGTTCGGCATCCCCGACAGTCAGGTGTTTCTCCACTCTGACCTGAGCGAAGTCGCGAGCCCCGGCCGATTCTTCCCGGCGGCGGCGTTCGAATCGTCGCTTCGTCGGTAGTGACTCCCGCCCTTGGCCGATGAGTCCCCTCCGCGCGGTCGTCGCGGCGGCTGATGCTGCCGCGCGGGCGCCCGATTCGTTGCCGCAGGGTGTGGGTTCGGGTATGTTCCCGGACTTTGGGCTGTGGAAGCCCGCCGGATCGCGGAAGCGCCCGGTACGAACGCCGAGATGAGCCCAGCATGAGCGTGGACCTCTGGGGATTCAAGTCGCTTGCGAAGATCGGCCAAGGAGCCGCGAGCGATATCCACTTGGTCCAGGATCCGAAGTCCAAGCAGATCTGGGCCCTGAAGCATGTCGTTCGCCGAACCGAGAAGGATGATCGCTTCATCCAGCAGGTCGAGGACGAGTTCGCGATCGGCAAGCGGCTCGATCACCCGAACATCCGGGCGACCATCGATGTCTTCCGCAAGAAGAAGCTCTTCAAGACGATCGAGATCGGCCTTCTGCTCGAGTATGTCGACGCCGGCAGCATCGATCAGCGGATGCCGAAGAGTCAGCTCGAGGCGAGTCGCATCTTCGCCCAGGCCGCCCGCGGACTCGCCCACATGCACGAGCGGGGCTTCGTCCACGCGGACATGAAGCCGACGAATGTCATGGTCGCCGATGGCACGGTCAAGGTCATCGACCTCGGGCAGGCCTGTTCGATTGGCACGGTGAAGAAGCGGATTCAGGGGACGCCGGGCTACATGGCCCCGGAGCAGGCCCACCGCGAGGCGATCACGCCGGCGACCGACATCTACAACTTCGGCGCGACGATGTACTGGGTTCTGATGGGCGAGGTGATCCCGACGGCAATGCCGCCGAAGGACGAGCAGTCCGGGCTCTACAAGGGCGCGATCGAGCGCGAGCGCATCCCGCTGCCGGTGCCGCCCCACGAGCGGAACCCGAACCTGCATCACCTCCTGTCGAAGCAGATCATGGAGTGCATCCAGCTCGATCCGAGTTCGCGCCCGCAGTCGATGGAGCGGGTGGCGACGCGGCTCGAACTCATCGCCGACCTGATCGCGAATCCGATCGGTTCGAAGAACTTCTCCTCCGACGAAGAGTCGAGAACCGACGCGTGACCGACCTGCTGCGGGGGCTCGCTTCGCCCGAGGCGATCGTCTTCGACCTCGACGGCACGCTGGTCGACTCGGCGGCCGATCTCGCCGTGGCGGTCAACGGGATGCTCACGGCCCGCAACCTTCGCGCCTGGCCGGTCAGCGACATCCGCCGCTGGATCGGCGAGGGAGCGGAGCGGCTGGTCGCCCGGGCCCTCGCCGCGAGTCGCGCTGCCGACGGGAAGGCGAGCGACCTGCCGGATGATCTCGTCGTCGAGGGACTTGCCGACTTTCGCGTCCGCTACGCAGCGGCCTGCACGCTCCAGACGACGCTCTACCCAGGTGCGCTCGACGCCTTGGCGGTCGCCCGGTCCGCCGGTCGGCGCGTCGCCGTCCTGACCAACAAGCCCTCCGATCAGACTGAGACGATCATCCGCCACTTCGGACTGGATGGGCGGCTCGATGCCTGGCTCGGCGGCGACTCTCCGGCGGGACGCAAACCGAATCCGGCGCCACTCCTCGAAGTCCTTCGCCGGTGCGGCCTGAGGCCAACCGAGGAGGCCGTGCGTCGCTCGTGGCTCATCGGCGACTCGATCACCGACATTCGCACCGCGAAGACCGCGGGAGCGGTCGCGATCGCGGTCCGCGGCGGGTATGACGATGCCGACCCGATCGACCGGTGCGAGCCGCGGCCCGACCGGATCATCGACGGGCTCGGGGAACTCGCCAACCTCATCGATCCGATGCGCAACCCCCTGTGAACGCCGCTTCACGGCGAGCCGACGCTCACCCGCCGAAGGGTGGGGGCAGGATGGGGGCAACCGATGGGTGAATCGGCGGATCGAATCCTGTAGTCTGCTTGGTCCGTGAGCGCGTATCGCACCGACCCAGCCCTCATCGAGGCCTGCCTACGCGGCGATCGCGCCGCGTGGGACCTGCTTGTCGAGCGGTACTCCCGGCTCGTCTGGTCGATCCCCCGAAAGTACGGCCTCCAGGCGACCGACGCCGAGGATGTGCACCAGACCGTCTTCGCGTCGCTCGTGCACCATTTGGGTGAACTCCGCGACCGCGAGCGGCTCTCCTCGTGGCTCATCACCACCGCGACGCGCGAATGTTGGCGGCTCCGCCGCAGCGCCCAGCGTCGCCGCGTGACCCAAGGCGACGAGGGTCTCGAAGCGACGCCAGAAGTGCCGCTGCCCGAAACCGATCTCGTCGACGAGGAGCGGCAACTCGTTCGCGAGGCGATGGACCGACTGAACGAGCGCTGCCGGGAGCTCCTCCAGATGCTCTTTTCGAGCGCTGACGAACCCCACTATCCCGAGGTCGCCGAGCAACTCGACATGCCGATCGGCTCGATCGGTCCGACGCGGGCCAGATGCCTGGCGAAGCTGGAGGCGATCCTGCGCACCCTCGGCGTGCAGGGTTCGGCCAACGGAAGTCGCTGATAACCCCGAGCAGGCCGCTCAGGAACTCGCTTCGAAGGCGAGGGCGAGCCTGATGGGTCAGCCGCAAGGAGACGCGACGAAGCGATATTGGCCGAAATACCGCGAGTCGCATCGACGCCGCGGATGGCCCATCAAGTTTCTGAGCGGCCTGCTAGAGGCCCCCGGGTATGTTTGCGTCTGGTCGCGGCCCGACCGTCGCGAAGGTCGTTGGCGTGAGGTATCTGTGGGCCCCGAGCGACCTCCGCCTCACCTGAACGCCACACTCGGTCACGCCCTCCGACCAACCCGCAGAACGCCATGGACACCACACTCGACCAACTCGCCGCCCTTGCCACAGGCCGCCTTCCGGCCGCCGAGGCCGCTGCGACGCGCGCTGCGATGGAGCGTTCACCGGAACTCCGCCAAGCCTTCGAGCGATTCGCTTTCGTCGGCGCGACCCTGACCGGCGACCGCCGTGATCCGGTGCCGACCTCGGCCATCGCAGCTGCGAAGGATCTCGGTCGCCGGCTTGAGGCCCTGCGTCAGCCAACGCTCCTTGAGCGCCTCGACGCGTCGGTTCGGGCGGTCATGGCCCGACTGGCCTTCGACAGTCGCATGGACGGCCCGATCGTTGGACTCCGCGGCGGAACCGGTTTCGTCCTGACCTACGAGGTCGAGACCGGCGCCGGTCGCGTCGATCTCGATCTGGAATGCCTGCCGCTCGCACTCACCCACGGCGCCGCCGACGCAGACACCTTCGAAGTCGTCGGCCAGGCCACGCTCGCGGGCGCCGCCTTCGGTGCCGGCACCCTCGAGGTCCACACGGTCGACGAGACGCCCACGCGACCGTCGAGCGTTTCGATCGACGCCCACGGCATGTTCCGACTCCGGCTCGCCGCTGGCTCCTATCGCCTCATCCTTCGGCGCAGCAACGCCGACGGCGAGCCGATCGAACTGCCAACCCTCGAGCTTCCGTAAGGCCCACGGCCTGAGCCAGCGAGCCAACCCCACGAACCCCCGATGAGTGCGACCCAGCCGCTCCCTGCGCCCCTTCTGGACTGGGTCCAGCTTCCCGAGCAGGAGCGAGCGAACCGCCTTGCGTCGTCGAGCGAACCGCTCGGAACGCTGCTCGCCCTCGGCGACCATTGCGAACGGGCCGCGACGATCGAGGTCGCGACGGCCCTCAACGCCGTCGATCTCGTCATCGGCGACGCCGAGCGAAGCGGACTTGCGGCGTCGAAGCCGCGACTCCTTCGCGCGAAGGTCATGGCTCTCGCCTACGCGGGCCGTCTGCCGGAAGCTCTCGACGCGGCCTTGGCATCGGAGTCGCTCGCCCGCACCCTCGAGCGACCGATCGACGCGGCGCGGGCCCAGATCGCGAGCCTCCATCCGCTGACGAAACTCGGCCGCCTCGACGAGGCGATCCGCATCGGAAATGAAGCCCGTGCGGCGCTCGCGGAACTCGGCGAGCCGGCGCTCGCCGCGCGCGCCGACATCAACCTGGGCAACATCCACAAGGCCGCCGGACGAGCGAGCGAGTCCGCCGAACATCTCGAACGGGCCCGAGCGGCGCTCACCGGCGATCCTCGGATGCTTGCGCACATCGAGAACACGCTCGGCGAGGTTCATTATCTTCGCGATGATCTCGACGCCAGCCGCGTCGCGTTCGAAGCGGCGCTCGGACATTTTAGGGAATGCAACGAGCCCTTCGCCGCCGCGGTGGTCGAGGGCAACCTCGCCGATCTCGCGGCACGCGAGGGCAATCTTCAGCAGGCCCTCGCCCATTTCGAGCGGGCCCGTCGCGTCCTCGAGCGGGACAGCGCCCCCGGCCATGCCGCGCGACTTGCAGCGGAAGAGGCCGAGGTCCTCGCCTCGCTCGGCGCGCCCCTCGAGGCCGAATCGACGCTCGAGGGCTGTCTTTCTTGGCTTGAGGAGAAGGGCTTCGCGATCGAGGCCGGTCGGGCCCGACTCGCGCGGGCCTGGGCCCGCGCCCGACTCGGACGAATCGACGCCGCGCGCGAGGATCTCGACCGCGTGCTCGCACTCGCCGGCGAACGCCATCATGCGAGACTCGCCCACCGGGCACGGCTGCTCGCGTGCGAGATCGCCCTCGTCACCGAGGAGCATGAGCGGGCCCACGACGAGGCCGCATCGCTGCTTGCCTCGGGCGACCTTCCGCGCATCGATCGCCTGATGGCGACGCATCACCTCGCGGTCGCGGCCGCGCGACGCGGGCAAGCCGGCGACGCGATCGAGCGGGTCAGCGAGGCGATCGAGATCGCCCGCACGCTCGGCCTCGCTCCACTGGCGTCGGACCTGTTGCTTGCCCGAGCGCTCTTGGCGAGTTCGACCGCCGCCGCCGTTCCCGATCTTGAGGCGGCCGTCGCGGAAATCGAGCGGATTCGCTCGTCGATTCGCGCCGAACGGCTCCGCGCGGCGTGGCTGGGAAGCCGCACCCGCGCCTATGAGCGACTCGCCCTCGCGAGACTCGCCGAGGGAACGCCCGCATCACTCGAGGCCGCATTCGATGCGGTCGAACGCTCGAAGTCGCGGGCCCTCCTCGATCTCGTCCAGCACGCCGTCGATCGCTGCGCCCCGTCCGCGCAGCCCGATCGCTCGGCGGATGAGGCCCGTCTGGCCGGCGAACTCGATCAGCTTCGTCGAAGGCTCAACGCGCTCTACGCGCGATGGGACGACGAGGGCTCGCTCGGCGAGCGACGGGCGACGACGCCAACCGGCGCGGTCGCGGCGGAGATTCGCGCCGGCGAGTCGGCGCTCCAGCG
>VYLE01000382.1_pt1 | contig 28422 bp, 27 predicted proteins | sample 5114391 | NCBI WGS metagenome assembly VYLE01 (sample SAMN12291771, study PRJNA351875) | freshwater metagenome | isolation source: freshwater lake | place: USA: Michigan, Kent Lake | collected 2013-08-15
CTGGTCATCGCGGCGCGGCAGGCCGGGGGGGCGGACCTGCGCGCGGTGCTGCCTGCGGCGGATGCGGTGCTGCGGGCGGCGCGACCTACGGCGGTGAACCTGTTCTGGGCGCTGGACCGGATGCGGGCGCTGTGGGAGGCGGGTGCGGATGCGGCGCGGCTGGAGCGGGAGGCCGTGGCGATGGAGGCCGAGGATGTGGCGGTTAACGAGGCGATCGCCGCCCATGCGCGGACGATCCTGCCACGGCAGGTGACCTTCTTCCACCATTGCAACACCGGGGCCTTGGCGGCGGTGGGCGTGGGCACGGCGCTGGGCATCATCCGGCGGGCGCATGAGGCGGGGCATGAGGTCTTTGCCTATCTGGACGAGACGCGGCCCCGGTTGCAGGGGGCGCGGCTGTCGTCCTTTGAGCTGATGGAATATGGCGTGCCGCATGCCGTGGTGGTGGATGGCGCCTCGGCCCATATCATGCGCAAGCGGAAGGTGGATATCGCCGTGGTGGGCTGCGACCGGGTGGCGGCCAATGGCGATACGGCGAACAAGATCGGGACCTACAACCTTGCGCTGGCCGCACAGGACAACGGGGTGCCCTTCTATGTGGCCTGTCCCACATCCACGATCGACATGGGCACGCCCACGGGCGACGGGATCGAGATCGAGGAGCGGGCGGAGGAAGAGGTGCTGGAGGTGAACGGCGGGCTGATCGCGCCAAAGGGGGCGCGGGCCTTCAATCCGGCCTTCGATGTGACGCCCAACCGTCTGATTTCTGGCCTGATTACCGAGAAGGGGATCATCCGGCCCCCCTTTGATGTGAACCTGCGGGCGCTGTTCGGGATGTAGGCCGTCAGCCGGGCGGGATGTCCACGCCGGGCAGGAAGGGCTTTATGTCCAGCAGCGGCGTGCCGTCGAAGGCATCGGTCGCGTCGATTTCGACGGCGCCGGCATCAGGGTCCAGCGACAGGATGCGGACCACGCCAAGCGCGATGGGATTGGGCCGGGCGGGCGAACGCAGGGCGAAGGTGCCCGTGGGCGCGGGCTTGTGGCGCGGCGATTGGATCGCAAGGTCGCGCCGGGCGCGGCCTGTCCAGTAGAGCAGGATCACCGCATCGCCGGGGGCAAGGCCCTGCAGGGCGGGGCGGAAGGGGGTGTCGATCTCCAGCCGTGCGGGGGTGGCGCGGGCGCGGGCTTCGCCGATGTTTTTCGGGCAATCCTCGGATGACCAGGGCGAGCGGATGCGACCGATGAAGGCCAGCGTCGCGTCGCTGCGCGTGGCGGGGTCGGGGGAAAGCCGGACCTCGCCGGGGCGGAGGGGGGCGTCGGGATGTGCCATCGGGGCCTCGCATTTTCGGCAAGCTTGGCAGGGCGCGGGCTTTGGGGCAAGGCGGCGGGGGCGCGCGGTTCCCTTGCGGTCATGGTCATGGGGAGAGGAAGCGCGGCAGGTCTTCGGGCGTGACCAAGCCCATGGCGAGCGCGGTTTCAGGGATGGAGGAGCCTGTCTCTAACGCCTGCCGCGCGATCTTGGCGGCCTTGGCATAGCCGATATGCGGCACCAGCATCGTGGCCAGCACGAGGCTGTTTTCCAAGGCTTTTTCGCAGGTCTCGGCATTCGCCTCGATGCCCGTGACGCAGCGGGTGGCCAGCGTATCCATCGCCTGCATCAGGATGCGCATGGAGTGCAGGATATTGAGCAGTATCACCGGTTCGAAGGCGTTGAGCTGAAGCTGCCCTGCCTCGGCGGCCAAGGTGACCGTCAGGTCATTGCCGATGACCTGAAAAGCCACCTGATTGACGACTTCGGGGATCACCGGGTTGACCTTGCCCGGCATGATCGAGGAGCCCGCCTGCATTGCGGGAAGGCGGATTTCGGTAAAGCCCGAGCGGGGCCCGGAGGAAAGGAGGCGCAAGTCGTTGCAGATCTTCGACAATTTGACCGCGATCCGCTTTAGCGCGCCCGAGACGGTGACATAGGCGCCACAATCGGACGAAGCCTCGATCAGGTCGGAGGCAAGGCGGACGGGGAGGCCCGAGATTTGGGCGAGTTCTTCGACCGCTGCCTCGGCATAGCCTTGGGGCGTGTTGACCCGGGTGCCGATGGCGGTGCCGCCGAGGTTCACCTCCAAGAGCAGGGCGGAGAGGCGGGTGAGGATGTCGATATCCTCGCGGATCGTCGTGGCGAAGCCCGCGAATTCCTGCCCGAGCGTCATGGGAACCGCATCCTGCAACTGGGTGCGGCCGATTTTTCTGATGTGGGAGAAGGCCTTGGCGCGGTCGGTGAAGGCGTCGGCGAGGCGGGCTTGCGCGGCGGTCAGGGGGGCCACCTGCGCCACGATGGCAAGGCGCATGGCGGTGGGATAGACGTCGTTGGTGGATTGCGAGCGGTTGACGTCGTCATTGGGGTGGAGATGGGCGTAATCGCCCGGAAGATACCCCATTTTCATCAGCGCGAGGTTGGCGATCACCTCGTTCGCGTTCATGTTGGTGGAGGTTCCGGCCCCGCCCTGAATCATGTCGACGCGGAAGGCATCGTGCCAGCGTCCGGCGGCGATTTCATCGCAGGTTTCTTCGATAACCCGCGATTTTTCAATGGAAATCTCGCCAAGTCGGCGGTTGGCGCGGGCGGCAGCTTTCTTGACCCAGGCCAAGGCGCGCAGGAATTCGGGGAAATGCGACAGGGGGATGCCGGAGATCGGGAAATTGTGAATGGCCCGTTCGGTGTGGATGCCCCAGAGGCAAGTGCGCGGGAGCGAGAGGGCACCGAGGCTGTCTTCTTCGCGGCGGAGGTCGTGATGCATGGCTGTCCCCTTCTGCGCCCGCCCGGCGGGCCCTTGGCGCAGGGATGCGGTCAAGGCGCGCGCAGGTCCAATGCAAATCCTGCATGGGCCATGCGGCGGGCGCGCGATCAGGCGGCGGATGCGGCCAGCGCCTGCCAGAGCGCATCGACCTGCGGGCCCAGAGCGCGGCGCGGGCGGAAGGCGCAGATGTCGAGCGGGAGCGCCCAATCGGGGCCACCGATGGGAGCGATGAGCGCGGCTGCGGCGGGGTCCACCGCGCTTTCGGGCAGCCAGCCCACGCCGTGGCCCGCGACGATGACCTCTTTCAGGACATCGGACATGTCGCATTGCACGGCCATACGATAAGCGGGGCGGGCGTCGGTGCGCGACAGGACATGTTCGAAGAGATCGGCGAAATAGGCGCGCTGGGCATAGGCGATCAGGGGGAAGGGCGTTTTTTCGGTGCCGGGGAAGCCGAAATCCCCTGCGGCGACGGCGGCATAGGGTTGGAAGACATCGCCGCGCAGGCGCAGGCGGTCATGCTGCGACAGGCCTTCATGCAGGGGGCGGGCGGGGCAGTCATGGGCCAGAAGGATATCGGCATCACCCGCAAGGAAGCGGGCGGTCACCTCGGACGTGGTGCCGACGAGGACGGAAAAACTGCTGCGGCGCGACGGGCCCAGAAGGCCCAGCAGGCGGCGGAAATCGCTGCGCGCCAGAACGTTGGTCATGGCGAGACGGATCTGGCTCATCACTTCGAACTGGGAGGAGCGGATGGCAGCGCGGGCGGTGAGCAGGCGATCAACGGAGGTGGCAGCTTCGTCCAGAAAGTGCTGACCTGCCTCGGTCAGGCGGACGGGTTGCGAACCTTTGACGACGAGGGGCGTGCCAAGCCACTGTTCAAGCGATTGAATTCGCCGGGAAAAGGCGGCCTGCGACAGGTTGCGGAATTCGGCGGCGCGGGTGAAGTTCCGCAGTTGGGCAAGGGCGAGGAAATCCTGAAGCCAGCGGATATCCATGCCGTTTCCCTTTCGTCACCCGTGGCACATCCTGCGCCGGAACGCGGGCGAGGGGAAGGGTCAGGCGAAGCCGTGGCGCAGCAGGATGGGGCGACCCTCCACCTCGGCCACGACGCGGCTGTCGGGCCAGATGCGGAAGAAGACGGTCGGGCCGAGATCGGTGGGCAAGCGCGGCACGGGGGCGATGAGGCGGGCGGAGGTCAGCGCGAACCAGCCCGCGCCCTGCGCCAGCGCCATGGGGCGGAGGCCAAGCTCGGCCAGTTGGGCGGCGTCCAGCGTGGCGCAGCCCATCGCCTCGACATCCACAAGGCGATGGGTGGCGATGTCCCAGATCGGATCGCCGATGGAGAGATCCTCGATCCGGCAGACATCGTCGGGGTCGCGGCCCACGCGGATGGAAAGGCCTTCGGAAAACATTGTGACTTCAACCGCCTGAGCGGTGTCGTGCGGGTGCAGTGCGGAGGTTTCGGAGGCGGCGGTGCCCTGAGGCGGGAGGAAGCCCATGATCAGCGCCCCCCAGCCATGAAGCGGGACGGCCCAACGCCAGAGAGCGTGCCGCAACAGGCGGCGGAGAACACACACACGAACATTTCACACCCCGGCAGCTTGGGTAGACTTACATCACATTCCGCCCCTGACGCCCCGGCCCCCACCGGATCGCCCTGCTTGCGCCTCAGTGCGACCGAGGCGGGGCCTGCGGAAAGGCCTTGCGCCAAATTGTTAGCGAATTGCCGCCACATCGCAAGGCGCATGGCGGGCTTGGCGGGGAAGCGGTGGCCAATTCAGGGCAAGTGCGGTGGAAAACGGGCGAAACCGGAAACGATCAGGGCAGGAAGGGTGGCTCTGTTAACCATGAATTGGGGCCGCGGCAGGGATGTGATTCGGTTCTACAAGGCGGCCAAGGCTGTGCCGGACACTGTGCCGGATTCTGTGCCGCGTTTTGTGCCGCAAACTGTGGGCACGCAGCGGGCGGTGGTGGAGGGATCGGGTCATCTTCGTTGATTTTGCCTGAAGAGTGCCGCTCTGCGGCCGCCTTGTCCGGGGGCTGCCCTCTGGGATGGCAGGGCCGGATTGGGCTGCCTGTTTTTGCGGCAGACGAATCTTTTTTGACCGTCGGGTAAATTCGGATAACGCTGGGTCCAGCGACAAGCGCCGCGAGGGATTGCTAACTGACGGCGGCAAGACACGGGGGTGACATGCTGGACCTGCTGGTGAGGGCGGGGCGTCTTCCGGACGGGAAGAGCCCTGTCGATATCGCTGTGAAGGACGGGCGGATCGTGGAGATCGCCCCCCGGATCGAGGCCGAGGCGGGCCGGGTGATCGAGGCGGGCGGGCGGCTGGTGGCGCCGCCCTTTGCCGACCCGCATTTCCACATGGATGCCACGCTGTCGCTGGGTCTGCCGCGGTTGAACAGGTCCGGCACGCTGCTGGAAGGGATCGCGCTGTGGGGCGAGTTGAAGCCGCTGTTGACGGTGGAGGCGGTGAAGGAACGCGCGCTGCGCTACTGCGATCTGGCGGTGGCGCAGGGGTTGTTGTCGATCCGGACGCATGTCGATGTCTGCGATGATCGGCTGACGGCGGTCGAGGCGCTGCTCGCAGTGAAGCGGGAGGTTGCGGGGTATATCGACCTGCAGTTGGTGGCCTTTCCGCAAGACGGGCTGTTCCGCGACCCGACGGCGCATCGGAACCTGATCCGCGCGCTGGATATGGGCGTGGATGTGGTGGGCGGCATCCCGCATTTCGAACGCACGATGCAGGCGGGGGCCGAGTCGGTGCGGGCGCTGTGCGAGATCGCGGCGGAGCGGGGGCTGCCCGTTGATCTGCATTGCGACGAGAGCGACGATCCGATGAGCCGCCATATCGAGACGCTGGCGGCGGAGACGGTGCGGCTGGGCTTGCAGGGGCGGGTGGTGGGGTCCCATTGCACCAGCATGCATTCGATGGACAATTACTATGCGTCCAAGCTGATCCCGCTGATCGCGGAGGCGCGGCTGCATATCGTGCCCAATCCGCTGATCAACATCACGCTGCAAGGGCGGTCTGACACCTATCCCCGGCGGCGGGGCATGACGCGGGTGCCGGAGTTGCGGGCGGCGGGGGTGAATGTGGCCTTCGGGCAGGATTGCACGATGGACCCGTGGTATCCGCTGGGATCGGCTGACATGCTGGACGTGGCGCATATGGGGGTGCATGCGGTCCCCATGACATCGCGCGAGGCGATGGCGTGGAGTTTCACATCCGTCACCGTGAACGGGCATCTGGCGATGGGATTGCCGGACCCGACGCTGCGGGTGGGCGGGCCTGCCACGATGGTGGTGCTGCAGGCGCGTGATCCGATTGAAGCGGTGCGGATGAAGGCAACACGGCTGGCGGTGATCCGGGCAGGGCGGGTGATCGCCGAGACCGCGCCGCGGATGGCGCGGCTTGATCTGCCGGGGCGTCCGGCGGGGCTGGACCCGGCGGATTATGCGCCGATTGCGGAAGACTGAGACAACAGAAACCAAGGGGAGACGTGAGATGAGATTTTCGACGACTCGGCGGAGTGTTCTGATGGGGGCGGCGGCCACGCTGGCGCTGCCCGCCTATCTGCGCAAGGCGCAGGCCCAGACGGCGGTGAAGGTGGCGGGGGTCCATGCCTCGCCGGTGGAAAACGCGTGGAATTCGCGCATCCATGCCGCGCTGCAGGCGGCGGCGGCGGATGGGCTGATTGAATACGAGTTCAGCGAAGGCGTGGCTGCGACGGACTATCCCCGCGCGATGCGGGAATATGCCGAAGGCGGGGCCAAGCTGATCTGGGGCGAAAGCTATGCCGTGGAGGCAGAGGCCCGCGCGGTGGCGGCGGATTATCCCGAGACGGCCTTCCTGATGGGGTCGTCGGGCGGACCCGAGGGCGACAATTTCGGCGTCTTCGGCACGCGCAACCATGAAGCGGCCTATCTGGCGGGGATGCTGGCTGGGAAGATGTCGGCGACGGGGACCTTCGGGTCGGTCGGCGGCTATCCGATCCCGGAGGTGAACCTGCTGATCAACGCCTTCCGCATGGGCGTGAAGGAAGTGAACCCGGAGGCGAAGTTCCTCAATGGCTTCATCGGGGCGTGGTTCGATCCGGCCAAGGCCAAGGAAGCGGCGCTGGCGCAGATCGACGGCGGGGCGGATATCCTGTTCGGCGAGCGGATCGGCACGGCGGATGGCGCGCAGGAGCGGGGGGTGAAGGCGATCGGGTCACTGATCGACTACACGCCGCGCTATCCGGGCACGGTGTTCGCCAATGCGATCTGGAATTATCGCCCGACCATCGATGCGATCGTGGCCGATGTGGTGGCGGGGCGCCCCGTTGGCCGGGATTACACCGAGTATTCCTTCATGAAATACGGCGGGAACGAGTTGATCTACGTGGCCGAGGAAGTGCCCGCTGACGCCATCCCGGCGATGGAAGAGAAGAAAGCCGCTATCGCGGCAGGCACTTTCGAAGTGCCGATTGACGCGACCGAACCCGCGTAAGCGGTGCAGGACGCGACGTCCCTCGCGCAAGCGATCGCCTCGGGTGCGGTTTCCGCTGCCGAGGCGATGGCTGCGGCAGTTGCTGCGGCGGATCGCTTTGGGGCGGTGGTGCGGGTGGAGACTGTGGCGGGGCCCATCGGTGATGGGCCCTTTGCCGGGGTGCCGTTTCTGGGCAAGGACCTTGGGTCCGGCGCGGCGGGGATGACGCCGGTGGCGGGGTCTGCGGCGCTGGCCCGGCGGCGGGTGGACCGGACAGAGGACAGCGATTTGTTTGCGCGGTTCCGGGGTGCGGGGCTGGTGCCTTTTGGCCTGACCCGGGTGCCGGAATTCGGGCTGGCGCTGACCTCGGACCCTTGTGTGAACCCTTGGGATGCGCGGCTGTCGCCCGGTGGGTCATCGGGCGGGGCGGCGGCGGCGGTGGCGGGCGGGATCGTGGCGATTGCGCATGCGACCGATGCGGCAGGGTCGATCCGGATGCCTGCGGCCTGTTGCGGGCTGGTGGGGTTGAAGCCCAGCCGCGGCGCGGTGCCGATGGGGCCGGATCAGGGCAATTGGCTGATGGGGCTGGCGAGCGAGCTGGTTCTGGCGCGCACGGTGCGGGATGTGGCCACGGCCTTTGACGCGGTGGCGGAGCCTTGGGCGGGGGATCGGGCTTTCGCCATGGGCCGCGTTGCGATGGTGGTGCCGGAGGGCTGTGCCCCGTCGCAAGTGGCCGGGGTGGAGGCGGTGGCGGAGGTGCTGCGCGGGTTTGGGGTCGCGGTGGAGCGGCGCGCGTTTCCGGTGGCGCTGGCGGCGCGGGCCGAGCGGGTGGCGCAGGGGGTTCTGACGGCCTCGCTGGCGGAGTGGATGGGGTTTCTGGGGGTAGAGGCTGGGGAACTGTCGCCCATTGCCGGGGCGGTGATGGAGGAGGGGCGCGCGATGACGGGGGCGGAGGTCTTTGCCCTTGGCCGCGAGATGGCGGTGCTGACGGCGGCGTGGGAGGCTTGGATGGCGGGGGTGGATGCGGTGATTTCCCCGGTGCTGCGCAAGGGCGTGCCGGAGGTCGGGGCCTTCGACATGGGCGCGCGGGATGTGGGCGCGCATTTCGCGCGGATGGGCGAGGTGGCGCCGGGGGCGGCGATTGCCAATGCGGCGGGATGTCCGGCGGTTGTGGTGCCGGTGGCGGGCGAGGGCATACCGGTGGGGGTGCAGATCGCGGCGCGCGCGGGATGCGACCGGGCGCTGCTGGCGTTGGCGGCACGGGTGGCGGGGGCGTTGCCGGATGTGGCCTATCCCTTCCCGGTGGCGGGGCATCCGTAAGGGGTTGCGTTTCAGGTGGATGTGCTAGGGTCGGGGTGGTGACGAGGAGACGGGAATGATCGCGGGGGCGGTGGGGCCGGTTCTGGAACTGGAGGGGATCAGCAAGCGCTTTGGCGCGCTGCTGGCCAATGACGGGGTGACGCTGTCCTTGAAGAAGGGCGAGGTGCTGGCGCTGCTGGGGGAAAACGGCGCGGGCAAGACCACGCTGATGAACATCCTGTTCGGCCATTACGCGGCGGATGCGGGGGCGGTGCGGGTGATGGGGCGCGCGCTTCCGCCCGGGCGGCCGCAAGCGGCCATCGCGGCGGGCGTGGGGATGGTGCACCAGCATTTCACCTTGGCGGGCAACCTGACCGTGCTGGAGAACATCGTGATCGGGTCGGAACCGCTGTGGCGTGTGGGGATGAACCGCGACGGGGCGATCCGCAAGATCGAGGATCTGTCGCGGCAGTTCGGCCTGCCCGTCGATCCGATGGTGCGGGTCGGCGATCTGTCGGTGGGCGAGCGGCAACGGGTGGAGATTCTGAAGGCGCTCTACCGCGAGGCGCGCATCCTGATCCTGGACGAACCCACGGCGGTTTTGGCTCGGCCCGAGGCGGAGCAGCTGTTCCGCATCCTGAAGGGGATGGCCAAGGGCGGGCTGTCGATCCTGTTCATCAGCCACAAGCTGCATGAGGTGATGAGGGCATCGGACCGGGTGGTCGTGCTGCGGCAGGGGCGGGTGGTGGCAGAGCGGGTGACTGCGGAGACCAACCCGTCGGAGCTGGCCGAGCTGATGGTGGGGCGCGCGGTGGCGCGGCCCAAGCGGCAGGCCCATGCGGCGGGGGCGCCGGTGGTGGTGGCCAAGGGTCTGCGCGTCAGCCGGGGCGGCGGCATGGCGCTGGACGGCGTGGATTTCGAGGTGCGGGCGGGGGAGATTCTTGGGATCGTTGGCGTGTCGGGGAATGGGCAGGCGATGTTGGGGCGCGTGCTGTCGGGGCTGGCGCGGCCGGAGGGCGGGAGCCTGACATTCGACGGGCGCGACATCGCGCGGATGACGCCCCGGCAGGCGGTGCGCATGGGGATCGGACGGGTGCCGGAGGACCGCCATGCGGAGGGCGTGGTGGGCGATCTGGCGGTCTGGGAGAATGCGGTGCTGGAGCGGCTGCGGGATTATGCGCGGTTGGGCTTTGTGAAGCGGCGGGCGGCGATGGATTATGCCGAGGCGCTGATTGCGCGGTTCGACATTCGCGGCGCGGGGCCGCGCACGCGGACACGGGCGCTGTCGGGGGGGAATATGCAGAAGCTGATCCTTGGCCGCAACCTTGCGGCGGGGCCGCGCTTCCTGCTGGCCAACCAGCCGACGCGGGGGCTGGATGAGGGGGCGATTGCGGCGGTGCATCAGGAATTGTTGCAGGCGCGGGCAGAGGGGGCGGCGATCCTGCTGATATCCGAGGATCTGGACGAGGCGGTGGGGCTGGCCGACCGGCTGCAGGCCATCGTGAAGGGCAAGCTGTCCGCGCCCATCGCAGCGGAGGCGGCGGATGCGCGCCGCCTTGGCCTGATGATGGCGGGTGTCTGGGGGACGGCGGATGCGCATTGAGCGGCGGGAGGAGGTTTCGGTCGCGGCGCTGATCCTTGCGCCCTTCGGCGCGGTGCTGGGGGCGCTGGTTTTGTGCGCGGGGCTGATTGCCATGGCTGGGGTGAGCCCGTGGGTCGCCTATGGCGAGATGCTGCGCGGGGCTTTCGGATCGCGGCTGGCGGTGACGGAGACGTTGACGCGGGCCTCGCCCCTGATCCTGACGGGGTTGGCGGCGGCAGTCGCCTTTCGGGCGCGGCTTTGGAACATCGGCGGCGAGGGGCAGTTCTACATGGGCGCGCTGGCGGCGGCGGCGCTGGGCCATTCGGTGGTGGTGGGGTTGCCTTTGCCTGCGGCCTGGGCGGTGATCGCGCTGGGGGCGATGGCGGCGGGGGCGGTGCTGCTGCTGATCCCGGCGCTGCTGCGGTTGCGGTTCGGGGTGGATGAGGTGGTGACGACGCTCCTGCTGAATTTCGTGGCGCTTCTGTTCGTCGGGTTGATGGTGGAGGGGGTGCTGAAGGACCCGATGGCCTTTGGCTGGCCGCAATCGGTGCCGGTGGCGGCGGGGCTGCGGCTGCCGGATCTGGTGCCCCGGTCGCGGCTGCATGTGGGGCTGGTGCTGGCGGTTGTCGTGGCGGGGATCATCTGGCTGGTGCAGGCGCGGACGGTGTTCGGGGCCCAGACGCGGGCGGCGGGGTTGAACCCGGGGGCGGCGGCCTTTGCGGGCGTGCCGATCACGGCGACCTTGGCCAAGGTGGCGATCCTGTCGGGCGGCCTTGCGGGGCTGGCGGGCGCGATCGAGGTGCTGGGTCCTGTGGGATATGTGACCACGACCTTGTCGCCGGGGTTCGGCTATGCGGGGATCGTGGTGGCGATGCTGGCCGCGCTGCATCCGGCGGGGGTGGTGGCGGCGTCGGTCTTTGTCGCCACGATCTTCGTGGGCGCGGATGCGATGAGCCGGGCGACGGGGGTGCCGTCTTTCATCGCGGATGTGATCATGGCGGTGGCGCTGCTGGCGATGCTGGTGGCGCTGCTCTTTGCGACCTATCGGGTGCGGACATGACGGTGGCGCTGGATATCCTGATGACGGCGAGCCTGTGGGAGGCGGTGCTGCGGATTGCGACGCCGCTGATCTTTGGCGTGCTGGGTGCCTTGATCTGCGAGCGGGCGGGGGTCCTGAACCTTGGGATCGAAGGGATCATGACGCTGGGCGCGATGGTCGGCTGGCTGACGGTCTATTGGGGGGGCGATTTGTGGCTGGGGATGGCCGTGGCGGTGCTGGCGGGGATGATGATGGGGTGGCTGCATGCGATGCTGACCGTGCCCTTGGGCCTGTCGCAGCATGTGTCCGGGCTGGGAATCACGCTGCTGGCTTCGGCGCTGGCCTATTATCTGTATCGGCTGTGGGTGGAGGTGGGCGATCTGCCGCCCACCATCGTGCCGTTCCAGCCGCTGGCGGTGCCGGGCTTGTCCTCTATCCCCTTCCTTGGCGAGGCGGTCTTTACCCAGATGCCGCCCACCTATGTGGCGCTGATCTTTGTGGTGCTGGTGGCGTGGTTCCTGAACCGGACGCCTGCGGGCCTTGCGCTACGGATGACGGGCGAGAATCCGCATGCGGTGGAGGCGCAGGGTCTGAACCCCCATCGCATCCGCATCTGGGCGGTGATGGTGGGGTCGGGGCTGATGGCGCTGGGCGGGGCTTTCCTGACGACAGCGGCCTTTAACAGTTTCTTCCCCACGATGGTGCAGGGGCGGGGCTGGATCTGCATTGCGCTGGTGGTCTTTGCCTCGTGGCGGCCGGGCAAGGCGCTGATCGGGGCGCTTCTGTTCGCGCTGTTCGATGCGTTCCAGTTGCGGCTGCAGACGGTGGTGGAGGGGGTGCCCTATCAGCTGTTCCTGATGGCGCCCTATGTGCTGTCCATCGTGGCGCTGGTACTGGTGGCGCGGCGGGCGCGGGTGCCTGAGGCGTTGATGCAGCCCTATCGGCGCGGGGAGCGCTGACCGTCGATTGCAGATGGCCGCCCGGGGCCGATGGGCATGGGGCGGTGTTCCCGGTCAGTGTCGCTGCTTGTGGCGCAGCGTGTCGATGGGCCTTTCGCCGTACCGGCGGCGATAGGCTTCGGAAAAGCGGCTGAGATGGGTGAAGCCGCTGTCCAGCGCGACGGTGGTGACCTGCGTGTCGGGATCGGCGGTCAGCAGGCGGTGGCGGGCGCGGTCGAGACGGATGCGGTTTAGCATCTCGCGCGGGCCGATGCCGTAGGACTTCACGAAGATCATCTGCAGCGAGCGGATGCCGATGCCCAGTTCGCGGGCCAGTTCGGCGATGGAGAGTGGTTCGTCCGAGCGGTCCTGCAGGATGTCGAGCGCGTGGCGCGCGCGGCGGGCGTGCAGCCTGTCGGCGGTCACCGCATCGGGCAGGGCGCTGTCGGGCGGGATATCGAGCAGATCCTGCAGCAGGTCGTCGAGAAGGGTGAGGAGGCCGTGGATCACGCGGTCGGTGATCTGTTCGGTCGGGGAGGCGAGCAGGTCGTCCACCGCAAAGGCGAGGGTGTGGCGCAGGCGGTTTGCGGCGGGACCGGCCAGCTGCGCGCCAAGCTGGCCCTGAAACAGCGCTTCGACCTTGCGTGCGGCGTCGGGGCTGCCGATCAGGTCGTCATAGGGCAGGATAAGGACATGGCCGCGATATCTGGCGTCGCTCCCGTTTTGCACTGACGTCTCGCGCTGCCCCGGGCGCAGGGCGAGGAGGCCAGTCGCATCGGCCTCCCATTCGCGATGGCCGCCGCGCACCCGGGCGTGGCCCCGTGCGGGCATCAGGAAACTGGCCGCGTTCTCTTCGGTGAGGGCGATGTCATGGCCGGTCGACTCCACCCGCCCGATCTTTAGCCCGCGTTCGGGAAAGCGGATGGTGCGGGTTTCCAGCCTGCCGCCCGGCGCGGTGAAGCGAAAGCGGTCAATCTGGGAAAAGAGGATGGAGTCGATGCGACCTGTCCGGTCGCTGGGAAGGGAGAGGGTCTGGTTTTGAAAGGACAATCCCATGGCGTGCCGGCGTCCCTGCTGATGGTCTGTCGCATCTGGCTGGACTGGCAAAGGGAACTGAGGGCAAAGCGGTCGTCGCAAGATGCATTTAAGAAATATGAAGAAACTAGAGGGGAGATTCGCGAATCGGTCAACGACTTTCCTGCGTCGAATCGGTCCGCCGCGTGCAGCGCCCCGGTCTTTGACCCTGCGATGCACAAGGGGGAGGCAGGCGGAGGACGGTGCGGTGGACGGTGTCGGCGGTGCCGTGCCGGGGCCGCCGCTCTGGCGCAAGTGGGCGCAGAACGGATGCCGCGCGCTGCTTAGGCGGGGCCTAAGCACTGGCCAGTCAAATGCGTGTTTCTGCGCACCCTGCTGTGGCCTAAGCAGGGAGCGGGCCTGCAAGGCCGGGGCAGACGGGGGGATGCGCGATGGCGGTCGAGACGGTCGAGACGCTGGTCATCGGGGGCGGGCAGGCCGGGCTGGCCATGAGCGCGCATCTGGCGCAGGCGGGGCGGCCGCATCTGGTGGTGGAGCGCGCGCGGATCGCAGAGCGTTGGCGGTCGGAACGGTGGGATTCGCTGGTGGCCAATGGCCCGGCTTGGCATGACCGGTTTCCGGCGGCGACCTTTGACGACATCGATCCCGACAGCTTTGCCAGCAAGGATCGGATCGTGCGCTATTTCGAGGATTTCGCCGCCCAGATCGCGGCCCCCATCCGCTGCGGGGTGGAGGTGACGGCGTTGAAACCCGGACCTGCGGGCGGGTTTCAGGCCGAAACGCGCGACGGCGTGATCGCGGCGCGCAATGTGGTGGTGGCGACGGGGCCGTTCCAGAAGCCCGTCTTCCCCGCGATGATCCCGGATAGCGCGGGCCTGATGCAGATCCATTCCAACGGCTATCGCAACCCCGCGCAATTGCCGGATGGCGCGGTGCTGGTGATCGGGGCGGGATCGTCGGGCAGCCAGATCGCGGATGAATTGCTGCGCGCGGGGCGCGAGGTCTATCTGTCGGTCGGGCCGCATGACCGCCCGCCGCGCGCCTATCGGGGGCGGGATTTCGTCTGGTGGCTGGGGGCGCTTGGCAAGTGGGATGCGCGGGCGCAGACGCCGGGGATGGAGCATGTGACCATCGCCGTCAGCGGGGCGCAGGGTGGCCATACGGTGGATTTCCGCGCGCTGGGCAATCGCGGGATGCGGCTGGTGGGGCGGACGACGGGCTATGCGGGGGGGCGGTTGTCCTTTGCGCCCGATCTGGCCGAGACGATCGCGCGGGGCGATGCCAATTACCTGTCGGTGCTGGACGAGGCGGATGCCCATGCTGCGCGCGAGGGGCTGGACCTGCCCGAAGATCCCGAGGCGCGGCGCATCCATCCGATGCCGGATTGCGTGCGCGATCCGATCCTGTCCTTGGACCTGAAGGCGGCAGGGATTTCGGCGGTGATCTGGGCGACGGGCTATCAGTTGGATTTCGGCTGGATCGGCTTTGACATCTTTGACGCGCAGGGGCGGCCGCAGCATCGGCAGGGGATCACCGAGGTGCCGGGTCTGTGCTTTTTGGGCTTGCCATGGCTGACGCGGCGGGCGTCGCCGTTCATCTGGGGGGTCTGGCACGATGCGGCGCATCTGGCGGCGCATCTGGAGGCGCGGCGCGGGACCGACAAGGTGTAGGCGGAGGGCAAGGCTGCCCTCCGCATCGGCGCGGTGGCCGGATCAGAGCAGAGCCGGAGCGGACTCGAAGAAGGTTTCATCGGTGTCGGGAAGTGGGTCGAGGCCCGTGCCATCGCCATCCGGAGGCGGCGTTTCGGGATCGGTGCCGGGATCGGGCTCTTCCTCGGTGGGGATGGTCACCACGTCGGGGGGCAGGATCACCGGAATATCGCGCCCGCCATTGCCTTCGCTTTGGGAGACGGGTTCCGGGATCGTTGCCGTCGCGCCGATGAGGTTGCCGAGCAGTTCGGGGCAGGTGGCTTCTGCCTGGACCAGGATCGAGGCGAAATCGTCGCGGCCCGCGATCAGGGCGGCGACATCAGAATCGAAGGGGCCATTCGCGAGGACGAGGCAGATTTCTTCGGGCAGGACGGCAGGGCGCAGTTCGGCCTGCGCGGCCAGCGGCAGCGCCGAGAGGCCAAGCACGCCAAGCGCGGCGAGGCGGCGGCCGGGGGAAAGATAGGCGAGCGACATCGGAAGACTCCATCAACAGGGCAGCGCCGTGGGCACTGTGGGGGGATCACATCCTTAAGAATGGTTAATAACCAGAGGTCGGTCAAATTTCTGCCGTGGAATAGCGCCCACCGTGCCACAATTGCGCCATTATCCGGGGTTGCGACGGAAAATGTTGCCATTCGGCCAAGGCGGGCGCGCAGGGTTTGCAATCAGGGGTTGTGGGTAGTTTCCGGCCAGGCGAGGCGAGAGGTCTTGTGGACGACGATTCGACCCTCCGGTCCCGCAGAGGCCGTATCGGGGCCGTCGGACCAAGGTCCCGAAGGGGATCAGGCTTTGGTCTGATGGTGCCGCCTGCGGGGTGGATCAGGGGCGGCAGAGGCTGGCGATGGCCAGACGCGCGGCGTCTTCAAGCGGGCCCATCGTGGCGCGCAGGATGGCGATGCGGTCGAAGACCGCCGGGTCGGCGGCGAGCGTCGCGCGCAGGGATTGGCCGAAGGCCATGCGCAGTTCGGTGCCGATGTTCACCTTGGCGATGGTCGTATCGCGGGCGAGGCGGCGGCGCAGGGGCAGGGGGAGGCCCGAGCCGCCATGAAGGACGAGGGGAAGGCCGGGGGCGGCGGCCATGATGGCGGCGAGGCGGTCTTCGTCGACCTCGGCCCGCGCCTCGGTCATCAGATGGGTGTTGCCGATGGAGATGGCGAGCGCATCGACGCCCGTCTCCTGCGCGAAGCGGGCAACTTCGGCGGGGTCGGTGCCGAGACTGGCAGCGCCTTGGGCATAGCCGACATAGCCCAATTCCGCCTCGACCGAGATGCCTGCGGCATGGGCGAGGGCGGCGATTTCGGCGGTGCGGGCGATGTTTTCGGCCAAGGGCAGGGCAGAGCCGTCATACATCACGGAGGTGAAGCCGCAGTCGATGGCGCGGGCACAGGTGTCGCGGTCTTCGCCATGGTCGAGATGGGCGACGACGGGCACGGAGGCGCCTTCGGCCAGCGTGCGGAACATCTGGCCAAGGACGGGCAGAGGCGTATGGGCGCGGCAGCCGGGGCCTGCTTGCAGGATGACGGGGCGGTTTTCGGCCTCGGCGGCGCGGGTGAAGGCGACGGCATCCTCCCATCCTAGCACGACGAGGCCCGCGACGGCGGTGCCGTCGGTCAGGCAGGGGGCGAGGACGTCCTTGAGCGTGGCGAGCGTCATTTGAACTTGGCGATCATGTCCTTGATGCCGGGGATCGTGTCGATCTGATGGGCATGGCTGGGCTGGAAATACTGGACGAGCGAGCGCTGCGTTTCGCCCGCGAGGATGGTGAAATAATACATTTCATACCCCGGCAGGACGCAGCAGGGGTGATAGCCCTTGTCGATCGCGATCGTGGAGCCGTCGACGATGTGATAGGCGTCGCCGGGCTGGCCATCCTCGCGCTGCAGCATCTGCAGGCCCGATCCGTGGGGCGGGTTGAAGCGGAAATTGTAGACCTCGTCATGCCGGGTTTCGAGGGGAAGGCGCGTCGTGTCGTGCTTGTGGCTGGGAAAGCCCGACCAGCCGCCCGCGCCGACGGTGTAGAGTTCCGACACCAGCAGGCGGCCGACGCGGCCGTGGTATTTGGTGCCGAGGATATGCTTGATCTTGCGATGGGTCTTGGTGTCGTCGGACCCGTATTGCACGGGGTCGATATCGGCGGCGCGGATGGCGAAGGGGGTGTGGACCTCGTCGCAGCGGGCGCCGGCGATGAAGACCTCGGCCCGGTCGGAGTGGCAGGTGATCGTGGCGGACAGGCCAGTCGGGATGTAGACGCCTTCGGGTTCGCCGTCCCAGACGTTTTCGCGCCGCAGGCCGATGGCGGGGAAGGTTTCGGCGCCGCAGGTCACGTCGATGGTGCCGGTGGCGGGGACGAGGCAGGTTTCATAGCCCGGAACGTGGGAGGTGAAGGTCTGCCCCTTCGTCAGGTGGACGATGTTGAAATAGCACAGCGGCACGAGCGGGTGGTTGGCCCCGATTATGGCTTGGTTATGGTTGTCGTGCGGGGCGATATGCATGGGTTATCCCTGATGCTGGCGGAGGAAGGCGTCAAGCGTGGCGCGGTCGGGCGAGGCGGGGGCGCAGCCTAGCCCTGAGACGATGATGGCGGCGGTGGCGGCGCCGCGCTCGATGGCGGTGTCAAGCGGCGCGCCTTGGGCAAGGGCGGCGAGAAGGCCACCCATGAAGCCGTCCCCCGCGCCGGTGGGTTTCAGCGCGGTGATGGCGAAGATGGGGGTGTCGAAGCTGCCTTCGGGCCTGTGGGTGGTGCAGCCTTCGGCCCCGCGCTTGTAGACGGTGAAGAGCGCGCCCTGCGTGGCGAGGTGGCGGGCAAGGGTGGGGCCTTCATCATAGCTTCCGGCCATGAGGGCGAATTCGTCATCATTGCCGATGGTGATGTCGCAGGCCTGCGCTGCCATGAGGCAGGTGGCGGCGGCCTCTTGCCGTGAGGACCAGCTATAGGCGCGATAGTCCACGTCCAGCACGGTGATCGCGCCTGCCGCGCGAGCGCGGGCGATGGCGGCGAAGGCGGCGCTGCGCGACGGGTCGCGGGCCAGAGCGGTGCCGGTGAGGACGAGAGCGGCGAAGGGGGTGAAGTCGATCTGTTCGATCTGGTCAGGCGTCAGGGCGAAGTCGGCGGCGCCGTTGCGGTAGAGGACGGTCTGGCACCCTTCGGCCCGCGTTTCGGTCAGGGCCAGCGAATTGCGCGCCTCGCCTGCAACGGGGCGGAGGTGGGAGGTGTCGACGCCATAGCGCGCAAGGTCGGCGGCGCAGAAGCGGCCCACGGCATCGTCGGAGATGCAAGAAATCAGCGCCGCCTGCGCGCCCTGACGGGCCAGCGCCACGGCGATGTTGCCTGCCGAGCCGCCGATGGCGGTGGTGAAGGCGCGCGCCTCTTCTATCGCCGTGCCGGGGGGATCGGCCATCAGGTCCATCCCGACGCGGCCGAGCACGGCAAAGCGGTTGAGCGTCAGGCGCTGCAGGGGGGCGTGCATGATTTGCCTTTCTGGGGCGTGCTTTCTGCTAGGCTTGGCCGGGATTGCGATTGACGTGGGTTCGGGGTTCAGGATACCCATTTTGCAACCGGTTGCAAACTTTTCCGGGGAGGGGGCGCGATGCGCGAGATCGGCATCGGGATCATCGGCGGCGGCTATATGGGCAAGGCCCATGCGGTGGCGATGGCGGCGGTGGGGGCGGTCTTTGCCACCACGCTGCGGCCCCGGCTGGAATTGGTCTGCGCGACCTCTGACACCTCGGCGGAACGGTATCGGGCGGAATATGGCTTCGCCCGGGCGACGGCGGATTGGCGGGTGCTGGTGGCGGACCCGAGGGTGGAGGCGGTGGTGATTGCCTCGCCGCAAGAGACGCATCGCGCGATTGCGGAAGCCGCCTTCGCCGCCGGAAAGCCCGTGTTCTGCGAAAAGCCGCTGGGGGCGGACCTTGCCGACAGCCGCGCGATGGTGGCGGCGGCGGAGGCGGCGGGGCTGCCCAATATGGTGGGGTTCAACTATATCCGAACGCCCGCCTCGCAATTCGCGCGCGCCTTGGTGGCGCAGGGCGAGATCGGGGAGGTGACGTGGTTTCGCGGCGAGCATAGCGAGGATTTCGATGGCGATGGCGCGCGGCCTGCCACATGGCGGAATTTCGGGGCCGCGAATGGCACGATGGGGGACCTTGCGCCGCATATGATCAACGCGGCGCTGGCCCTGATCGGGCCTATCGCGCGGCTGTCGGCGGATGTGGGGACGGTGTTCCCGGACCGCCCCGGCGCAGAGGGGCGAAGGGTCAACGACGATATCGGGCAGTTCATGTGCCGCTTTGCGGGTGGCGCGATGGGGCATCTGCATTTCAGCCGCGTCGCGCAGGGGCGGAAGATGGGCTATGCCTATGAAATCGTCGGCACCAAGGGCGCGATCCGCTTTGATCAGGAGGATCAGAATGCGCTCTGGCTTTACAAAGCGGATGATCCCGTGGGCCTGCGCGGGTTCCGCAAGATTTTGACGGGGCCGGAGCATCCGGATTACCGCGTCTTCTGTCAGGGGCCGGGGCACGGGACCGGCTATCAGGACCAGATCATCATTGAGGCGCGGGATTTCCTGATGGCGATTGAGACGGGACGGGCCGTCTGGCCCACCTTCCGCGACGGAATGGAAGTCAATCGCGTGATCGCGGCGGCGTGGGAGTCGGCGGCGTCGGGCGCTTGGGTGGAACTTTAGGGGGAATGGAATGATCCGGATCGGCAATGCGCCCTGTTCATGGGGCGTGGAATTCGCGGATGATCCGCGCAACCCGGCGTGGCGGAAGGTCCTGTCGGACTGTGCGGCGGCGGGATATCGGGGGATCGAACTTGGTCCCATCGGTTTCATGCCGGAGGACCCGGTGGAACTGGGCGATGGGCTGGCGGAGCATGGGCTGACGCTTATTGGGGGGGTGGTGTTCCGGCCTTTCCACGATCCGGGCAAATGGGGTGAGGTCTGGGATGCCTCGGTCCGGACCTGCAAGGCGCTGGTGGCGCATGGGGCGCGGCATCTGGTGCTGATCGATTCCATCTCGCCACGCCGCGCGCCAACTGCGGGGCGGGCGGTGGAGGCCGAGCAGATGGGGGCGGAGGAATGGGCGGGGTTCGTGGACCGCATCCGCCGTGTGGCCGAATTGGGGGCGGATCAGGGGCTGACGGTGGGCATCCATGCCCATGCGGCGGGGTTCATCGATTTCGAGCCGGAGCTGGAGCGGCTGCTGGAGGAGATCGACGACGATCTTCTGAAGATCTGCTTCGACACGGGCCATCATTCCTATGCGGGCTATGATCCCGTGGCCTTCATGAAGCGGCATGTGGGGCGGATTTCCTATATGCATTTCAAGGACATCGACCCCGTGGTGAAGGCGCGCGCAGTAGCGGCACGGACAGGGTTCTATGACGCCTGCGCCGAAGGCATCTTCTGCAATCTGGGCAAGGGGGATGTGGATTTCCCTTCGGTGCGGCAGATCCTGCTGGAGGCGGGGTTCGAAGGCTGGTGCACGGTGGAGCAGGATTGCGATCCGGCGGGGCCGACCTCGCCCGTCGATGACGCGCGGGCGAACCGGGACTATCTTGCATCCATAGGGTTTTAGGGGGCGGAACGCATGAAACGCTTGAACTGGGGGATGATCGGCGGCGGCAAGGGCAGCCAGATCGGGCCTGCGCATCGCATCGCGGCGGGGCTGGACGGGCATTTCGCCTTTGTTGCGTGCGCGCTGGACGCCGATCCGGCAGGGGGGCGTGCCTTCGCGCAGGAGTTGGGCGTGGCGGCGGACCGCGCCTATGGCGACTGGCGCGAGATGTTGGAGGGCGAGCGGGGCCGGGCGGACAAGATCGATCTGGTCACCGTGGCCACGCCCAATGCGACCCATTACGAGATTTCCAAGGCTTTCCTTGAGGCGGGCATCCATGTGCTGTGCGAAAAGCCCATGACGGTGACGGAAGCCGAGGCCGAGGACCTTGTCCTGACCGCGAGGCGGATGGGGCGCATCTGCGCGGTGAATTACGGCTATACCGGCTATGCGCTGGTGCGCCACATGCGGGCGATGGTGGCGCGGGGTGATATCGGTAAGGTGCGGCTGGTGGTGGCGGAGTTTGCCCATGGCCACCACGCTAATGCGGCGGATGCCGACAATCCGCGCGTGCGCTGGCGCTATGACCCCGCGCAGGCGGGGGTGTCGGCGCAGTTTGCCGATTGCGGCATCCACGCGCTGCATATGGCGTCCTTCGTGACGGGGCAGGAGGTGGCGCGGCTGTCGTCGGACTTCGCCTCCTGCCTGCCGAGCCGGGTGCTGGAGGATGACGCGATGGTCAACTTCCGCATGGATGGGGGCGCGGTGGGGCGGTTGTGGACCTCGTCCGTTGCTATAGGGCGGCAGCACGGGCTGACGATTCAGGTCTTTGGCGAGACGGGGGGCCTGCGCTGGGCGCAGGAACAGCCGAACCAGTTGTATTACATGTCGCTGGGACAGCGATTGCAGGTGATCGAGCGGGGCGAGGGCAACCTGTCGCCCGAGGCGGATCGGGCCAGCCGGGTGACGGTGGGCCATGCGGAAGGGATGCCGCTGGCCTTTGGCAACATCTACCGCGATCTGGCCGAAAGCCTGCTGGCGGCGGCAGAGGGGCGGGCGCCGGACCCGGCAGTCACGCTGTTCCCCACGGCGGAGGATGGGTTGCGGTCTATTGCTGCGATCCATGCTGCCGTTGCCTCGGCCAAGGCCGAGGGCGGATGGGTGGACGCGCGGCCTACGCTCTTTCGCTAAGGCAGCGGGCGCAGGGTCGCCCGTTCCACGATGTGGCAGGGAAAGAGGCGCAGGTCGGGCGCGCGGTCGGCATGGGTGAAGCGGTCGGAGATCAGGTCGACCGAGGCGGTCACGATCGCGTCGAACGGCTGGTGGATGGTGGTGAGGGCGATGTTGGCCCAACCCGCCATTTCCATGTCGTTCAAGCCGATGAGGCCGACATCTTCGGGGATGCGCAGACCTGCATCGCTGAGTGCCGACATCGCGCCGATGGAGAGGACGTCATCGGCGCAGAACCATGCCTCGGGCGCGGGAACGGGGAGGGGGGCCTGCATCGCGGCGCGGCCTGCGGCAAAGCTGTAGGCGCCCGCGAAGCGGGTGGTGACGCTGGCCCCGGCGGCATGGGCGGTGTCGGTGAACCCGGCAAGGCGGTCTTCGGTGGTGGAGGCCTGTTGCGGCCCGCCGAGGAAGCCCAAGCGGCGATAGCCGCGGGCGAGCAGGGTTTCGGCCACCATGCGGCCTGCGGCGATGTTGTCGATGGCCACCACATCAACCGTGGGCGTGGCGGTGGCGCGGCCGAAGGCATGCACGACCGGGATGCCCGCCGCGCGGAAGGCATCGGCAAAACCATCAGGCAGGTGCGAGGAGGCGACGATGACGCCATCGACGGAGTATTGCCGCAGAAGGCGGACGGATCGGTCGGGATCGGTTTCCTCGGACAGGTTCACCAGAAGCGGGCGCAGGCCGCGATCCTGCAGCGCGCGGGTGAAGCGGTCGAAGATTTCCAGAAAGACCGGGTTGCGGAAGTTGTTCGACACCAGCCCCACCAGTTGGGTGCGGCGCGTGGTCAGGCTGCGGGCCAGCATGTTGGGGCTGTAGCCCAGTTCGGCAGCGGCCTGCATCACCTTGGCGCGAGTCTTGGCCGAGACGGAGGCCCCTTCGGTGAAGCTGCGCGACACGGCGGCGCGCGAGACGCCGGCGCGTTCTGCGACCTCTTTCAGGGTGATGGCCATGGAGGATACCTGCGGTTTCCTGTTGCGCCGGGATAGGTTAGGGGATGCGGGCCGGAATGTCACCCTATGCCCGGGCTGGGCGATCACGGGGGCGTGTGCTGGCCCTCCGGGTGATTGAACCTGCGTGGAAGGGTTGCCAATGTGCAGGCCAGTGACCGTGTCTAGGAAGAGAGCCGCGATGAAGCCGATGCTGTGCCTGCCTGCCGCCCTTGCCTTGTCGGCCTGCGTGACCACGCCGGGGGCCGAGGGGGAGTTTCCGCCCTTGCCCGAGCAGGTGGTGGCCGTGGCGGCCCCGTGGCAGAACCTTGCCACGGCGCGGCTGGTGCCGGAGGACAATTGCTATTGGTACGAACATGACGGGCAGGTGGAGCGGACGCTGCTGCCCCTGCGCACGCCCGAGGGGCGGCCGATCTGTGCGGCTGCCGAAAGCTGAAGCCGCGGCTCAGGTGGCGGCGGTGATGCTGTCTTCTGCCGGGTAGAGCCAGGCGTTCACGCCGATATCCACGTTCTCGTAAAGCCCGATGATATGGGCCATAACCATGCGCACGCAGCCCGACGAGGCGCGCCAGCCGATGGAGCGGGGCAGGGGCGTGCCATGGATGCGCAGCATTGTATCCTGCCCGCCCTTGTAGAGATAGAGCGCGCGCGCGCCCAAGGCATTGGCGGGGCCGGGGGGCATGCCGTCGGAGTATTGCGCATAGATTTCGGGTTCACGCGCGATCATGGCGGGGGTGGGCGTCCAGCGCGGCCATTTCGCCTTTCGCTGGATGGTGAAGAGGCCGGGTTCGTAAAGCCCGCCGCGCCCGATGGCCACGCCGTAGCGCATCGCCGTGCCGTCAGGCTGGATGTGGTAGAGATAGCGGGCGATGGCATCGACATGGATGTCGCCGGGTTTCAGCCCATCCTTCGCCTCGACCCGCGTAGGAAGAAGGCGGGGATGCAGGCCCCAGGGGTTCGACGTGGCGGGGTCAAAGTTCGGGGGTGTCACCTCGGCATCCCATGCCGCCCATTGCGAGGATTGCGCCATGGCGGGGCTGGCCAGCGGTGCCGTGATCGCGGGCGAGAAGAGCGCGGCGGTGGTGAGGATGAAGTGGCGTCTGGTGAGCATCGTGTCGTCCCGCAGGAATGGCCGTCTGTGCAGCAGTCACCTTGCCGCATAGCGGTTTGGCAGTCGGTTGGCAGTTCACAATCTGTTTAGAAACTGGCCCGGATCAGCCCGCCTCTGCGGCATCGAGACGTTCCTGCGCCTCCATCCACAGGGACTCGGCCCGTGCCATCGCCTCTTCGCATTCGGCGAATTTGCGGTTCCAGCTTTCCAATTCGTGAATCTTCGCATCGTCATAGAGGGCAGGATCGGCGAGCTTGGCCGAGAGCTTGGCATGCATCTCTTCCAGTTTGGCGATGCGGTCTTCGCATTTGCGCAATTCGGCGCGCAGGGCGAGGATTTCGTCGCGGCTGGCTTTCTTTGGCTTTTCAACGGGTTTCGCGGCGGCCTTTACCTCATCCTCGCCAGAGAGGAGGAGTTTGCGATAGGCCTCCAGATCCTCGGTGAAGGGGGTGACCGCGCCGCCTTTGACCAGCCAGAGCCTGTCGGCCACCAGTGACAGAAGGTGCATGTCATGGCTGACGAGGATGACGGCCCCGGAATATTCGGTGAGCGCCTCGACCAGCGCCTCACGGCTTTCGATGTCGAGGTGGTTGGTGGGTTCGTCGAGGATCAGGAGATGCGGCGCGTCGATGGTGGCGAGGAGGAGCGAGAGCCGCGCCTTCTGCCCGCCTGAGAGGCGACCCACGACGGTTTCGGCCTGTTCGGCCATCAGGCCGAATCCGGCCAGCCGGGCGCGGTTCTTGGCCTGCCCCTCCTCCGGGCGCAGGCGCTGGACGTGCTGGAGGGGCGTTTCGTCGATATGGAGTTCATCGACCTGATGCTGGGCGAAATAGCCGATGCGCAGCTTGGAGGCGCGGTGGATGCGGCCTTCGGCGGTGTCGAGCTTGCCCGCCAGCAGTTTGGACAGCGTCGATTTCCCTTCGCCGTTGCGGCCCAGAAGCGCGATGCGGTCGTCCTGATCGATGCGGAGCGAGAGTTTGCGCAGCACGGGCGGGCCGCCATAGCCCACGGCGGCCCCGTCGAGGTTGACGATGGGCGGGGCGAGTTCTTCGGGCACGGGGAAGGTGAAGGCCACGCGCTTTGCCTCTTCCGGGGCGGTGATGGGCGTCATCTTTTCCAGCATCTTGACCCGGCTTTGCGCCTGTGTGGCCTTGGAGGCTTTTGCCTTGAAACGGTCAACGAAGGATTGCAGATGCGCGCGGCGGGCCTCTTGCTTTTTCGCCTCGGCGGCCTGCACGGCGCGGCGTTCGGCCATTTGGCGGGCGAATTGGTCGTAAGGCCCTGACCAATATGTGAGTTTTCGGTTGTCCAGATGCAGGATGCCGCCCACGGCGCGGTTCAGCAGGCCGCGGTCATGGCTGATGATCAGGACGGTATGGGGGTATTTCTGCAGATAGCTTTCCAGCCAGAGCGCCCCTTCGAGATCGAGGTAGTTGGTCGGTTCGTCCAGAAGCAGGAGGTCGGGCTGCGCAAACAGGACCCCTGCAAGGGCCACGCGCATCCGCCAGCCGCCCGAGAAGGCCGAGCAGGGCATGGCCTGCTGTTCGCTGTCGAAGCCCAAGCCCTTGAGAATGCTGGAGGCGCGGCCTTCGGCCGACCAGGCGTCGATATCGGTGAGGCGGGATTGGATATCGGCGATGCGGGTGGGGTCGGTGGCGGTGAGGGATTCGGCGAGAAGGGACTCGCGTTCCTCATCGGCTTGCAGGACGGTGTCGAGGAGCGAGGTTTCCGACGAGGGCACCTCTTGCGCGACGCCCCCGATGCGGGCCCGGGAGGGGAGCGAGATCGACCCGCCCTCTAGCGCAAGCTCGCCGCGTATCAGTCTGAAAAGCGTGGTTTTTCCGGCGCCGTTGCGGCCCACGAGGCCGACCTTGTGACCCGTGGGAATGGTGGCCGTGGCCCCTTCGAACAGGGGGCGGCCTTCGACGGAATAGGTGATGTCTTCGATCTTGAGCATGATGCGATAGGGCTTGCCTGATGGGGGGCGGGGCGTCAACGGGCGACTGCCGGAGCTGTGCCCTGTTTTGTGCCGTCTTTTGTGCCGCAAACTGTGGCCACGCAGCGCACGGTCATCGGCGGCCTTGCGCAACGCTGCGGCGGGGTGGGGCTGGCCCTGATCGCGGCGACTTTCCTTCGTCATATGCCCGTGCTAGGAGCGCCGCGCATGAGAATTCCGGCGCGGCGGGCAGTCCGCGCGCCCCAGAAACGGAGACGCCTGACATGGCCATCGAACGCACCCTGTCGATCATCAAGCCCGATGCGACGAAGCGCAACCTGACCGGCAAGATCGTTGCCAAGTTCGAAGAGGCGGGGCTGCGTGTCGTCGCCTCGAAGCGCATCCACCTGAGCGCGGCACAGGCTGGCGCCTTCTATGCCGAGCATAAGGAGCGCGGCTTCTATGGCGAGCTGTGCGCCTTCATGGCGTCGGAGCCGGTGGTGGTGCAGGTTCTGGAAGGCGAGAGCGCCATTGCCAAGAACCGCGAAGTGATGGGCGCGACCGATCCGGCCGCCGCTGCCGATGGCACAATCCGCAAGGAATTCGCGCTGTCCAAGGGCGAGAATTCGGTCCATGGGTCGGACAGCGAGGCCTCGGCCGCGCGCGAGATCGCCTTCTTCTTCTCGGGCCTTGAACTGGTCGGCTAAGGGGCCAAAAATCTTCGAAGATTTTTGCAAATTTCTTCGAAGAAATTTGGTTAGCGGCGTCGGTCGATGACGCCCAGCATATCGAGGGCCGCTTCCAGTTCGGAGCGGCCCTTTTGCGTGGTCGTGGCCTTGATCGCGTCGAAGCGGGCGCGCAGCGCCTTTTTTTCTTCGCCCTGACAATCGTTCCAGGGGCGGCCTTGCAGGCCCATGACGAGGACGTAATAGCCGATGAAATGCGGCGCGGTGCCGGATTGGATGAGGCGACGATAGGCCTCGTCCGGGCCAAGGGCCTGCAGCTCTTCGGCGGAATGGATGCCTGCCTTGGCGAAGGCGGCCTCGGTCGCGGGGCCGAGATTGCGGATGGAGGAGACGGGTGTCGGCATGGGGGGACCGCTGAAATGGAAACGGGGCCAGCCTAACGGCTGACCCCGTAGGAAGAGAAGGCCTTCGGTCCGTCTTGGGTCAGATCGAGGCCCAGTCTCTGAAAATCGGGGTCGACCCCTGCTGCTGGGTCGTGCCCTGCGATTGGTCTTGCTGGGGTTGCGGGGCGGAGTTGCCGCCTTGCTGCTGCGTCGGGGTGGGTTTCTTTGCCATTGTCCTGCTCGCGTCCTGTTCTGCTCAGGCATTCGCCGTTGCTTCTATCTGAGCGCGGAAATCGACCGCGGCAAGACAGGGCCATGACGAATTTGCGACGGGTTATCCACAGTGTGCGACAAAGGCAACAGGTTGCGTGGCCGAAACGCGGCGTCAGCCGATCACGGTTGCGGGAAATCCGACTTCGTCCAGCGCGCGGATCAGGCGGGCGGGGGTGGCAGGGCCGCTGGCCGTGGCGGTTTTGGCGGCAAGGTCGACATGGATGCTGCCCGCATCGCCAAGGGCGGCGAGGGCCGATTCGACCGAGGCCTTGCAATGGCCGCAGGTCATGTCGGGGATGGAGAGGGTGGTCATTGCGGGAGTCCTGTTGAGCGACGTCCTGGATATGGCGCTTCCCGTTGCTGGAAGGTCAAGGGGCCGGGGCGGGCGTTGCTGTCGCAGGCTTTCATTTTGGGAAAGGCTTGACCTTCCCGTGACGGGAAGGATTAGATGGACGGGCGGAAGGAGACGTCAGATGACCGATGCCGCGCTTGCCCCTTTAACCCCCGACGCCGCCCCTGCCGATGCGGGCCGCAGCCTGCGGTTCCGGCTGGAAGGGATGACCTGCGCCTCTTGTGTCTTGCGCGCCGAGCGGGTGCTCTTGGCCCAGCCGGGGGTGGAGCGGGCGGTGGTCAACCTGTCGACCGAGACGGCGGATGTGGTCTGGCGCGCGCCCGCCCAGCCGGCCGCGCTGGCGGCGGCGCTGGCCAAGGCGGGCTATCCGGTGCGCGAGACGACCGTGGTGCTGGGGGTGGAGGGGATGACCTGCGCCGCCTGTACGGGCCGGGTGGAGCGGGTGCTGCGTGCGCAAGCGGGGGTGAAGGAGGCGGTGGCCAATCTGGCGCTGCGCCGCGCGACGGTCACGCTGTTCGAGGGCGGTGCTGGGGCCGAGGCGCTGGCTGCGGCGGTGACGAAGGCGGGCTATGCGGCGGCGCCGTTGGAGGCGTCCACGGCCCATGATCCGGCCGTGGAGCAGCGGCGACTGGCGCGCGACACGGGGCTGGCGGCAGCGCTGACGCTGCCGGTTTTCGTGGTGGAGATGGGCGGGCATCTGGTGCCCGCCTTCCATCACTGGCTGATGGGCGTGGTGCCGATGCAGGCGCTATGGGTGGCGCAGTTCCTTTTGGTGACGCTGGTTCTTGCCGGGCCGGGCCGGCGTTTCTTTGCCAAGGGGGTGCCCGCGCTGTTGCGTGGCAGCCCGGACATGAATGCGCTGGTGGCGATGGGCACGGGCGCGGCCTGGGCCTATTCGACGGTGGTCACCTTTGCGCCCGCGCTGGTGCCTGCGCCGTCGCGCGCCGTCTATTTCGAGGCGGCGGCGGTGATCGTGGTGCTGATCCTGCTGGGCCGGTTCCTTGAGGCGCGGGCGCGGGGGCGGGCGGGGGCGGCCATCGCGCGGCTGGTCGGGATGCAGCCGCGTC
>VYLE01000418.1_pt1 | contig 28297 bp, 25 predicted proteins | sample 5114391 | NCBI WGS metagenome assembly VYLE01 (sample SAMN12291771, study PRJNA351875) | freshwater metagenome | isolation source: freshwater lake | place: USA: Michigan, Kent Lake | collected 2013-08-15
AAGGTAAAATGGGTGAGTTAGAAATCCACCAGCACGTCAAATTATTCCAAGATGGCTCAAAAAGCGGCAACCCTAGAAATTTCGGAATTAATGCAATTTTTACGTCAAGAATTACATGATTTACCCGATGAGAGGAAACCTGGAAATAATACAAAATATCAGGTAGAAGATGCCGTGATGACTGCATTTTCAGTCTTTTTTACTCAGTCGCTGTCTGTTTTAGACCATCAACGTTTAATGAAAAGCAATAAGGGAAAAGATAATGCTGAAAGTTTATTTTCAATTGAAAAAATTCCTGGGGATAATCAAATAAGAAATCTGTTAGATGCAGTGCCAGCCTCTACTGTCTCTGGGACTGTTCAAAAAGTCTATCAATGGTTAAAGGAAAAGGGAGTTTTGAAAAAGTTTCTCTACTTAGATGGAGAAATTTTAGTGGCATTAGATGGCACAGAATATTTCTCATCTAAGAAAATTAATTGCCCTCATTGTAATTGTCGTAATCATCGAAAGGGAACTACAACTTATTTTCATGGCTGTGTCACACCTAGGGTGGTTTCTCCTAATCAAAAACAAGTAATTAATTTAGAGCCAGAATTCATTAAAAAAACAAGATGGGCATCAAAAACAAGACTGTGAAAATGCGGCCGTTAAAAGATGGTTAAATAAGAATCATAACTTCTGTTTAGACTAATTTGCAGCCCAAATTGGCACAGCTAGGGATAAAAGACTGAGAAAGAGATAAAAAGCAGGATGAAGGATTAAGATGCGGTCTTTTTCGATTTAGGCGGGGCAGAATAGCGTTTTTTGACCGTAGGATAAGGGATTTTTGGAGTCCGTTTTTTGCCTTTAGGCCAGCCCTGGGATTTTCCTCGGGTTTTGGGGAAACAGGCGGGTGTACCAATCACCGCTAAAATTGCCCCAAAACCCTGAGCGACCCTTCCAGGAGTCAGAGAGTTTTGTGGAAGAGGCTTCTGCCAAGGTAAAGGATTATCTTGTACTATCTCACGAGCCAGCCATAACTACCAAGTCAGTAGAGGCATCAAATCGCGACCAGATTGCCCTTGTTCGGGATTTGAAAGTTTGGGTAAAGTCCAGTGTAATCTTTGCGAGTGCGAAGCGATTCGAGTGATCGATGTTAATGGGACTTAGGCGTTTTCGGTCAGCAAAAAAGGCTCAAACCATTACGGGACAAAGGGTTAACCTCGATTTATGATTTTCCTTGATATATCTGGGTTTCAGCGATTTTGGGCTTCTCGAAGTAAATCCCAAGCGGGGATTGGAGTTGAGGCTTTTATCGATTTGTTTTTTGTCTAAGTCCCATTATGTGGACTTCGGTGGAATTATAGAGGAAGAAGGCACATTCTGTGGCTATACCATTCCGACCCGTCTGCGGATTGGATGGTACTTTGGCACTGAGCGGTTTGAGTCAGAGGGTGAGTTTTTCCGAGTCACGATTGATGATGCAATCTATCGGTAGAACGATCGGACATCAATAAAGAAATTACAGCCAACTTTGTAGAATGAAGTACAGCCAAAGTAAGGAGGGACTACGGGTGTGTGGCAAGTGATATGGAATACTGTGCTATCGGAATTCTCCGAGATCACCGATGTGGCTCAAATTATCCGCATCATTTTACGTTTCTTGCTTGCGGCGATCCTTGGTGGTCTACTGGGGTACGATCGGGAGATCAAGGGCAAGGCGGCAGGGTTGCGAACGCATATGCTGGTTTCTTTCGGGGCAGCACTCTTCGTCCTCATTCCTCAACAATCTGGGGCATCGATCGCAGATTTAACTCGTGTGTTGCAGGGCTTGATCGCTGGGGTGGGATTCCTTGGGGCCGGATCGATCATTATAGGAAGGCACCAAGAGGAGGCTAAGGGGATGACCACGGCGGCGGGCATATGGCTAACGGCGGCCATCGGCGTAGCGGCAGGGATGGGGCGAGAAGCGACGGCCATTCTCAGCACTCTCTTAGCCTTGGGAATCTTATCCTTAATTCCCAAGGTCGAACGGTTGTTTGAACGCCGTGGAAGGAGGAGTTAAACGGGGTCGGAGTATTCGGGCGGATAGGGGTTGAAGATGTACAAGTAGTTCATACCCGCGTTAAACTGCATATCTTGCCCCATGCCGTTGGAGCCCAAAGATGATCAAAATTTCCGTTGATTCACAGGTGTCGTTTTCTCGACCCTTGGTTTATGTCACCTATCGGGACAAGCTGATGGAGTTGGGGCCGTATCTGCCCAATGTGCGATCGCTGCAACTCAAGTCTCGCCAGGAAGCGGAGCGACTGGTGCGACTGGTGCTGGAGTGGCATGGGGGTGGGGACATCCCAGCCGCTGCTCGGGCACTTTTGAGTGAAGAACTGTTCACTTGGACGGAATACGATATCTGGGACAACAATGAGTTTACTGTAGACTGGCAAATTGAAACCCATGCCTACCGAGAGGCGGTGTTTTGCGCTGGCAAGAACCGCTTTCTGGATCGAGGCAATTGCACATTGGTCGAAAGCCGAGTCGAAGTGAGGATTGACCTCAGCGCAGTTCACAGTGTGCCACCCTTCTTGCTCAGTCGCTTAGTTCACCTAGTCGAAGAGCTTCTGGCCAAAAAGATTGAACCGAATCTGGTGCAGATGGGACAGAGTGTGCAGAAATATCTGGAGCAAACGCAGAAAACCCAGTAACGCCAGGAAAGGGATAGACTATGGGGTAGCGATCTGGAAGTAGTGGTGAGTCGAATTGCTTATTTAGGGTTTGCTGAAAAAGTTTGTTGGTGGGGTTAGGAGTCGGTCGTCGGTCGTCAATAGCCGGTCGTTTCAGGCTTTGTTGCCCTCTTTTTTTGTACTGGTTTATGTACTACAAGAAGGATAATGCAAGGTTTTTGAATGTCCCAATCCTATTTTCGCAGCATGAACATCGGATTTTAACAGGTCAAAAGCCTTATTTTAAAAGGGTTTTACCATTATTCAGCAAGCCCTATTTAGGGTTGGCTGAATAAATCTAAAAACCTTGTTGGGTAAGACTTTTAGACTTTTTTTCCCTCAAAAAGTGCCAACCATTGGAGTGATCGGGGGTAAAATTCCGGGACTTTTTCCCTGAAAATTAGGTAACTGACCCCCTCAAAATCCCTAAAACCCCACACCCCACACCCCACACCCCACACCCTGTCCCCACGAAAAACTTTTTGCCGCAAACCCTACGATAACAAAAGATAACTGAGGGTATAATGCTTGGCAGATCAGCGTTTCACAATGCTAATACATAATCAGCGCCTTGCTCAATAATTGTAGAGGCAATTTCAGTTTGACATCCCATGGCATCAATACTTACTAAACAACCTCGAATTTCTCAAATCTTCAATAATTCAGGAATAGCAGTAATCTCATGGGATTTTTCAGCGACTTTTCGTTGACCAAGTACCAAATAATTAGTGGCTGACCAGACACTTACCATAGGAATTAAACTGCGGTTATTTCCTCGTTCTTTTGCCCCTCGTCAGGTTTTCCCGTCCACATTTAAGAGTTCTCCATTGGTCACCTGATGAACTGCTTGCATCCAACTAATAAAGCATGACTGGAGTTCTTCTGATTTTAAACGGACAAATAATCGGATCAATGTATCATGAGAGGGAATCCCATTAGGCAGAGCTAGAAAAGTTTTTAGCCATTCATATTTGGCTATACCATAGGCAGCAACTGCTTACCAGTTGTTCGCCCCACAAATGGTTGCACAGATAGTAATCACAATAATATCTATCAGCAAATGCTCAATGTTGTGTAACGCTCTAGGGTCTTTTAGAGTGCCAAAGTGTTTTTCAATCAGGGCTGTTGGTCATGAACATTTGTCCGTTAACATTGTTTTGCGCGAACCTGTAAACAGATAGTTAATATTCTGTATACTAACTTGAAAAATTTAATATTTATCTCCTAATTGCTATTCCATGAGGATATCTTGTAGATTTATTGCGTATCTTCAAGAATTGTGTGCGATTGCCCGGGCCACCTAACGAGCATATATAAACGAGCATATATAATAATGAAGAGAATAAAATGCTTGACGAAACTCATTAGATCGGAGAAAGGAGGTCAGTCATGGATCTGGTACAGTTTGTGGTAGTTATCATCGTGGTTGGGGTTCTATTGTGGCTCGTGAACAACTACATTCCGATGGACAGCAAGATCAAGCAAATCCTGAACATTGTGGTTGTCATCGCCCTCGTTTTGTGGATTCTTAAGGTGTTCGGATTGCTGAGTTTTCTCAAGGGAATTCGTATCGGTAGGTGAGTGATGTTCTAGACGGAAGGAAAGGTTGAATTATTATGGATCTGATGTCCATCACACTGCTGGTGCGCTGGCTAATAGGCTGGGGATTGATGTGGCGGTTGCCGCGACTTCCAGACCTTTCAGTCGTCGGTTCGCCTAAAGTCTCGGTCTTGATTCCGGCGAGGAATGAAGAGAGTACCCTCCCTAATTTGCTAACAGCCTTAAAGCAGCAAACATTCAAGCCCTACGAAATCATTGTCATCGATGACCAGTCCGCCGATGCTACCCCACAGATCGCCGAACAGGCCGGGGTGAAAGTAGTGCAGACTAGCCCTTTGCCCACAGGTTGGACAGGGAAAAACTGGGCACTCAAAACCGGATATGCAGCCTCATCTGGCGATATTCTCGTCTTTCTCGATGCCGACACTGAGCCAGGGGAGGAGCTGCTCCGCAGGCTGGTGGCAACTGTTCAACACTTAGGTGGTCTGGTCTCAGTTCAGCCCTATCACCGCACTGAACGCCCCTACGAACTGTTAGCGGTTCTGTTCAATCTCGTCGGCTTGATGGCCGTCAAACTGGGAGCAAGAGGTGGTGTGGCTTTTGGACCGGCTATGGCTACCAGCAAGGATGACTATAAGCGGGTCGGCGGCCACGACGCTGTGGCAGGATATGTTGTAGAAGACTGGTTCATGGCTCATATTTATGAGAGTGCGGGACTGCCAGTGAGTGCATACATTGGTCATGGCCAACTGGACTATCGGATGTACCCCGGCGGGCTGCGGGACCTGGTTGTTGGTTTCGACAAAAACTTTGCAACGGCAGCAGGGGAAGTCTCTTGGCTGCGGATGCTGGCGGTTGTGTTCTGGCTTTCAGGGTTGTTCTGGGCGGCTTGGTGTCTGCCCGCATCCCTATTCGGCTGGCCGATTGTCGGGAATTCATCCTTACTATATAACGTACTGCTTTATCTTGCCTTCGCCATACAGTTAGCCATAATTGTATGGCCAGTGGGTTCATTCGGAGCAATCGTCTTTTTCTTCCCCATTCCGGTTGCCTTCTTCATTGCAGTGTTCCTGCTGGCAATTCTGAATCTCGAACGTGGTCAAATCGAATGGAAAGGACGAAGGATAAGTACCCGATGGCAAGGTGAATGAATGAGATTATCTATACTACAGTTACCGGATGGGGTAATTGTCGGGCTTTGTGTGGTCGGTTGGACAGTCTGGTCGCTTTTGATCGGTTTTGTCGGTCATCAACTTCCCCTGAAATTCCTAGAAACGGACACCTGCCTGACCCGGCCACGACCCTGGGGGGAAGATAGACAATGGTACAATCGGGTACTGCGGATCAAGCGATGGAAGGATCGGTTGCCAGAAGCAGGGGATTTCTTCCCAGGAGGTTTTCGCAAAACATCCGTTGGCGGTGGGGACTGTGCCGTAATGTCCCGTTTTTTGGCTGAAACCCGTCGCGCGGAATACGTTCACATCGCCATCTGGCTGTTTTGGTTAGTGACGATGCTCTGGACTCCTGGCTGGGGTGTGCTGGTAAACCTCGCCGTGGGAACAGCTTTCAACCTGCCTTGTTTGTGGGTGCAGCGTTACAATCGGCTTCGGCTCCAGCATCTGCTCGTATTGAAAGGACAGGGAAAAACTATATGCTAAAGTATGAGCTTGGCTGTGAATTAACCTACAGCATTGAGCAAGCAAGCACTCTAATTCTTAATGTTGCTATTGTCAGCAACAACCATCAGATTATTGTTCAGGAAGACCTCCATTCTAACTCTCAACGGTCGATTGAGGAATACATCACTTCTGTCAGTGGAAACCGATACTTTCGACTCAATGCCCCTCCTGGCAATTTGCAAATTTCCTATCGAGCAACCGTTGGCTTATCTCCTTATTATTCAGACCCCAGTACGATTTTTGAAGTAAAGCCAGCCGATTTACCCCTCGATATCTTGTACTATCTTTATCCGAGTCGTTACTGTCAGTCAGATCGATTATTGCGCTTTGTCGCGGCTGAATTTGGCCATTTAGTCCCTGGTTATTCCAGGGTGACAGCTATCTGTAACTGGATTTATGACAATGTTTTGTATCTCTCTGGTAGCAGTGATTCTTTAACTTCTGCTTGCGATACAGCGATAGAACGGGTAGGCGTTTGTCGTGATTTTGCCCATTTAGGTATTGCTTTTTGTCGGGCCTTGAATATTCCAGCACGCTTTGTTTCCGGCTACGCCTATGGTTTAAATCCCCCCGATTTTCATGCCTGGTTTGAGGCTTATCTAGGGGGTCGCTGGTATCTTTTCGATCCTACCCGCCTTGTGCCTCAGAGCGGGCTAATTCGCGTTGGCACAGGACGAGATGCAGCCGATGTTTCTTTTGCCACTATTTTTGGTCCCGTACAAATGAATCAGATGAGGCTTTTTATGGACTACTTACCCGATGCCAAGCCGATTTCCGAGAATATTTTGATACCGACAACAGAGGCGATCGCCATCTCTTGAGCGTACCCCAGTCAGGTATTCTATTATCGAAAATTTGGGTTGAAAACCCCGTCCTTTGAGGACGGCTTTAAGCTACAATGAAAAAAGCGATAACCAAGCTAAAAACTGAACCCTGACCACAGATAGTAGGGGGTTTCGTTCAGAAAAGAATTCAAATTCGGCCTTGAACGAGTAAAACTTTCTAGGAAATAAGGTTGAACATGAGATTTTTTCGACTTGTTCAAAGTGGCCGTCCGGCATTCGGACACTCAAAACGGACGGGTCGAAAGAGTCAGACTTAAGCAATTAAGCGTTTTTCGCTATCTGCGTCAACCCCATTGACGCGACCACCCTAAAAAAGTGGCGTGGTGAGGATGTCAATAACATTGTCTTTGAAAAACCCATTTTAGGAGTTGCCCATGTCATCCTCATCCCTACCCATTAAACTGGCTGTACTGGTTGTCATCATTGGTGAAACCGTCTTGCAAGACCGCATGATCAAGCTGCTGCAAGAGTTAGGCGTAACTGGCTATACCCTCTCGCAAGCCCAGGGCGCAGGTCGCCACGGCAACCGCCAGGGAGATATGGTCGGTTATAACACCAATATTGAGATCAAAACCGTTGTCTCGCAGGAAGTCTCGGAGGCGATCTTCTCTGGTCTCGTCGAGTATCAAGCTAATCATGCCTTAATCGCTTTCCGACAAAATGTCGAAGCGTTGACTGGGTTTGAGATAATTTGATTCGTCACTAACCCCCCCCTAAAAGGGACGGGGCTTGCCTAGACCAATTTAGGCGACGCAAGTAGAGACTACCGCATCGAGACACAATCTGGCACAGACCTCCGAATACTTCCCTAGTTCGGATTCCCTCTAAGCTCTATTGGTAAGGCGTTGTTAGACAAGACATCTTGATTGTGTTGCGGGAAGGTACTTTAACTTCACTCTTAAGGATTATCTCCATGGCAAGAGTTCCTGTTATCTCAAAAGACGGAAAGTCGTTAATGCCCACCAAACCCAGTCGGGCCAGGCGGTGGATTAAGGAAGGAAAAGCTATCGGTAAATTCAACGACTTAGATATTTTCTATGTCCAGCTAACCACTGAACCTTCCGATAACAAAACCCAACCGATTGCTATTGGTATTAACCCGGGTAAATTATTCTCTGAAATTGGTGTTCAATCCTCCCTTTTTACTCTTTGGAAGGCTCACTTAGAACTTCCTTTTAAGCGAGTAAGAGAGTGCCTAGACAATCGCTGCTTAATGCGAAGAGGACGTAGAAAAAGACGGATTAACCGCCAACTTCCCTTTAATCTAAGAGCGCATCGACAAAAACGATTCTCAAATAGAAGACAAGGAAAATTAGCTCCCTCAATCAGAGCTAATCGTCAACGTCTCGACTTCGCTCGACGTTGACCCTGAGCGAAGCCGAAGGGTCAACTTGAACTTCGAGTCGTTTCTGAACTAACTAAAATCTATCCAATTACTGACATTTACTTTGAGTATGTCAAAACCGATATTGATCTAACTTCCAGTAGAAAAGGAGCTAAGTCGGGAAAAGGTTTCTCGCCAGTTATGGTCAGACAGAAATGGGCGATTGAGCAACTATCTCAATTGGCAAAAGTCCATACTCGCTTTGGTTGGCAAACCTCTAATCTCAGAAAATATTTGCGACTAGAAAAATCCAAAAATAAAGCAAAACAATCACCAGAAAGTCATGCTAACGATGGCATTGCTAAGAGGGAGGGAGCATCTCACCTTTGTAACCCCTAAATCAGGTTTTATGTCAAGCTATTTTGAAAGCCTTGCTAGAAACCAGTTTTAGGGACAAGTATAATTAGGGCTTGCTGAATAATGGTAAAACCCTTGTTGGTTAAGACTTTTAGAGTTTTTGTAAATCAAAAAGTACCAGATATGGGAGTGATCGGGGGGAAAATTCAGGGACTTTTTCCCTGAAAATTAGGTAATTGACCCCTTCAAAATCGGTAAAACCCTACACCCCACACCCCACACCCCACACCCTGCCCCCAAGAAAAACTTTTTGCCGCAAACCCTAATTACTCACTTGCATAAATGAGATACTCCCAAAGAGGGATATTTATGAAGTGGAATCTGACCTGCGGAATGTTGGATATAATCTAATTATATACTAAAAACAGGAAATTCATGACAAATATTCACTCGATCATCGGTATATTCCCCTCCAATGAAGAAGCAGACATAGTTGTAAGGTGGTAAACGACGTAAATATGGTGGCTCTACCACAAGACATGGGTTCCGTAAAGGAGATTTAATTTCTTCTCCCAAAGGAATTGGTTATGTTAGTGGAGATACCGAAAAACAGCTATCTGTAAGCGATGCCAATGGTCAACGATTGGGACAGATAACTGTTAGTAAGATTCAGTTAATTCGTCGTTCTAACGGTTTAATTGTTTCTCACTAACTTATGTAAAGCCGCCCTCCGCTATCGCTAAAGGGCGGGGTTTCAGACCCAGTTTTTCGATGAAAGCCCTGTTACTCTACCCTGAGTTTCCCCAGTCTTTCTGGTCTTACGATCGCTTTATGGAAATCGCGGGACTGAAAGCCACCATTCCACCCCTCGGCATCATTACTGTCGCCGCCCTCCTCCCCCAAAACTGGGAGATTCGATTTTATGATCGCAACGTCAATCCTGAAACAGAAGCCGATTGGGAGTGGTGTGAGTTGGTTATCCTCTCTGCCATGTTGGTCCAGAAGCCAGATTTTCAAGCTCTGATTCAAAAAGCCGTGCAGTTAGGCAAAAAAGTCGCCGTTGGCGGTCCCTACCCCACCTCTGTCCCCCAGGATGCCCTGGATTCTGGAGCGAACTATCTCATTTTGGATGAGGGAGAGTTAACCGTTCCCCTGTTTTTGGAGGCGATCGCTCAAGGTCAAAGCCAGGGAATTTTCCGCTCTGGGGACAAACCAGACGTGACCCTCAGCCCCATCCCCCGCTTCGACCTGCTTCAGCGAGACGATTACTTAATGATGGCAGTGCAATTCTCTCGCGGCTGTCCTTTTAACTGCGAATTTTGCGACATTATTTCCCTCTACGGGCGCAAACCTCGTACTAAAGAGCCGAGTCAGACTTTAGCAGAGTTGCAGACTCTCTACGACCTAGGCTGGCGCGGTTCGTTGTTCATCGTCGATGACAACTTTATTGGCAATCAGCGCAACGTCAAACGCTTTCTCAGAGACTTGATTCCCTGGATGAAGCAGCACGACTATCCCTTCACCTTTATTACTGAAGCCTCGGTCAATTTGGCAGAGGATGATGAATTGTTAAGCCTGATGGCTGAGGCGGGGTTTTATTCTGTCTTTCTGGGGATTGAAACTCCTGACCAAGATAGTCTGCAAGTGACGCGCAAACTGCAAAATACTCGCAATCCACTGGTGGAAGCCTGTCGTAAGATTAATGCAGCCGGTTTGCTAATCTATGCTGGATTTATCTTGGGGTTTGATGGAGAGCGCTCTGGTGCGGGGGAAAGGATTCAAGCCTTTGTGGAAGAAACCAGTATTCCTCAGCCCATGTTAGGCATCCTCCAGGCTCCGCCCAACACGGCGCTCTGGAATCGTCTCCAGCAAGAACAGCGTTTAGTTGAGGGTGACAGCATCCATCCGACGGGAGATCAGAATAGCTTGATGAATTTTATCCCCACCCGCCCGATTGCCGAAATTGCCAGAGAGTATGTCGAAGGCTTCTGGACGCTGTACGAACCCAGCCACTATCTCCGACGCTGTTTCCAACAATGTCTTGGTCTGGGTTTGCAGTCAAAACACAAGCAAACCATGCAATTTCCCGTGGGTAAGGGGTTACGGCTGATTACCCAGTTAATCTGGCATCAGGGTATCCGCCGAGGGGACATTCGGGGACAGTTTTGGCGGCAATTATGGACGATTTGGCAAAAAAAGCCCCAAGTTCTCAATCTGTATTTAGGTCTGTGCGCGGCGGGAGAACATTTTTGGGAGTACCGGGCCTTAGCCAGAGAACGGATTACTCAACAACTAGGCTACGATCCCTTAGAAGTTTCTGGTCGTCCCAACCAGAACTGATTCTGACTCGATAGGGAGGATTGGATTGTATGGTCAAGAGATCGCTCCAGGCCTCCCCTTCGGGAATTAAACAGGCTAAACGAGCCTTTGATCTCAAGGGGTGGACTCAGGAAAATCTAGCAGGGGAAGTGAACTTAAAGACCCGCCAGCCGATTTGGCGGTTTTTCACAGGAAAACCCGTTGATCGCCAGGTTTTCCTGGAAATTTGTTCGATTCTGGATTTGGATTGGCGGGAGATTGCCCTCGCTCCGCCCGCAGAATTTCCTGAACCCGGAGAACTGGCGAAAACTAATATTGATGCTCTGGTGCAAGAGGTGCGAGCGCAACGCCTGGACACCATCCAAAACCAGTGCGGCATCTTGCAGTTACTAGACATCAGCCATCCGGTCAACATTGATGACATCTATGTGGATGTCAATATTTTGGCGGAAATTGCCAGTCAACAGTGGGTGGAGATTGCCGATTGGCAAAACTTGGGTCCCGCTGAATTCGATCGCGTCGGTTTGGGAGAGGTTGAGCAGAAGCAAATACCCGGAATGCAGGCTGTTGAAACTTACTCAAAGCTTAGAGTTTTGGGCAGGCCGGGGGTTGGCAAAACTACCTTTTTGCAACATCTGGCGATTCAGTGCAACCAAGGCGAGTTTGCGGCGAATCAAGTGCCGATTTTTATCTTATTGAGAGAATTTGCCGAGGAGTCCAGTCCCAGTGGTGAATTTAGCCTGTTCAACTACATCCGTCAGGCATTGCTCACCTCGGGAATTTCCAACCCATCTGTGCTGGAAACCTTACTGCAAGCGGGCAGAGTCCTGCTGTTGCTCGATGACATGGATGAAGTGCTCAACCAGGACATTACAGCGGTTCTGAGAGAAATTCGCCAATTCTCAGAAAAGTATCATCGCAATCGATTTGTAGTAACCTGTCGCACCGCTGCCCAAAAACTCCAGATTCGAGGTTTCACTGATGTAGAAATTGCCCCCTTTACCCAGGCACAAATCAGCACCTTCGCGCAAAAGTGGTTTGTGGCACTGAGCAAAACGACTGCTCAAGCGGGGCAGGAGCAGTCGGCTCAGTTTATGCAGAAGTTGGACTTGCCGGAAAACTGGCAATTTCGGCAACTGGTGGTGACACCTCTGTTTCTGCATCTCGCCTGCTGGGTGTTTCAGGGTCAAGGGAAATTGCCGAGCAAGCGGGCTGAGTTTTATAAACAAGGGCTGGATTTGCTGCTGGGTAAATGGGATGAAGCGAGAGGAGTCGAACGCGATCAGGTTTACCGGGGGTTTTTATTGCCCCAAAAATTGAGGCTGTTGAGCCAGCTTGCAGCAGTTACTTTTGAACAGGGGCAGTATTTTTTTGAGCAACGCACGATTGAGCAATACATTGGCGACTATTTGCGGAATTTGCCAGGTGCAACCCTGGAAGCAGAGGAACTCCAACTCGAAAGCGAAGCCATGCTGAAAGCGATCGAGGCACAGCATGGACTCCTCACAGAGCGGGCGCGAGGAATTTTTTCATTTTCTTATCTGGCATTTCAAGAATACTTCACGGCTCGAAAAATAGTTGCCAGCCATAATTTGCAGGCATTAGAACAAGCACTGGGAGGGTTGGTGAGTCACATCACCGATTCCCACTGGCGCGAAGTCTTCTTGTTAACGGCTGCCATGTTGCGAAGTGCAGATGCGCTGGTGCAGTTGATGAAGCAACAAATTGATGCCTTAGTCGCGCAAGACTCCTATCTGCAAGAGTTTTTGAGTTGGGCCAGCCAAAAATCCCAGCAGCTCCCAGACGAAACCAAAGTGGCGACCGCACGCGCATTTTACCTTGCCCTTGCCCAAAGCCCGCATACGGCAGATCGCTTTGCCTTAGCCAGCACGCTCGCTCAGGGGATGTTTTTAGATGCGGCGTTGGAGAACTTGCTGGTAGAGTTTGCCATCGACCACAGTCAGGATTTTGCCTATGTCAATGCTTGTAGCGAGGCACTCAACAACATTCTGGTGATGGTTCTGGATGCTGGATTTTATAAGTCTTTGCAACAATTGAGAGACCAACTGCCACCTCCGAGTCAAAACCTGGAACGGCTTCAGCACTGGTGGCAGAAAAACTATTCTGCCTGGGTGGAACAGTTGCGGGGTGCGATCGCCAATTATCGCAATATTCATCACCCCTGGCAGTTTACGACTGAGCAACAGCAGCTGCTCCAACGCTACTATGAGGCCAATCAACTCCTGATCGATTGTTTGAATAGTAACTGCGAAATAACAGCCGCAATCCGGCAAGAAATTGAAGCCACGTTGCTGTTACCTCAAAAGGACTTGGAAGATCGGGAATGGCAAGGAGATTAAATTGATAGACCACTCATTTGGATTTTACGGGTTCGCTTTCTTTGGGATCATCCTGGTGCGATACTTTCTCGTGGCTGGGGGAACCTATTTGTTCTTCTATTCGCCCTTGAGTCAGTCCTTTGTCAATCACAACCTGCGGCATTGGTCTCCCTCTTGGCGATCGATTCAACAAGATATCACGCTCTCGGTTCTTTCGGCGGGGGTGTTTGCGCTGGCGGCGGCTTTCATCATGACAGGATACAGTTGGGGCATTACCCGCTTATACAGCCACCCTCAACAGTATGGGCTGTGTTATTTAGGGGTTAGTTATGGCGCTGTGTTGGTTCTCCAGGATGCCTATTTCTATTTCACCCATCGCTTGTTTCACCACCCGTCACTCTTTCGGTGGTTACACCAGGGACATCATCGCTCCCGCTATCCTACCCCGTGGACTTCGTTTGCCTTTGACCCACTAGAGGCGATCGTTCAGTCTCTCTTCCTGGTCGGCATTGTCTTTGTCCTTCCCCTGCATTTCATCACGTTAATTGCGGCACTCACCACGATGACGATCTGGGCAGTGTTAAATCATCTTGGGATCGATCGCTTGCCCTCCTCATTTCCCCATCATTGGTTGGGTCGGTGGTTTATTGGTCCTGCCCATCATTCCATTCATCATCGCAAGTACACCGTACATTACGGTCTATATTTCACGTTCTGGGACAAACTCCTCGGAACTCAAGACCCCGATTATGAGCAGAAGTTTGATGAGCGTCTGACGGGTAAAGTCGATGGAATTTAACTCGTGCATCGCCCGTTACATTTTGTCTCGTATTCAAGCAATTCATACAGACTCAATCAATTCACGCATCAAATCAAACAACCGCCTGTTACAGTAATGCCAAGAGCAGAATTATCAACTCGCATCAGGAAATTCAATCGCTATAGTTCGCCATACTATAGGATTTACAAAGCTTTTACCGCATAGCGTTGGAGGGAAAAATGACTTTAACTAACCGTAAACGAGCCGTGGGAATCTTCTCTAGCTATCAAGAGGCAGAGAAGGCACTGAATGGATTACGAGATGACGGATTTGCCATGAATGAGGTATCAATCATTGCCAAAGAGCCTGAACGACTGGAGCAGAGCCACCGGATTGGTGAGACACGAGTTCAAGAGCTTACCGAAACAAAAACAACTCATATTGACGAAGGAGCAAAGACCGGGGCAGCGGCAGGCGGAGCCATCGGAGGACTGACAGGCTTGCTGGTTGGGTTGGGCATATTGGCAATTCCTGGAGTGGGCCCCGTCATGTTGGCAGGGGCGGCTGCAACTGCGATCGCTACCACGTTAGCTGGCGGTGCAATCGGGACGGCTACCGGAGGTTTGGTAGGTGGTCTAATTGGTCTAGGAATTCCAGAAGATCGGGCACGAGTCTATCACGATTATGTGGTTCGTGGAGACTACCTGTTGATCGTGGACGGTACAGATGCTGACATCCTTCAGGCTGAAACAATTCTAAAGCGCCGAGGGATTCGCGAGTGGGAAATTTACAATGCCCTAGCAATTGAAGGCTATGTCGATCCTCCTGCTTCTCGTTTGTAAAATCGGAAATTATTAAAGGATTTGCATCATGAAAAAGATCACAACTTTAATCCTCAGCAGCCTTCTACTGATTGGAACTGTGGCTTGTGAGAACAACGCTAAAACTAGCACCAACGCCCCTTCTTCCACAGAGGAAACGGGGCAAGTTCCTGATACTAAAACAGTCCAAAAGAACCAAAGCGATGCGTCTAGTCAAGTGCGCCGAAATCAACTCAATTCTGATATTCGCGCTCGTGAGCAACGCAACAATCTAACTGGAGGAGATGCGGATCGCGCCAACAGTGACCTTTCCAGTGAAGTTCGCTCTAAGCTAGAAGCCAACATCCCGAAAGGGCAACTTACAGTTTCTGCTAAAGATGGAGCGGTAGTCGTCTCTGGAACCGTAGAAACTCAAGAGCAACTCGACAAAATTGACCCCTTGGCAAAACAAATCAAGGGTGTCAATAGTGTCAAAGTTACAGCAAAAGTGGCGTTGTCAAATTGAAAGATGCTCCGAATCAGCTTGGAACTGAAATTACTTTGATAGCAAGGATTGCATTGCATCTTTCATATTCTAATCTGACAACGCCGCAAAAGTTGCGGTGAGCATCTCACCTTTGTAACTCCTAAATTAAGTTTTATGTCAAGCTATTTTGAAAGCCTTACCAGAAGCAAGTTTTAGCGACAAGCATAATTACTCACTTGCATAAATGAGATGCTCCCAAGTTGCGCCAGCAGCTCCAGCTAAAAAGAAGTAAACAGAAGATAGCAACTGTAACTAACCTTGAAGACAAGGGGCTTAAGCCCCTTGTCTAATCATTGCTTTAGGACTTACGCATTGACAGAATTTCCGTAGTATGCCTTTGAACTTCAGACTATGGCTTCCAAGTTATTGAGGTCAAGGAAGTTGGATGCTAAATTATTGACAATAAAAGAGCGGATGACCTCAGTAAATAACTCCCTTTGTCAGGAATACCAATTAACAATTTGCGCTTTAAATCGGAGAAATTCTAACTGGGGTTTGCTGAATAATGGTAAAACCCTTTTAAAATAAGGCTTTTGACCTGTTAAAATCCGATGTTCATGCTGCGAAAATAGGATTAAGACCTTCAAAAATCTTGCATTATCCTTTTTTTAGTACATAAACTGGTACAAAAAAAAGAGGGCAACAAAGCCTGAAACGACCGGCTACTGACGACCGGCTACTGACTCCTAACCCCACCAACAAACTTTTTGCCGCTAACCCTATTTAGTTCCTAGTTCAACCGAGACTAACCGATTCACATGAGGAGCAAACAAACCCCGAAAGCCCTTGTCTTTAAGAGTATTCATGGTTTCTTTGGCAGCATACCAACTATCTCCTGTGACTGTCTCTGGTTTCAATCCCCAAGCTTTTACTTCGTCCAACATTTCTAAGAAATATTCATGTTTTGTCTGACCCTCCTGTTTATTAACGATTCAATAATTAACGGGAACTGACCTTCCTTTACAATCGGTATAATATCAGGTAACTACGTTAATACCTTTGACTACTTTTTTGTGTTTACCACCAGTAAAAGTAATCGATTAACTCAGCTTTAGCTGGGTGACTATAAGGCTTGTCAATTAAGCTAAACGGCGCTTAACCTGCATGATCCAACAGCTATAACCCTTTTGGAGTCTATATCGGTGATCCGAAGTAAAAGCCGTTTAGCTTACCATGTCGTCTGTACTGATTGTTCCTCCTTCAAGTTCGATTTGAGGAGCCACTTCATCAAACAAATCCTTGAATGTATAGTTCTCTCGCCACAAGAAACGATTGACACTGTCATGAGATAAATTGCCCAGAATTTGAGCCAAACGAACACAGCTTATATATTTAGGTTCGCCGAGCAAAAATAGGGTGTAAATAGCCAGATTACATTGAGCAGTTGTTGGCTTCGTAATGTTTCTCATCAGTTGTTCTGTTATAAGAGATGCCCTTGTGTCAGGAAATCAAATCGGAGAGGGTTTTGTCAAGAGTCGAGAGAGAAATTGTATCTAAGACTAACAAAATTAGACCACCCACATTTAAGCCTTTTTGTCAATGCGTAATTTCTATGCTTGCAGAAACGGTATCGTTACATTTTGTGTCGTATTCAAGCAATTCATACAGACTCAATCAATTCATACAGTAAATCAAACAACCACCTGTTACAGTAACACCAGAAGCAGAATTGTTAGCTCAACTTAGGTAAGCAGTTCTCAAATCCAACAAATTCAATAAGGAGAGCATCATGAGCTTAAAAGATAGAGCCGAGGCAACCGCCAAAAATATCGAAGGTAAAGTTCAAGAAGCAGTAGGAGATCTGACTGGCGATCCCAAAGCTCAAGCAGAGGGCAAGGAAAAACAGGCAGAGGCAAAAGTTCGTCACACTATCGAAGATGTGAAAGATGAAGTCAAAAAAATTATTGATTAGTAGGTCGTTTGTCACGGCAACCGCCATTCAGACAAATGATTGAAACCAGGCTTTCATCGGAACTCTTCCTCAAAAAATGGTTTCTTTCGAGACAGGTGAAACACTAGGACAAGGCGGCGTAAATAAACCCAATATTACCAGATATCTAGCTTCTCAAAGAAGTCGAAGATCTCTCCCTCGGTAAATAAACTTACGCCGTCAAAGACTAGAAAAATCTTTCTCGAAAGGGTCTAGACAGTAGTTGTTCATCATCCATGTATCATCGATTCATCAAATTCTTTTTTGGAGTTAAAATGATGTCACTTCAACAGATTCGTCGCTTTTTTGTCACCATTATTTTAACTATAATGCTGGCAATTACTATAGCTTTTGATTTTGGAACTACAAATAGTTGGGCTGCAACTTTACCCACCCAATCGCAGACTCAAATCGCAAGCATGAATCGAGCCAAGGCAGTTACGAAAAATATTGAAGGCAAAGCTCAAGAAGCGATTGGCAACATGACAGGCGATCCCAAAGATCAGATGATGGGAAAAGCCAAGCAAGTCGAAAGTCAGGCTCGTAACGCAGCAGAAGATATAAAAGACCAGATGAAGTTAAAAGGGCGGGCAAAAGCAGTCACAAAGAACATTGAAGGCAAAGCTCAAGAAGCGATAGGTAAAGCTACTGGCAACCGCCAGGATCAAGTTGCTGGAAAAGCTAAACAAGTCGAAAGCCAAGTTCGCAATGCAGTAGAAGACGTAAAAGATACGGTTCAAGATATACTCAATTAAGGATCGATGACTGAATTTTCATTACTTTTCTCTAAATCAAGGAGGGAAATATGTTCGATCTCGTTTGGACTGCTGTTGTTATACTTTTCATCCTCTGGTTGTTAGGATTCTCCATTAACATTGGCGGCGGCTTAATCCACCTGCTTTTGGTTTTGGTGCTGATTGGCGTTGTCTACAACTTGTTTATGAGGCGACGGTAATTGTTGATTCTCGAACACAGAAAGGGTCACAAAATCGGGAAAAAGCAAGAATCAAAGTAGCTAAGATTCAGGCTCGAGTTACCGATAGCAGAAAAGACCATTTACATAAGCTAACCACTCAATTAGTTCGTGAAAACTAAACGATTGTAGTTGAAAATTTAGCGGTAAAAAACCGGGTAAAAAACCCCAAGGTAAGCGCATCTTAACAATCCTTGACAAAATGAACTTTATGTGAGTTGCTTGCCCACGATTCAGGCATATTTGAGGAGAATTTGCCATCTCAATTGTTAAGCAAAAATCGACCCAAATGGGTCGATTTCGTAACTATTCTGATTGACTGGTATCACTTGAAATGCCCACGCGGATGACAAAATTGGCCAATTGTCAATAGCGTTTGAGATGCTCTCACCCTGTAAAAAACCCGAAACTAGCTCAAGCTATAGCGTTTCCTAAGCTAGTGAGGTACACCTATTTTTCTTCCCTTTTGCCTAAAACCCATCACTTTTGTACCTCAGCAGACTGAAAAACGCTATATATCAGATGTTAGTTGGGGAGAAATCACTCGACAATGAGCCTATAAATGCCGTTGGTATGGGAGAAACTATCGGGAAATAGATATAGCATTTCTGATTCACAAGAGGTACATTCCCGAGCCTGAACAGCTTAATCAGCAAAGGTTTAACTGTGCCGCACAGATGCGAGAAACGCTATAGATGGTTTCCTAGTTCAAAACGGTGCAATAATTGTGGGCATATCGTTGAGAAAATGCCGTTAAGTGTCCGAGAATGGGATTGTCCAGACTGTGGGACGCACCATGACCGAGATATTAACGCCAGTAAAAACATTTTGGCCGCAGGGCTTGCGGTATCAGTCTGGGTCGCGAGTGTCAGACCCGAACAGAGTAAGTCTGTGAAGGCAACTGCTAAGAAGCAGAAACCTAGATCGTGAGGTCTAGGAATCACCGTCCCTTTTAGGGCGGTGAGGATGTCAATCCCACCCCCTAAATCCCCCTTAAGGGGTAATTCTATCGTCTCCCCTGAAAGGGGAGATAAGAGAGGAGTGGGGACTGAGGGGGGTGGGGGCTGGTTTGCTCAACCGAACGGTATTGGGTAGGGGAGGTGTGAACGATTATAATTTAATTTTATGTTGTTGTGCTGTTTAGTTATTCAAGGAGTTTTTGTATGGAATCCACAAAAGAGCGAGGGCAATTAATCATCATTGGTGGAGCAGAAGACAAAGATGGAGATTGTCAAATCTTGCGAGAGTTTGTTCGCTGTGCTGGCGGGACTAAAGCTAAAATTGCCGTGTTAACGGCGGCAACAAGTGAGCCTCGTTCGGCTGGAGAAGCCTATACCCGAGTGTTTGAGCGACTCGGTGTCGAGGATGTATGTGTCCTCGATACCATTCACAGGGAAGATGCCGACGATCCAGAAAACCTGAAAATCATTGAGGAAGCCACAGGAGCGTTTTTTACCGGGGGAGATCAAGCCCTAATCATTGAACACATCAAGGGAACTCAGCTAGATACCTTACTTCACCAACGCAATCGGGAGGGAATGGTGGTAGGTGGGACAAGTGCCGGTGCTGCCATCATGCCCGATCTGATGATTATTGAAGGAGACTCCGAAACCAACCCACGCATGGACGCGATAGAGATGGGTCCGGGAATGGGATTTCTGCACTCAGTGGTGATCGATCAGCATTTTGCCCAGCGCGGACGGCTAGGTCGCCTGATTTCCGCTCTCTTACAGCAGCCAGCTAACTTAGGCTTTGGCATTGACGAAGATACAGCAGTAATTGTGGACGGTGACGAATTTAAAGTGGTGGGGCGTGGGGCTGTAACAATTGTCGATGAATCAGAAGCAACTTATGATAATTTAGACGAACTGCTCAAAGATGAAGCGATGGCAGTGTGTGGAGTCAGGTTGCACATCTTACCTCAAGGATTCCGCTTTAACTTGAAAACTCGCAAGCCCGTTTTCTCTCGATCAATAGAGTTAAAGGATAGCAATCCTAAAAAGGAGGCAGAAGTTGAAAGGGAGTAGGTCGGAGGGAACAATCAGTGGTGGCTTGTACCCGCCACTGATTGGAGAATTTATTTAAATCAGAAAAATATTGACTCTGAGGTCTAAGAATGAATCACGATCGGGATGATGAAACCAATCTTGAGCGGCGACAAGAACTGCTACATGATGAAGAGGCTTTTCGACTTGATCAAGAAGAGAAACGCCTGCGATCTGCCAGACGAAGTAATACCTTAAATTGGATAATTAATAGCATTTTCGGGCTGGCAGGAATAGTGCAAATACTACTGGTAATGAGGTTCTTGCTGCGTTTGTTTGGTGCGAACCCACAAAATCAATTTGCTCAGTTGATTAATCATCTATCTGCACCTTTCATTGCGCCATTTTCCACCTTATTCATTAGTCCTGCTTCATCTGGTGGAGCAAACATATTTGATGTTAATATTGTGATTGCGATCGTAGCCTATGCTCTCTTGAGCTATACTTTGCACGGCTATAACTTGCATTTTTTCCTCAAATCACTCTAGTATTAGATAATGCCCGCTATCAAAAATGTAAAATTGTTGAATAATTGGCTCTTTCTTTGTCAATAGAATTACTCTATCTGCCGTCTTATTGCCTAATCTAAATTTAATTGAAAGCCTGGGGAAATTTGTCAAAAAGAAATGTTTGTATGGTAAATATTATGAAAACTTTTCCGACTTTTCTTCAGCTATTTATGAATGTCTGAATGATGCCTATCTGAAACATAAAAAAGAACTGGATTCCTTGCTCACTCTAGGATTTCAGAAGTTTAATAAATCTCAGATTATGAACGACTAAAGTATATCAGTTATCAGTCATCAGTAATCAGATGTGAGTTTTCAGTTCACAAGGGCCGAATCTAAAACCTAATTGGTTAAGCTAAAAGCTTTGATGTGCCTAGTTTCTAACCTTCTTTTTAGGTGAGAGAATTGCCAGATTCTTTCTTTTGCCTCTTGCATGAGTGACTCTTGCCTTCAGAACCTGATTACTGTTTACTGTTTACTGACCACTGAAAAAAAACTCCCATCAACAGTGTCTCACTGATTACTGTTTACTGTTTACTGATTACTGTTTACTGATTACTGAAACAACTCCCAACACTTAATATATGAAATGGACAGATAAAGATCAGATAATTATGCAAGGGATCGATCGACCCCTAGGCAAATATTATGCGGCACGATTGAAAGCTCAGGGAAGCTGTTTGGTAGCGGGGGTGGCTAGTGGCCCCGGTGGTGAGATAATCGCAGAGATACCAGTGTTTGATCTAGTGGCCGAGGCCGTTGCTGAAGCCGGAGAAATCCAAACCAGTTTAATTTTAGTCCCCCCCAATCAAGTCCTAGATGCGGCCTTAGAAGCGATCGCAGCAGCAATTCCCCAATTAATTATCGTCACCCCCGGAGTTCCCCCCTTGGATCTGGTGGAATTATTAAAGATAGCTAGTACCACCGGGACATTAATTCTCGGCCCCGGCAGCCAGGGTGTGATTATTCCCAATTATCTTTGGTTGGGTATTTGTGAACCGAATTTTTATCAATCGGGGACAATCGGTCTGATCACCCGCGGCGATCGCATAGGGGATGAAGTGGCGAAAACTTTAACAGCAGCGGGGTATGGTGAATCTATGGCGGTAAATTTGGGTACTGACGGCATTATTGGCTCCAATTTGTCCCAATGGTTGCAGGTTTTTGAGGAAGATGACAATACCGAGGCAATTCTCCTCGTCAGTCAGGTGGGGGGAAAGGCCGAAATCGAGGCAGCCAAATATATTGCCTCGGCGATCGAAAAACCAGTGATTGCCTATCTTGTGGGGTTAAATGCAGCGATTGAAACCAATTTCGGCGATACAGAAACAATTATTTCTAACCAACTTTCCTACTCTGTTGCCGCTAAGAATACCAGAAAAGATAGCTTACGTCATTTTCAAGAAGCTGGGGTGACAGTGGTAGAAAAATTAGCCGATTTACCTGCCTCTTTAGCTAAAGTTTTGTCCTGAATTTGACCCCATTGCTCCAATAATATTTATAATCAGACAATATTCTGTCAAAATAAGCACCTAACAGGGTGTTTCACCCCATCCAGGGGATTTTCGATGACAATTCCTGAGAGCTACTATATCATGGTAGATCACCTGTGATTCCTCAGACCGGCCAAGATAAAGATGGCAACAGGCAAAAATTAGGAAAAATCAGCGACAATCGAAACGGCAAGATCAAAAAAAATTCTATTCTAGATTGACCCTTTCAGCAGACCAACTATCCCACCCTTCTAGACAACGACCCTAAGGATAACTTCTATGGCGCAACAAAATAACCTAAAAACCGACAATATACACCAAATCGATCCCTATTGGGGTCCCCCATGGCTCGTAGAGGAACGGGACGCTTGCGGAGTCGGTTTTATTGCCGATGTGCGCGGTTCTGGCAGCCATCAACTGATTGAACAGGCCCTTTTAGCCTTAGGTTGTTTGGAACACCGGGGAGGCTGCAGCGCCGATCAGGATTCCGGTGACGGTTCCGGTATGATGACCGCTATCCCCAGAGATGTCCTCGCTCCTTGGTTCGCCGAAAATGGCTTAAATATGCCAGAATCTGAGCGACTAGGGGTGGGTATGGTCTTTCTTCCCCAAGCAGCCCAAGAACGCGCCGACGCTAAAGCACACATCGAAGAAATTGTCAATAAATATAATATTAAGATTTTAGGTTGGCGCGCTGTTCCCGTCCGTCCCGAAGTCCTCGGAAGACAAGCAAGGGAAAATCAACCCTACGTCGAGCAAATTCTGGTTACTTCCCCCGATTTAGCCGGTTCTCAATTCGATCGCCTACTCTATATTGCCCGTTCTGAAGTCGGTAAGCAACTGGCCGATGATTTCTATTTCTGTTCCTTTTCCTGTCGCACCATAGTCTATAAAGGCATGGTACGGGGCGAAATCCTGCGAGAATTCTATCTAGACCTGCAAAATCCCGCCTATAGCAGTCAATTCGCTATTTATCACCGACGTTTTAGCACCAATACCCAACCAAAATGGCCCCTCGCTCAACCGATGCGCTTATTGGGTCATAACGGCGAAATTAACACCCTTTTGGGCAATATTAACTGGATGTCGGCCCGGGAACCCGCTTTAGAAACGGAAGGTTGGACCCACGAAGAATTACAATCCCTGACTCCCATTGTTAACCCCGCTAACAGCGACTCCTATAACCTCGATAGCGCCCTAGAATTATTGGTGAGAACCGGTCGCAGTCCCCTAGAAGCAGCTATGATCCTAGTGCCGGAGGCCTACAATAATCAGCCGGATTTACAGGATTATCCCGAAATTATCGACTTCTACGAATACTATAGCGGTTTACAGGAACCCTGGGACGGTCCGGCTTTACTGGTATTCAGTGACGGGGGAATCGTCGGCGCTTGTTTGGATCGCAACGGTTTGCGACCGGCCCGTTATAGCATTACTAACAACGGTTATATCGTCGTTTCCTCGGAAGCGGGAACTATTCCCCTCGATGAAACCACCATTATGGAAAAAGGTCGTCTCGGCCCCGGTCAAATGCTCGCGGTGGATCTGGAAAAAGGCGAAATTAAGCGTAATTGGCCGATTAAACAGGAAATTGCCCGCTCTAATCCCTACGGTGAATGGGTGAAATCCCAACGCACCTTTATTGACAAAGAAACAGCGATAGACATTCCCTCTCCTAGTCATCTCCTTCCCAGGCAAACCGCTTTCGGTTATACTGCCGAAGATGTGGATATGATTATCGTTCCCATGGCAGAACAGGGAAAAGAACCGACTTTCTGTATGGGTGATGACACTCCCCTAGCGGTCCTCTCCAGTAAACCCCATCTTCTCTACGATTACTTTAAACAACGTTTTGCCCAAGTTACTAACCCCCCCATCGATCCCTTACGGGAAAGTTTAGTCATGTCCTTGACTATGTATCTGGGACGACGGGGCAATATACTTAAATTAGGGGTTGATGACGCACATTTACTGAAATTAGACTCTCCCCTGCTCAATAATGCGGAATTAGCCAAAGTTAAAACCTCTAGCTACAAAACAGCCGAACTTTCTACCCTTTATGATCTGACCACCGGCCCCCGGGGATTAGAAACAGCGATCGCTCATTTGTGCGCTGAGGCCGCCAAGAAAGTAGCATCGGGAGCGGAAATTTTAATTCTCAGTGACAGGACTGCTCCTATTGACGAAAAAACTAGCTATATTCCTCCTTTATTAGCTGTTGGTGCCGTCCATCATCACCTGATTCGCTCACACTTGCGTTTAAAAGCTTCCATCGTGATCGACACGGCCCAATGTTGGAGTACCCATCACTTCGCTTGTCTAATTGGTTATGGCGCTTCCGCAGTCTGTCCCTATCTTGCGTTAGAAACGATCGCCCAGTGGTGGATCGAGCCAAAAACTCAGAAATTGATGGAAAATGGCAAATTAGAAGCTATTAGCCTCGAAAAAGCCCTAATTAATTACCGCAAATCCGTAGAAGCGGGATTACTGAAAATCCTCTCGAAAATGGGTATTTCTCTCCTATCTTCCTACCATGGGGCGCAAATTTTTGAGGCGATCGGATTATCGGCAGATTTAGTTAAACTAGCTTTTAACGGTACTACCAGTCGCGTCGGGGGTTTAAGCATTGCTGAGGTGTCCCAAGAAGCGATCGCATTCCATAGTAAAGCTTTCCCCAATCTTACCGCTAAAAAACTAGAAAACTACGGTTTTGTCAACTACCGTCCGGGGGGAGAATACCACATGAATTCCCCGGAAATGGCGAAAGCACTCCATAAAGCCGTGGCCGCTCACTCCCAAGGTCAAGGATATGACCATTACGAAACCTATCGTCAAATCTTGCAGCAAAGACCTGTCACCGCTTTACGCGATTTATTAGAATTTAACAGCGATCGAGCTTCAATTCCCCTCGAAGCAGTAGAATCGATCGAAAGTATCCTGCAACGCTTCTGCACAGGGGGAATGTCCCTCGGTGCCTTGGGCCGGGAAGCACACGAAACCCTAGCGATCGCCATGAATCGCATCGGAGGTAAGTCCAATTCCGGAGAAGGGGGAGAAGATCCGATCCGTTACACCAGCTTAAGCGATGTGGATGCAGAAGGACATTCCGTGACTATGCCCCATCTAAACGGCTTAAAAAACGGTGATACAGCCAATTCTGCCATTAAACAGATAGCTTCGGGTCGTTTTGGAGTCACTCCCGAATACTTAATGAGTGGAAAACAGCTAGAGATTAAAATGGCCCAAGGAGCAAAACCGGGAGAAGGAGGTCAATTACCCGGGAAAAAAGTCAGTTCCTATATTGCCATGTTACGGCGATCGAAACCGGGAGTAACTTTGATTTCTCCCCCTCCTCACCACGATATCTACTCGATCGAAGATTTAGCACAATTAATCTACGATTTACACCAAATTAACCCCCGGGCCAAAGTTTCCGTCAAATTAGTGGCCGAGATCGGTATCGGTACAATTGCGGCCGGAGTTGCCAAAGCTAACGCTGATATTATCCAGATTTCCGGTCACGATGGTGGTACAGGTGCATCACCCCTAAGTTCGATCAAACACGCGGGTAGTCCCTGGGAATTGGGAGTGACGGAAGTGCATCGGATGTTAATGGAAAATCAACTGCGTCATCGGGTGATTTTGCGCGCAGATGGAGGACTAAAAACCGGTTGGGATATCCTCATGGCTGCTCTCATGGGTGCGGAGGAATTCGGTTTTGGTTCCATTTCCATGATTGCCGAGGGGTGTATCATGGCCCGCGTCTGTCACACGAATAATTGCCCTGTGGGAGTCGCTACCCAGCAGGAACGTCTCCGCACTCGTTTTCCTGGAATTCCCGCTCATGTGGTCAATTTCTTTACTTTGGTGGCCGAGGAAACGCGGCAATTATTGGCGAAATTAGGCTATCACAGTTTAAATGAGGTGATTGGCCGGGCAGATCTGTTAAAAGTGCGCTCCGATGCTCGTTTAACTAAGACAGAATCCCTCAATCTCGATTGTTTGTTGAATTTACCCGATGGCCGTAGCGATCGCTCTTGGTTGCAGCACGAGGAAGTACATAGTAACGGTGCTGTCCTCGATGAGGAAATTCTAGCCGATAGCGAGATTAAACAGGCGATCGAGCAACAGGGAACCGTCAGCAAAACCTACAGGATTGTCAATACCGATCGCTCCGTCGGGGCGAGAATTGCGGGGGTAATTGCCCAAAAATACGGTAATGATGGCTTTGAAGGCGAAATTAAGCTCAATTTCCAGGGCGCAGCTGGTCAAAGTTTCGGAGCATTTAATTTACCCGGTGTCAATCTCCATTTAGAGGGAGAAGCTAACGATTATGTGGGTAAAGGCATCTACGGCGGCGAAATTGTCATCTTACCGCCCCAAAACGCCAATTATCAGCCCGAAGATAACGCTATCATCGGTAATACCTGTCTCTACGGGGCCACCGGTGGGGTGTTATACGCTAATGGTCGCGCTGGTGAACGCTTTGCTGTCCGCAATTCCACTGCAAAAGCGGTTATCGAAGGGGCCGGGGACCACCTCTGTGAATACATGACCGGTGGGGTAATTGTCGTGCTTGGTTCCGTCGGTCGCAACGTCGGCGCCGGGATGACGGGAGGATTAGCTTATATCCTTGATCCGTCCCTACCGGAGAAACTTAACCCCGAAATTGTCAAGATTCAACGGGTTGGCACGGCTGCCGGTGCGGAACAGTTAAAATCTTTAATTGAGGCCCATGTAGAACGCACTAATAGCCCCAAAGGTAAGTTAATTTTAGCTAATTGGGATAGCTATCTCGGTCAATTCTGGCAAGTGGTCCCTCCCTCGGAAGCGGATAGTCCCGAAGCGCAAATTAGCGCGGAGAAAACCTTAACTTCGGTGTAATTTCTTTGGGGTGCGTTACGCTTTGTTAACGCACCCATTGATTAATTTTTTGACTGCGGAGTTGATTAATGGCCATGCTGCCCATCCCCACCACCTATACTAGCTATACCCAAGCACAGGAACATTTTCTTCAGGTTTTAGAACAAGTAGAACTGGGAAACTCGAAAGATTATCTCAGACAGCTGCTACCACTTCTCTAGAAGAATTACGTCAAGAATTGGAGACCGAGATTGAGCCAGAAAAAGCCGCAGAGGTCTGAAACCGAAATTGTGCGAGTTTTTCCTCAATTATGCCTAATCCAGTATTCCGTCAACCCCGTTAAGCTTTTTTCACGAAAATAACGTCTTTTTCGACCTTGACTTGATAGGTGGTTAGATTGCCTTTTGGGGGTTTATTCGTGACGACCCCAGTGGCGGTAAATTTTCCCGGATGGCAGGGACAAGCTAAAATCTGTGCGCCAGTATCCCATTTCACCGTACAGCCTTCATGGGTACAAGTCGGGTTTACTGCACTGATCTTTTTCGTCTTTTTCTCCCAGATCAGGAGCAAGGAGCCGACCGGGGATTTTTTATCCAGAAAACTGCCTTTGGCTTCCAATTCTTTAAGGGTAATGCCCGTCACTTTCACAAAGCCATCCGCCGCTTGGGCCGGGGTCATCTCTTGGTCGGTAGCCGTCCCTAGGATTTCTGGGGCGCAGGCCATGGCTCCGCCAACACCAACGAGGGCAACAAATTCACGACGATTCATGGGATTAGGTTTTTCCAAAAGTAACGTTAACTTTCACTGTACCGTAGAAGCTCTTTCCATTCAATTAATTTCTAAGTGCGAGTAGAGAGGGCCCGTAAGCAAACGCCTGACCAGGATTAGGCTTCAGAAGCTAGTTGCGACCGATAATTAATTTTTGAGGGTTCAAAAATGGCAAAAATAAGGATTAAATGGCATAAAATATGTAAATAGACTATTTAGTTAATTATTATTCATTCTTAATTCTCCTGACTCCTGACGACCGACTCCTGACTCCTAACCCTAACAACAATTTTTGATTTTTACAACACTCCTAATGAATCCCCTCGTCAATTATTTTCGCAACCTGCACGAAATCCACTCCTCCCAACCAGCAGTAAAAGAAACCTCCTACTACGGCACTCTCGAAACTCTGCTTAACGAAATCGGTAAAACCCTAAAACCGCGAGTCCGCTGCATTATCAACCTCAGAAATCAGGGTGCGGGATTG